>Ga0160459_100298_pt1 | contig 23014 bp, 15 predicted proteins | sample HID1973K_E6MG_FD_108208 | JGI IMG/M metagenome (GOLD analysis project Ga0160459, IMG submission 108208) | Enriched mosquito-associated microbial communities from UW Madison campus, WI, USA - HID1973K_E6 MG | ecosystem: Host-associated > Arthropoda: Insects > Digestive system > Unclassified ... | reverse complement strand
CTCATCCGGGCATCGGTAGAAGGAGACCCCGCGGCCCGGCAGGAACTCCAGGACAGCTTCCGCGGCACGCTGCAGTTCGGCACCGCCGGGCTCCGGGCCGCCCTCGGTCCCGGGCCCAACCGGATGAACCGCGTGGTGGTGCGCCGTGCGGCCGCCGGCCTGGCGGACTTCCTCACCGACGCGGTGGCGAAAGCATCCCCGGGAACCCGGCCACGCGCCGTCGTCGGCTATGACGCCCGCCATAACTCGGATGTGTTCGCAGCGGAAACCGCGGCCATCTTCACCGCGGCGGGGATCGAAACCTTCCTGATGCCGGCGGCGCTGCCCACTCCCCTGCTCGCCTACGCCGTCCGCGCCCTGGAATGCGACGGCGGCGTCATGGTCACGGCAAGCCACAACCCGCCCCAGGACAACGGCTACAAGGTGTACTTGGGACGCCACGCCGTGGCGGAAAACGGCAACGGTGCCCAGATCGTGGCACCGTACGACGCCGAAATCGCTGACCGGATCAGCGCCGTGGGCGCCTTGAACACCATCAAGCTGGCCGCGGACGGCTGGACGGTGCTGGATGGATCGCTCGCGGCCGGGTACCGGTCCGAGACGGCGGGACTCGCCCTTCCGGACCTCTTCCCGGCGATGGACCTGCGGATCGTGCTGACCCCTATGCACGGCGTTGGCGGGGAGACCGCGCTCGCGGTGCTGAACGCCGCAGGTTTCGGGGATGTCACCCTGGTCAAGGAGCAGGCCGAACCGGACCCGGACTTCCCCACCGTGAGTTTCCCGAACCCCGAGGAACCCGGCGCGCTGGACCTGGCCCTCGAAACGGCCGATCGCCTCGACGCGGACATCGTCCTGGCCAACGACCCGGATGCCGACCGTGCGGCCGTGGCCGCCAAGGACCCGGACACCGGTACGTGGCGGATGCTCCGCGGCGATGAGGTGGGCGCCCTCCTGGGTGCGCACGTCGCCGCACGGCATGCTGCCGCGGGCGCGGAAACCCCTGACGGGGAAAATCCAGGGGTGTTCGCCAACTCGATTGTGTCCTCGCGGCTGCTCTCCCGCATCGCCGCGGCGTCAGGATTCGCCCACGAGGAAACCCTGACGGGCTTCAAGTGGATTTCCCGCGTGCCCGGCCTGGTCTACGGGTACGAGGAGGCCCTGGGCTATTGTGTGGCACCGGACCTGGTCAAGGACAAGGACGGCATTTCCGCTGCAGTCCTCATCGCCGAACTGGCCGCCACCGCCAAAGCCGACGGCAAGACCATCTTCGATACGCTCGATGAGCTCTACCTGCAGCACGGCCTGCACGCCAGTGACCAGCTGAGCATCAGGGTGGCGGACCTTGGCCTGCTGGATGCCATGATGAACCGGCTCCGGGTTTCCCCGCCGGAGTCCTTTGGCTCGTCGGCAGTTGAGGTCTCCACCGACCTCTCCGTCGGCTCCGACCACCTGCCGCCCACCGACGGCCTGCTGTACGTCACGCGCAACCTCACCCGCGTCATCATCCGGCCCAGCGGCACTGAACCCAAGCTCAAGTGCTACCTCGAGGTGATCCACCAGGTGGGATCCGCCGCGGAACTTCCCGAAGCCCGCCAGGCAGCACGGGCAGCGCTGGACGAGGTCCTCCGCGACGTCAGCGAGGCGCTGGGGCTTTAACGCCCTGAAGGGGCGCCCTTGGGGCACCCCTTGTGGGTGATACGCGTGTCCTCCCGGTTTACAGCTCCACCTCGACGAAGCCGTCAACGATCCGGGTGCCAAAAGCCTCGATCCGCAACCCGGGGGCGCTGAAGCACTCTCCGGTTTCCAGGTCGTAGACCTCTTTGTGCAGCGGTGAGGCAATGGTGGGGCGGGAGCCCTTGGATCCGAGGATTCCGCGGGCCATCACGTGCGAACCCGTGGCCGGGTCCTGCTGTGCCACTGCGAAAACGCCGCCAGCCAAGGTGCGGAAAAGTGCCACCTGCCGGCCGCCTACCAGGGCTGCTTCTCCCCATGCCGGTTCGAGGTCCTCAAGGCGGCAGACACGGTGCCAGCCTGCCGCGGTGTCCGCTGCTTCGGCGTCGAGTATCCCGAGTTCCAGTGTTGCCGTCATGTACGGCTCCTCTCCCTGCGCTGCTTGTCCTGATCTCACGTGGTGGCAGCCTGAGCGGCCGTGTTCCACGCTAGGCGCCGGGTGTTTCAGCGGCATGCGCCAAATGTGTCCGGGGCGTAAAAGAGACCTAACCCGGCCGGAAATGCGTTCGTGATGCAGAAGTTAAGTTGACGAAACAATTGGGAAACTGAAGCGAAACTGCCCCTCCCTAGTCTGGTTGGACTGCTCGACAGAGAAAGCCGCGGAGCACCGTCTGCGGCCCATGCGAAAGGCCCACAGTGACCGAACAGACTTCAAGCACCGAGACTCCGCGCCGCATCGTCGTCGCCGGCGGCGGCCCCGCGGCCCACCGTTTTGCGGACGCCATGCATGCCCGCGGCCTCGATGGCTGGCATGTCACGGTCCTTACCGAGGAAGCCCACCTCCCCTACGACCGGGTGGCACTGTCCAAGGCCCTCACCGACGGCGGGGTCGACCTGACGCTGGGTACCGCGTCAATGTGGGACCACGGCTCCCTGGACCTGAGGACCGGCGAGCGCGTGGTGCGTATTAACGCAGAAGCCAAGTCGGTGGAAACCGCCGCCGGCAGCGTTTTCGAGTACGACGAACTGGTGGTGGCCACCGGCTCGAACGCCGCACGGCTTCCCATTCCCGGCAACGAGCTCACCCACGTTTACCGGACCCTTGAAGATGTCTGGGCCATCAACAAGTCCATCGCGGAACTCACCGTAAAGCTGGGCCGCAAGGTCAACGCCGTCACCATCGGCGGCGGCCTCCTGGGCCTGGAATCCGCTGCCGGGACCGAGCAGCTGGGCGCGACCCCCATCGTCATCGACGGATCGCAGTGGCTGATGGCCACCCAGCTGGACGAAGGCGCTGGCCAGGCCATGGGCCGGCTCATCAAAGCCAAGGGCTTTGAAGTCCACGGCGGCGTCTATCCTTCCGAGGTACTCTCCGATGGGGACGGCCAGGTCACCGGCGTCCTCATGGCCGACGGCCGGATCGTCGACGCCGACATCGTCATCGTCGCCATCGGCGTCCGTCCCCGTGATGAACTCTTCCGCGCCGCCGAGGGAGAAGAACAGGTCTTCAGCCTGGGCCCCCGCGGCGGCGTGGTCATCAACGACTACTGTGCCACCGAAATCCCGGGCATCTGGGCCATCGGCGAAGTAGCCAACTACGGCGGCATGTGCCTGGGCCTGGTGGCCCCCGCCAACACGATGGCCGAGATCGTGGCGGACCGGCTGCATGGCGGCGACGCCACCTTCCCCGGTTTCGACACCGCCACCAAGCTCAAGCTGTCCGGGGTGGATGTGGCCAGCTTCGGCGACGCCTTCGCGAAGACCGAGCACGCCCTGGAAATCGTCTACGCCGACCCCGCCCGCGGCGTGTACCAGAAGATCGTTACCACCGATGACGCCAAGACCCTGCTGGGCGGCATCTTCGTGGGCGACGCCTCACCGTACATGAGCCTGCGCCCGCTCCTGGGCCGCGAACTCCCCGCCGAGCCGGGCGCGTTCCTCAGTGCAGCCGGCGGCGGTGACGCCCCGGAAACCGAACTTCCGGGCGACGCCACCCTGTGCTCCTGCAACAACGTCACGGCCGGGACCATCCGGGACACCATCAACGGCTGCGGCGCCTGCGAGGGCAACGCGCCCGTCCAGGAACTGGGCGAGCTGAAGGGCTGCACCCGGGCCGGCACCCAGTGCGGTTCCTGTGTACCGATGCTGAAGAAGCTGCTGGAAACCGAGCTGACCAAGTCCGGCGTCGAGGTTTCCAAGGCCCTCTGCGAACACATCGAACTGTCCCGCCAGGAACTCTTCGATGCCATCCGCGTCCTGGAACTGACCTCTTTCGAAGAGATCATGGCCAAGTACGGCACCGGCGAAGGCTGCGACATCTGCAAGCCCACCATCGCCAACATCCTCGCCAGCCAGAACAGCGCCTACGTCCTCGACGCCGGCCGCGGCACCCTGCAGGACACCAACGACCGCGCCCTGGCCAACATGCAGAAGGACGGCACCTACTCGGTGGTGCCCCGCATCGCCGGCGGTGAGATCACCCCCAAGAAGCTGGGCGTGATCGCCGCCGTGGCGGAGAAGTACAACCTGTACACCAAAATCACCGGCGGCCAGCGGATCGACATGTTCGGCGCGCGGCTGGAGGAGCTGCCGGAAATCTGGAAGGAACTGGTGGATGCCGGCTTCGAATCCGGGCAGGCGTACGGCAAGAGCCTGCGGACGGTGAAATCCTGCGTCGGTTCCACCTGGTGCCGTTTCGGCGTCCAGGACTCCGTGGCCATGGCCATCCAGCTGGAGCTGCGGTACCGCGGACTCCGCAGCCCGCACAAGCTCAAGATGGGCGTCTCCGGCTGCGCCCGCGAATGCGCTGAGGCCCGCGGCAAGGACGTGGGCGTCATCGCCACGGCGGACGGCTGGAACCTCTACGTCGGCGGCAACGGCGGTGCCACCCCGGCGCACGCCCAGCTGCTGGCCAAGGACCTCGACGACGAAACCCTGATCAAGTACATCGACCGCTACTTCATGTACTACATTCGCACCGCCGACCGCCTGCAGCGCACCGCGCGCTGGCAGGAGGAACTCGACGGCGGCATCAAGCACGTCGAGGACGTGGTGGTCAAGGACACCCTGGGCATCGCCGAGGATCTTGAGGCGGCCATGGCCAAGCACGTTGACACCTACGTCGACGAGTGGGCCGACACCCTGAAGGACCCGGAGCGCCTGCGCCGGTTCCGCTCCTTCGTCAACGCACCGGACCAGAAGGACGACTCGATCACTTTCGTCCCCGATGAGCGTGGCCAGATGCGCCCCGCCACGGCCGAAGAGAAGGCAGCAGCTGCCCAGCAGCCCGTCCTCCTCGGAGCCTCCATCGCTGTCCGTCCCGGCACGCCCGCACCCGTCGGAAACGAGGCATAACCATGCAGCTCAGCATCGACCTCACGGACCGCGAGGTCCTGGTGACCGGAACGGACTCCGCCGCGCGGCAGGCCGTACGGCGCTACGAAGCCGCGGGCGCCGTCGTCCGCCGCCTGGCCGGCCCGCACGGCACCGCCCTGCTCCCGCAGAAGCCGTTCCTGGTGGCCGCGGTCGACGACGGACAGCCGGGCTGGGAGCCCCTGCTCCAGCAGTACCGCGCTGCCGGCGTCCCGGTCGCCACGGAACCTGCAGCAGGCGCCGCCGGGCATGTGACCCTGGTGGGCGGCGGACCCGGCACCACCGAGCTCCTGACCGTTGCCGCCGTCAAGGCGTTGCGGGACGCGGACGTGGTGTTCTACGACCGGCTGGCGCCCTGCCAGGACCTGCCCGCCCTGACCAGCGCCGAGCTGGTGGATGTGGGAAAGAAACCCGGGCACCACAAGGTGGGCCAGTCCGACATCGAAAAGCTCATGGTGGACAGCGCCCTGGCCGGCAACAACGTGGTCCGCCTCAAGGGCGGAGATCCGTACGTGTTCGGCCGCGGCGGCGAGGAAGTTGCCGCCTGCGTGGCTGCCGGGCTGAAGGTCCAGGTGGTATCCGGTGTCACCAGCGCCATCTCCGTGCCTGCCGCGGCGGGTATTCCCGTCACGCACCGCAACGTGAGCCACATGTTCACAGTGGTGTCCGGGCACGCCCCGCTCACCGAGAAGGAGCATCATCACCTTGCCGGCCTGGGCGGCACCATCGTGGTGCTGATGGGCATCGGAACGCTGCACCACCTGGCTGCAGGACTCCGCCGGGCAGGCATGCGAGCCGATATGCCCATGGCGGTGGTGGAACGGGGTTACCGTCCCGGCCAGCGGACTACCATCGCCGACCTCGGCACCATCGCCTCGGCTGCTGCAGGCTGCAGCAACCCGGCAGTCCTGGTGATCGGCGAGGTGGTGCGGGTGGCGGAAGCCAACCGCGGGCACGCTGAGGCCGCAGCCGACCTGGACCGGCTGGCGGCCTCGCTGCTCGGTTCGTGAAAGGATTGACCCCCATGAATGCACTTGCACCGGCCGAAACGGCAGACGCCACCGGGGCGGCCGACGCCGCAGAGGCCCAGGCGGCCGAATCACCGTTGGAGGGCTTCCGCATCGGTGTGACCTCGCACCGGCGCTCCCAGGACCTGATCGACGCCCTTGAGCGCCGCGGCGCCGAGGTGATCCACGCCCCCGCCCTGAAGATCGCCCCGGTGCAGGAGGACCTCCGCCTGATCGAAGACACCCGCACCATCATCGCGGCCAAACCGGATCTGTGCATCGCCACCACCGCCTACGGCATGCGCCGCTGGTGCGAAGCGGCGGACACGTTCGGCATCGGCGACCAGCTGCTTGAAACCCTGGGCGCCTGCCGGATGTTCGTCCGCGGCCCCAAGGCCCGTGGCGCCGTCCGCGCGGCCGGCCTCGCCGACGTCGGAATCAGCAGCGACGAAACCACCGCAACACTGGTGGACATGCTGCTGGCGGAGGGTGTGCGGGGCAAGACCGTCGCGGTCCAGCTGCACGGCTACACGGACGTCCGCCAGCTGGAACGGCTGCGCATGTCAGGTGCCACCGTCCTGACCGTCACCCCTTACCGCTGGGTCAAGCCGGACGGTGCCGACCGGCTCCCCCGCCTCATCGAGGCCGCCTGCAGCGGAAACCTCGATGTCCTCACGTTCACCAGCGCACCCGCCGTCGATGCCATGTGGAGCACCGCCCACGAAATGGGCGTCTACAAGCAGCTCATCGAGAGCCTGAAGACCAACGTGACCACCGCCGTGGTGGGCCCTGTCACCGCCCAGCCGCTGCTGGACGCCGGGGTAAAGCCGCTGATCCCGGAGCGTTTCCGGATGGGCGCGCTGATCCGGCTGGTCTGCGAGCACCTGGCGCTGAACCATGTGCGCCGGCTGGACACCCGGTCCGGGAACATCGAGCTCCGCGGCCGCAGCCTTCGCATCGACGGCCAGGCCGTGGAACTGGCGCCCGCTCCCCTGCTGCTGCTCCGCGCCCTGCTCGGCGCCGGCGGGGCGGTCCTCTCCCGCGAAGCGTTGTCCGACCTGCTGGAACTTCGCGGCTCGGTGCACGCACTGGACATGACCGTCAGCCGGCTCCGGTCCTCGCTGCCCGACGGCAAGCTCATCGAAACCGTGGTCAAGCGGGGCTACCGGATCCGGGTCTAGCAGTCGCTGCCTGCGGGGGCCGGCGTGCGGGTAACGGCGGCGAACGGCCCGAATGTGTCCAAGTCGGGCGCAATGAGATGCACGTCACCGGTTCTGTTACCGGCCGGTAAATACTGGCGAACACCGGGGTCCTGAACGGCAACTGGCGGGAAACACGCCGGAAAAGGCGCAGGCCTACGCTGGGTTCCATCATGAACTTCCGGCCGTTTCCCGGCCGCCAGCGAAAGGGCCAGCACATGTCCGCTCCGGCACCCACCACGTCCACCTCCGCCGCCACCCGCATCGTCATCGCCGGAGCAGGTCCGGCTGCCCGCGCCCTGGTCCGGCAGCTGGACCAGGGCCGGTTCGACGGCAGCATCACCGTCTTGAGCAACCGCGACGACGCCCCCGAGGAGCTGCTGGAGCTTGCCCTGCTGCCGCAGGTCTCAGTCCGCTTCGGACAGCCGGCCAGCCACATCGATGCCGATAACCGCACCGTGGCCACGGCTGACGGCATGGAGTTCGCCTACGACCAGCTGGTCATCGCCACCGGTTCGGCACCCGTGGCCGCACCTGTCGAAGGCGCCGCACAGTGCCTGAGCTACTCCACCATCGACGACGCCACACGCATTGCGGAACGAGTGCAGGAAGTCACCCGGGAACTGGGGCGCCGTCCGCTCGGGATCCTGGTGGGCACCGGGGCGGCCGCAGGCCAGGCGGAGGCCGTCCTGCGTGCCAAGGGCGTCCGCCCGGTCCGCACCACTGCCCGGCCGGCCGCCGTCGTGCCCGGGACCTCAACCTTTGGCCTGGCCGCCTCCGCCGTGGTCTTCGAGGACGGCAGCAGCATGTCCGGCGACCTGGTGGTCCTGGCCGAGGACCGCGTGTCCTGCGATGGCCTGGCCGCCAGCGCGGGCCTGCGGACGGCCGCCACCGGAGGCATCGTCATCAGCCAGGACTTCCGGACCTCGGTTCCCGGCATCTGGGCCATCGGGGATGCGGCAGCGTTCGACGGCGTACGGCTGGGGCTGCTGGTGGCGGCGGCTTCCGCTGCGGGGGCCTGCGCCACGCAGCTGCTCACGGCAGCCTCGGCAGCCGCGCACTCGCCAGAGGCATCAAGGGAAACAGGAGCTGCAGTGCCGTCGCTGGTACCGTCCCTTCAGGCAGCCGCCTGACCCCCGGCTAAGGGCGGGTTGCACCATGTGCACCTGTGACAAGATGGTTCCCGAAACGCGAGTCAAGGACGCGCCGGGCCCACGACGCCCGGGCATGCCCCGAGAGGACCATCATGAGCAACGAAGCCACCCCTTCCGTTCAACCCGCTGCCGCTGCGGCCGGGAACATTGCTTCCTACATCGACCACACGCTGCTGAAGCCGGAAGCCTCCGAGGCTGACGTCCTCAAGGTCTGCGCCGAAGCCGCCGAGTACGGTTTCAAGTCCGTCTGCGTCAACCCGGTCTGGGTCAAGACCGTCAAGAAGGCGCTGAAGGGCTCCGGCGTCCTGACCTGCTCCGTGGTGGGCTTCCCGCTGGGTGCCACCCCCACCGACGTGAAGACCTTCGAAGCCCGCGGCGCGGTGCTGGACGGGGCCGACGAAGTGGATATGGTCATCAATATTGCGGCCGCCCGCGCGGAGGACAAGGGCGCCCTGGCCGAGGACATCGCCTCCGTGGCGGAGGCAGTGCACGCCAGCGGCGCCATCCTGAAGGTGATCATCGAGACCGCCCTTCTGTCCGACAACCAGAAGGTCCTCGCCTGCGAGGCAGCCGTGACGGCAGGTGCCGATTTCGTCAAGACCTCCACCGGTTTCAACGGAGGGGGCGCCACGGCCGAGGATGTGGCACTCATGCGCAGGATCGTGGGTCCCGAGCTGGGCGTCAAGGCCTCGGGCGGAGTGCGGTCGCTGGCAGACGCTCAGGCTATGATTGCTGCAGGTGCAACACGTATCGGCGCCAGCTCCGGAATTGCCATCGTCAAGGGTGAACAGGGTTCGTCCGCGTACTGACGGCCGCCGGGCGCGCCACAATCAAGCCCCGCGGGGCCGAGGAGGAACGAATGTCCAGCAAGATCAACGCGTCCAACGAGGGCACAGCGAACACGGGCACTGTCCGCACTCCCCAGAACGAAAACAAGCTTGCCGGCACCATCGTGGTGTTCGTGATCATGATGGCCCTGTTCCTCGGCGCCGTGTACTCGCTGTCCTTTTTGACGCTTGGAAACCCGTGGCCCATGGCCGTGTGCCTGGGCCTGTTCGCCCTGGCCTTCTGGATTCCACAGACCATCCTCGGCCGCTCGGACTCCGCCGGCGAACACTAAGCCTGCCCACGCACAAAGACCTCCGGACGCCGTCCGGGGGTCTTTGGCTGTTCCAGGCCGGTGAGAACGCCCTCAGGAAAACCAGGGGGCGATCCAGGCGGTGGCAGCTGCTACCACCCGCGGCCAATGGTTCTGGGCAATCGCCCACCCCGCCACCGTCAGTCCCACCATGGCGTAGGCGCTGACGGGGATCAGCACCAGCCACTCGCGCTTGGACCCCGCCCGGCCCAGCAGGGGCAGTGACAGCGCCCCGTTGGGCCGCCAGACGTTCCGCAGCAGCGGCACCTTCCGCAGCAGTTTCGGCGGCCGGATCACCAGCGGCCACAGCAGCGGCACTCCCCCGGTGGTGATGAGGTCTCCCACGATGTGGACCACCACGCCGATGAGCATGGACATGGGCAGCCAGGTCCACTGGTGCGGCGCATACACAGTGACCAGCCCGGCCATCACCAGGGCGAAGATCCAGTTGGAGATGAACCCGCTCTTCGGAAACAGTTTCAGGGCCTTGGCCGCGATGTTGATCAGGAACATGCACAGCAGTCCTGCCCCCACGGACAGCAACCCCCAGGGGGTTTCCATCTGCACCTGGGCGGCCACACCCGCGAGGAGAACAAACCCGGCGGCGCCCAGGACCGAGTGGGTGCCCTGGCGGTGGCCCCCGCTGGCGGTTTCGATGCCCCTGGCTATGGCATTGGACAACGGCGGCAGCGAGTGGGCCACGGTGCTGGACCGGTGGTCCCAGTCGCAGACCAGCGCGGTGCCGGCCGTGGCCATGCCGCCGATGAGGATCCCTGTGGGGTCCAGCGGGTACCAGCCCAGCGTGTACGGGCCGGTGGACGCAACAGCTACCCACGCCGCGGCTCCAGACGCGGCGTGGTGACCTCCCATCATGGCCTAGCCCGCTGACGGGGCGACAGAAAGCGGCTGGTCGGAGAAGATGTTGCGGATGACTCCGTTGGCCCACTCCAGGATTTCGGCGTCCTGGAGGTCCCGGCCACCGATCCGGGCTGTCTTCGGCTTGGGGATGAGGATGGCGTCAAGTGCCGGCTTGGACTGGGACCCCGGGTACATCCGGGTCAGCCGCATCACCTTGGACTCGGGCAGCGATGCCGGCGCGAACTTGATGAAGTTACCCTGCAGCGCGACGTCGGACAGCCCTGCTTCCCGGGCCCCCACCCGGAAGCGCGCCACCTCCACCAGGTTCTGTGCGGGCAGCGGCAGCTCGCCGTAACGGTCCACCAACTCGGCCATGACCTCGTCAATGGCCTCGTTGGTGAGGGCTGCGGCCAGCTTGCGGTATGCCTCCAGCCGGAGCCGCTCACCGGGCACGTAGTCGTGCGGCAGGTGCGCGTTGACCGGCAGCTCGATCTTCATCTCGGCGGCCTTTTCCTCGGCCTCGCCGCGGAAGTCTGCCACGGCCTCGCCCACCAGCCGGATGTACAGGTCGAAGCCCACCCCCTGGATGTGGCCCGATTGCTCACCGCCCAGCAGGTTTCCGGCGCCACGGATCTCCAGGTCCTTCATGGCCAGCTGCATGCCGGCGCCCAGTTCGTTGTGCGCCGCCACGGCCTTGAGCCGTTCCAGCGCCACCTCGCCCAGCGGTTTCTCCGACGGGTACAGGAAGTACGCGTAGGCGCGCTCACGGCCACGGCCCACGCGGCCGCGGAGCTGGTGCAGCTGGGACAGCCCGTACTTGTCCGCGCCGTCCACGATCAGGGTGTTGGCGTTGGAGATGTCCAGGCCGGTTTCAATGATGGTGGTGCACACCAGGACGTCGAACCGGCGTTCCCAGAAGTCCACGATGATCTGTTCCAGGCGGCTCTCGGACATCTTGCCGTGCGCCACTTCCACCCGGGCCTCGGGCACCAGTTCACGGATCTTGGCCGCGGTCCGCTCGATGGTGGACACCCGGTTGTGGACCAGGAACACCTGGCCTTCGCGCATCAGCTCGCGGCGGATGGCGGCAGAGGTCTGCTTGTCCGTGTACGGGCCGACGTAGGTCAGCACAGGGTGCCGCTCCTCCGGCGGAGTGGCCAGGGTGGACGTCTCCCGGATGCCGGTCAGGGACATCTCCAGGGTACGGGGAATGGGGGTGGCGCTCATGGCCAGGACGTCGACGTTGGTGCGCATTTTCTTCAGCGCTTCCTTGTGCTCCACACCGAACCGCTGTTCCTCATCCACGATCACCAGGCCGAGGTCCTTGAATTCAAAGTCCTTGGACAGCAGCCGGTGCGTGCCGATCACCACGTCCACCGCGCCGCTCTTCACGCCCTCGGCGGTCTCCTTGGACTCCTTGGCGGACTGGAAGCGGGACAGCGGTTTGACCCGCAGGGGGAAGCCGGAGAAACGCTCGGTGAACGTCTCGTAGTGCTGCTGGGCCAGCAGCGTGGTGGGCACCAGGACGGCCACCTGCTTGCCGTCCTGCACCGCCTTGAACGCAGCACGGACGGCGATCTCGGTCTTGCCGTAGCCAACGTCGCCGGACACCAGGCGGTCCATGGGGATCTCCCGTTCCATGTCCGCTTTGACCTCGTTGATGGTGGTCAGCTGGTCCGGCGTCTCCACGTACGGGAAGGCTTCCTCGAGCTCGCGCTGCCAGGGGGTGTCAGGGCCGAAGGCGTGGCCGCGGGAGGCCATCCGGGCCGAGTACAGCCGGATCAGCTCACCGGCGATTTCCTTGACGGCCTTGCGTGCCTTGGACTTGGTGCTGGCCCAGTCCGCGCCGCCCATCTTGCTCAGGACAGGAGTGTCGCCGCCCACGTAGCGGGTCACCTGGTCCAGCTGGTCCGTGGGAACGAACAGCCGGTCACCCGGCGCACCGCGCTTGGACGGCGCATATTCAAGGACCAGGTATTCACGGACGCCGTCGCTGCCGCCGGCCACCTTGCGCTGCAGGAGTTCCACGAACCGGCCGATGCCGTGCTGTTCGTGGACCACGTGGTCCCCCGCCACGAGCTGCAACGGGTCAACGGCGTTGCGCCGCTTGGAGGGCATGCGCCGCATGTCCTTGGTGGACCCTGCGGAGGTGCGGCCCAGCAGGTCGGCTTCGGTGAGCAGGCCCAGTTTCAGCCCGTCCAGGACGAAGCCGCGGCCGACGGCGGCAGTGGTCACCTCGATGATGCCCGCCTGGGGCTCGTGGTCAAGGCTGTCCACGCGGGCACAGGGGATGTCATTTTCGTGGAAGAGTTCCGCCAGGCGCTGGGCCGGGCCGGGGCCTTCCGTGGCCACCACGATCCGCCACTGGTCGCGGACATGCGAGCCGATGAAGGCCATCATCTCCGCCACGTCGCCCTGGTAGCCGCGCGGTTCACGCGCGTGCAGGTTCAGGACGTCGATCTCGGGAAGGAGTTCCGCGTCCTGCGCCAGCGACGTGATGGACCACCAGGAAACGCCGTGCCCCAGCGCTGACCCGCGGGTCTCCGCGAGCGAACGGAAGCTCGCCGAATGCAGCGCGGCGGATGCCTGCGAGCTGAGATCCAAAGGCGCGGCACCGCCGTCGGACGCCGTGGACCACGCTGCCTCAAGGAATTCCTCGTTGGTGGCTGAAAGGTCGTGGGCCCGGGTGCGCACCTTTTCGGGTTCGATGACTACGGCGATGGACTCCGCCGGCAGCTGGTCCACGAAGGGCACCATGGCGTCCACCAGCACCGGCGCCAGGGATTCCATGCCTTCGACGGCGATGCCGCCGGCGATCTTTTCCAGCATGTCCGCGGCGGCGGGCAGTTCAGCCTTCAACTTCGCGGCCCGGGACATCACTGACGCGGTGATGAGGATTTCCCTGCAGGGCGGTGCATGCAGTTCCGTGGGGTGGTGGATGCCGGGGGCGGACAGCGAGCGCTGGTCCGCCACGGCGAACCAGCGCATCTGGTCTACCTCGTCACCGAAGAACTCCACGCGGATGGGGTGGTCCTCAGTGGGCGGGAAGACGTCGATGATGCCGCCGCGGACCGCGAACTCACCGCGGTGGGTCACCATGTCCACGCGGGCGTACGCGGCGTCGGCAAGGCTCCGCACCACGTCGGTGAAGGGAACATCCTGGCCCACCTTCAACGTGACCGGGGCCAGGTCTCCCAGCCCGGCCACCACGGGCTGGACCACCGCGCGGACGGGAGCCACCACCACGCGCAGCCGCTCCGCCGTCGAACTTTCCGGGTGGGCCAGCCGGCGCAGGACCGAGAGCCGGCGGCCCACCGTATCCGATCGGGGCGAGAGTCGCTCATGCGGGAGGGTTTCCCAGCTGGGGAACTCGGCCACCGAGTCCGCGGGGAGGTAGGCACGCAACGCCGCCGCCAGGTCCTCGGCCTCACGGCCGGTGGCGGTGACCGCAAGCACCACGCCGGGATCGGCCGCGCCGTCCTGCCCTGCCGCAGCGGCCGCCAGGCCATCCGCCATCTCCGCGAGCAGCACGGGCCGCAAACCCGCGGGCGCGCTGATCTGGTAGTCCTGTCCCCTGACGGCGAACCCGCGTCCGGCCTCAGCCCGGACGCGGGCGAAAGACTGGTCCGGGGCCAATGCACGGCGCAGCCCATCGAGCGTGGGGCCGTGCGTGGCGGTAACGGGAAGGCTCATGACAGCTGCTCCTGGGGTATTCACGGAAGATCGCAGGCAACGCGAAAACCCGAAATTCGCTGCGAATCCCGGGTAACCCCAGCCTACCGCGCACCGGTGACATTCCGGTTTGGACGGATTTTCCCGGGCAGGCGCTGACGCAGGCGCCCGGACTCCGGCAGGGCTACGCTGGCAGGACCGGACCTTTTTCCGGGAGCAGCCGTCCATAACGGCGGCAGCTCCGAACTGGTAGGGCAGAACACCGCTGAGGACGACGAGGAGCCAGCATGACCGGAGACAGCACCACAGATTCGCCTGCAACAGGGCACGAGGGCACAACCGCGCCCCGAACGGTCCTGGTCACCGGGGCCACCGGCTACATCGGGGGCCGCCTGGTGCCCAAGCTCCTCGAAGCCGGCCACACCGTCAAGGTGCTGGTGCGCTCCCCGGACAAGATCGCCGGTGTGCCCTGGCGGAACCAGGTGGAGGTAGTGCAAAGCAGCCTGGACGACGGCGACGCGCTGCGCCGGGCGCTGGCCGGCGTCGACGTCTTCTACTACCTGGTCCATTCGATGGCGGCCGGGGCGGGGTTTGAATCCAAGGAACAGACCATGGCCCGGACGGCCGCCGAAGCCGCGGTGGCCGCCGGCGTCGGCAGGATTGTATACCTGGGCGGGCTGCACCCCAAGGGCGTGGAACTGTCCACGCATATGCGGTCCCGGGAAGCGGTGGGCCAGGTATTCCTCGACAGCGCGGTGGACGCCATTGTGTTCCAGGCCGGCGTGGTGATCGGATCAGGCTCAGCGTCCTTTGAAATGATCCGGCATCTCTCCGAAACCCTTCCGCTCATGCCCGCGCCCAGCTGGGTCCGGAACAGGATCGAAGCCATCGCCGTGCGCGACGTCCTGTACTACCTGGTGTCCGCGGCCTCCCTCACCAGCCCCATCAACCGCACGTTCGATATCGGCTGCCGCCAGGTGCTGACCTATGCCGGGATGATGAAAGAGTACGCGGCCGAAGCAGGGCTGCCCTACCGGGTGGTACTGGCGCTGCCCGTTCCCGCCCCCAAACTGGCGGGCCTGTGGGTGGCCCTGACCACGCCCATTCCGCTGTCCATGGCCGTACCGCTGGTGCAGTCGTTGCAGCACGACGCCGTTTCCGACGAACACGACATCGACGCCTACGTTCCGCAACCCGACGGCGGACTGACCCCGTACCGGACGGCCGTAGCCCTGGCCCTCGGGAAGGAACGGGACGGCCAGGTGGAAACCACCTGGGCCAACGCCGGAGCGTCCTCCGATCCCCTGCCCAGCGACCCCGACTGGGCCGGGCACAAGGTCTACATCGACGAACGGACATTCCATGGAAGCGTGGACCCGGGCCGCGTCTGGCAGGTCATCGAAGGAATCGGCGGTCGCAACGGCTGGTACTCCCTGCCCCTGGCATGGCAGGTCCGCGGCTGGCTGGACAAGCTGACGGGCGGAGCCGGGCTGCTGCGCGGACGCCGCCACCCGCACACCCTGCACGCGGGCGAGGTTGTGGACTGGTGGCGGGTGGAACGCATCGACAGGGGCAAGCTGCTGCGCCTTCGTGCCGAGATGCGGGCACCGGGACGGGCCTGGCTGGAGCTCTCAGTGGAACCCGAGGGTGACGGAAGCCGTTACCGTCAACGGGCCATTTTCTTCCCGAAAGGCCTCAGCGGCAGGCTGTACTGGCTGGCCGTGCTCCCCTTCCACAGCTTCATCTTCCCGGCGATGGCACGGAACATTACGGCCGCTGCCCAGGAGCTGGCCAATGCGGAACGGCCGGCTGCAACCCCGTAGGATGTTTGGAGCCTCATCCGATCGCGACGTCCCAGGAGGACCCATGGCCCTGAGCGCCACCACCACCGTTCCGCACCCCGTTGACAGCGTTGCCGCTGTCCTGGTGAACGAGGATTTCCAGCGCCACGTCAGCCAGCTGGTAGGCGGAAACCTGGAATCGTTCACCATTGACGGTGACATTGCCGGCGCCTTCAGCGCCACGTTGGTGCGGACGCTGCCCACCACCCGCCTTCCCGAGATCGCCCGGAAGTTCGTCGGTGAGCACCTGAAGGTGACCCAGGTGGAGACCTGGGACGCTCCGGCCGCCGATGGCTCCCGCAAGAGCAACATCTCCCTCAAGGTTGCCGGTGCGCCCGTTGACGTGACCGCTGTCCAGCGCCTGGTGGCCGAAGCCAGCGGAACACGGGTGGAGCTGGAAGGCGAGGTTAAGTCCTCGGTGCCGTTCCTGGGCGGCAAGATCGCCGACGCCGCCGAGCCCATGGTGGCGAAGGCGCTGAACCTGCAGGCCACCCAGGCGCAGGCCTGGCTCGAAAGCCACTAGTTCATGCAGCTCCCTGTCTTCGCCGCGCTGGTCCTGATCATCGCCGGTGTTTGGTCGCTCGCCGTGTGGCCGCAGTTCCTGCGCCGGGTCATGAAGGACCCCCGCGCACGCGATGCCGCCGGAAAGGCCACTAAATTCCTGACGGTGCACGTGGTGCTGGTCAGCATCTCGATGGTGCTGGGAGCGGCGACTGCCGTCATCGGCGTACTGGGGCTGTTGGGTTAATAACCCGCTCCCGTTTTAACCCAGGAGGTCCACTTCCCAGCGGGAAGGGGACCTCTTGGCAGTTGCGGGCAGTCATGACGTTGCGCCCGGCCCGTTCAGGACGCCTGGTTCAGGGCATCCTCCGCGGCTACCCAGGAAATCATGGCGCATTTCACGCGGGCCGCGTACCGCGCAACGCCCTCAAACGCGGCGGCATCCCCCAGCAGTTCAGGATCGGCCGGGATCTTGCCCCGCGACCTGAGTACCTCGCGGAAACTGTCGATCACTTCGTGCAGCTCCGCCACGGTCATGCCCTCGGCGAGGTCGCTGAAGACCGAGGCCGAGGCCATGGAGATGGAGCAGCCGGCGCCGTCCCAGGAAACCTGGGCCACTTTGCCGTCGGCAACGGCGAGCCGCAGGGTCACCTCGTCGCCGCAGACCGGGTTCAGCTGGTGGGACTGCCCGGTGGAAGCACCGTTCGGCGCTGGTGTTTCGGCCAGGCCGCTGCCGTGCCGGGCCTTGGAGTGGTCAAGGATAATCTGCTGGTACAGCTGGTCAAGGCTCATTGCATACCTTCGGTTCTGGCGGCTAAGCGCGGAAGTAGGCCCGCACGCCGGCCACGGCGTCCAGGAACTGGTCAACGTCGTCGGTGGTGTTGTACAGGTAGGCGCTGGCGCGGGTGGTGGCGGTCAGCCCCAGCCGGCGGTGCAGCGGCTGGGCGCAGTGGTGGCCTACCCGGACCGCGATGCCCATCGAGTCCAGGAACTGTCCGACGTCGTGCGCGTGGACGCCTTCGACGTCGAAGGCGGCCAGCCCGATGCGCTCCTCCCCCGCTGCCGGGCCCAGTACCCGGATCCCGGGGAGCGCCTCAAGGCCTGCCACCATGCGCTGGCCAAGGTCCATTTCCCACCGGTGGATCCGGTCCAGGCCGGTCTCCGTGAGGTAGTTGGCGGCGGCGGCCAGTGCGACTGCCTGCGAAATGCGCTGCGTTCCTGCCTCGAAACGCTGCGGAGCGGGGAGGTATTCGGCCCGTTCCATGGTGACCGTGGTGATCATGGAGCCGCCGGTGAGGAACGGTGGAAGGATATCCAGGAGCTCCTGCCTGCCGTACAGCACGCCGATGCCTGTGGGTGCGAGCATCTTGTGGCCGGAGAAAACGGCGAAGTCCACATCCAGCTCTTTGACGTCCAGGGGCATGTGCGGCGCGGACTGGCAGGCGTCCAGGACCACCAACGCACTGGAAGCGCGGGCCAGGGCCACCAGTTCACGGACCGGGTTGATGGTTCCGAGGACGTTGGAGGCGTGCGTGAAGGCCAGCACCCTGGTACGGCTCCCGATGATCCCTGCAGCCTGCTCCAGGCTGAGCCGGCCGGCATCGTCGATGGGCAGGTAGCGGAGCGTCGCCCCGGTGCGGAACGCCAGTTCCTGCCACGGGATGAGGTTGGCGTGGTGCTCCATTTCGGTGACCACTATTTCGTCGCCCGGTTTCAGCGCAAGGCCCTTCAGTGCCGAGTCCCCCCGGCCCTGGGCAGCCCAGAGCGCGGCGTTGGACAGCGCGTAGGCAATGAGGTTGAGGCCTTCTGTGGCGTTGGAGGTCCATACGGTTTCGGAATAGTCTGCCCCGATGAGGTCCGCTACGGTCTGCCGCGCGTCCTCGAAGGCCTCGGTGGCTTCGACCGCAAGGTGGTGGGCACCCCGGTGCACTGCCGCGTTGCGTTGCTCGTAGAACTCCTGCTCGGCTTCGATCACGCTGAGCGGGTTCTGGGAAGTTGCCCCGGAATCCAGGTAAACCAGAGGCTTGCCGTTGACCATCTGGTTGAGGACCGGGAAGTCGTTGCGGATGCGGAGCACCTCGGCGTTATCCATGACCGGAACGGACCGCTCCAGGGTGGCGGGCGTTGATACTACGGCCAAGACGTGCTCCTTGAGATGCCAGCGGTTGACACTCAATTGTCCCACAGCACGGCTGTGGCGGCCGCCCGGAGGGGTCAGCCGCCACAGTCGCTCCGGGCTTCAGCCCGCGGAGCGGAGGGCCGGCGACGGCTGGGGGGAGAGTCTCGGTCTCAGAAGACTCTGACGTCGCCGGCCCCGTCTCGGTCCGGCCGCGTGGGCCGGAAGTTCAATGAGGCCTTGATGTGTTTCGGCATCCCGTTCGGCTCTTTGCTGCCGTGTGCTTTGCCTCCTTAAGTAAATCCCGCGGGGCCGGTGCGCACACGAGTAGGGTGTACTCGAATTCCGGCAGGTGCCACTACGGGGACACTGAGTGTCGATACCCGCCGGGCCGCCGGTGCCCTGCGGTGTGCGGTGTTACGGCAGGACCGCGGGTGGCAGCGGAGCCGGCAGGGGCCTGCAGAGTCAGCAGGAGGGCGCGCGGAGTTACGCCGCCCACCACGGTGAATGACGGGGCGGGCAGTGCCTTCAGGGAAGACATGTGGTGCGACGGCGGCAGCTACCGGGGCAGGGCGGTTTCCAGTTCGTCGCGGCTCCGGACGCCCAGCTTCACGTAGGTGCGGTACAGGTGGCCTTCAACCGTGCGGACGGAGACCATGAGGCGCTGGGCTATCTCGCGGTCCGTGAGGCCCTGGACGGCCAGTTCCACGATGTCCTGCTCGCGTCTCGTGAGGTGCACGGTGGGAGCCGCCGCGATGAACCGGCCTTCGCGGAACCGCTCCCCCAGCTCGTGGTCGCACTTTTCGCGCTGCGCCACAGCCTGGCGGGACCGGCGGCGTTCCCCCGCCTGGTCAAGAACGGCACTGGCTCGGGCGTAGGCCTCGCGGGCAAGGTTGACGAAGCCGGATTCCTCCAGCGACGCGGCTGTCACCATCAGGGCGTCGCCATCGGCGGCTTCCCATCCGGTGGCAAGGGTCAGCATCGCCTCGGCCCAGCGCCCCTGCAGGCCGCCTGCTGCTTCCTGCACCATGGGAACGACGGAGGGATCCCCCAGATCCCAGCACATGGCGAGGAGTTCGAGCAGCTGCCCGGCCCGGCCGGAGGCTTCGGTAGTGGTCATCAGCGTGTGCAGCGACGCCAGGCCCTTGCCGTCGTGTGCAAGGTACTCTCCGGCGGCCATAGCGTAGCCCCGGGCCAGGAGGTCGGCGGGACCACCGGTCATGGCGTCTGCATAGTCCTGTTCCAGCCGCTTGGCCTGCGCGGCATCCCCCAGCCGGGCAGCAACGTAGTACCCCAGTGCGGAACCGAAGCCGAACAGCTGCAGGGGGTCATTAAGGCGCAGCGCCTCCACGGCCGGGAGCAACACCTGGTAGGCCCGCTCCATCCGCCCCTGGCGCAGCAGTGAGTACCCGCGCAGCACCTGCAGGCTGCCGCTGAACGTGGCCACTCCTGCAGCATGGGCGGCGGCGTAGCTGTTGAGTTCCCGCTCCGCGGACTCCCATTCGCCCATGGCCAGGTAACAGCTCACCAGCCGGCCGAGGACGACTTCCGGAAAGAAGTACAGGCTGTCCTCAAGCGGGGACAGCTCGGACGCGGCCCGGAGTGCGGCGTCAAGGCCGTCGCCGGGGCGACCTGCCGCGGCGAGTGCGTGCGCCAGCAATGCTTCCCCCAGCGCGGCCATCGGTTCCGCCTTGGTCTCGGAGAGGCCCGGGACCCTGATGCCCTCCACCTCGTCCGCCAGTGCCTGCCAGTCCGCTTCGGCCCCCGACTGGAGCAGGCGCAGCAGCTGCACTGGAAAGGCGGGACCTGCATCCCCGGCCTGGGAAACCTGGCTGAGCACGTCGTCGGCCACGGCTGCCAGGGACTGCCCGGCTGCCTGGTGGGCCGATACCCGCAACAGGAGGACAGCCGGCCCCTGGGGATCATCAGCGAGTGGTGCCCAGCACTCATCAAGGAGGGCCGCGGCGTCAGCGTAGGCGCCCTCGTTGTAAAGCGCCCGGGCCTGGATGGCCTGGGCGAGCGGCAGCGCGCCCGGGTCCTGGATACGGGCCGCGATGGACCTGGCGCTGCCATTCCGGAAACGCAGGAGTGCTTCGCGGGCGGACTCCAGCATGTCCTCATCGGAGACTTTGACCCCGCATTCGATGGCCCACTCCACGGACCGCAGCCGCCCCTCACCGCTAAGCACCGTGCCGTTCTGCCGGCCACGGATCTTCTCCTGCAGCTGGAGGCTGCGGGAGACCGAGATGGTGTTCCTGATGGCGTCGGAAAAGAGTCCGTTCCACAGGGAAAGCTCGGCAGGCACGCCTGAGGTTTCCACGGCCACCTGCTGGTCAAGGAGCGAACGGACCACCGGAGCCCCGCAAATTTCTTCGATGACCTTGCGGCCCACAGGGCCGGCCAGGGCGATGAGCTTCAGTGCTTCCTGCTCCTCGGGGTTGCGCCGCAGGTGGTCCTTGGCCACCACGGCTGTCAGCCGCGGTCCGTCCGCGGGCAGCGCTCCCAGCAGGATCCAGATCCCGTTGCGTTTGGAGAGGATTCCCGCTTCGGCGGCATCGTGCAGCAACGCATCGAGGAGGCGGGGGTTCCCGCCGGAAGCTGCCCAGACAGCCTCGATGGTGGCGGCGGGAACAGTTCCGTCCAGCAGGTGGGCGAGTACTTCTTCGATCTGTTCCCTGTTCAGCGGGCGCAGGTCCACGCGCTCGGCGAGCCCGTCGTACCAGAGCTGGTCCAGCGGCTGGGGCAAGCCCGGACGCGGTCTTGCCGCCGCCACAACCGTGGCCCAGCCGGCCGAGATGAGTTCGGCGACCACGCCGGCGGACGCATCGTCCAAGTAGTGGGCGTCGTCCAGCACCATCAGCACGGGCGCGCTGTTCCCGGCCCGCAGCTTTTCGAAATAGCTCCACATGGACCGCAGCACCGCCACCGGGGAGACGGATTCCTCTGCCGTCAGGTCGCCGGTATAGGGCGTCAGGACACCGAACGGAACCGCCGAGAGGGCGGAGCTGCCATGGATCCGCAGGATGTTCAGCTCGCCCGCGAGGCGTTCCGAAATGGCTTCGGCCAAGGACGATTTTCCAATCCCGGGACCGGCCATGACAAACACCGCCTGGCTGATGCGGTTCCGGACGATGTTGCAGATCCTGTCCAGCGGCTCGCGGCGTCCGGTGAGGACCCTGCTTGCTGCTGCCTTGTGGCCGTTAGACGAGTCCAGTCAGATCACCTCTGGAGGTTACGCCGAGCTTGGTGAACACCTGGTACAGATGGCCCTCAACAGTCCGGACTGACACGCCCATTTCCAGGGCAATGTCGCGATTGGATGCACCCCGGCCCGCAAGCCGCGCTATTTGCCGTTCCCTGCTGGTCAGCAATGGGCTGCCGCTGCTGGGCACGATGGGGAGGTTCGCAACCGTGGTGGCCAGGATGTCCAGGCGGGCCTGGGCCGTCCGGGCTGAAATCGAGTCCCCGTCCTGGCGCGCGAAGTCCACCGCGAGGGCCATGCACCGGGCCTCGACAGCGTCCAGCTCCAGGGTGGCGGCCAGCTCGCCGCCGGCCAGGAGGGTCTTGGCATCCTTGGTACGGCTGCCCAGGGCAATGAGCCGGGAGACCTCGGCCAGCGGACCCTGACGGCGGCCGGCAATGTCTTCGAGCAACCGGAAGTCGGCATCGCTGCCGTTGACCGTGGCCGCGAGCAGTTCGACGCCTGCAAGGGTGTAAAGGCCGGCGGCGAGGTTCCGCCGGGCAGATTCCTTGAGCCGGGCCACGGAGTCGGCGTCGTTCAGCCAACGGCCGGCCGTCAGTGCGCAGAAGCGGATGATGCTGTCGTCGGCGAAGCCGGAGGCTGCACGGATCCGTTGCAGCTTGCCCAGGTACTTGCGGGCCTGGGGAGCGTTTCCTGTCTGCGCGTAGGCCAGGGCGGTGGCTGCATAGGTGTAACGGAGCGCGGTCTGGACGGGTTGGAGTTCCAGCTGCGCGCCGGCGGAGATCAGCAGGTCCAGGGCTGCGGCGCCACGGCCCGAGAAGACGTAGGCTATCCCGGCGCCCAGGTCGCTGGAAGCTGTCCCATAGGGCAGCCGGTACGGTTCGTCCGTGCTCTGGGGGCCCAGGAAGTCCAGGCAGCGCCGCCACTGCCCCGCCAGCAGCAGGACCATATAGGACTCTTTGGTGTACTGCTCCCGCAGCCCCACCACGTGGGAGGCGTCGCTGATCTGGCCGCCGAGTTGGCGCATCAGTCCCAGCGCGTCCATCTCACGGCCGGTGAGCACCAGCGCGGTCATCAGCAGGATCGCGGCGTGCATGCGGTAGCCGGTGTCCCGGTTCAGGGCGGGATCGGCGGCGGCTTCAAGATCGGGAATCAGTTCGGCATAATCGCCCATGAAGGCCCGGTACTCGAACGCGCTCAGTGCCACCCGGTTGGCTGCGACGGCTGCCGGTTCGGGCCAGGATGGCCGCTCAGCCCCCATGCCGGCCAGCAGGCGCTCCCGG
>Ga0160459_100295_pt1 | contig 23187 bp, 26 predicted proteins | sample HID1973K_E6MG_FD_108208 | JGI IMG/M metagenome (GOLD analysis project Ga0160459, IMG submission 108208) | Enriched mosquito-associated microbial communities from UW Madison campus, WI, USA - HID1973K_E6 MG | ecosystem: Host-associated > Arthropoda: Insects > Digestive system > Unclassified ... | reverse complement strand
TGGCTCCACGCCGGTTCCACCGCCGTCGTCCGATGATGTGCACCTCCTTGGCGAGGAAGGCGTTGGCGGTGCGCACCACTGTGCCGATGTTGAGGTCGTGCTGCCAGTTTTCGATGGCCACGTGGAAGTTGTGCCGCCGTGAGTCCAGCTCCGCCACGATCGCCTCGTGCTTCCAGTACCGGTATTTGTCCAGCACGTTGCGCCGGTCGCCGTCCGCCAGCAGGTCAGGATCCCAGTGGTCACCCTCGGGCAACTCGCCTTCCCAGGGCCCGACGCCGACCTCCGCCCTGGGTGCCCCGGCTTCCGTTGCGTCGGTTTCTTCGGGCGAGTGGTGGGGCGCGTCTGCCATCCCGGGCGTTTGGTTCACCCCTCAACACTAGACTGGACCTTTCGGGCAATCATCACGGCCCGTTCATCACGGGCGTCGACAGTCGGAGGCAGGCATGGCAGAAGCGGACAAGGTCAAGGGCGCACCGGCGGTATACCGCAGCGGCCAGGACATTGAGTGCTGGCTGACGGACATGGACGGTGTCCTGGTCCACGAAAACCAGGCCGTTCCGGGCGCGGCCGAACTCATCCAGCGGTGGGTGGATACGTCCAAGCGTTTCCTGGTCCTGACCAACAATTCGATCTTCACGCCCCGCGACCTTGCGGCCAGGCTGCGTGCGTCCGGCCTGGAGATCCCCGAGGAGAACATCTGGACGTCGGCCCTGGCCACGGCCCAGTTCCTGAAGGACCAGGTGCAGGGCTCAGGGTCCGGTAACCGCGCGTACACGATCGGCGAAGCGGGACTGACGACGGCGCTGCACGAGGCCGGCTTCATCCTCACCGACCAGGATCCGGACTTCGTTGTGCTGGGCGAGACACGCACCTACTCTTTCGAGGCGATCACCACAGCAATCCGCCTCATCCTCGCCGGCGCACGCTTCATCGCCACCAACCCCGACGCCACAGGCCCGTCCAAGGACGGTCCGATGCCGGCCACCGGTGCCATCGCGGCGCTGATCACCAAAGCCACGGGACGGGAACCTTACATTGTGGGCAAGCCCAACCCGATGATGTTCCGCTCCGCCATGAACCAGATCGACGCCCATTCCGAAACCACGGCAATGATCGGTGACCGGATGGACACGGACATCATCGCCGGCATGGAAGCCGGGCTGCACACCGTCCTGGTGCTGACCGGGATCACGCAGCGGGACGAGATCGCCTCCTACCCCTTCCGGCCCAACCAGGTCCTGAACTCCGTGGCGGACCTGAAGAACCAGCTCTAGAACACCGTCACCCGGGAGCCGCCGGCCGGCAGCGGGAAATGCTCATCAAGCAGACCGTCCAGCAGCGGCCGGTAGATGTGCGGGTTCCATTGCGGGCTGGCGTGCGCGGGTGCGGCCCCGGTGGTCTGGAGTCCGGTGGAGACCATGTTGTCCTTGAACGCCACGGCCCACGCTTCCACTGCTGATTCGTAGCGCACAGTGCGGTCCTTGGGACTTCCCAGGTAGGCCATCTTGGCGGTCCCGATTTCCCCTGCGAACCGGGTGCCGTCGAAGTGGTAGATGTAGGCGGACTCCGTCTGGATCAGTACGCTTGACGGCGCGATGGGCGAAAGCTGCTCCAGGGTCTGGTCGAGGATCTGGCGCCAGCTGCGCTCGTCCTTGTGGATGACCCGTTCGCCCAGCTCGTAGCCGCCGCGGAGGGTGGACGGGAACCGGAATCCGCGCTCGTAAAGGAACACCACGCCGTCGAACCAGCTCTGGTCCAGGACGTCGTGCTTGCTGTACGGGCTGGAGTCCAGCACCACGAACTGGACCTGCACGCCGTGGATTTCCAGGAGCCGGGCCGCCACCTGGGTGGCCACCATTCCGCCGAAACTGTGTCCGTAGAAGAACAGTTTTTGGATTTTTCGCTCACGGACGTACTCGATGACGGCGATCACGATGTCGTCGATGTCCAGGCCTTGGTTGGAATACCCGACGGCGGCGAGCCGGGCTCGCTTGTTCAACGAACCACGGAGGGAGTTCAGGATCCACTGGGCCTCCTCCCAGCTGGTCTTGTATCCCGGGAACAGGAACCAGCTGGCGTCCGGGTAGTAGGCATCGGCAAAGTCGTCCGGAACGGGCAGGATCCTGTCCGTTCGCCGCTGCGACTGCACCTCGCGGGTCAGCAGCATGTCCGCTGCAAGTACCCCTGAAGCACCAGTAGCGGTAAAGAAGCTGCGCCGTGAAAAGCGCTTGAGGGCAGCGGCTTGTGACAGCAGCCGGGCTGCGGTTGCCCCGCCCCGGCCCTGCGGATCAACCTTCCCCTCATACGGCACGCCTCTACCGTAGGCACAACTGAAGAGTCCGCCGCAAGGAGCCTTGGATAACCATTCGGTGACTGCCCGGCGGGCCGGCCGTCAGCTGGCGGCCTGGCCCTCCGCTGCCGGGAACGGAGCCTCCGGGTCCTGCTGGCGGCGGCCAAGCTCGCGTCCGATGTCGTTGTAGCGCCCCAGGAGGTCGGAACCCGGGAAAGCCCCCGGGTGGTCCAGCAGCGCAAAGAGGGTGTCGCTTGCCGCAAGGAGTTCCTGTTCGGAGTACTCCACCAACTGCCGCCCGAACAGTTCCTCAAGCGCGGCGTCCGGCGCCACCTGGTACCCCTCGCCGAAGGGCCTGCCGTGGTGGGGGTGGCTGGCGTCGTCGTCGACGATGTGCAGTGGCTGCACCTGCTGGGCAGGCTCGGCACCGGCCAGGTGTGCCCCAGCCAATCGCTCGTGTGAACCCGTGAGGTGAAGCGACACACCAGAGCCGTAGATGCCGGGAAGGCTGTTGGCGTCCATGGTGTTCAGGTCGCTGCGAAGACCTGCCAGGGCACTGGATTCCACCAGTGCAGCCTGCGAGAGGTCAACGCGGATGTGGGCACGGATGCCCATGCGCCGGACGCGTCGGATGATGTGGACAAGGTCCGGACGGGAATCGTGGGTGAGGCTTCCGCGGACGTCGATCCTGACTATGTCAGCGGGGACGTCGAGGTTAACGAGCGCATTAAGAGAGCGGTCCATAGGTACTCCAAAAGAGGTTCTATGGCCGACGGCTCAACCACGGCCAGCGTATCCCCGATGGTGTGCAGGCACAACCTGTGTTCCAGGGACTGCTTCGCCCGTCGGGCGGCCTGCCCACCGGGCGGCCTGGCTAGGCTGACTGTTCAGGCCTGCGGCTGCCGGGTTCCTGGTAAAACGTACGGGTGCCCGTGCCGCCGACCGAATCAACCAATGACTTGGCGATGTCCCGCAACTTTGTATTGCTGTTACTGGAAGCCTCGGTGAGGATCCTGATGGCCGCTTCCTGGCTGCACCTGTTCTGCGCCATCACAATCCCGATGGCGATGTCGATGATGGTGCGCGATTCCAGGGTTGCCCTGAGGTTCGCCGCGCTGTCCGAATGGAGGGAGAAGCGCACAGCCAGCCGCAGGGCCTGGGAGATCTCCCTCGTGAAGCCGCGGGCCTTAGCGGTGGCCCGCTCGTCGAACTTGTGCGGGACATCCGAGTACAGGTTGAGCGCCGCCTTCGCGTCCCCCTGCAGGTTGAACGGCAGCGACAACACCGAACGCAGGCCGTAAGAAGCCACAGCGGAGGCGTACTCCGGGCCCCACCGGTCTTCATCAAACAGGTCCGGGACGTGGATCTCACGTTCTTCCTGGGCGGCGGTCAGGCAGGGACCCTGTGAAAGCGAATACTGGATTTCATCCACTTCGCGGGCGGAGTCGCTGCTCCAGCCGATAGTGGCAGCCTTCCTGTCACGAAGCAGCGTGATGCCGCAGAGGGCATCATCGCCCAGACCTGCAACCTGGTGGGCCGAGAAACGTGCGAGCTCATTGAGGAACTCTTCAAAATCCGAGCTGTCCAGGATCAGGTCCTGGACCGTCTCAGTGGCGCTCAACGGCTGGTCCGCGGTGGGCATGGGCAGGTTCTCCAAGGGGTACTTAAGGGGCTAAGGAGAATATTAGGCCAGCGGCCGGTCCGGACCAAGTGCGCTGGCCGGATCGCTTCGGCGCCATCCTCTCCCGCCACGCCACCCGGCCTGACTGCCGGCCCGGGTGCGGCAGTTGCTGCCCGGCCGGCGATGGGGACCTAGTCGAGGCCCAGTTCGTCCTTGCCGAACGCGAAGAGGTAGGGCACGCCGGTTTCGGCTTCGATCTTTTCCTTGGCGCCGGTATCGCGGTCCACGATCACTGCCACAGCCACAACGTTGCCGCCGGCCTTGCGGACGCCCTCGACTGCGGTCAGCGCGGACCCGCCGGTGGTGGATGTGTCTTCGAGGACCAGCACGTTCCGGCCCTCCACTGAGGGGCCTTCCACCTGGCGCCCCATGCCGTAGGACTTCTGGGCCTTGCGGACCACGAAAGCGTCCACGGTGCGGCCGGCGTCCACCGCAGCGTGCATGACGGCGGTGCCCACGGGGTCGGCTCCCATGGTCAGGCCACCTGCGCACTCAAAGCCGATGCCGGCGTCGTCCGCCATCTTCAGCATGACCTGGCCTACCAGCTTGGACGCCTCGTGGTGCAGGGTGATGCGGCGAAGGTCGATGTAGTAATCCGCCTCCGCGCCGCTGGAGAGGATGACCTTGCCGCGGACGACGGCAAGTTCCTTGATGAGTTCGAGCAGTCGGGCGCGGGCGGCTGCAGAGTCCACTGCAGTCTCACTGGGGGAAGTCATGGGTTCCAGTTTAGTGGGACCGGGCCGGTGCGGTTGCTTGAGCAGGGTTGCCGGCGCTGGCTAGTGTGGACCACATGCGCGAACTCCAGGCCACCATCATTGAAGAAATGGGCGTGCAGCCCCGGATCGATCCCGCGGGGGAGGTGCGCAAACGCGTCACGTTCCTCAAGGAGTACCTCAAGGCCACCGGCACCAAGGGCTTTGTCCTGGGAATTTCCGGAGGGCTCGATTCCTCGCTGGCCGGAAAACTGGCCCAGCAGGCGGTCGAGGAGCTCGAGGCGGAAGGCCTGGAAGCAAACTTCGTAGCAGTCCGCCTGCCCTACGGCGTGCAGCACGATGAGGAGGACGCGCAGGCCGCCCTGGACTTCATCAAGGCCAAAACCGAGTGGACCTTCAACATCTCCGCGGCCGTGGACGGCTTCGAGGACGAGTTCCACAAGACCGCCGGCTCGGAGATCTCCGACTTCCACAAGGGCAACACCAAGGCCCGCACCCGGATGATCGCCCAATACGCGCTGGCCGGGGAATTCAACTACTTGGTGATCGGCACTGACCACGGCGCGGAATCCGTCACCGGGTTCTTCACCAAGTACGGCGACGGCGGCGCGGATATCCTGCCCCTGTTCGGTTTGAACAAGCGGCAGAACCGGGCCCTGCTGGCCGAGCTGGGCGCCCCGGCACGCGTGTGGGAAAAGGTCCCCACCGCCGACCTGCTGGACGACCGCCCCGGACGCACCGATGAGGACGAACTGGGCCTTAGCTACGACCAGATCGACGACTACCTCGAGGGCCGCGAGGTTCCTGAGGCCGTCGCGGAGTCAATCGAGCAGAAGTACCTGCGCACGCGGCACAAGCGCACGGTCCCCGTGACCGTCTTCGATACGTGGTGGAAGGGCGAAGGCCCGGTAGAGCCCCGGGCGGGACTATAGCCCGGCACCCAACCGCTGATATTTCCCTGCTTGCTGGGATCTCGACGGCGCGTCTCCCTACTCAAGGCGGCGCGCCGTCGTCGTACGTTGGCACTGCCGTGGAGACTCAGCGGGCCGGGGCACCTTCTCCCCCGCCGAGCTGCTGGGTGATCCGGTGGGCCTCCGCCATGAGGAGGCCGCCCAGCTCGTCCTGCCGTTCCGGTTTGAAGCGCGGCTCAATGCCTGTCAGGGACAGCGCCCAGGCCGGCTTGCCGGACCTGTCGAATACTGCGGCGCCCATCCCCCAGCTGCCTTCAAGGACGAGCCCGGGGTTCACGGAGTACCCAGCCAGCCTGGTGCGTTCAAGGTTCTCCCGGACGATGCCGGCGGTGTGCCCGGCTGCGAAGGTTCCAGCGTGGGCCTCCCAGTCCTGCAGGATCCCTTCCCGTTCCCCCTCGGGAAGGAAGGCCATGATGGCGGTTCCCGCGGACGCCACCCCCAAGGGAAACCGCACACCCTCATGCAGCACGAAAGAACGGACCGGGAAGCTGCCTTCCTCCCGCAACAGGCAGACCGTTTCCATGCCGCGGCGGATGGAGAAGAAGGCGCTCTCACCCGTGGCCTCGGCCAGCCGCCGCAGGCTGGGCCGGGCGATGTCCTCCATGGGGAACCGGGCAGAGGCCACCGAGCCCAACAGCAGCATCTCGGGGCCCAGCACCCAGTTGCCGTTGACGGGATCGTGGTCCAGCAGGCCCTCGGCGGCCATGGAAGACAGGAGCCTGTGCACGGTAGGCCGGGTGAGGCCGGATTCGCGAACAACATCGGCCAGCGGCATGCCCCCGGCGCTGCGGCCAACCAGCCGCAGCAGGCTTGCGAGGCGGCTGACCACTTGGGCGCCCTGCACGGGAAAATTGCTCATCGATGCCTCAATCGTCCATATTGTGGATACTTTGTTGCCCTACGTCCACAGTATAGAACGCGGCTGAATCAGGTGATTATCAGCCTTGACGGGCATGAGACGCGGACCGTAGTCTCCATACTCAGAAGCCGAGTCCACAAAGTGGACTGACCATCTCGATGAGGAGACACACCCATGAGCAAAATCCAGGACTCCGCGGCAGCCGCCCTGGAAGGCGCCCTGCAGGACGGCATCACCCTCGCTGTCGGCGGCTTCGGGCTCAGCGGCATTCCGGCAGACCTCATTGAAGCTGTCCGTGACTCCGGCGTGCAGAACCTCACCGTGGTCTCGAACAACATGGGCGTGGACGGCAAGGGGCTGGGTATCCTCATCGAAGCGGGGCAGGTCCGCAAGGTGATCGCCTCCTATGTGGGGGAAAACAAGCTCTTCGCCGAGCAGTACCTCGGCGGAAAGCTGGAGGTTGAATTCACGCCCCAGGGCACCCTGGCGGAGCGGCTCCGGGCGGGTGGGGCGGGCATCCCGGCGTTCTATACGAAGACCGGCGTGGGCACGCTGGTGGCCGAGGGAAAGCCGCTGGAAGTATTCGACGGCGAAACGTACGTCCGCGAGCGCGCCATCATTGCCGACGTGGCACTTGTCCACGCCCACACTGCCGATACAGACGGCAACCTCGTCTACCGCTACACAGCCCGGAATTTCAATCCCGTAGTGGCCACGGCCGGCAGGCTGACCATTGCCGAGGCCGAAGTGATCGTGCAGCCCGGAGAAGTGGATCCCAACCACGTGGTCACTCCGGGTGTTTTCGTCCAGCGCCTGGTGCAGGCAACCAATCGCGTGAAGGACATTGAGCAGCGGACGGTGCGGCCGCGCACCGATCTTGTGTCCGCCTGACCGGCGCCGACACCCGCAGCAACCGCCCGCAACTCAATGGAGAGCACACAACAATGAACACCGCGCAGATTCAAGATGAGGATGTCCGCCAGAAGGGCTTGGCCCGGATGGCGGAAAGCCTCGCCGGATGGACGCAGAAGTGGTTCCCGGACGCCTACATTTTCGCGCTCGCCGGCGTCGTCCTCGTTGCCATTGCCGCACTGGCCATTGGGGCTTCCCCCAAGGCCGTGGTGGACTCCTTCGGCAACGGGTTCTGGGACCTCACCGCCTTCACCCTGCAGATGGCCATGGTGGTGCTCACCGGCTATGTGGTGGCCACGTCCCCGCCCGTTGCGCGGCTGATCAACCGCCTGGCAGTCATTCCGGGGTCCGCCCGAACGGCGGTGAGCTTCGTGGCCGTCATGTCCATGTCCGTCTCGTTCATCAACTGGGGCTTGAGCCTGATCTTCGGCGGACTCCTGGCCCGGGCCATCGCGCGGCGTTCCGACCTCACGGTCGACTACCGCGCCCTCGGTGCGGCCGCTTTCATGGGGCTCGGTGCAGTGTGGGCCCTGGGGCTGTCCTCCTCGGCCGCGCAGCTGCAGGCAACGAAGGCGTCGATTCCGCCGGCACTGCTGCAGATTACCGGGGTCCTGGACTTCGGCACCACCATCTTCACGTGGCAGTCGCTGCTGACGCTGGTGATCCTTATGCTCCTCACCACCGTGATTGCCCACTTCTCGGCTCCCACGGGAAAGGCCATCCGGACAGCCGAGGACATGGGCGTGGACCTGGACGACGAACCCGAAGCTCCCGCCGAAAAGTCGCGACCGGGTGAGTGGCTTGAGTACAGCCGGATCCTGCCCATCATTGCCGGTGTCCTGACCCTGGGCTGGCTGGTCTCCCAACTGCTCACGCTGCCCATCCTTACGGTGGTCAGTTCCCTGAACGGCTATCTCCTGGTGTTCCTGATGCTGGGCCTGGTGCTGCATGGTACTCCCCGGAAGTTCCTGCAGGCGGTCACCAAGGCCGTGCCCGCCACCGCCGGCATCCTGGTCCAGTTCCCGCTCTACGCAGCCATGGCAGCCATTCTCACGAAGGCCGCCGGGGCTGACGGGCTCACCGTCTCTGAGCACCTGGCCCACTTCTTCACCAGCATCGGCAGCAACGGCGCCTTTGCGGTGGTCATCGCCCTCTACACGGCCTTCTTGGGCATGTTCGTCCCCTCGGGCGGAGGCAAGTGGCTGGTGGAGGCGCCCTACGTGATGCAGTCCGCCACGGACGTCAACATGAACCTGGGCTGGACCGTGCAGATCTACAACATGGCCGAGGCCCTGCCCAACCTGATCAACCCCTTCTTCATGCTGCCCCTGCTGGCCGTGCTGGGGCTGCGCGCCCGGGACCTGGTGGGCTTCACCTTCCAGCAATTCCTGTTCCACCTTCCGGTGGTCCTGCTGCTGGCCTGGCTGCTGGGAATGACCTTCGAGTTTGTTCCGCCGGTCATTCCCAAATAGCCATCCCTTCGCGGCACCCCGAAACAACCGACAAGACACTGAGAATCGAGGAACCCATGGCCTGGACCAGGGATGAAATGGCTGCGATCGCAGCTGAAGAACTGAACGACGGCGACTACGTCAACCTGGGCATCGGCATCCCCACGCTGGTGGCCAACAACCTGCCCGACGGCGTGCGGGTGGTCCTGCAGAGCGAAAACGGACTCCTCGGCATGGGTCCGTTCCCCTACGAGGGCGAGGAGGACGCGGACCTCATCAACGCCGGAAAGCAGACCGTCACGGTGCTTCCCGGCGGCAGCATCTTCGACTCCGCCACGTCATTTGGCATGATCCGCGGCGGCCACGTGAAGGTGGCCATCCTCGGTGCCATGCAGGTCTCCGGCAACGGCGACCTCGCCAACTGGACCATCCCCGGCAAGATGGTCAAGGGCATGGGCGGGGCCATGGACCTGGTGGCAGGCACACCCCGGGTGGTGGTCCTCACCGAGCACAACGCCAAGGACGGCACCGCGAAGATCGTCCGGGAATGCACCCTCCCCCTGACCGGCCTCAGCTGCGTGGACCGGATCATCAGCGACCTCGCCGTCTTTGACCTTTACAAAACGGACGACGGCGGGCGGCAGCTCACGCTGACCCGGCTGGCGCCGGGGGTCACCGTGGAGGACATCCGGAATAAGACGGAAGCGGATTTTGAAGTCCGCCTTGAAAACGAGGAAGTGGCGGCATGAGCCTGCAGGAACAGTTCGGCAAGGATGTCCTGATCACCGGATGGGGGCACAGCAAGTTCGGCAAACTCGCCGACGACACCCTGGAATCCCTGATCGTGCAGGTGGCCACGGACGCGATCAGCGCCGCAGGCATCGAGCCCGGGCAGATCGACGAAGTCTACGTGGGCCAGTTCAACTCCGGCATGATGCCGCTGGCGTTCCCCTCGTCGCTGGCTTTGCAGGTTTCCCCGGACCTGGCCAATGTCCCGTCCACCCGCGTGGAAAACGCGTGCGCCTCGGGTTCGGCAGCGTTCCAGCAGGGCACCAAGTCGCTGCTGGCGGGCACCGCCAAAACCGTCCTGGTGATCGGCGCCGAAAAGATGACCCACGCAGGGGCTGACGTTGTGGGCGCAGGCCTGCTGGGTGCCGATTACGACATGGCCGGCAGGCCCTCCACTACCGGCTTTACCGGGCTGTTCGCCGAAGTGGCCAAGCACTACGCCAAGCGCTACGACCCGGCCGGGAACCTTGGAGACGTGCTGGGCAGCATCGCCGCCAAGAACCACCGCAACGGCGTGGACAACCCCTACGCGCAGCTCCGGAAGGACCTCGGCGAAGAATTCTGCCGGACCGTGTCGGACAAGAACCCCATGGTCGCCGATCCCCTGCGCCGTACCGACTGCTCCCCCGTCTCGGACGGTGCTGCCGCCGTCGTGCTCTCTACCTCCCCCACGGCAGGCGCCAACCCCGCCGTGAGGCTCGCCGGGTTCGGCCAGGCCAACGACTTCTTCCCGGCCGCACGCCGCGACCCCACGGCCTTCGAAGCCACCAGGGTCTCGTGGCAGCGTGCCCTGGCGATGGCAGGCGTCGGGATCGAAGACCTGGACCTCGCCGAAGTCCATGACTGCTTCACCATCGCCGAACTGCTCATGTACGAGGCCATGGGACTGACTGAACCCGGGCAGGGTGCCCGCGCGCTCGAGGAAGGGTGGGTGTTCAAGGACGGGAAGCTGCCGGTCAACGTCTCCGGCGGCCTCAAGTCAAAGGGCCATCCCGTGGGTGCCACCGGCGTCTCGCAGCACGTGCTCGCCGCCATGCAGCTGACGGGCACCGCCGGCGACATGCAGCTCACGGCACCGCGCCGGGCCGCGGTCCAGAACATGGGCGGCGTGGGCATCGCCAACTACGTCAGCATCCTCGAGGCCGTCTGACCCTCTAAGGAGAGCCCCCGTCGTGGGGCACTTTGAGGCGCTTCGCCGCCGCCGGATGGAATTGCGACGGCGTGTCCGCGTCAAAGTGCCCCGCGATCGCGCAGGTTAGCCGTAGCTCCGGATCAGGGCGGCGATCTCCGCAAAGCCCAGCCGCTCGGCGTTCTGCAGCGCAGTCCGGCCTTCCGGATCGCGGATACCCGGATCCGCGCCGGCCTCCAGCAGCAGCCGCACCACTTCCTGCTGCCGCGGACCGCCATTGTTCAGGAGGATGGCTTCCTGCATGGCCGTCCAGCCCAGGTTGTTCACGTGGTTGACGGGTACGCCCGCGGCAACCAGGATCTTCACCGTTTCCACATGCCCATGCTCGCTGGCCGGAATCAGGGCAGTCCCGCCGTACCGGTTGATGCTGGAAACGTCCGCGCCGGCGAGCAGGGTCAGCTGCAGTACCTCATTGAAGCCTTCAGCGCCGGCGTAGAGGAAGGCCGAGTCCTGGATGGAGTCCTTGGCGTTGACGTTGCCGCCCCGGCCCACCAGTTCGCGGGCCAGCGCCGCGTTGTTGGCCTTGGCGGCAGCAATGAGTTCCTGGTCCAGTGCCGCCTGGACCTCGGCGGGGAATGCCGTCGGGGTTGCCGCCGGCACTGCAGCAGGAGGGCCGGTTTCAGCGTCGACGGTTCCGCTGGGGCCTGCCCCGCCAGGCGTGCTGGATGAGGGGACGGCCGACGCCGGTCCGCCGGATGGTGCCGGTGCAGGGCTTTGGCACGCCGTGAGGATGAGGGCCAGGGCGCAGGCGGCCAGCAAGCCCTGGGCACCTAAGCCACTGCGCCTCATACGGGCAGCCTACTTTCCGGCGGGGGCGCCCGCGATGGCTGCGGCTCCGGCGGTGGCGCAGGCCTCGTCCAGGGCACCGTCCGGTGCGCCGCCAACCCCGACGCCGGCCACTGACACACCATTGACCTTGAGCGGGACGCCGCCTGCCAGGAACAGGGTGCCGGGAAGGTCTGCAATGGACGGACCGTTGCCGTTGATCCGTTTGGCCAACTCGCTGGTGGGCGTACCGAATGCGGCGGCGGTGTAGGCCTTCTGCTTGGCGGCCTCGATGGTGTGCTCCGCCGCATTGTCTCCGCGGAGCAGTGCCTGAACTGTGCCGAACCGGTCCACCACGGCAACGGTGACGAACGGGAGCTTGTCCGCCTGGCACTTGGCAAGGGCGGCGTTCACGGCAGTGGCGGAGGCCCCCACGGAGATGCGGTTCTGCTGGACGACGGTTTCCGGCGCAGGCTGGACGTCCACGGCGGGAACGGCTGCGGGCGCAGGGGCTGTTCCTGCGTTGGCCGCGGCCGTGACTCCGGCGGTGAGGACCAGGGCACCGGCTGCGGCTGCGGCAAGGGCTGTGCGGGACTTCTTCATGGTGGCTCCTTGGGTTTGGCAGGCGATCGCTGCGGACACTTCAATCCTTCCGGCCACCGCCCTGCCTGCCATCGGGCCTTTGCATGGTCCCTGCTGCGACCAAAGGACAGCCGTATCAGCCAAATGGATGAGAGACCCGTCCGTGCCGCTGGCAATAGCATGGAAAGGCAGTGTTCCCCCACCAGACCGGAAATTCCATGACAGCCCCAGGCCCTGACCAGTCCGCGAGTCCTGCCGGGCTGCCCCGGCTGGGCAGCATCGACACGGCGGTCCATGCGGGATTCGCCGTCCTCCTGGTGGCGTCGACCGCCCGGTACGCCATGCGCCACCCGCCCGCGGACAATGTGCTGGTCCTGTGCCTCGCCGCTGCAGCCTCCCTGCTGTACGCGGGCGTTGCGGTGCTTGCCAGGCGCGGCTTGCCTGGACTGGCTTGGATGTCCGCCCTTGTGGCCGTCTGGGCGGTGCTGGTCATCGCGGCACCGAGCTTTGCCTGGTGCTCCTTCGCCCTCTTCTTCCTCTGCCGTGCCGCAATCAGCGGTGCTGCGGCCTATGTTGCCGCGGGCATCATCGCCGTCGCCACGGCGGCAGGATTGTTCAGGCTCAGCGGGGGCACGGACCTGGCCATGCTGCTTGGCCCCCTGGCCGTGGGTGTGATGCTGACCCTCATCCATGACCGGATCCGCAACGATGCCGAGGAACAGCGGCGGCTGCACGGCGAGATCTCCACCGCGCAGGGGAAGCTGGCTGCCAGCGAACGGCATGCAGGCACCATTGCCGAGCGGGAGCGGGTTTCCCGCGAAATCCACGACACCGTGACCCAGGGCCTGGCCAGCAGCCTGCTGTTGCTCGAGGCAGCCGGGCGCACCTGGCCCGCGACCTCCGCCCACGCGGACCTGCGGCAGGCCACTTCCCTGCTGCGGGACAACCTGGCCGAAACCCGAACCCTGGTCCATGACCTTGCCTCCCCCGGACTCGAAGGGTCGCCGCTGCCGGAAGCCCTGCTGACGGCGGCCCGCCGATACCTTCCCGACGCCCGGCTCCTGGTCACCGGCGAACCCCGGCCGGTGGCGGCAGACATCCGGCACACCTTGCTGCGCGTGGTCCAAAGTGCGGCGTCCAACGTTCGGCTCCATGCCTCCGCAACCACCGCCACCGTGACCCTCGGGTTCCTTCCGGATGCCGTCACCCTGGATGTTTACGACGACGGCGCCGGCTTTGATCCGGCGGCGGCAGCCCCGCCGTCGGACGCCGGAGGCTACGGCCTGCGGGCCATGCGGCAGCGCGTGGAACAGCTTGGCGGGACGTTCTCGGTGGAAAGCGCCCCGGGCGAGGGCACCATCGTGGCGGCGCAACTCCCCGCTGGCCTTTCAGCGGCCTCTACGGACGGAAGCCAGGCATGAGTGCCATTACCGTGCTCCTGGTCGATGACCACCTGGTGGTCCGGAGCGGGCTGCGCGCCCTGTTGGGAACCCAGCCGGACATCGCGGTGGTGGCCGACGCCGCGTCCGGGGAGGAAGCCCTGGTGCTGGTGCGGGAGCATTCGCCCGGCGTCGTGGTCATGGACCTCGCCATGGGTGAGGGAATGGACGGCATCGAAGCCATCCGGCGCATCCGCGGGCTCAACAGCGGGCAGGCCATCCTGGTGTTCACTACCTACGATTCGGACGCGGACATTGTGCGTGCCGTGGACGCCGGAGCCATGGGTTACCTGCTGAAGGACGCCGCGCCTGAGGAGATATTTGCGGCTGTCCGCGGCGCGGTGCAGGGCAGGAGCGTGATGAGCCCGCCGGTGGCGTCGCGGCTCTTCCAGCAACTCCGCAACCCGGAGGAGATCCTCACTCCGCGCGAGGCGGAGCTGCTGAGCCTGCTCACCCAGGGGCTTAGCAACCGCGAACTCGGCCAGCGGCTTTTCATTTCGGAAGCCACTGTCAAAACCCACCTGGCGCACATCTATTCGAAGCTGGGAGTGGAAACCCGGGCCGCCGCGATTGCCACCGCCATCCGCCGTGAGGGCATGCGCTGACGCGGGTTTGTGGCGTTTACCCTTGCAACAGGGCGTTTAGCCCCGTACTTTGGGATTGCGGGGGACGTTCTTCGCACACCCCGGGCTGAAATCCGGGGAGAGAATCAGAGTCACATGAAGGAATGCAGCCATGGCAACAGGCACAGTTAAATGGTTCAACGCCGAAAAGGGTTTTGGCTTCATTGCCCCCGATGACGGGTCCGCTGACGTTTTCGCCCACTACTCGGCAATCGCCAGCAGCGGTTACCGCTCACTGGACGAAAACCAGAAGGTCGAATTCGACGTGACCCAGGGCCCCAAGGGCCCGCAGGCAGAGAACATCCGCCCGCTCTAAGTCTTACGGCCGGCCCGGTTACCCGGGCCAGCCCCGGCAGCGGCCCCGCCAACCTCGTGTTGGCGGGGCCGCTGTTTTAGTTGTGCCTGCCGGCGGCCCCTCCCACGACGTTCGGTGCTTTTGGGATAATTGACCCATGACCGGCAAGAAAGAGGACAGGGATCCCTGGGAAGAGTTCGACAGGCTCGGTCCCGGAATGCCGGACCGTGTCCCCGGCCAGCCCGGTGGCGAACCCCACGGATTCGGTTTCCGCACCGGCGTGCGCAGCGCCCGCGTCGCCGTCGGCTTTGCTGTCTACGCCCTGGCCCTGGGCACCATCCTGGTCCTGACCGGCTGCGTCTTCTTCGTAGCCCGCCAGCAATGGCTGCTTGCCGGACTCATGGTCCTGGTCGAGGCCGCCTTCGTCTTTTCATTCACCCGGCTGGTGGCCCAGGCGCGCCACCGCCGCACCCGCTGACCGCCCGCAAAAGCCCTAACGGATTCCCTTCGCGTTTCCCCCTTGACCTTGACGCTGCGTCAACCCCTACGCTCGAAGCATGGAAGCAACCGGAGAGGACAGGGCCAGCGGCTGGCCCATCCAGGACGTGGCCAGGATGGCGGGAACCACCAGCCGTACCCTCCGCCACTACGATGACATCGGCCTGCTGAAGCCCACCAGGGTGGGCAGCAACGGCTACCGCTACTACGACGGCGGAGCCCTCCTGCAGCTGCAGCGGATCCTGCTCCTTCGGGAGCTGGGCCTGGGCCTGCCGGCCATCGCCGAAGTCTTCCAGCACCAGACGGATCCCGTCCGGGCGCTGACCCGGCACCTTGAATGGCTGGGCCAGGAACAGGAACGCCTGGCCCGGCAAGTCCGGTCCGTCCGCCGAACAATCGAAACAGTGCAACAAGGAGGAGAGCTCGTGGCAGAGAAGATGTTTGATGGCTTCGACCACACGCAGTACAAAGACGAAGTGGAAGAGCGGTGGGGAAAGGACGCCTACGCGAAAAGCGACTCGTGGTGGCGGAGCATGGACGAGGCCGAAAAGCGGGAGTGGAAGTCCCGCTCGGAAGGACTGGGCCGGGACTGGCTGGCAGCGGCAGGCTCCGGGGCGGCCCCCGGCGGCGACGCAGCCCAGGATCTGGCCGCCCGGCACGTGGCCTGGCTCCGCTCCATCCCAGGAACGCCCGCTGCCGAGGCCGGCGGGGACATTAAAGGCTACGTCACTGGCCTGGCGGACATGTACGTGGCAGACCCACGGTTCGCCGCCAACTACGGGGGCGAGGCCGGAGCCACTTTTGTTCGGGACGCTCTGCGGACCTACGCGGACCGGAACCTGTAACAGTCCGCCTGGCGTCCTAGGTGAACGCCTGGATTCCTGTAACGGCCCTTCCAACCAGCAGCGAGTTGATCTCGTAACTGCCCTCGTACGTATACAGGATCTCGGCGTCTGCGAAAAGCTTGGCCATCTCGTGGTCGCTGGTGATTCCGTTGCCGCCCAGCAGCGACCGACCCATCGCCACCGAGGCCCTGGCAAGCCTGGTGGTGGTGGCCTTGGCCATGGCCGCCTGTGCCATTTCCAGCAGCCCGTCTTCCTGGAGCCGGGCCAACTGGACCATCAGGGCCAGTGAAGCAGCGGCGTTCCCGAGGATATCCGCGAGCTGCTGCTGGACCAACTGGAACCCCGCCAGTTCCCTGCCGAACTGGCGGCGGTTCAGCGTGTAGCTGCGGGCCACATCGAAGGCCGCGAACTGGATGCCGGCGGCCTGCCAGCCCACCCAGGCCCGGGAGTCCCGAAGCAACGCGCTGGCCGAGGCGAAGCTTGACGCCCCGGGCAGGAGGTTGGCCGCCGGTATGCGTACATCCTCCAGCCTGATATCGGCATTCTGCATGATCCGCAGGCCGATCTTGTGTTCAATCCTGGCAGCGGAGTAGCCTGGGCGGTCCGTTTCCACGAGAAAGCATTTGAGGTGCCCGTCAGCCGTGTCCCGGGCCCAGACCAGGGCGACATCGGCAACGGTCCCGCTGCCGATCCAGCGCTTGGTGCCGTTGAGGACCCACTCGCTGCCGTCCCGCCGGGCGGTTGTTTCGAGCCCGCGGGAGATGTCGGAGCCATGGCCGGGCTCCGTCAGGGCGAAAGCTCCCAGCTGCGCAAAGGTCCTCAGACCGGGGAGCCACCTGCGCTTCTGCTCATCGGACCCCAGGTGGTGGATGGTGCCCACGATGAGTTCGTTGTGGATCCCGGCCAGGGCGGAGAGCGAGACGTCGGCCCTGGCCACTTCCACGTACATGAGGCCTTTGAACAGGGCGGAACTGCCGTCCAGCTGCAACTCCCCCAGCCCGCGGGCGCCCATCCCGGCCACTACATCGCGCGGGAACTCTTCCCGGTTCCAGTAGCCGATGGAGGCCGGCCTGACGGCGGACTGCAGGTAGTTCCGGATCTCCGCGTACCTGGCCTGTTCCGTGGGCGGAAGGAGCCGCACGATGTGGAGGAGATCCGCGTCCGGATAGGGAATCTCCGCCGGGCCGTCGTGGGAGTGTCCGGGCATAACGCCTCCCTTCCAAACGCTTGGATGTCCTAGTATATTCACAGGATTTCCGGAAAGGGGCTGGCTATGGGCACACCGTTATCCCGGGATCCGATTGCCGAAGCCCGGCGGAACTGGGATGACCGCGGCTGGTCAGATGTCGCAGCGCCCATGGCCGCCATCACGGCAATAATGCGGACCCAGCAGATCCTCCTGGCCAGGATCGAATCCGCCCTCAAACCGTTTGGCCTGACCTTCGCCCGGTACGAACTGCTGGCGCTCTTGAGTTTCGCCCGGAAGGGTGCCCTGCCGATGAACAAGGCGAGCGCCCTGCTTCAGGTTCACCCGACGTCGGTCACCAATGCCGTGGACCGTTTGGAACGCGCGGGCCTGGTGGCCCGCTCGCCGCACCCCACCGACGGCCGCACCACCCTGGTGGGGCTCACCGCGGAGGGCCGTACTGTGGCTCAGCGTTCGACGGCGGCCCTCAACAGCCAGGTCTTCAGCGAGACGGGATTTCCGCCGGAGGATGTTGATGCGCTGATCCGGATCCTGGGCGACTTCCGCAGGGGTTCGGGTGATTTCGAGGACAGTCCCTGACTGCTGTCAGCGGTTTACCTTTGCCCGCTTCACCCGGCGGACCACCAGCCAGGCCAGGGTGATGGCAAGGGCGGCGTAGACGGCGTAGTTCAGGTACTTCGAGTAGCCCTCAATCAGGTGGTACTGCGTTCCCAGCAGGTACCCGAACCCGATCAGCGCTCCGTTCCACAGTGCGCTGCCGGCCAGGGTAAAGACGGAAAAGGTCAGGAGCGGCATCGCCGCCGCCCCGGCGGGAAGCGAGATCAGGCTGCGGACGCCGGGCAGGAGCCGGCCAAAGAAGATCGAGGACTTACCGTGCCGGGTGAACCAGCCCGCGGCCTTTTCGAAGTCCTCACGGTCTACCAGCGGCAGCTTCGACAGGCCGCGGATCGACCGCTCCAGCCCAAGTTTGGCACCGAGCCAGTACAGCAGGAGTGCGCCGAGGTAGGCGCCCAGCGTACTGGTGACGAAGATGAGCCCCAGGTTCAGGGAGCCCTGTTTGGCGAGGTATCCGGCCAGCGGCAGGATCACTTCGCTGGGAATGGGCGGGACCACGGTTTCGGCGAGGGTGAAGGCGCCAACGCCCCATTCACCGAGGTTTTCGATCACCTGGGCCGCGGCACCCACCAGCCCGCCCAGGCCCTCCGCCGCACCCGTTCCATCTGCCGCTGTTGTCCACATAGGCTGCTCCCCCGATTTCCACTGCGTTCCGCGACCATATCCCTGCAGGTCCTGTCTACCGTACGGACCTGAACGCCCGCTGGCAGCGCGGAGCGCGGTTACGCCCCCGGGGCTCTTCCGGCCGCCGGGCGGGTCCGGATGTGCATGCGCTCACCCTGGGACCCGAACAGGCTGAGGAACTCCACGGCCTTCCCGTCGGCCCGGCCGAACCAGTGCGGCACCCGGGTATCGAATTCGACTGCTTCGCCCGCCCCCAGGACCAGGTCCCGGGCCCCCAGGACCATCCGCAGTTTGCCGTTCAGCACGTAGAGCCATTCGTAGCCCTCGTGGACCTGTGGGTTGGGTTCCTCCACCGGCCCGGCAGGAACGATGTGCTTGTAGGCCTGGATACCGCCGGGCTTGCGGGTGAGCGGAATGATGGTCATGCCGTGGGCGGTGATGGGTCGCAGGTGGACGCGGGGGTCCCCCGTGGCCGGAGCGCCGACCAGCTCGTCGAGGGGTACCTGGTGGGCCTGCGCAAGAGGAAGGAGGAGTTCGAGGTTGGGCCGCCGCTGGCCCGATTCGAGTCTGGAGAGCGTGCTGACGGAAATGCCCGTGGCGGCTGCGAGCGCGGTCAGCGTGACGTCCCTGCGCAGGCGTAAAGCCTTCAGCCGCGGGCCAACGGCGGCGAGGACGTCGTCGAGCTTTTCATCCATCCGGCAATTTTGCCATACCGGCAAAATACTTTGCCAGAACGTGGAGGCGGGGAACACGATGAATGCATGACTGAACAGAACTCCTTTTACGACGTACTGGTAGTAGGCGGTGGGGCCGCCGGCCTTAGCGCCGCGCTGATGCTGGGCCGGACCCGGCGGCGGGTGGCGGTGGTGGACGGTGGTGAGCCCCGCAACGCCCCGGCGCACGGCGTGCACGGCTTCCTTTCACGCGACGGGATCAGCCCGGCAGAACTCCTCGCCACTGGCCGCGACCAGGCGCAGCACTATGGCGCGGACATCATCAACGGCACGGTAGTGGCTGCCGCAGGCGGCGTGGAGCAGGGCTTCGAGGTAACGCTCGACGACGGCCGGCGGCTTCACGGGCGGCGGCTCCTGATCACCACGGGCCTGGTGGACGAGCTGCCGGACATCCCGGGCCTGCGCGAGCGCTGGGGCCGCGACGTACTGCACTGCCCGTTCTGCCACGGCTGGGAGGTCCGGGACCAGGCCATCGGCGTTCTGGGCACCGGCCCGTGGTCTGTGCACCAGGCCCTGCTGTTCCGGCAATGGAGCAGCAACATCACCCTGTTCCTCAATGACGTGGTGGAGCCCTCCGGAGACGAACCCGAGCAATTGGCTGCCCGGGGCGTGAAGGTGGTTCCCGGCCCCGTCGAGACCGTACGCGTCCACGGCGATGCGCTCAAGGCTGTGGTGCTGGCGGGCGGCCCGGAGGTGGCGGTGGACGCCGTCGTCGTGGGTAGCCGGGTACACGCCCGCCTTGACCCGTTCAGCGGCCTCGGCCTGGCGGCGGTTCCGCATCCAATGGGAATCGGGGATTACCTGGAAACCGATGCGGAAGGCGGCACGTCAGTTCCCGGCGTCTGGGCCGCCGGCAATGTCACGGACATGAGGGCGCAGGTCCTGGCATCCGCTGCTGCCGCGTCGTGGACCGCCGTGATGATCAATAACTCCCTGATGGCCGAGGAGATGGACCGCGACCTTGCGGCCTACCGGGAGTCGCTGGCTGTTACCGGTGCCTGAACTCCGGTTCGCGCTTTTCCGTGAACGCCGCCATGCCTTCCTTCTGGTCCTCGGTGGCGAACAGGGAGTGGAAGAGCCGGCGCTCAAACATGACACCCTGGGCCAGCCCGGTTTCGAAGGCGGCGTTCACGGCTTCCTTGGCAACCATCGCCACCGGCTTTGATTTGCCGGCAATTACTTCGGCGGCTTTGAGGGCTTCGGCCACCACATCCTCTGCGGGTACCACGCGGGACACCAGGCCGGACCGCTCGGCTTCCTCGGCTCCGATGAACCGCCCGGTAAGGATCAGGTCCATGGCCTTGGCCTTGCCCACGGCCCGGGTGAGCCGCTGCGAGCCGCCCATGCCGGGAAGGACGCCGAGGTTGATTTCGGGCTGGCCGAACTTGGCATTGTCCCCGGCGATGAGGAGATCGCACATCATGGCCAGTTCGCAGCCGCCGCCCAGGGCAAACCCGGATACAGCAGCAACGGTGGGGATACGGAGCCGGGTGAAGTCCTCCCAGCCGCGGAACCAGTCCGCGGCGTACATGTCCATGTAGCCCTGGGCGGCCATTTCCTTGATGTCGGCGCCGGCCGCGAAGGCCTTCCCGGAACCGGTGATCACCACGGCGCCGGTTCCGGGATCAGCGTCCATGGCGCTGACGGCGTGCACCAGTTCCTCCATGGTGGCTTTATTCAGTGCATTCAGGGCCTGGGGCCGGTTAAGGGTCACCAGCCCCACCCTGCCGCGCTGTTCCACCAGGATGTTGGCGTACTCCGTCATTCAGGACTCCCGTCGTCGTGCGCTGTTGCGGTCTTGTGCGGCGCGGTGCCGGACTTTTCGCGGATGTCGTTGATGATCGCGGAGAAGTCCTGGCCGGCGCCGCCTTCCGCCGCAAACGTATCGTAGATTTCTGCGGCAAGGGTCCCCATCCGGCCGGCCACCCCGGTGCTGTGCAGGGCGTTGAGGGCAAGGTTAAGGTCCTTGGCCATCAGCGCGCCGGCGAATCCCGGCTGGTAGCCGCTGTTGGCCGGACTGGTGGGAACCGGGCCGGGCACCGGGCAGTTGGTGGTCAGGGCCCAGCATTGCCCGGATGCGGCGGAGGCGACGTCGAACAGCGCCTGGTGGCTCAGCCCCAGCTTCTCGCCGAGGACAAAGGCCTCGCTGACGGCGATCATCGAGACGCCCAGGATCAGGTTGTTGCATACCTTCGCCGCCTGGCCGGCCCCGTGGGCTCCGCAGTGGACGATGCGCTTGCCCATGACGTCGAGGAGCGGCCTGACGGCGTCGAAATCCTCCTCCTCACCGCCCACCATGAAGGTGAGCGTTCCGGCTTCGGCGCCCACCACGCCGCCGGACACGGGCGCATCCACGGACCGGTGGCCGGCGCCGAGCGCCAGTTGCGCCGCTTCCCTGGCTTCGTCGACGTTGATGGTGGAACAGTCCAGGAACATGGTTCCTGGCGCGGCCAGCTCCAGCAGTCCCGGCTGGTCCCCGCTACCGCGGTAAGCGTCCAGGACATGCCGGCCGCTGGGAAACATGGTGAGTACCACGTCCGCGTCCGGCACGGCCCCGGCAACACTTCCAACCACCGGGACGCCCGCGGAGCGGGCCGCGTCAAGGGGGGCCGGCACGACGTCGTACCCGGCCACCCGGTGCCCGGCCCTGACCAGGTTCACGGCCATCGGTCCGCCCATGTGGCCGAGCCCCAGGAACGCTACGGTGTAAGTGTCAGGCACTGTCCGCCTCCTCTTGTTGTACCGCCTCCGGCTCATGCTCCGGACCTGTTCCGAGGTCCAGTTCCCTGCTGCCGAGCGATCCAAAAAAGCGTTCAACCTGCTCCGGCGATACCTCTGCCAGGGTGGGCGGCTTCCAGTGCGGGGTGCGGTCCTTGTCCACCACCTGCGCCCGGATGCCTTCGCGGAAATCGGGTGCCGCCAGGAACCGCAGGCCCACCCGGTACTCCTGCGCCAGCGCCCGGTCCAGGGGCATCCCCGCCACCCGCCGCAGCGACGCCAGGGTGACCTTGACGGAGGTGGGGGACTTCGCCTCGATGGTGTCTGCAGCGTGGGACGCTTCGGCGCTGCCGTCCCCGGCCCAGGCCCGCAGCCGCCCCACGATCCCTTCCGCGTCTAAAGAGTCGTAGCAGCTGTCGATCCACTCCCGCTGCCCGGCAAGTCCGGACGGCGGCGGGTCCACGGCCAAGCGTCCGACGGCGTCTTCCGGGGTTTCGTTTTCCAGAGCTGCCGTGAGTTCATCGAGCCTGCCGGACGGAACGTAGTGGTCTGCCAGGCCGTGGAACAGCGCGTCCGCACCATCGAGGTGGGCACCGGTGAGGGCTGCATGGGTTCCCGCCTCTCCTGGTGCGCCGGCCAGCAAAAGCGTCCCGCCGACGTCGGGCGCAAACCCAATGGTGGTCTCCGGCATGCCGGTCCTGGTCCGCTCGGTGACCACGCGGACCGAGCCGTGCGCCGAGATTCCCACGCCGCCGCCCAATACCAACCCGTCCATCAGCGCGACGTAGGGCTTCGGGTACCGGGAGATCAGGTAATTCAGCCGGTACTCGGCCTGCCAGAAGTCCGCCGTATCGTCTCCTCCCCGGAGGATGTCGCGGTAAATCGCCACGATGTCTCCCCCGGCGCACAAACCCCGGCCGCCGGCGCCCTGCACCAGGACCGTGCTGACGCTGGCGTCCTCCGCCCATTCGGTGAGCTGCCGCAGCAGTGCCTCCACCATCCCGGCGGTGAGTGCGTTGACGGCCTTGGGCCGGTTGAGCGTTGCCACCGCCAGCCGGCCCCGCCGGGTGAAGAGCACTTCCGCGTCAGGCGTGGCGGCCGTTTCCGTCATCAGCTTCCTTCCGGCATCACGAAGCTGGCGCCGTGGCGTATTCCTGAGGGCCACCGCGTGGTGACCGTTTTGGTCTTGGTATAGAAGCGGAAGGCGTCCGCCCCGTGCTGGTTCAGGTCCCCGAACCCCGAGGCCTTCCAGCCGCCGAACGTGTAGTAGGCCAGCGGCACCGGAATAGGGACATTGACCCCCACCATGCCCACATCCACCCTGGTGGCGAAGTCCCGGGCGGAGTCGCCGTCACGCGTGAAGATGGCCACGCCGTTGCCGAACGGG
>Ga0160459_100294_pt1 | contig 23206 bp, 21 predicted proteins | sample HID1973K_E6MG_FD_108208 | JGI IMG/M metagenome (GOLD analysis project Ga0160459, IMG submission 108208) | Enriched mosquito-associated microbial communities from UW Madison campus, WI, USA - HID1973K_E6 MG | ecosystem: Host-associated > Arthropoda: Insects > Digestive system > Unclassified ... | reverse complement strand
TGGTCACCCACCTGTCCCGTACCGTCAGCCGCGAGGAGCTTCAGGAATTCCTGGAGTTCCTGAATTACCCCGGCGCCACCGCCCGGTCCATCGACGTCTATGTGGGCCGGATCCGCCGGAAGCTTGGCAACGCCCGCCACGCCGTGGCCACGGTCCGCGGCGGCGGTTACCAGTTCATCCCCGGCCCGCACGCCACCGTGCGCGGGCCCGCCGAATACTCCATCTGAAAAACCCCACCGAGGAGCAGCATGACCACCGCGCCCAACAACATCGCGCCCTTCACTGCCCGGCTCCAGCCCGGCAGCCCCGCACCGGCTTTCACCCTTCCGGACGCCGCAGGGAACCCTGTATCCCTCGAGTCCTTCCGTGGCCGGAACGTGATCGTGTATTTCTACCCGAAGGCCGCCACTCCCGGCTGCACCACCGAAGCGTGCGACTTCCGCGACAACCTGGCCTCGCTGCAGGGCCGCGGCTACGAGGTCCTCGGCATTTCCCCCGACGCCCCGGAAGCCCTGGCCGGCTTCACCGCAGACCACGCACTGACGTTCCCGTTGCTCTCAGACCAGGACCACGCCGTGGCCCGGGCGTACGGCGCCTGGGGCGAGAAACTGGTCAACGGCGAGATCATCGAAGGCGTCCTGCGCTCCACTATGGTGGTGGGGCCGGACGGCCGTGCCATCCTCGCGCAGTACCAGGTGGACGCACAGGGCCACGTCGCGGCGCTGCGGGAAGAACTCGGCCTCTGACCCCCAACGCCCGCTCACTCGTGGTGCCCAAAAACCCAACGCGCGCTCACTCGTAGCGCCAGCCGAATGGATGCGCCATCAGTTAGGGCTCCCAAACCCGGGTTTGGGGACGCTATCTGATGGCGCATCCGGTTTGCATACCGGCCGCATGGCACCCGCACAGCAACGGCACAGCTGGGCCCGGGAACGTGGATGGAACACATCCCCGAGCCTGAAGCAGGACCCATGCGACGTTTCCCCGGTGCCATCCTTCCCTCCTCCGCCCTGGCGGTTGCCCTGGCCCTGACCGGGTGCGGTGCGGGGGCCGGTGGGGAGGCGTCCAGGACGCAGGGCACGTCAGCAGCGTCCGCCAGCGCGGGAGTGGACGCCGGCACCAGCACCACAGACACCACGACGGCGGACTCCACACTGTTCACGGACGGAACCTCCCACACCGTCAGCGTCACGTGGAACGAGGACGACTATGCCGCGATGATCGCCACCTACGAGGCCGACGGGTCCAAGGACTGGATCGCGGCCGACATCACCATCGACGGCACCACCGTGTCCAACGTGGGCGTGCGGCTCAAGGGCAACTCGACGCTGCGGAGCCTGAGCGGCAACGGCGCGGGCGGCGGCGGGATGGGCGGGAACGCGGCGTCGTCCGGGATCTCCTCCGACGTCCCCGAATCCCTGCCCCTGCTGATCCGCTTCGACAAGTACGTTGACGGCCAGACCTACCAGGGGCTTGGCGAGGTGTCGTTGCGCCCCGGCTCCCCCGTCCTGAATGAGGCGTTGGCCCTGGCGCTCACCGGTGCCAGCGGCCAGGCCACGCAGCGGTACGCCTACACCACCTACTCGGTGAACGGCAGCCCCACCCAGACCAGGCTTCTCGTGGAAAACCCCGATGAGGACTATGCGGACACCCTGTTCGATACGCCGGGAGTCCTCTACAAAGCTGATGCCGACTCCAGCTTCACCGACCAGGGCGACGACCTGGCCACCTATGGGGACCAGTTCAAGCAGCTCAACAACGAGGACAGTGAGACAGTCCAGCCCATCGTCGACTTCCTCAAGTGGCTGTCCGAAGCCACCGACGAGGAGTTCGACGCCGGCGTGGCGGAGCGGGTGGATGTGGAGTCCTTTGCCCGCTACACCGCCACGATGAACCTGTTGGTCAACGGCGATGACATGGCCGGGCCCGGGCAGAACTACTACCTCTGGTACAGCCTGGACACCAAGAAGATCTCGGTCATTTCCTGGGACCTCAACCTCGCCATGACCGGCGACGCCACGGCCTCGCCCGAGGCGCAGCTGTCCATCGGTGGTGGCGGCGCAGGCGGCGGAGGAAATCAAGGTACGGGCGGCGGCATGCAGCCTCCGGGATCGGACGACGGCGGCTGGGCACCTTTTGCGGGCGCCGCTGCGGACGCTGACAGCACGGCAGGGGCAGCGGGCGGAACGGGAGCAGGTGGAACAGGGGCAGGCGGGGCTGGAGGTCCAGGCGGCGGAGGCCGCGGCGGCAACGAACTGAAGGAAAGGTTCCTGGCTTCGGAGGCCTTCCAGTCCGTCTATGACGCCGCCTACGCGGATCTTTACGCGCAGCTTTACGCCAGCGGAACCGCCGCCGGCCTCCTGGACTCAATTGCCGCCGTCGTACCCCTCAGCGACGGCCTCACCGCCGAGGAACTGGCTGGTGAAACGCAGACCCTGCGCACTTTCATCCAGCAACGCACGGATGCGCTCAAGGACCAGGTTTAGGCCGCCGGCCAGGGGTCTCCGGCGGGGGTGGCGGAATACCGGGTGTGACGGCGGAGTTGTTGCTGACAGCGGAAACCCGCTTCACTTGATGTTGGCCATTATTGACCGAATCTCCAAAGGAACGCCATGAGCCAGACCTTGACCACCAAGCTTCAGCCCGGAACCCCGGCTCCCGACTTCACCCTGCGGGATGCCCAGGGCCGGGAAATCTCCCTGGCCGATTACCGTGGCAAAAATGTCATTGTGTACTTCTACCCCAAGGCCGCAACCCCCGGCTGCACCACCGAGGCCTGCGACTTCCGCGACAGCCTGGGCGCACTGCAGGGCCAGGGGTACGAGGTCGTAGGCATCTCCCCCGACGCCCAGGAAGCCCTCGCCGGCTTCAGCGGCGACTTCTCCCTGACGTTCCCGCTGCTCTCCGACCAGGACCACGCGGTGGCCCTCGCCTACGGCGCCTGGGGCGAGAAGCTGGTTAACGGCGAGATTGTCGAGGGCATCGTCCGCTCCACCGTTGTGGTGGACACCGAGGGCAAGGTGGTCCTGGCGCAGTACCAGGTGAAGGCCGACGGCCACGTGGCCCGGCTGAAGGAAGCCCTCGGACTCTAGCCTGCGCTGACGGGTGCCGCGTCTACGGCAGACGCTGCTTCAATAACCTGATGACGAAAGAATGCCTCCGCGCCGAAGGTGCGGGGGCATTCTTCGTTTGCAGGCGACCGTGCGATTGCCCGGTCCCGGAAGCGGCCGCGGAATCGTTGCCGCACCCGCCGGCCGGTGACAGGATGGCGGCATGGCGATCGAAATCCGTCCGGCCACCGATTTCGCGGACGTCCAAGCCCTCGTGGGCCCCAAGCGGCCCGACGCGAACGTGTGCTGGTGCCTGAGCTACCGCCTCCCGTCCAATCAGAACCAGCAGCTCCACGGAACGGAACGCGGGGCGTTCGTGGAGAAGCTCGTGGCGGAGGATCCTCCACCGGGAATTTTGGCGTACGACGGCGGCGAGCCGGTGGGGTGGGCAGCGGTCCACCCCCGCGCGGACACGGGTTTCGCGACCAACCGTCGGATCCCCCACGTGGACGGCCGGGAGGTATGGTCCATCTGGTGCATCCGGGTCCGGCCCGGGCACCGCGGCAAAGGAATCTCGCACGCGCTGCTGGCAGGTGCCGTGGATCTGGCGCGGACCTACGGAGCACCCGCTGTCGAAGGGTATCCGGTGGACAACGCCGGGCAGAAAGTGGACCTCACCATGGCCTACGTGGGCACTCGGAAGCTCTTCGAGGACGCCGGTTTCACGAAAGCCGCGGACACGGAGTCGGTACTAAACGGCTTCCCGCGGGTGCTGATGCGGCTGGACCTGGAACAGTAGCCGGCGCGGCGGTGGCAGGCCGGTGGTGAGCCCCGTACTGAACAGGCCGGGCAGGGGCAGCTCGGTCAGGAGGCCCCGGAGGTAAAAGCCCGGGCAGTGACTGCCGGAGCCCGGCCGTAAGCTGATACTTCACGGCAACGCAGGCGGAGGTAGGGAATGTCCCAGGCAGTGGATGAAGTTCTGGCCGAACTGGCGCGGCTCGAAGATCCCAAGTTTCGCGAAGCCAATGAAAAGCGCGGGGACGATCACGGCGTCAACCTGGCCAAGCTCCGGGCCGTTGCCAAGCGGCTGAAGACCCAGCAGGACCTGGCCCGGCAGCTGTGGGCCACGGGGGATACCGCCGCGCGGCTCCTGGCGCTGCTGATCTGCCGGCCCAAGGACTTCAGCCGTGAGGAACTGGACGCCATGCTGCGCGAATCCCGGTCACCGAAAGTCCACGACTGGCTGGTCAACTACGTGGTCAAGAAGAGCCCGCACGCCGAAGCACTCCGCGTGGCATGGACGGCAGACCCTGACCCGGTGGTGGCCAGTGCCGGCTGGGCCCTCACCACGGAGCGGGTGGCCAAAAAGCCGGAAGGGCTGGACCTGCCGGGCCTGCTGGACACTATCGAAGCGGAGATGAAGGCCGCCCCGGACCGCCTGCAGTGGGCCATGAACCACACCCTGGCGCAGATCGGGATCGAGCATCCGGACCAGCGGGCCAGGGCCATCGGCATTGGCGAGCGCCTGGAGGTCCTCAAGGACTACCCCACCCCGCCCAACTGCACGTCACCGTTCGCGCCGGCATGGATCAACGAGATCGTGAGCCGCCGCAGCGCATAGGCGGGACGCTGGTGGCGGGTAGCTGGTGGCGGGTGTGGCGGTTACTTCCTTCGCCAGTACTTGCCCCAGTCCACTTCCATGGCCCACAGCGCCAGCAGAAGCGCGTCCATGGTCATGAGTCCTGCCAAAAGGTAAGCCCAACCTGCCATCCAACCCACCGCAATCTCCTGACTGTTTCCCCCAGCCAATCGATTGCTCCTCAGTGTGGCAGCTAAACCGCCTGGACGGAACGCCCCCGGCCCACAGTCTTAAAAAGCCCTTCCAGCCGGAGGTGCGCGTCCGTCTCCACCCTCAACCGGTACGTCAGCTTCTCCACGTGCTGCGACATCTCGTCCCCCACGGGCAGCCGGTCGCCCGGCCAGTTCCAGACGTCCCTGGACTCGGCCAGGGCATCCGCGAGTTCGCGGGCAGCGGCACGGACTTTGCGGGCATGGACATGGAGGCACCACAGGGCACGGGCCTTCGCCGCGCCCACCTCCAGGACTTCCCGGACGATCAGGTCCAGGCCGACACCCGGACGAGCTCCGGTTTGCGTCCCAGCTGCACCCTGGGCGGGCGCACCCCGGTTCGTATTCTCCGTCTGTTCCATGGCTTCCCCCCGCGATCCGCCAGCCAAGCAACTCCCGGCGGGGACCGCCGTCGTGTCCCCTGCTGCCCGGAATCTGCAGCCTTGCTCCGAGTGTCCCGGCCGATGCTCAACGTCCGGGCAAGCCGGTCCCAAGATTTGCGCAAGAAGCCACGACGACGGCTCCGGGCGCCGTTGCCACGGCAGGTTTTGGCTGCTGAACAGCGGATTCGCTTGAAACTGTGAAGCGCTGAGACATGCCCCGTCCGCCTTAATACGGTAGAAGTAGAGCTATGGTCTCTCCCCCTGAAGTTCGTCGTGCCGTTGTCATCGAGGATGACCCGGACATCCGCGGGCTCCTGGTCCGTGTGCTGACCAAGCAGGGCTTCGAAGTCACGGAGGCCGGCGCGGGCCTGACCGGCGTTGAGGAAGTCCGGCGCAGCCAGCCGGACCTGGTCACACTTGACCTGAACCTCCCGGACCTGGACGGCCTGGAAGTCTGCAAACTCCTCCGCGAATTTTCCGATGCGTTCATCGTCATGCTGACAGCCCGCGCAGACGAACTGGACAAGCTGACTGGCCTGGACAACGGCGCCGACGAATACATCAGCAAACCGTTCAGCCCGCGTGAACTGCAGTCGCGGATCAACGCGCTGTTCCGCCGCCGGCCCTCCCCCGCCGCTGACACGGCGTCGCGAAGCGAACTCCAGCGTGCCACCGAAGTCCAGCAGAGCCTCCTGCCCAAGGAGGACATCCGTGTTGAGGGGTACGACGTCGCCGGGGTCTTCCGCCCCTCACGCAGCGTGGGCGGGGACTTCTACGACTGGTACCAGACATCGGAAGGCCTGCACCTGACCTTTGCCGATGCCATGGGCAAGGGCATGGGTGCAGCACTGATCGCCGCCACCGTCCGCGCCGTCATGCGCTCCACCGGCCGCCGGCAGGACCTGGACGGTGCGTTCGCCTCCGCCAGCAAGGCCATCGCCACGGACCTTGATTCGTCCAACTCCTTTGTCACCCTCTTCCACGCCCGGCTGGATGCGGCGTCGGGCAAGGTCACCTATGTCGACGCCGGCCACGGGCTTGCGCTGCACGTCGAGTCGGGCGGGGCAGCCCACCGCCTTCCTTCGGGAGGGCCGCCGGTGGGGGCCTGGTCCGGGTCCGAGTGGCCGCAGTCCGGCCTTGACCTGGCGCCCGGCGACTGCTTGGTGGTGGTCAGCGACGGCGTACTGGATGTCTTCGAATCCGTGGAGGACTTCACGGAAGCTGTCCGGCGGGCCACCCAGGCCGAGGATTCCGCGCAGGCGGCCAGCAGCGCCATCCTGTCCCTCGCCCCGGCCGAGACCGCTGAGGACGATGTGACAGTGGTTGTGGTCCGCAGGCTCCCGCAGGAGGTGGCGGCATGACCCGGTTCTGGACCCGCCTGGTGGTGGTGCTGACCGTTATCACCGGCGTGAACTACATCGCCTGGCGGTGGATGGCCTCCCTGAACTGGGAAGCCTGGTGGATCGCCCTGCCGCTGGTCATCGCCGAGACCTACAGCCTCATCGACGTGATGCTGTTCGGCATGACGGTGTGGAACCTGAAGATCCGCAAAGGGGCCCCGGAGCCGCCGGCCGATGCCACGGTGGACGTCTTCATCACCACGTACAACGAGGACCTGGACATGGTGCTCACCACGGCGCTGGCGGCCCAGCGGATCCGGCATCCACACAGCACCTGGATCCTGGACGACGGCGCCCGCCCCGAGATGAAGGCACTCGCCGAACAGCACGGGCTGGGTTACGTGACGCGCAGCGAGGACTGGACCAAGGACCTGCCGCGCCACGCCAAGGCCGGGAACCTGAACAATGCGCTGATGCAGACCGACGGCGAGTTCCTGCTGATCCTCGACGCGGACCAGATCCCCGAGCCGGACATCCTGGAAAAGACGCTGGGGTACTTCAACAACCGCAAGGTGGCGCTGGTCCAGACCCCTCAGTACTTCAGCAACGTCCCGGCCGATGACCCCCTGGGCAGCCAGGCGCCGCTGTTCTACGGCCCCATCCAGCAGGGCAAGGACGGTTGGAACGCTGCCTTCTTCTGCGGCTCCAACGCCATCCTGCGCCGCGAAGCGCTCATGCAGCTGGGCCTGGTGGGCTACGTGAAGGAAACCGAGAAGAGCATCCGCCGCGCGTTGGCCGCCTCCCGGCAGGCCATCCGGCAGGCCCGCAAGTCCACCGACATGGACTCGCCGCTGGTGGCGCAGGTGCTGGACGAGGTGGAAGCCGCCACCGTTGAAGCGCAGCAGGAACTGGACTCCGGCATGGCGCTCAGCGAGATCACCTACCGGGTGCGCCGCCGCGTCGACACCGCCGTGCAGACCCTGGTGCAGGCCGACGTCGAGGCCCTGCAGTCGGACCTTGAGGAAATCGCGGCCATGGAACTCGCCCATGTTGGCGAGGCCGGCGTTCCGGTGGTGGCTGACGACGCCGTGCAGCGCATGTCCGCCCGTGACTGGTCCCCGCTGGGCGCCCTCGAATCCGTCCAGGCCGTCCTGGACGCGCTCTCGGTGGAACGCAACGACGAAGCCCAGCCGATCATGCCGCTGGCCACCATCTCGGTCACCGAGGACATGGCCACCGCCATGCGCATGCACGCCATGGGCTGGCAGAGCGTCTACCACCACGAGATCCTGGCCTACGGACTGGCGCCGGAGGACCTGAAGACCATGCTCACCCAGCGGCTCCGCTGGGCCCAGGGCACCATCCAGGTGCTGCTCCGGGAGAACCCGCTGGTGCAGAAGGGCCTGAAGGTCGGCCAGCGGCTGATGTACTTCGCCACCATGTGGACCTACCTGAGCGGCTTCGCGGCGGTCATCTACTTCGCCGCCCCCATCATCTACCTGTTGCTGGGCATCCTGCCCGTCACCAGCCTCAGCTGGGACTTCTTCATCCGGTTCATCCCGTTCATGGTGGTCAACCAGCTGCTGTTCGCGGTGGCCGGCCGCGGCATTCCCACCTGGCGCGGCCAGCAGTACAGCCTCGCCCTGTTCCCTACGTGGATCAAGGCGTGTACGACGGCGGCGCGCAACGTCTGGTTCGGCCGTCCCCTGGGGTTCGCGGTGACGCCCAAGGCGCGCCAAAGCGGCGGACCCAGCTGGAGCCTGATCCAGCCCCAGATCGTGGTGTCCATCCTGCTCGCCGTGGCCGCCGTCGTCGGAATTGTCCGCCTGGCCACCGGCCTGGCAGAACCGCTGGGCACCCTGGTGAACGTGGCCTGGGTGATCTTCGACCTGGTGGTCATGTCCATCCTGGTCCGCGCAGTGCTCTACAAGGGCTTTGAACCGCCCGCAGAATCCGCAGAACCAACACAATCCGAGAGGAATCCCGATGGAGTTTAGCTATGAGGTCAAGGACTCATATGCCGAGGTCAAGGCGGACGGGCGGCTGAACATGGTGTCCGCGCCCAAGCTCCGCGAGTTCGTCACGGACGTTATCGCCGGCGGGTCGAACCGGATCGTGGTCAACCTGGAGAACACCGCCTTCATGGATTCGTCCGGGCTGGGCGCCCTCATTGGCTGCCTCAAGGCTGCGCGGCAGGCCGGCGGGGACCTGCGGATCGCTGCGGTCCAGCCGCAGGTGAAGATGGTCCTGCAGCTCACCAGCATGGACAAAGTCCTCACGGCCTACCCGTCGGTCGAAGAGGCGTTCAGCAATGACTGACGTCCTCGCCTCACGCAGCTTCCGCGGGCTCGCCACCGAAGACGCGATCAACGACGTCCACAACGACATGGACAGCCTGTGGCTGGACGTACCGTTCGTGAATGACATGGACCAGATGACGTTCACCACGGCGGTCATCGAGTCAGCGTCCAACATCGTCCAGCACGCCGAACCGGCGGCCGCGGATCCCGTGGAACTGGGCGTGGACATCACCGTGGAGCCGCTGCTTCTCCAGGCCCGGGTGAGCGCCTACAACGCCAAGCCGCCCTTCGGCCCCATGGAACCGGCTACACCCGGCGAGGATGCCGAGTCAGGCCGCGGGCTTGCCCTGATCCAGGCCCTGGTGACCACCGTGACGTTCGAACGGCAGGACGGAACCAGCACCTGGGTCCTGTCCCGCACGTCTTCCCAGGACTGACTGCTGCCTGGGGTTGGGCTTGTCGAAACCCGGTTTCGGCAAGCACAACCACCGGCGCTAGGACCGCACGCTACTGCTTCGCGGGAAACAGTACTGAGACGGTTGCTCCGCCGCCCGGCGTTTCACTGATGCTCAGTTCGCCACCGTGTGACTGGGCAATCCGCTGGCAGGTGGCCAGGCCCAGCCCCGATCCCGCGCCGTCTCCGGGCCGGTGGAGCCGGACCAGCGGTTCCACCGCCCTTTCACGGTCCTCTGGTTTGATGCCCTTGCCGTTGTCCGCCACATGGATGGTGACACCGCGGGGGCAGGTGGTGGCGGTGATGGCCACCTCCAGCCCACGGGCGGGCTCACGGTAGTTGAGTGAGTTGGCCAGAAGGTTCTGGATCAGGGTACGCAGCTGCTGGCGGTCCGCGGTGAGTTCGGCGTCCTCGCACAGGAAACCGCTGCCGAGCCCCAGGTCCACCCCGAGGTCCTGGGCAGCTTCTGCCGTGACGGCCAGCAGGGACACCCGTTCCAGGTGCAGCTCCCCATCCGCGCGGGCGTAGTTGAGCACGTCTTCGAGGGTTCCCAGCATGCGCCGGCCGCCGCTTCCAATCAGCCCTAAGTACTCGGCTGCCGGGTGGTCCGGCGCCATAGCGGGATCGTCCTCAGCCAGCTCAACATAGCCCAGGATCGTGGTCAGCGGAGCACGCAGGTCATGGCTCACGCGGCCGGCGAACTCGGACAGCATGGCGTTGCTGCGGCGCAGCTCCACCAGTGCATGGTCAAGCTGGAGCGTCCGGTGCTGGAGCTCGAGGAGTTCCACCACCTGCAGGGCCAGCACCTCCACCAGGTCTATCTGCTCCGGGGTGGGGAGTTCGGCCTGGTCGGAGAAGACGCACAGCGAACCCAGGACCAGGCCGCTGGAGGTCCGCAACGGGACGGAGGCGTAGAAGCGGACCTCCGCGATTTCCCCCGTAACGAACGGGTTGGCGGCGAACCGGGGATCCAGGGAGGCGTCCCGCACCACCGTGGTTCCGGGGTCCAGGAACACGGAGGCGCACATGGAATCCTCGCGCGAGCAGATGCCTGCCGCGGTCCCGGACGCCGCAATCTGCAGCTGCTGGTCCGAGGTGATGATGTTGACCACGCTGTAGGGCACCCCGCACAGCGATGCCGCCACGCGGACCAGGTTGTCGAGGGCGCCCTGCGCCTGACGGTCAAGAAGTATGGGGATAGTCCCCTCGTGGGCCGGCAGTAATCCGTATTCCTGCAGGCCAAGATCGCGTCCGGCGTCCTGATCGGTCAGCGTCTGCATAGCGTCCCGTCCATATTCTGTTGACTCCCCAGTCTGTGTCACCAGGCCTTTGAAAGGCCTTTCCGTGATGATACCGGGTAGGCCGCAGTGGTGTTGTAGTCTCTTGACACCACACCCCCTGTACCCTTAGATATTACGTATGCTGAAATAACAGTTCCATGATGCGGAACCTTCGTTGGCTTGCCTTGGCGAGTCCGTCACGGAGGCGCCGGGCAATCCGGCCTCCGCATAGCCGTCACCATGGATGCCAGCATCGCTACCGAGGAACCAGCCAGCATGAAGCTTGCCGAATTCAACAGCGCGGACCCCTCCTCCGCCGCAGACACCCTTAAGCCCTGCATCGATGTCACCCGCTGGGTGGATGCCGTCACGGCAGCCCGTCCCTTCCACACCAGGGAAGCCCTCCTGGCGTTCGCGTCCGCGGCCGCCAACCCCTTCACCCCCGCCGAGGTGGAGTCCGCCATGGCCCACCACCCCAGGATCGGGGAACGGCCGACGGCGGGCACAGCCGAGGCGTCCATGTCCCGTTCCGAGCAGGCCGGGGTGGATCCCGCCGACGCAGCGGCAGCGGAGGCGCTGGCCCACGGGAACCGGGAGTACGAGGAAAAGTTTGGCCGGGTGTTCCTCATCCGCGCCGCCGGCCGCACCGCGCCGGAAATCCTGCAGGCACTCAACAGCCGGCTCGCCAACACCCCCGCAGAGGAAGACACCATCGTGGCCCAGCAGCTGCGCGAAATCGCCGTACTCCGGCTCGAAGGACTGATCACCGAATGACCGTCTCCCACGTAACCACCCACATCCTCGACACCGGCGCCGGGCGCCCGGCGGCGGGTGTCGCCGTCGTCCTTTCAAGGAACGACGCCGGCACCTGGCGGGAGCTCGCCGCCTCCACTACTGACGCGGACGGCCGCGCAAAGGACCTTGGCCCCGAGCAGCTGGAACCGGGCCACTACAAGCTGAACTTCGCCACCGGTACGTATTACGCCGGCCTGCAGACCGCCACTTTCTTCCCCGAAGTGGACCTGGTTTTCGAGGTGACAGGCCCTGAGCACTACCACGTCCCGCTGCTGCTGAGCCCGTTCGCCTACTCCACATACCGGGGCAGCTAGCACCCGGCCCACCGCACCCCGGCACCCCGCGGCAGGCCGGGCTCCCTGGCTCCGGGTCGTGCCGGTCACAAATCCCGGCATAGGATCGAATGGAGTAACCGACCAGCGCTTGCGGCCCGCCGGCACGCAAGCGGCAGCGACGACGTGGGAGCGCCTGATGGCTTCGAACAACCACCCCGAACCCGACGCGGACGCCGAAAGCGGCCCGTCCGGCGGGGTGCAGTCCGTAGAGCGCGCCCTCGCGGTCCTGGAGATCCTGGCGCGTGAAGGCCAGGCCGGAGTCAGTGAAATTGCCGAAGAAATGGGCATCCACAAGTCCACAGTGTCCCGGTTGATGGGATCCCTGGTCAGCCGGGACATGGTGCAGCAGAACAACGACCGCGGAAAATACCAGCTGGGGTTCGGCATCCTCCGCCTTGCCAGCGTGATCCCCGGCCGGCTCAGCCTGGTCCACGAGGCACGGCCGGTCCTGGAGGGCCTCGCGGCCGAGTTCAAGGAGACGGTCAACCTCGCCGTACTGCGCTCCAACTACGCGGTCAACGTGGACCAGGCCATGGGGCCGTCCACGCTGGCCACCTACGACTGGGTGGGCAGCCTGACCCCGCTGCACGCCACGTCCAGCGGAAAGATCCTGCTGGCCGCGCTGGCCACGGACGAGCGCGACAGGATCCTGAAGGAGACCGGCCTCCCGGCCCGCACGTCCCGCACCGTCACCAACCGGCAGGAGCTGGACCGCCAGCTGCTGGAAGCCGGCAGCAAGGGTTACGCGGTGGTCCGCGAAGAGTTCGAGATCGGCCTGAACGCCATAGCGGTGCCGGTGCACAACCACCAGGGCAACGTGGTGGGCTCCATCAGCATTTCCGGCCCGGCCTTCCGCTTCGATCCGGAAAAGATCCCGGGCCTGGTGGAGGCACTCCGCGAGGCGGGCCTCCAGATCAGCGCCAATATGGGGTACGCCAGGCGCTAAACACGATCAGGAACGGCCCCGACCCCTATGGGTCGGGGCCTTTCTATGTCTCCTTCGGTGCTTTCCAATTGCCCCTTGCGCAACCGTCGCTGCACTGTGCAACAAATGGATTTCGCTTTCCTCACTGTCAAGCGGCCGGGTCTTGTTGCCCCGGCCGGTTGAAATACCTTGACTTTGAATGTGGCGTAGCGCACTCTGTTGCCTAACGCGAATACTGTTGACCCTTGCGAAACACTCCCCAGGTGCTTTACCCGTCCGCCATCCCGGTCCGTCGGAATCTTCCAGCCGCCGCGACCCATACCAGAGGTAACTCCACGCACCCCGCCTGCCGGCGCCGGGAAGAGACTGCCGGCAAGCACTTGCCTTAAAACAGCTACGCACCATCTACGGCGACATCATGGCCTTCAAGTCCGGCGAAGTCCCCCAAGCTTCGATCCGGCGGACGCGCCGGGCCCTGCCTTGCGCATGTCCATGACCGCCGAGCAAAGGATCCAGCTCATGGCTATCAATAGTGAATTAACCACCCCTAAACCCGGGCGTCCCGAGGACGACCAGGACAGCATCCCCGCTGAGGCAGCCGCCGCCCCGGGCGGCAGCACACCGGACACCGCAGCCCCTCCGGCGGAAGACGCACTCACGGAACCCCTCCCGGACACCGAAGAGTACGACCAGATCCTCGAGGAACTGCGCCAGACCAAGACCGAACATGCGGTGTCCCAGCGCCGCAACCGCAAGCTCACCCTGGACAAGGCAACTTTCGGAATCACGGGCGCCATCGCCGTCGCCTTCGTGCTCTGGGGTTTCTTCGGCAAGGACAGCCTGGCCGCGACCTCCAAGGACGCCCTTGACTGGGTCATGGAGTACACGGGCTGGCTCTTCATGGTCCTCGCCTCCCTGTTTGTCGTCTTCGTCCTGTGGCTGGCCATGGGGAAGTTCGGCAACATCCCCCTCGGCAAGGACGGCGAAAAGCCCGAATTCCGTACCGTGTCCTGGATCGCCATGATGTTCGCGGCCGGCATGGGCATCGGCCTGATGTTCTACGGCGTCGCAGAACCGCTCTACCATTTCATCTCACCGCCACCCGGAACGGTTGACGGCCGCACACCCGCCGCCATTCAGACCGCCATGGCCACCTCGATCTTCCACTGGACCCTGCACCCCTGGGCCATGTACGCCGTGGTGGGCATTGCAATGGCCTACGGGACCTACCGCCTGGGCCGCAAGCAACTGATCTCCGCAGCCTTCACGTCACTGTTCGGCATCCGGACGGTTGAGGGACCGGTGGGCAAGTTCATCAACATCCTGGCCATCTTCGCCACGCTCTTTGGAACCGCAGCATCGCTGGGCCTCGGCGCCCTGCAGATCGGCAGCGGCCTCACCTCCAACGGCTGGGTGGGCGAAGTGGGAACCCCGGCACTGGTGGCCATCGTGGCCATTCTGACGGCATGCTTCGTGGCGTCCGCAGTCTCCGGCATCAGCCGCGGCATCCAGTGGCTGTCCAACATCAACATGGTCCTGGCCGTGGTCCTGGCCGTCATCGTCTTTGTGGCCGGTCCCAGCCTGTTCATCCTGAACCTCATCCCCTCTGCCGTCGGCGACTACGCCCGTGACCTCGCGGAAATGTCCTCCCGCACCGAGGCGGTGGGGGATGAAGCCCTGCGCACCTGGATGTCCAGCTGGACCATCTTCTACTGGGCTTGGTGGATCTCCTGGACGCCCTTCGTTGGCATGTTCATCGCCCGCATCAGCCGCGGCCGCACCATCCGCCAGTTCGTCACCGGCGTGCTGCTGGTACCCAGCGTTGTCAGCGTGATCTGGTTCGGCATCTTCGGCGGTGCCGCGTTCAACATCCAGCAGGAGGCCGACAAGGCCGGCCAGCCCGGCCTGATGACCGTCACCGACGGTGTGGCTTCCATCGACTTTGACGGGGCACTGTTCAACCTGGTGAAGAACCTGCCGATGCCGGGCTGGCTGACCGCCGCGGTGATTGTCCTGGCGATGGTCCTCGTAGCCATCTTCTTCATCACGGGCGCGGATTCAGCCTCCCTGATCATGTCCTCCCTTAGCTCCAACGGAGCCTCGGATCCCAAGCGCGGGCTCGTCATCTTCTGGGGCGCCCTCACCGGTGCCGTGGCCGCGGTGATGCTGCTGGCCGGCGGCGATGAACCTTCCGAAGCGTTGTCCGGCCTGCAAAGGATCACCATTGTGGCGGCACTGCCGTTCGTGGTGGTGATGCTGCTGCTGTGCTTCGCCCTCGCCAAGGACCTCCGGCGGGACCCGCTGTCGCTGCGTCGCCGCCTGGCGGATTCCGTCGTCGAACGCGCCATTCGCACCGGCGTCGAACAGCACGGCGGCGTCCAGTTCGACCTGGTGACACGGCACGAACACAGCGAGAAGTGCGCGGAAGGGGAATCCTGCCCCGGCTCGGATTCCAGCCCTGTTTCCAGCACCGAGTCCAGCAAGAACTAGGCAAGCCACGCAATAGAAAAGGTCCGGCTCCGGTGGATGTCCACCGGGGCCGGACCTGTGCTGGTTCGCCTACCCCTCCAGGCCGGGAGCAGGCCGGGACCAGGCCGGGAAGGTTGGGCCAAGGCAGCTTCAGTACGGGCTTAAACCCATATCTGGTAGCCGGTGCCCTTGTCGAAAAGCCGGCGGGTATCGGCGCCGGCGCCGGCAAGCCACAGAACCGAATCGTCGTCCGCGGCCTGGTCCACTACTCCCGTCGCCACATGCTCCCCGAGCAACCACACCTCCACGGTGTGGCCTGGAAGGCGGGCCCAGTCGGCCCGGACTCCTTGCACCGGCACGCTCTTGCCGCGGCCGTTCCGCTTTGCTTCGATGGTGCTGCTTCCGGCATCTGCGACGGCGTGCACGCTGGGGTTCATCTCTTCCTCCGGATAGTCTGGTCAGCCCCTTAGGGGTCAGCATTGATATTTTTTTGATATATCAATGCTGATGAAAGTATGACCCGGGTCACACGGGGCGTCAACACCGTTCCGGAATAGCGGTGGCATTCGTCGGAAATGCGCGTCCGCGCCCACAAGGCTGAGCGGCAGCGGGGCGGCGCGACGGCGAGGGCCGGGCGCTGAAGACGGCCTCGCGGACAACGTCACGACGCGAGCGCAACGACGGCGAGGGCCGGGCGCTGAAGAGGGCCTCGCGGACAACGTGACGACGGCGAGGGCGACGATGGCGATTAGGCGCTGAAGAGCGCCTCACGGACGGCGCGCTCAAACCCGCTGACGTGCACGCGCGCCAGATCGGCTGCGCTGTCCTCATCGCCGTCGATGACCGCCCGCAGCAGGTTCAGGTGCTCGTGCACGTGGGCCGAGAGATCCGGCAGGCGGTCCACCACCATGCACCAGATCCTTGTTGCCAGGTTGTCGTAGCGGATCAGGATGTCCTCGAGGTGCGGGTTGGCAGCTGCCGCATAGATGCTGTGGTGGACGCGGGAATCCAGCTGGAGGGTTTCCACCACGGAGGCTGCGCTGACATCAAAGGCCTCAACCTCGGCGAGGATGTCCTTGAGATTCGCCCGGACAGCGGGCGAGGCAACCCGCGCGGCGCGTGAGGCGGCCAGGGGCTCCAACTGGGTGCGGATCTCGGAGATATACGAAAGATCGGTCACGTCCACCCGGGTGGCGAAGGTGCCGCGCCGGGGGTAGGTCACCACCAGCCGGTCCAGCTCCAGCCTCTTAAGGGCCTCGCGGACAGGCGTGCGGCCCACTCCCAATGATTTGGACAGCGCATCGTCGTTGAGCAGGTCGCCGGGCTTTATGTCCAGCATCAGCAGCCTGTCGCGGAGGCTTTCGTAGGCGACGTCCGCGAGCGATTTCCTGGCGGCATCTTCCGCGAGCGCCAAAGTCTCAATTGCCATCGCAGCACCTCTCCCCTTGAGCCGAAAAACCTATTGACCTCACCCACCGACCAGTATACGCTGATCTTCAACCTAATATATCAGTACGCAACACAGGAATATATCTATAGAAGGAGGAGACATGACCCTGGTGGAAACAGCCTCATCGACGGCCCTCGGCGGGACCACGCTTACCGAAACGGTTGAGCAGCCGACGGATCAGAAGTTTGTCCTGACCCTGTCCTGCGGCGAGCGCGCCGGCATTGTCCAGGCCGTGACAACCTTCCTGTTCGACCGCGGCTTCAACATTGACGAGCACCAGCAGTTCGATGACAGCCTCCGCGAAACGCTGCACCTGCGTACCGCGTTCTCCGGTTCGCCGGCCTACACCCGGGCCACGCTCGAAGAAGAGTTCCGTCCCATCGCAGACCGGTTCGGCATGAAGTTCAGCTTTGCCGACCAGACCCAGCAGCGCGTACTGGTGATGGTGTCCAAGTTCGGGCACTGCCTCAACGACCTCATCTTCCGCTGGCGCGGCGGCACCCTGGGCGGTGACCTGGTACTGGTGGTGTCCAACCACGAAACCCACCGCGCGATGGCCGAGGCCGCCGGCCTGCCGTTCATCCACATTCCCGTCACCGCGGATACGAAGGCGGACGCCGAGCAGCGCCTGCTGGACCTGGTGGAGGAATACGACGTGGACCTGGTGGTCCTGGCCCGCTACATGCAGGTCCTGTCCAACGATCTGTGCCGTGCCCTGGAAGGCCGCGCCATCAATATCCACCACTCCTTCCTTCCCGGTTTCAAGGGGGCACGCCCCTACCACCAGGCCTACGACCGCGGCGTGAAGCTCGTGGGGGCCACGGCCCACTACGTCACCGCCGACCTGGATGAGGGCCCGATCATCGAGCAGGAAGTCATCCGGGTTGACCACAGCTACGGGCCCACCTCCCTCTCCACCGTGGGCCAGGACGCCGAAGCCCTCGCCCTGTCCCGGGCCGTGCGGTGGCACTGCCAGCACCGCGTCCTGCTGGACCAGACCAGCACCGTGGTGTTCCGCTAGCCGGCGCCGCACCCAGCACACAGCACATCAATGACTTTTCAGCAGGAGAACCACATGGAATCGACGCCACGCATTGTCATCATCGGAGCTGGCATTGTCGGCACGAACCTGGCGGATGAACTGGTCACCAAGGGTTGGAACAACATCACCGTCCTGGACCAGGGCCCGCTCAACATGCCGGGCGGCTCGACGTCCCACGCCCCCGGCCTGGTCTTCCAGACCAACCCCTCCAAATCCATGGCGCTGTTCGCCAAGTACACGGTGGAAAAGCTGCTCTCCCTGACCGAGGACGGCGTCAGCTGCTTCAACCAGGTGGGCGGCCTGGAGGTTGCCACCAACGAAACCCGCCTCGCGGACCTCAAGCGCAAGCTCGGCTACGCGCAGGCTTGGGGCATTGACGGCAAGATCCTCTCCCGCGAGGAGTGCAAGGAGCTCTACCCCCTGATCAATGAGGAAGAGATCCTCGGCGGCCTCCACGTTCCCAGCGACGGACTCGCCAGCGCTGCCCGCGCCGTACAGCTGCTGATCAAGCGCACCGAAGCCGCCGGCGTGAAGTACCAGGGCAACACCACCGTCACGGGAATCGAACAATCGGGCCAACGCGTCACCGGCGTGCAGACGCCCGACGGCGTGATCCCGGCTGACATCGTGGTCTCCTGCGGCGGATTCTGGGGTGCCAAGATCGGAGAGCTGATCGGCATGTCCGTTCCGCTGCTGCCCCTGGCCCACCAGTACGTCAAAACCACTTCGGTCCCGGCCCTGCAGGGCAAGAATGAGCTGCCCAACGGCGCACAGCTCCCCATCCTCCGCCACCAGGACCAGGACCTCTACTACCGCGAGCACGGTGACCGGTACGGCATCGGTTCCTACGCCCACAAGCCCATGCCCGTGGACCTGGACGAACTCGGCAGCTTCAAGCCGGACGAGATCAGCGAGCACAACATGCCGTCCCGGCTGGACTTCACCCTGGAGGACTTCCTCCCGGCCTGGGAGGCAACCAAGCAGATCCTGCCCGCCCTGCGCGAAAGCGAAATCGAGGACGGCTTCAACGGCATCTTCTCCTTCACCCCCGACGGCGGCTCCCTGGTGGGCGAGTCCAAGGAACTGGACGGCTTCTTCGTTGCCGAAGCCGTGTGGGTAACCCACTCCGCCGGCATCGCCCGCGCCGTCGCGGAACTGCTGACCACCGGGAAGTCCTCCATTGACCTGGGCGACTGCGACATCCACCGCTTCGAGGAAGTCCAGCTGACCCCCGAGTACGTCAGCGAGACCTCGCAGCAGAACTTCGTGGAAATCTACGACGTCCTGCACCCGCTCCAGCCCAAGCTGTCCCCGCGCAACCTGCGCGTCAGTCCCTTCCACGCCCGGCACAAGCAGCTGGGTGGCTACTTCCTGGAAGGTGCCGGCTGGGAGCGCCCGTACTGGTTCGAGGCCAACGCCGAGCTCCTCAAGGAAATGCCCGCGGACTGGCAACCGCCGGCCCGCGACGCCTGGTCCGGCATGTTCAGCTCCCCCATCGCCGCAGCCGAGGCCTGGAAGACGCGTACCGCCGTCGCGATGTACGACATGACTCCGCTCAAGCGCCTCGAGGTCTCCGGCCCGGGCGCCCTGAAGCTGCTGCAGGAACTGACCACCGCGGAAATGAACAAGAAGCCCGGAGCCGTCACCTACACGCTCCTGCTGGACGAGCAGGGCGGCGTCCGAAGCGACATCACCGTGGCCCGCCTGAGCGAGGACACCTTCCAGCTCGGCGCCAACGGCAACATCGACACCGCCTATTTCGACCGGGCAGCACGGCACCAGACCGCAAGCGGCACCGCCGAAGACTGGGCCCAGGTGCGCGACACCACCGGCGGCACCTGCTGCATCGGCCTGTGGGGCCCGCTGGCCCGCGAGGTGGTCGGCGAGGTCAGCAGCGACGACTTCACCAACGACGGCCTGAAGTACTTCCGGTCCAAGCAGGTGGTCATCGGCGGCGTCCCCGTTACCGCCATGCGGCTCTCCTACGTCGGTGAGCTCGGCTGGGAACTGTACACCAGCGCAGACAACGGCCAGCGCCTCTGGGATGCGCTGTGGAAGGCCGGCCAGCCCTTCGGCATCATCGCCGCAGGACGTGCCGCGTTCAGCTCGCTCCGCCTGGAAAAGGGCTACCGCTCCTGGGGCACCGACATGACCACCGAGCACGATCCGTTTGAGGCGGGCCTGGGCTTCGCCGTCAAGATGGCCAAGGAGGACTTCGTCGGCAAGGCAGCCCTGCAGGGGCGCACGGAGGAAACGTCGGCACGCCGCCTGCGCTGCCTGACAGTCGACGACGGCCGCAGCATCGTCCTGGGCAAGGAACCGGTGTTCTACAAGGACCAGGCGGTGGGTTACGTCACCAGCGCCGCCTACGGATACACGGTGTCCAAGCCCATTGCTTACGCCTACCTTCCCGCCGAGGTATCGGTGGGAGACTCGGTGGAAATCGAGTACTTCGGCCGCCGCATCGTTGCCACCGTCACCCAGGATCCGCTGTACGATCCCACGATGTCCCGGCTGCGCGGCTGACCATGGCCGAACAGCAAGCGAACAGCGCCGGCTCCCCCGGCACAGCTTCAATAGGCGCGGAGACCATCAGCGGCTACCTCGCCCGGCTCGCCTCACGGCAGCCGACCCCCGGGGGCGGTGCCGCTGCGGCCCTCCACGCTGCACAGGGCGCCGCCCTGGTGGCCATGGTGGCCCGGTACACCACGGGACCCAAGTATGCGGAACACGCGGCGCTGATGGAGCGGATCACCGGCATCGCCGACGAACTGGCCACCGAAGCACTGCGGCTGGCGGATTCGGATGAGCAGGTCTTCCAGGCGGTCATCGACTCCTACAAGCTGCCTGCCGACACGGAGGAACTGAAGGCTGCCAAGAGCGGCGCCATCCAGGCGGCCCTCGTCCAGGCAGCGCAGACCCCGGCGCAGCTCATCAAACTCGCCGGTTCGGTGGTGGAACTCGCCACCGAACTGGGCGAGGTGGCAAACCCGAACGTCATCAGCGACGTCGCAGCTGCGGCGGATGCCGCCCGGGCCGCCGCAACCACCGCCCGGGTGAATATCGACATCAACCTTGTGGCCATCAAGGACCCGTCCGTCAGGTCGCTCCTGGCGGAACAGACGGACGGCCTCGCAGACAAGGTTGTTGCGGCAGCGGACAGCCTCGCGGCCCGGGTACGGGAAAGGATCCTTCAGTGAGCACCCCAACCACCAGGGCGTTGTCCGGAAAAGCGCTGGCCGGTGTCATCCGGCAGCGCGCCAAGGATGAGGCCCGGGAACTCGAGCACGAAGGTGCGCATCCGTCCCTCGCCGTGGTCATCGCCACCGACGACGGGTCAACGCACTGGTACGTCCGCTCCATCGAACGGGCGGCCGAAGCTGCGGGCATCGGCTGCCGCATCATCGACCTCGGGCACGATGCCACCGAGCAGGTGCTGGCCAACGTCCTGCGGGACCTCAGCGCAGAGCCTTCGGTCCACGGCATCATCCTGCAGACGCCGCTGCCGGCAGGAGTCCGGACCGATGCCCTGGTGGGCCTGATCGCGCCGGAAAAGGACATTGACGGCGCCAACCCGCTCAGCCTCGGCCGCCTCGCCGTGGGGCAGCCGGCCTTCGCCCCCGCCACCGCCCGCGCCGTGGTCGAAATACTCGACCACTACGACGTCCCCGTTGCGGGCCGCAGCGTGGCAGTGGTGGGCCGGTCCGCCGTCGTGGGCAAACCCCTGGCCCTGCTGCTGCTGGAACGCGACGCGGCCATCACCGTGTGCCACTCCCGCTCCGGCCCGCTGGAGCGGCACACCCGGCAGGCGGACATTGTGGTGGTGGCCGCCGGAAGGACGGGACTGGTGAACGGCAGCCATATCTCGCCGGACACTGTTGTGGTGGACGTTGGCACCAACGTCCTCCCTGACGGCTCCCTGGTGGGCGATGTGGACGGAGCAAGCGTCCACGGCATCGCCGCCGCACTGACCCCGGTTCCCGGCGGCGTCGGCTCGGTAACCACCGCGCTGTTGCTGCTGCACACCGTAGAGGCTGCGCGTCAGCAGTCGCCGGTCCAGCTTTTGGAAAACGCCTGACGTTCAAAAAAGTGTGGACACGACATCCACCACTGACCTAAAATTACTGATATATCTTTAGTCGCAACAATGAGATATCAGTCGCCCGTTGCTCGTAGACGGTGCTTCGATGGCCTGAAACCTGGGGAGGTATTCCTCGTCGAAGCACCGCTTACGGGCAACGGGCGTTTTCGCTTCAACTCCGCAAGGGGCACCCATGATGACGTTCACGCCCATCGCAGATCCCACGTCCCCAACGGCGGGGACCGGACTGCACTCGATTGATTGGCCGGAAGCCAGGCGCCTGGCCTATGACTGCGCAGGCCCCCTCCCCTCGATTCAGGTTCCGCTCCATGAAGCGGCCGGCCGAACCCTCTCCCGCGCGGTGACCGCGTTGCAGGACCTGCCCCACTACGCCTCCTCGGCAATGGACGGCTGGGCGCTGAGCGGGGATGGTCCCTGGCTGCTGTCCGGCGGGCAGCAGCCCCTGGCGCCGGGCACGGCCGCCGTCATCGCCACCGGTGGCCTGGTTCCGGACGGCGCAACTGCGGTGCTCCGCAAGGAAAGCGGCCTGGTGGCCGGGGACGGAACGGGGCGCCCCGTCCTTACCGTCAGCGCCGGCGCGAAGCCGGGTGAACCCCGGCCGGGCCAGCACGTGCGCCCCGCGGGAACCGAGGCATTGGCCGGCGAAACGCTGATTCCCGCGGGCACCGTCCTCAACCCCGCCCATCTGGCCCTTGCTGCCGTAGCCGGCCATGACCAGGTGGAGGTGCAGCCACAACCGGTGGTTTCCGTCGTCCTGACCGGCTCCGAGGTAGTGACGTCAGGCGTTCCTGCTCCCGGGAACGTCCGGGACACCTTCGGACCGCAGCTGGGCACCGTCATATCCCAATTGGGCGGCGTAGAGGGCGCTTTCACCCGCATTGGCGACTCCTTCGACGCATGGCTGGAGGCGCTGGAAGGCTCCGGTGCCGATTCCAGGTCGCGGGCCGACGTCGTCATCACCACCGGGGGAACCGGCAAGTCCGGCACCGACCACTTCCGGGACGCAGTGGCCGCCCTCGGCGGACGCCTGCTGCTGGACGGCGTCGCCATGCGCCCCGGACACCCCGCCGTCCTGGCCGAACTGCCCGACGGGCGCTTCGCCGTCGGACTTCCCGGAAATCCCCTCGCTGCCATGATGGCACTGGCCACCATCGGGGCCCCGTTGCTGGCCGCGCTGGGAAACCGGCCCCTGCCGCAGCTCCAGCACGCCGCCTCCGGCAACGACTTTGGCCCCGACGGCGGCTGCAGCGACGGAAAGGGGCGGACGCGGCTCATCCCGTGCAGGTTCCTGTCCGGCCTGGCCTTTCCCGTGGACCACACCGGACCCGGAATGATGCGCGGCCTGGCGTGGGCTGAGGGCGTCATGGTTGTCCCTCCCGGCGGCGTCGACTCGGGCCAACCCGTGCCGGTACTGCCGCTTCCCTGGACCCCGG
>Ga0160459_100292_pt1 | contig 23357 bp, 24 predicted proteins | sample HID1973K_E6MG_FD_108208 | JGI IMG/M metagenome (GOLD analysis project Ga0160459, IMG submission 108208) | Enriched mosquito-associated microbial communities from UW Madison campus, WI, USA - HID1973K_E6 MG | ecosystem: Host-associated > Arthropoda: Insects > Digestive system > Unclassified ... | reverse complement strand
GTCCACGATCGCCGATCATGGACACGATCCCCCGTGATCCATACGAATTCCACCACGACAGCACCATCATGCCTCACGCGCGCGCGAATCAGGAACTGGCCCAGCCGAGTCGCTTACCGTCCTCCGCGCATAAGATCTGATTCTTTGATCGACTACAAACGTTCGCCGGCACATGCCGGCTCTGCCTGCTGCTCGATTCGCCGCACGCTGACGCGGACGTCCATGTTCATGAAGTCCTGCGCGTCACCGAGCCAGGAACCGCACACTGGCGCGGCCTGTTCGGGCTTGCGCGTGAACGCCACCCGGATCAGGTCGGTCCCGCCGACCAGTGAGTTGGTCGGGTCGTAAGGCACCCAGCCGGCTCCTGGCAAAAAGACGTGCAACCATGCATGCGTCGCGCCGGCGCCTGCCACGAGCGGCTCGTCGCGGCTTTCAACCTGTCGCGCGCCCTGCTGCAGTCCCGTATTGCGTACCGCTGGCGGAGCCGGCGTATCGAGCGCCCGATCGTACAGATACCCCGAAACGAAGCGAGCGGCGAATCCCAGTCCCCGCACCACCTCCATCATCAGCAGCGCGAAATCCCGACAGGTGCCGCTGCGCCTGTTCAGTGTCTCGGACGGATGCTGAGTGCCCATGGCATCACGCGACTGGTACTGGAAGTCGCTGCGGATGGCTGCGTTGATATTGGCCAGGATGTCGCGCGTGTGGATGGTGCCGCGGCGGGGGAGAAACTGCGCAGTCCAGTCGCGCAGCAGGGGCTGATCGTCTGGATATTGCGGCGTGAGGAAGGGCGCCAGGTCGAGGCGGTCCTCGTCGGTGTATTGGAACGGATAGTTCTCGGCTTCGGGCGCCAGAGGCAACTCCAGATTCTTGACGCCGAAATGCTCGATCACGAAGCGCGCGCGGAATTCCAGCGTTTCGGCGGGCACCCGTGGTTCGACGATCGCGACCGAATTGGAGAACACGTCCTGCATCCAGAACTGTGTGCTGTGCGGCGACACCGCCAGTGTGGCCGACAGCACGCGGATGTCGTGCGCGGCGCGCGGCCGGAACATCACGCGGTGCGGGGAAAACTCCACTGGCTTGTTGTAGCGATAGGTTGTGACGTGCTCGACTTCGAAAAAGACGGACATGTGCCACCTCAGCCGGGCGCCATAACATTTGATCAAGATACCATCATTGATGCACCAGGTACCGCCAGAGCGCCATGCATTCGGCATCGGCAATCTGATAGCGGGGCATCGACTTGCGAAGCAGGACGCCCGCCGGGTCGACCCCATCCTTGACCGCGCGGCAGAAGGCCGTCACGTCATAGTGGCTGATCGGACCTCCACGGCGAGGTGTCGCGGCGAGCAGCGAGTCGTGTGTCAGCGGTGGCGCAAAAGCTGCCGCCGTCGACGCGCCTGCATGACAATTGACGCATCGAGTCGTCCAGGAAGGCAACGGGCGATCGTCGTCGCGCAGGTGCGCGGCCATCGGATGTTGTCCGTTGAATATCGCGCACCCCAGGTCGGCGGGTTCACATTCGGCCTGCGCACGCGCCGAAGGTGTCATCACGGCAAGGGCCAGTCCGATCGCGGCGGTTCGCGTCATAGAGCGAAATGGCCGCGCCATTTCAATGCACCAGCAGCACGCGCGCGACACTCGGCACGCCCTTCGCGTTCAGGGCGAACAGCATGTAATAGCCGGGGACCACGACGCCGGGATCGGAAGGAATGTTCAACTGATATTCACCCGCCGTACCCACCGTGAACGTCAGCGGCACGCGTCGCTGCTCGTTGTTCAGCGAATGGGTGACCGACGACGAGCGCATCAGCGCGAAGGCACGCATTCCCCTGGTGGCCGTCACGACGATCGTCGTGCCGAGTTGCGCGTCGGACGGCACGGACGTGAGACTGGGCCGGGACGCGGCTGACCCGTCCGCGTTGAGCAGATAGGGCGGCGTCAATATCTCCACGTCGGTGTGATTGGTCGCGCATGCCCCGCACAAGCCGCCACCGCCGCTCAGCACGCGTCCGTCGTTCAGGAGCAGCGCGACGCTGTGATACGTGCGCGGCACGGCCTGAGCGGCGAGGGGAGAGAACGCATTCGTCGCCGGGTCCCACAGCTCCGGAGTGAGGATGGCGTTGTCGTCCGAGAAAGGCGCAGCAAAAGTCTGTCCGCCGATCACGACGACCTGTCCGTTCGGCAGCACGACGCTGTTGCTGAACGCGCGCTGGTAGATCATCGGCGCGATGGTCTGCGTCACCGCATTTCCGTTATTGATGTCGATGAGTGTCGCATTGGACGTGGCCTGCGATTGATCGTAGCTCGGCGCGCCTCCGACCGCGAGAATCTTGCCGACGTCGTACATGACGGCGTTGCCGTTCATCGCATCGCTGTCGCGCCCCCGGTTGCCCGCCGCGGTGACATTGCCGTTACCGGCTGTATCGAACCAGTGCATGGCCCGGCTGGGTCCCGCGTGGAACACGCGTCCATTGGCGACCGCGAACAGCCATGCGTGATTGTCGGCGCGAAATACGCCCGCATTGTCGTTCGTGAGGATGGTGTCGTCGGTGATGGCGCCGTCGATCCGCCAGCCCGAACCCGGGGTCCAGGTTTCACCGGTCTTGCCCCCGAGCCCGCCGTTCCAGGAGCCGCCCACCAGGAACACATTGCCGTTGCTCAATGTCACGCTTCCCTGATAGCCGCGTGGAATGTTCATGCGATCGCTCGCGGTCCAGGCGTTCGTCGAAGGCGAATAAATGCTGGTCAGTCTCGTGCTCGAACCCCCGGTCACGAAAATCCGGCCATCGGGGAGATTGGCGATGCCCGGGCAGAACATGTCGTGTCCGGTATTGCTCACGATCACTTGCTTGCTGTTGCCGGTCGATGGATTGAAGATCGCCGTGTAGGTCTTGCCCGGCGTGACCTCGCCAGTGGTGAAGTTGAGCGCGCTGTCCGCGGCCCAAACCAGTACGTTTCCGTTGGGAAGATTGGCGGCCTGCAACGGGACGAGCGGCATTGAGATGGGCGCCGTCCACTTCGAGGGCAATACGGTTCTCGGCACCGGCAAGCCGCTCACTTGCCAGGTCTGTGTCGCACTGCCATTGCACACCTGTTGCGTGAGCTGGACACCCTGAGAGGTCGTGCTCGACGCGCTCACGCACAAGCCGCTATGTCCCGCGACGATTGCGTAGCCCGCCCCTTGCGGTGTCAACGAGAAGGCCTGATTCAAGCCGCCATTGCAGGTCCACTGGATGATGGGGCCACCCGGGTCGCGGGCCTGGCCCGACACGTCCATGCACAGGCCGCTGTTCCGATTGACGAGGTTGTACCGGGTGCCGGTTGCAACCGGGAGCCATTGCTGGTTTGCGCCGCCCCAGCAGGGCCAGGAAATCACGGGCCCTCCCGGCGCCGTTGCTGCGCCGCTAACGTCCGCGCACATGTTAGTGCCGCTCAGCGTGATAGGGGCCGAGGTTTGCGCCCGGACAGCGGGCGATATGCCTGCCAAAGCCAGCGGCAATGCGATCAGCAGCAAAAAGCGCATGCATGAGACGAGCAGGCGGGCCGCGTCCCTCGTCGAACGAATTCCTGGCATGGTTTCGCTCCGCGTGGAGAAAGTCTGCTTAGGTACGTGCAAGTGCGCCGAGCACATTGCAGAGGTCGTCGACGCGGGGAAGGTCGGCGCTTCGCCAGCGCAACATCGCGTTGGCGTCGAAGCAATACACCTGCGTCGAATGATCCGCGATGTCGCCGAGAGGGCTATTGCTGCCCGAGAGCGCCACTCGCATCCGGTCTACATCCTTCAGTGCTGGCGTCGCGGCATTCCACGCCGGACCCGCCCGAAATCGCGCAAGCCAGGCGCGCAATGCCGAGGGTGAATCGGAAAGCGGATCGATTCCAACCGACAGCAATTGCACCGGACGATGGGCACGGATTTGCGGAATCCGTTCCTGAACCGCGCTGAAAAGCGCGCCTTGCAGGGGACATACCGTGCCGCAGCCCGTGTATATCGTCTGCAGCGCGGTCACGCCCTGGCGGAGCACGTCGTTCAGCAGGCGCGTTCTGCCGGTCTGATCGACCAGCAAGGTGTCGCCGAGGTGAACCGGCGGCGTGACGAGTCCCAGCCCGCCATGCTGCGCAAACGAGAACGGGGACATTGCGCCCAGCGCGAGTGCAGCCATGTCGCGAAGCAGGGCGCGGCGAGTGAGGGCGGGAGCAAACGCACCCATGCCGGATGTCAGACAGTCGGGCATCTTTTCCTGGCTCACCGAAATCGCCCTCATCGACACGTTTTACGATCCCCGTTCCGGGGCATCACGGTGCGACTTGTACGTCGAAGATCCGGCCTGACAGGCGCGAGCAGAGGTGTCGCAGCCATGGCTCTTTTGTATTGCAATTTCTCTCGGACGAAGACTAGCAGTCCAAATCGGCAAGATCCGTTCTGGAGGATAAATAAATAGGTAAATATGTGCCCTCGGATACATACGCCTTAGGAATTGAAAGGGTTCTCGAAGCAAACGCGTCATTGCTGTCCTGATTCGAAATCGGCCGCGCACTTTGCATCCGAACGTTCGTTGGCGAGAAAGTCCTCTTTTTCTGTCACCATCCGGGGGCGCTCATGTTATTGCTTTGTTAGCATCGTCGTCGCTCCATGCGTTGCCCGTTCCGGCCCTTCCGGAGAAGGAGAATGCAAATGAATGCGCGTTTTTCCGCTTGTGCCGTCGCACTCGGCGCCGCGCTGATCGCGGCAATCATCGGCGCGTGCAGCGGCGGTGACTCCAGCGGCGATTCGACATCGGCCGCCGCCAGCAGGGCTGCGTCGAGCGTATCGAAGGCAACGAGTGCGGGCACGTCGGCTGCCGGCAACCCGATGGACGTCGTCACCTGGCACAACGACATCGCCCGCACCGGCCAGCAGCTGAACGAAACGATCCTCACGCCCGCGAACATCAGTGCGAGCAATTTCGGCAAGCTTGGGTTCTTTTCCGTCGATGGCCTCGTCGACGCCCAGCCGCTCTTTCTCGCAGACGTGCCGATCGCGGGCGCTTCGCACAACGTGGTCTACGTCGAGACCGAGAACGCGAGCGTCTACGCCTTCGATGCCGACAACGGCGCCGTGCTCTGGAAAGTTTCGACGCTCGGCAACGGCGAGTCGCCGAGCGGCGACCACGGCTGCACCCAGATCACCCCGGGGATCGGCATCACGGCGACGCCGGTCATCGACCGCACGCGCGGGCCGAATGGCGCGATCTATGTAGTCGGCATGTCGAGGGACGCGTCGGGCGGCTATCACCAGCGCATTCACGCGCTCGACGTCGCCACCGGCGCCGAGCTCTTCAACGGCCCGACGGAAATTCGCGCGACCTATCCGGGCAACGGTTCGGGCAGCCAGAACGGCACGCTCACATTCGATCCGGGCCAGTACGTGGAGCGCGCGGCGCTGCTGCTGCTGAACGGCACCGTCTATACCGCATGGACCTCGCACTGCGATTTCCTGCCGTACACCGGCTGGGTGATGGGCTACGACGCCGGCACGCTCCAGCAGACGAGCGTGCTGAACGTGACGCCGAACGGCCAGATGGGCGCGATCTGGATGAGCGGAGCGGGTCTTGCCTCGGACGGCGAAGCCATCTATCTGCTCGATGGAAACGGCACCTTCGACCCGACGCAAAACGAGCACGAGATGCCGATCAACGGCAACTACGGCAACGGCTTTCTGCGACTCAATCTCGGACCATTGCGGGTGCAGGACTATTTCCAGCCGTCTAATACGATGCAGGAATCGAATCAGGACGAGGATCTCGGCTCGGGCGGCGCGATGGTGCTGCCCGATATGGCCGATTCGACTGGCGCGGTCCGCCATCTCGCGATCGGCGCGGGCAAGAACAAGACGATCTACGTCGTGAACCGCTATTCGATGGGCAAGTTCGATTCGAACGCCGACCACATTTACCAGGAACTCGTCGGCCGGCTCGGCGGGTCGGTGTTCGGCGCGCCCGCGTATTTCAACAACACGGTCTATTTCGGATCGGTCGGCGACAACATCAAGGCGTTCACGATCTCGAACGCCACGCTGTCGGGAGCGCCCACGAGTCAGACGGCGAACAAGTTCGGCTTCCCGGGCACGACGCCGAGCATTTCCGCGAACGGCACGGCGAACGGCATTCTGTGGGCGGCGGAGAACGGCACGATCGGTGTGCTGCGCGCGTACGACGCGACGAATCTCGCAAGCCAGCTCTACAGCAGCAACGACTTCGGCGCGCGAGACCAGTTCGGCCAGGGCAACAAGTTCATCACGCCGATGATCGCGAACGGCAAGGTGTATGTGGGCACGAGGAACGGTGTGGCCGTGTTCGGATTGCTGTCGAGATAGCGAGGGCTCGGTCGCCCGCTGACGAAAAAAGGCCGCCTCGTTCAAGAGGCGGCCTGCTTCCATCAACCCACCATCAGGCCTTCGGCGCAAGCCACGAGTCTTCGGCTTCGATACCGTCCGGCTCGTACGTCCACGTGATCTTCTCGTACGTGAAGGCGAGGTCTTCCATGTGGCCCAATTGCTTGTTGCTCGGGTCCAGCGCGTTCGGCGTCCACGACTTCATATTCGTCAGAATCGCGTTCGACAGCTTCACGGTGTAGTACTTCTCTTCCGTGCCCTTCGGCGAGATGCGATAGAACTCCAGCGACACGTCCTTCAACTGCTCGCCCGAGGTCAGTGCCTGAAACAGCTTGGGCGACGACTTGTCGATTTCCTTGGTGATCGTCATCGCGCCATGCACGCGTTTGCCCGTGGGCAGACCGGTTTGCGGGCTCTTCGGAATTTCGATGGTGTGATCGACGGCCTGGACGAGAATCTTTCCTTCGTGACCCTGAACTTTGTTCGAGCCTTCGATCTTGCCTTGGTTTTGGCCTTCGAGAGTGAGGTAGCACGGCATCGGCATGATTTGTTCTCCGGTTTGTTTGGCGCGTTTCGTTTAGCGCATGAGAGGTATTCTGTGGGCGCGCCGTTACGGTCGCGTTTCAGAAAAGCGGATTCAGGTTACGAATGAAACATGGGGCTCGCGCCGCTTCGGCGAAGCGTTCGAGCGCGGCCCGCTCGCATCATGGACGTGAGCGCGCAGAACGCTCAGCTGAAGAACTTCCCGAGCGTGATCGTGACCGACTGCGTCGCCGTCAGCCCGATGGACGGATTCTGGTCGCAGACATCGTCGTAGGGGAAGGCGTAGGCGAGCGAGTTGGAGCTCAGTCGATGGAACAACTGCGCCCACGGATTGAAGACCAGGGTGTTCGGGTTGGCGATCTGATAGAAGGTCGCTGCGTCGTTCTTGCAGGTCGCATCGGCGAGCGTGTTAGACATCACGCCGCGGTTGAACGCGGCGGCCAGCATCTTCTGCACGTTCTTGACGGCGTCGCTGCCGGTCGCGAGCGTATTCGCGCACTGCCAGACGTCATAGCTGGAAATGCCGGGCGTGCCCGCGCCACCGACCGTGAACGCCGCCGTGCCGCTCGCCGTCGAACCGGCGTAGAACGTCAGGCCGACACCGGATTGCACGATGCCGGTGTAGGTGCCCGTCGCGAGATCGGTGACGGACAGCGGCGTGGTGGCCCAGGTCTGATACCAGTTCTCGATGGTCTGGTCGAAATACGTCAGCAGCGAGCCGTTGTACTGGTTCTGCGCCGAGATGCTCTTGGGCGACAGCGCGCGCAAGGTGACACTGCCGTTGACCGCGAGCGCCGCCGGAAAGGCGGACGGCGCGGGCACGCTCTGCGGCAGGTAGAACGCGGCGGGCAGCTTCGATACCGCCTCGAGGATCGACGGACGCGACGCATCGTACCGGCCTTGCTGCGCGCCGCCCGGCGTGCCGCTCAGCAACAGCGGAAAGCCGAACTGATCGACCTGCGTGGTGTTGCCGTTGAAATTGCCCTCGCTGTCGAACGAGAATTCGATCCAGTCGAACAAAGTGAGTGAGCCGGGACCGTCGACGGTCACCGGGGCGGTGTAAGCGCTGCTGCCGAGCGCCGTGAACGGCAGTTTCGGCACACCGACGGACAGATAAATGCGGCCGCTGAACGCCGCCGTGCCGGTGCCCAGACCCGGAATGCTCGTTGCGTTGAGCTTCGACAGATCCAGCACGAAGCTCGACCCGACCGTTAGCGGAATGCTGTAATCGGCCCATGCGAGCGGATAGGTTTCTGCAAGCGCCGCGGCTTCGCTGCCGGGCAGCGCGGACGAGCCGGGAAACGTCTTCTGAGCGATCGTGTTGTCGGCGGCGCTCATCACGTGGGGCGTGCCGGTCGAGTCCACCCAGTACTGCGTCACGCCCGAGGTGAGACTCGTCTCGCCGATCACGTAGGCGTAGACGGCCGTACCGGCAGGCAAATCGGTTTGTGTGAGATCGAGCGTCAGCGGCGTCTTCGCGGTGGCTTGCATGCCGCCCGCCTGCGGCGCTGACGACGACGCAGTCGATCCCGACGCCGGATTCGAACTCGAACCGCCGCCGCATGCGGCGAGAAGGCCCGATGCCCCCATGCCGAGAAGAAAAGTGCGTCGGCTGATGCTTTTGGTCGTCATCTTCGGGTCCTTCATCGGAACATAGGGTTAAGGGCGGCACAACTCGCAGTTCATAAACTCATCGGGTTATCGGCATGCGAGGACGCTGGCTTGAGGCCTGGCGCGGATCGGAGCTCCCGTGTCCGGAAACCTTGCGCATGCGACATTGGAACGGCCCTGCGTCCGGTCGAGAATGGAATTTTCGAGGAGTGCGACGACCATGCCCTACCTGCAACTGGATGTATGCGGCCACTATTCAGTGGACGACAAGCGGCGCCTGGCGCTGAAGATGAGCGAGACCTACGCGCGGATGATGTCGGTGGACATCAGGCGTATCAGCGTCGCAATTCGAGAGTTGGGTGATGGAGGTGTCTGGCGGATTCCGGAAGCCGGCGAAGATCCCACACCGGTCGCGGTGATGATGCTGGATATCAGAAAGGGCAGGGCGCTCGAACTGCGTATGGATGTGGCCAAAGCGCTTTGCGCGCATTGCATCGAAATTCTCGGCCTTCGTGAAGACCGGCTCAACGTCGAATTCACCCAGCATACCGGGGATGAAATGTATCACCCGGCACTCGGTGGCTACAGCCCGGAATGGACGCCCGGGGAACAATGAGGCGAGCGACTCTAAGACGCGAGCGGCGTTATACCTGACGCCCGCTGTATGGTTTGGGGTGGCTGACCGAATGCACGCAGGAAGGCTTGACGCATGCGTTCGCGGTCACCGAAACCCGTCTCTCTCGCGACGATCTCGATCGGGTGACGAGTCGTCTCCATCATCAGCCGGGCGGCTTCAACGCGAAGCCGCTCGATCGCCTTGGCGGGCGATTGACCCGTTTCCTCACGAAATACGCGGCTGAACTGGCGCGGACTCAGCCGTGCCGCTTCTGCCAGTCGCTCGACCGACAAATCGCTTGCAAGATTTTCGCTCGCATAGGTGAGCGCCATCTGCACGCGGTCCGAGCGCGCTCCCATCTCCAGCAGCGCCGAGAACTGCGACTGGCCGCCCCCGCGTCGCTGATAAAGCACGAGCTTGCGCGCGACCATGCGCGAGGTCTCCAGCCCGAAGTCGTTCTCGACGATCGCGAGCGCGAGATCCACGCCCGCGCTCATACCGGCCGACGTCCATATCTGCCCGTCGACGACGTAGATGCGATCTTCTTCGAGTCGAATGTCCGGATACTGCGTCTGGAAGGCGCGCGCGTGGAACCAGTGCGTCGTTGCCCGCTTACCTTCCAGCAGACCCGCAGCAGCCAGAACGAACGCACCCGTGCAGATCGAAGCGATACGCCGTGAGTGCCGCGGTGCTTGCCGAAGGTATTCCACCAGCGCAGCCGAGGGAAGGCGGCATTCGTTGTCGCCCGCCACGATCAGCGTGTCGTAGCCCTCTTTGGCAAGCGGTTCGGTGTGAACCGAAAACCCCTGAGACGAAGCGACCGGTCCGCCGTGCTCGGACACGATAGTGAACTGGTATGCCGCTTCGTCGCGGAGCAGGTTGGCGTATTCAAAGACGCTCGCCACGGCAAGCGCGAGCGACTGAAAATCTGGATAGACGAGAAGTCCGACGGTATGCACGATATCCCGCGAGTCATGGCCTGATTCATTGAAGGTAGCATGAAACAGACAGCGGTGCGGTCCGTCCGTCGTCGAATCTGCGAATCGGGAGCAAGGACAGCCGATGGCTTGAATCATTGCATATATGGCATTGAGGTCGTCGACGGTCAAGGTCAGAATCCACTCCATGAACCGACACCCTGTTGGTCAACCCACTCAAAGGAACGACCATGACTGCTTCTACGAAAGGTTTCGCGCTGATCACGGGCGCATCGGCCGGCATTGGCGCCATCTACGCAGACCGCCTCGCCAGGCGCGGTTTCGACCTCATTCTGGTGGCGCGTAACCAGACCCGACTGAACGCGCTCGCAGAGCGCCTCGCGAAAGAGACGGGCCGCTCGATCGAAACCGTTGCCGCGGATCTCAACGACAAGGCTGCGCTCGCGAAAGTCGAAAGCATGCTTCACGAAGACCAGCGCATCACGATGCTGGTGAACAACGCAGGCGTCGGTTCGGTCGCATCGGTTCTCGACGGCAATGTCGACGCCATGGAATCGATGATCGGCCTGAACATCACGGCGCTGACGCGCCTTACCTATGCAGCCGCGCCTGCGTTCGCCGCAAGGGGCGCGGGCACCATCATCAACATCAGTTCGGTGGTCGGCATTGCGGTCGAACTGCTGAACGGCGTCTACAGCGCCTCGAAATCGTACGTGCTGAGCTTCGGCCATGCGCTGCAGCGCGACCTCGCGGGCAAGGGTGTGCGTGTGCAGACCGTGCTGCCCGCAGCGACGGCAACCGAGTTCTGGGACGTGGCGGGCTATTCGAAGCAGAAGGAAGCGGCGAGCACGATGACAGCAGACGATCTGGTCGATGCAGCACTCGTCGGGCTCGATAACGGCGAACTCGTGACTATCCCGACGCTGCACGATGGCGACGACTGGACGAAGTGGGAAGCGGACCGTCGCGCGCTCGCTCCCAGATTCGCGAATGCCAAGGCCGCTCCGCGCTACGCGTCGAGTGCCGGGACGACCCGGTAATCCCGCCATCCGAGGTTGCTGAAGCGATCGGCGCGCAAGGCTTTTCGGATAGCTGATTTCTTTTAGCTTATCGGCCCCGTTGTTTCGCGACGGACCAGTTGGATGGGCAAGACATCGTGGACGGGCGCGCCCATTCCTCCGGCTCGAATGCGCTCGACGAGCCGGCGGGCGGCGGTGCGCGCCATTGCTTCAACGGGCTGCCGGATCGACGTCAATCCGACCAGAGGCGATCCAGCCAGCGGCATGTCATCAAAGCCGATGATCGACAGCTGCTGCGGCACCGCGATGCTCTGTCTTTTGGCCGCTTCAAGCACGCCGAGCGCAATCGTGTCGTTGCCCGCGACGATGCCGGTGACCCGGTTATCGTCGCTCAACATCGCGATGGCGCTGGAATACCCCGCCTCGCTGGTGTAGTCGCAATGAATCAACGGCACCGATGCCGGCGCTACGCCCGCTCCCTCGAGCCACTGCAAGGCCCCTTTGACGCGGTCTCTGCTTGTCGACGTGTTCTGCGAACCCATGATCAGCCCGATGCGGCGATGACCCAGTTGATAGAGATGCTCGGCCGCGAGGGCGCCGGCGTGAACGTTGTCGACTTCGACCGTGTCGACCCTCACATCGTCGACAGACCGAACGACGAGTACAAGGGGAATGCCGCGCCTTTGCATCTCCGCCACCACGGGTGAGTCGAGCGTCGCGGTGGCGAAGATCATCCCATCGAGATAGCCGTCGATCAGGGGCCGAAACGCGAGCAGGTTCTCCGAGTCGTTCATCGAATCGATCATCAGCGTGATCTGGTAGTCGTATTCCTGCAGAGCGTCATGGAGATGCGTCAGCAACAAGGTCATGAACCGATTGTGCAGCGCGCCGACCACCACCCCGATCAGCTTGGTCGCTGACTTGCGCGTGGATCGACCTTGTGAGGGCAGTCGATATCCCATTTCGGCTGCGACCGCCTGCACGGCGCCACGGGTCTCGCTGCTGATGGCGGGGTGTCCCGCCAGTGAACGAGACACGGTGGACACCGAGATGCCGAGGCGCTCGGCAACGTCCTCGAGGCGGACTTTCGAAGCCTTCGAACGAACTGAAGAGCGGCTGGTGGTTTGCATAAATTTGCATTGTGAGGTTGTACAGGAGAGGCGCCGATCGCGCTGTGGATGCAGGCTTCTAGGGTAAGTGTGGAGCATTTGCGCAAATTTTGCAGAAAAAATTGCGCTACATTTGCATCAACGCAGCAAGCCTTCCAACCTCCGAGTCACGCTGCTCCTCGGTCACCCCGCAGAAAGGAAATGCAAATGGCAATCCAATACTTGAAGCATGGTCGTAGCGCGGAAGCGTCCTCGCAAGACGCCGCCAAGGTTCGTGACGTGGTCACCGGCATCCTCGCCGATGTTGCATCGCGTGGCGACACAGCAGTCGCCGAACTCTCGGCGAAGTTCGACAACTGGTCACCGGAGAGCTTCCGACTGTCGGAAGACGAAATCGCGAGCTGCGTTCGCACGCTGTCTCCGGGGCAGCTCGACGACATCAAGTTTGCGCAGGCTCAGGTGCGCAACTTCGCCCAGGCACAACGCGAGTCGATTCGTGACGTCGAAATCGAGACGCTGCCGGGCGTGGTGCTGGGCCACAAGAACATGCCGGTCGACAGCGTGGCGTGTTACGTCCCTGGCGGAAAGTTTCCCTTGGTCGCCTCGGCGCACATGGGTGTCGTGACGGCGAAGGTGGCGGGTGTTCCCCGCATCATCACCGCGTCGCCGCCGGTCGGTGGCAAGCCGAATCCGGCAGTGGTCGCCGCCATGCACCTCGGCGGCGCAGACGAGATCTACACGTTCGGCGGTGTCCAGGCCATCGCCGCGATGGCGCTCGGCACGCAGACGATCGACCCGGTCGCCATGGTGGTTGGACCGGGCAACGCCTTCGTCGCGGAAGCGAAGCGCCAATTGTTCGGTCGCATCGGAATCGACCTGATCGCAGGGCCGTCTGAAACGCTGGTGATCGCCGACGACAGCGTCGATGCGGAACTGTGCGCGACAGACCTTCTGGGGCAGGCGGAGCACGGCTTCAACACGCCGGCCATTCTCCTCACGAACTCGCTGCAGTTGGCCAAGGACACCATCGCGGAAGTCGAACGCCTGCTCGAAATTCTGCCGACGGCAAACACGGCAGGGGTTTCGTGGCGCGACTACGGCGAAGTGATCGTGGCGGACACGCTCGAAGAAATGGTCGCGGTGGCCGATCGCATTGCATCAGAGCATGTTCAGGTGATGACGCGCGACCCGGATTACTTCCTGAAAAACATGAAGAACTATGGTGCGCTCTTCCTCGGCGCGCGCACCAACGTTGCGTACGGCGACAAGGTCATCGGCACGAATCACACGCTTCCGACTGGCAAGGCCGCGCGCTACACAGGTGGTCTGTGGGTCGGAAAGTTCATCAAGACCTGCACGTATCAAAAGGTGCTGACGGACGAAGCGAGCGCGCTGATCGGCTCGTATTGCTCGCGACTGTGCGCCATCGAGGGCATGATCGCGCACGGCGAGCAAGCGAACATCCGCGTGCGCCGCTTCGGCAACCGCGATGTGCCGTACGGCACGGCTGTTCCCGCGTAACTGCCGCCACGGAGACGCTCATGACACGGACCACGCCACGGCCTCGAAGTGATTTTCACTGGTTTTGCCAGGTCAACACCCAGTGGAACGACATCGACATCTACGGGCACGTGAACAATGCTGTTCACTACACGTGGTTCGACACGGCGGTCAATGGATGGCTCGTCGAACGAGGCCTCCTGGACCCCGTTCGCGGTGAGGCTGTTGGTCTGGTCGTACGCACGAGCTGCGAGTACTTCGACGAGGTCGTTTTTCCGGACCTCGTCACCTGCGGGCTATGCGTAAGCAGAGTAGGGACGACCAGCGTAACGTACGAGATCAGTCTCTTCAGAAACGACCGCGATCAGTCGTTCGCGCATGGCACGTTCGTTCACGCCTACGTCGACCGTCGCACGCGAAGGCCCGTGCCGCTGTCCGAGGAACTGCGACACGCGGTCCATCGGATTATCGTTCGCCGCTGACGTGCTGCAGCGTCTCCAGTGCCTCCAGAAGCACATTCTTGGCCGGCCCCTTCAGGTACTTCTTGAGTTCTTTCTCGACTTGAGCCTGCGCCGCGCGCCAGTACGGTTCGGCCTCTTTCAAGACGCGGGCACCTGTGGGGCTGAGCTTTGCCAGTTTGTAGCGCGCATCTTCATCGCTCGATACCTCGACCCATCCCGCGTCGATCAGCAACTTGATGTTGCGCGAGATCGTCGTCTTGTCGAGCGACAACTCGGCCGCAATCTCGTTGTAGGTCGCCGAACCAAGGCGGTCGAGCCCACGCAACAGCGTGAGCTGGGTGATTTTCAGACCCACCGGTCGCAAAGCGTCGTCGTAAATGCTCGTCAGGGCATTCGCCGAGCGCCTGAACTGGGTGCAATAGCATTCTGTGAACATCGACAATCCCTCTCGAAAGATTGATCAGTGTATATGCAACAATCGTAGCACTTCGGGACAAGACACGTCGAATCAATGAAAGAGGAGGGTGGTTCGGGTTCTCACTAGGTTGATGACCTGCCGAATCTAACTAGACTGTTGCATATACATCCGTTGCAGGTACATCTACATCGGACCGACACTCGTATGACGGTCCGGAGCAGCGAGTCAGAAGGGTAGGAAGGAACCGAGGCATTGGCACGCATTGTCGTGGCCATCGGTTTTGCGCGGAAATGCCGCGCTCATATAGATGTATATGCAACAGAGCGATTTACCTGGCGCGAAACGGCAATAGCGCTTCTCAACGATTGCATACGTATTCGCGCTGCACTGCCTACTGCACACCTTAATCAGCCTCGAAGGAGTTATCGAAAATGCCCATCATCGTTTGCAACACGCGCGCCGGTCTGGACGTCGACGTCAAGCGCAAGATCGCCAAGGCGATCACCATCGCCGTGAACGAGACCATCAAGTCGCCGCTCGAAATCATCAGCGTGGTCTTCAATGATCTGTCGTCCGAAAGCAGCTACGTGGGTGGAGAACCGGGCGGCGACACGCTCATCATGTGCAATATTCGCGCGGGTCGATCTGACGAGGCAAAGCTCACGCTGGTCAGGAAGGTGAGCGCGATTTTCAGCGACCATGCGGGCATATCAGAAGACCGTATTGAGACAGGCCTGCTCGAATACAACCCCAAGTTCATCATCCGCGGTGGCCAGCAGCTGCCCGACCCTCCCTACGCGTGATCGACAGCATCCCTGATACAAGCTGTAGACAGGTTCATAAATCTTTGCATACCTATGCATTAGGAGACGGGTTTGGATACCAAGCGCTCGACTGCGGCAGGGCATTCTTCACCGAAAATGTTGACGATCGCCATCGCCAGTTTTATCGGAAGTGCCATTGAATGGTTTGACTTCTTTCTGTACGGAATCACCTCGGCACTCGTGTTTGGCAAGCTGTATTTCCCTGGTGGAGATCCGTTGACCGGGACGCTTCTGGCCTTCGGCACGTTCGCGGTCGGGTTCGTCGCACGACCATTCGGCGGTATCGTCGCGGGCCACCTTGGCGACCGTGTCGGGCGCAAGTTCGTGCTGGTCACCACGCTGCTGGCAATGGGCATTTCGACCACGCTCATCGGAGTCGTGCCGTCATACAACAGCATCGGACTTGCTGCGCCGCTTCTGCTGATCCTGCTGCGCATCGTGCAAGGGTTGGCCGTAGGCGGCGAATGGGGCGGGGCCGCGCTGATTGCTGTCGAACATGCAAACCCGAACCGACGCGGGCTCTATGGCAGCTTCCCTCAGATGGGACTTCCCGCGGGGTTGTGCATGGCGGTGGGCGGGATGGAACTGGCCAGTCGCCTGCCCGAAACGGAGTTCCTCGCGTGGGGTTGGCGTATTCCGTTCCTGTTCAGCGCGGTGCTCGTCGCGGTTGGTCTCGTGATCCGGCTCCGCATCGAAGAGCCGCCTGCGTTCAAGAAGGTGCTCGACAGCGATGCAACCGTCAAACTGCCGATCGTCGAAGCGGTTCGACGGTTTCCGAGAGCGATCTTGTTGTCCGCTGGGCTTCGTTTTGCGGACAACATCCTGTACTACGTGTTCACGACGTTCGGTCTGACCTACATGACGAGCCACCTGGGCTTGCCGCGGAAAACGGTCCTCGTCGCCATCCTGATCGCCGCAGCGCTCGAATTGCTGACGAAGCCATTCTTCGGCGCGCTATCCGACAAATTGGGTCGAAAGCAGGTGGTCGTCTTTGGCGCACTGGTCGCGGTGGTGGCGCCGTTCCCCTTCTTCCACATGGTAGGCACGGGAAACCCGACGATGATCCTGCTCGCGGAGATCATGGTGCTCACAATTGCTCACGCTGCCGTGTTCTCTCCGATGGCCGCATGGTTCGCCGAAATGTTCGCCCCGGAGGTGCGTTACAGCGGAGTGACGATCGGGTTCCAGTTGGGCGCATTGGTCGCGGGTGCGCCGACGCCATTGATCGCTACGGCGCTGCTCGCGAAGTACGGCGACTACACACCCGTGGCCATCTTCGCAATGGTTGCGGCAGGGATCACGCTCGTCTGTGCGCTGTTCGCAAGGGTCGCCAGCGATCGCAACGCGCCGTCAGTAGCCAGCTTGATCCCGGCAGGCAATACGCGTGAAGGTTGAGCCGCGATCCGTCAAGACGCGACGAAGAAATGAAGCAACTTTCGACTAACGGCATGCCCGAGGAGAAGCGACCACGGGAGCCCAGGCGTCCCGTCACCGGTCATGAAGTCGCTCGTTTCGCGGGCGTTTCGCAGTCGGCGGTGTCTCGCGTCTTCACACCCGGCGCGAGCGTCTCCGACCGGACGCGTGCGAAGGTGGTCGCCGCAGCGACTCTGTTGGGTTACCGGCCAAACCTCATCGCAAGTTCGTTGATCACGGGAAAGTCGCGCATTGTCGGCGTCGTCGTACCGGGTTTGAACAATCCGTTCTACGCCGCTCTGATCGATGCGCTGTCGGCGGCGCTGTCCGTGCGCGACTATCGCGTGATGCTGTTCACGGCACGGCATGGAACGTCTGCCGATCCGATTCTCGAAGAGATCCTGCGCTATCGGCTCGATGCGCTGGTCCTTGTATCCGCGCAACTCTCCTCACGTCTGGCGGAAGAATGTGCGGAGGTTGGCCTGCCTGTCGTGATGGTCAATCGAAAAACGGATAGCGACGTGGTATCGAGCGTGACAGGGGATAACCGGGCGGGCGCGGCCTGCATTGGGTCCTTTTTACTCGCTGGTTTGCACCATCGCTTTGCGTTCATGGCTGGCCTCGATTCGTCATCGACCAGTCGTGACCGGGAGGCAGGGTTCTGCGAGCGACTCCATCGGGCGGGCGCCGTGCCACCGCTCAAGGTCCACGGAAGCTACACCGTCGAGGACGCCGCTCGCGCCACTCGAGAACTTCTTGAGGCTGACACGCGACCAGACGCCATCTTTTGCGCTAACGACCAGATGGCGATGGCGGCGATCGATGTCGCGCGCAGCGAGTTTGGTCTCGACGTTGGCAGAGCGCTTTCCATTGTGGGTTTTGACGACACGCAGCTTGCAGCCTCACCTGCGTATCGCCTCACCACCTTTTCGCAGCCCTTGGACGAGATGGTGGACAGCGCTGTTGCGATACTCGTCGATGCCTGCAGTGGACGTGAATCATCGGCTGGATCACGCATCGTCAGTGGTCAACTCGTCGTGCGCGACTCTGCTCGCCTTCCTCCGAATGGGTTGTCGCAAGTCGGCGGGCGCACGGTGTGGATGCAGCCGGCGAAACAATCAATCAACCGCATTTGAAATCCGGGAGGAACATATGTCTAACGGACTTTTTAGTCTCGATGGTAAGACCGCTGTTGTGACGGGCGCAGGCCGTGGCCTTGGCGCAGATATCGCCTCGATGCTCGCCGGGTCCGGCGCGCACGTCTATCTGCTGAGTAAGGAAGCAGGGGAGCTGGACGACGTGGCTAGTCGCATCCATCGAAACGGTGGCGCCTGCACTCCACTGGTTTGTGATCTTCTGAAGGATGAGCAACTGGAGCGGGCATTCGCTGAACTGCCCAGCCTGGACATCCTTGTCAACAATGCGGGCACCAACATCCCGTCGCGACTCGCGGACGTCAAAACTTCAGATCTGGACTTCGTGATCGGCCTGAACGTCAGGGCGACGTTTCTGGCAACGCGCGCGGCCGTTCTGAAGATGCTCGAAGGCGACGCGACCGGTGACCGCGCCATCATCAACATATCGTCGCAGATGGGGCATGTCGGCGCGCCTGATCGGTCCGTCTACTGCATGACGAAGCACGCGATGGAAGGACTGACGAAAGCGGCCGCGGTCGAGCTTGCGCCGAGGATACGCGTGAACTCGGTGGCACCGACGTTCGTCGATACACCGATGACGCAGCCGTTCTTCGAGAACGAGCAGTTCAGGCGCTGGGTCTTCGACCGGATTCCGATGGGCCGTCTGCTTGAAAGCGAACAGGTGGCTGCGGCGGTGCTGTATCTCGCGTCTCCCGCCGCCGCAATGATCACCGGTACGAGTCTGCGTATCGACGGAGGATGGACGGCGCAGTAGCGTTCGTCCTTAACGACGCGAAAGCGGACTCCTTGCGGAGTCCGCTTGATCGATAAAACGAGAGGCAGATTTAACTCTGACTGCTCCAGAGGTCGTCAACCGAGCGAATCGCCAGCAAGTAGCCGTTCGCGCCAGCCCCGCAGATCACCGCGGTGGCGGCCACCGAGATCGTCGAGTGACGGTACTCCTCGGAGCGACGGTGAATGTTCGTGATGTGCACTTCCACCACCGGACGGCGGATCAGCTTGACTGCGTCGAGCACGGGAATCCGTCCGAATGAAAAGCCGGCCGGGTTGATGATCAGCGCCGCATCCTGCAGGAACGCTTCCTGAATCCAGTCGATCAGTTGGCTCTCGCTGTTGGTCTGACGGAAAACGCAGTCGAACTTGAGATCCTCGGCCAGCGCGAGACAGTTCTGCTCGATATCCTTCAGCGTGGTGGTGCCGTACAGGTGAGGCTCCCTCAAACCCAGCATGTTCAGGTTGGAGCCATTGAGAATGTAGAGTTTGCGAGTCATGGTTTCAGTGTGTAGCGCTACGTTCGAGGGCGGTGCCTTTGGTTTCCCGCGACGTCGCGATCATGAGGAAGGAGAGCAGGTTCAGCGAGCCGCAGACCGCCACGATCGCCCACGGTGAACCATGAAAGGCGTTGAGCAGCGCCACGGCGACGATCGGCATCGGCCCGCCGGTGAGCAGGTTGGCGCCCGAATAGGACAGTGCGGACCCCGTGTAACGCGCCTCGGTCGGGAAGGACTCGGCGAACCACACGGGCTGAATGCCGCTCTGGAACTGCGTGAAGCCGAGGAAGGCGCCCATCACGGCCATCGTCATTGCGACCGAGTGCTGGTTGAGGATCGGAAAGTAGATCAGGCAGCAGATCAGCGTGCAAAACGAGCCGATCAGCAGCGCGCGTTTGCGCCCGATCCGGTCGCTCAGATAGCCGCCTGCCAGCGCGCCCACGATGGCGCAGACATTGGCGACCATCAACAGCATGAAGCCGGTCTGTTTGGGCACGCCGAGGTTCTTGGTCAGATAGCTGAGCGAGAACACCACGATCAGGTAGAACAGCGCAGCCGGGCCGCAGAAGAACAGCGTCAGGCGCAGCGCGGTTCGCCAGTGAAACTTGAACACGATGCCGAGCGGATTCGCGGCGCGCGCACCTTCGCCTTTCTTTTTGAGCGCCTCGAAGGCCGGCGTCTCGCTGACTTTCATGCGGATATAGATGCCCAGCAGCACGAGCACGAAGCTCGCGAGGAACGGGATTCTCCATCCGAACGATTCGAAGTCGTCGGCCGAAAGCAGAGCGGACAACGCAAAGAGGGCGAAATTGGCGAGGATCTGGCTGAGCGGCGAGCAGATGCCGAGCAGGCCCGAATACAGGCCGCGTTTCGTCGCGGACGCGTGTTCGACCGCCATCAGTTGCGCGCCCGTCGATTCCCCGCCGAGCGCGAAGCCCTGAATGATGCGCAGCGAGACCAGTAGCGTCGGCGCAAGAATGCCGACTTGCTGGTAAGTGGGAAGCAGCCCCATCAGGAACGACGACGCGCCCATCACCGAGACCGTAACGAGCATCAGGTTGCGGCGTCCCCAGCGGTCGCCGAGCATGCCGCAGATCACCGCGCCGAGCGGACGAGCGGCGAGCCCCGCCCAGAAGCTCGCCAGCGACGCGAGCAGCGAGGCGGTCGGATCGAGCGACGGAAAGAATAGCTTCGGAAAGATCGTGGCAGCGACGACGCCGTACAACGCGAAGTCGAACCATTCCAGCGCCGTGCCGACGGTGGCGCCCGCTACCGCGCGACGCGCCATCTGGTGAGCCTGTGCGGATCGTTCGCCCGCGGCAAGGTTTGGGTCAGCGATAACTGACATGGGTGTCTCCTGGATTCTCGGTATGTCGTAACGTTCGCGTCTCGTGGCGAACAGATGCTATTGTTTGCGCTCCGAAAGCAAAGCGTTCCGCACCGGAACTGCATTTCATATCACGAAATTCGATCGATCATGTCGCTCAAGAATGGCCTGAGAATGCTCGATTTCCTCGCGTCGCAAGGCGAAGGCGCGGGGCTGGTCGACATCGCTGATGCGTTGGGCATTCCGCGCAGCTCGTGCCATCGCGTGCTCGCCGAGCTCATCGAGAGCGGTTACGTAAGGCAATTGACCGATCACAGCCGCTACATCCTGACGATGCGTATGACGTCGAACGGCCTGGAATTCCTGAGCCTGACCGGCCTCGCGGATATCGCCCAGCCGATCATCGAACGCGTCGCGGCGCACACGGGCGAACTGGCGCGGCTGTCGCTGGTCGACGGTGACGCGATCATCTGGGTGGGCAAGGCGGATGGACAGCGCACCGGCTTTCGTTACGATCCCGACATGGGCCAGGCGGCGCGGCTTTCATGCACATCGACCGGACACGCGTGGCTCATGACGATGACCGACGAACAGGCGGCTGCGCTCGTCCTGAAGCAGGGCTTCGGACAGCCGAACGAGTTCGGTCCCAATGCGCCAACGACACTCAAGGCGCTGCTGGGTTTCCTGCACGCTGCGCGCGTGCGCGGCTACGCGATGATCGACGAGGTGTTTGCGCCGCGCATGTCGGCGGTCGCGACGCCCGTTGTCAGCGGCTCGCGTTGCGTCGGCGTCATCAGCCTGGCGGGTCCGCGGGTGCGGCTGACGGTCGAGAAGATTCACGAATACTCGGTTCTCCTGCGAGAGGCGGCCAACGAGCTGGCCCAGTTGAGCAATCTGGCCGGTTTCCCGAGTCGGCCGCCGCTCGGCAAGGGATGAGCCGGAAGAGCCATAAGCGCTCCGGAATCCTGATTTCCATCACAGGTGACAGTAGTGGAGAATCGAGAATGGTCGAGAGCAGCGACATGGTGTTCGCCGCCAAGACGAGCTGACCGCGCCTTACAGCTTGTACTCCTGTATAAAGAGAACGCGCTATTGGCCTCCAAAATAGAGTTGCTTCATTTCGTCCGTCGACGCCGGGCGCGTGATGATACGAGAGCCGGATGCAGATGAGCCTGGGGTGATTCCACCATAAGCGGTTGCGCCGTTCTGGCTCGAAACGCGCGCTTCTGCAGTCTGAATGTCTCTCGGATAATTCGCGTCATCGCCTTTGGCCGGGCCATATCCGGCCTTCTCCAACTGCTGCAGTTCAGCGCGTACCTGCGCACGCGTGGGTGTCGCGTCCGTCTGCGAGAGCGCGGCAATGGGCAACGCAAGCGCCGACGCTACGGCGATTGCCATCGCAAATGATTTCATGGTGACCTCCTTGAGATGCCAGGGTCCCGTGGCCGATGCATGCGTCGGTTACTGGCAATCGAAGTCTATGCGGTCAAGCCTTCAACTTCGATACGAGCTGTCTGCGCGGAGCAAACGTTTTCTGACGCCACGCGAATAAAGCGTCGACAAAACGCTTTCTTTTAATGCCTCGTTCCTTGCATCTTTCGGCGTTCGAATGTGGGGCGGACAACATTATGGTTACAAGTAATTACGGAGAATCCGTTCCGTCGTACAAATACAAAAAACGAAACGCTTAAGACAGAACGTCCGAAAACCGCACCATAGCGGTCATCGACATACGGGGAAGTCATGCAGCGAGAGAAGAACAATCTGCGCCTGAAAGCGTGTGTCATTGCGGTGTGCATCGGGGCGTCTGTTGTCACTACGCATTCAAGTGCGCAGGATGCGGAAGCGCCTCCGGATGCACGCATCAACGCGACGCCCCAGGCCCAACCGCTTATTTCGCTGCCCAGCACGCCGACGCCCAGTCCCGTCGGCAACACGACGGCGCAGCCCGCCCCAAGTGGCGCGCCGCTCACGCCGCGCGGCACGGTGAACGCAGCGTCGTCGCTCGACAAGAGCGCCACGCTCTCCGGCACGCCGCGCGCCCGCACCGCGGACATCGAAGGCAAGCAGCCGCTCGCCGACGAACTCGGCGGCGTCGTGACGACCGATACGGTGACGCTCGCGGGGCAGGACTTCTACACCTGGTTCGCGCAGGCGTGGGGCGCGATTCCCCTGTCCGAGCGTTACATGGTCTCGGTTCACGAGCGTCCTTCCGCGCGCTATGGCAGCCTCGTGTGGGTCGAATACAACCAGCGCCGCGTATTTCAGGCGTTCCTGCCGATTGCCCGCTCGAACGTGAAGCCGGTGGCGGAAGGCGCGGCGCAGATCGCTTTTCAGAATGTCATGCAGGCGGACCTGACCCGTCTGCTGTTCCGTGACGCCGACATGGCCACGGACGAACTATAAAAACGCATCACAAAAAATAAAGCAGTAAGGCCAAAAACCTACGGGGAATCACGATGAAAACGAATGCGCTCCTGCAACGCGCGCTGCTCGCTTGCGCGCTGACGATACCGCTCGCCGCGAACGCCACCTCGCTCGTCTATGAGCCGGTGAATCCGAACTTCGGCGGCAATCCGCTGAATGGCCCGAATCTGCTGAACGAGGCGAATGCGCAGAACAAGTACAAGGACCCGTCGACCGCCAGTCTCGGCGCGGGCAGCCAGTCGACGCTCGATCAGTTCAACACGCAATTGCAGCAGGCGATCCTGTCGCGCGTCGCGTCGTCGATTTCGAGTTCGATCGTCGGCACGGACGGCACGCTTCATCCGGGC
>Ga0160459_100291_pt1 | contig 23360 bp, 30 predicted proteins | sample HID1973K_E6MG_FD_108208 | JGI IMG/M metagenome (GOLD analysis project Ga0160459, IMG submission 108208) | Enriched mosquito-associated microbial communities from UW Madison campus, WI, USA - HID1973K_E6 MG | ecosystem: Host-associated > Arthropoda: Insects > Digestive system > Unclassified ... | reverse complement strand
TGGGTCGTCGAGGACGATGTGACGCGCGAACTCGCGCCGCCCGGCGCGCCCTTGCTCGCGGCGATGGAGGGCTTAAGCCGCGTGCTGTACGTCGGCGGTTTCGCGAAGACGATCACGCCCGCGCTGCGTTGCGGTTATGTCGTGGCGGAGCGCGACGTGTTGCGCGAGCTGGCGCGTACGAAGATGGCCGTGGGCCTCACGTCATCGGAAGCGACGGAGCGCATCGTCGAGAAAGTGCTGACGGAAGGGCGCTATGCGCGACACGTCGAATTCGTCGTGGAGAAGCTGAAGGATGCGCATGCGCTCGTCGAGGAACGCATGGACGCACTCGGCGTCGAGCTGTTTCGACGACCGCGCGCTGGGCTTTTCGTGTGGGGCGCGTTGCCGATCGATCCGGCAGCGGGAAGCGTGGTCGCCACGCGCGCACTGCAACACGGCGTATGGCTCGCGCCGGGTTCGTATTTCCGTCCGAATGACGCGGAAAGCAATTGCTTTCGATTCAACGTCCCGTATTCAGTGGACGATGCGCTCTGGGATTTTCTGGAAAAAACAATTAAGGCCAATTGAAACGGACACGATGATTGAACATCATGTCCGCTCATTCGAAAATTATTGCGATACTTGAGAATTGACGGACGCCGAAACCTGCCCGTCCTGAGTCTGCGCGGTGCGCGGAGTCGCGTTGAAATCGCTGCGTCCTTGCGCGGCTTCTTCCGCCGCGAAGGTCTGCGCGCTCACGCCGTGCTGCGAGGCAGGCGCACCGACATCCGGACGATAATGCGGCGCCGGACCATATCCGCTTGCAAATGCCGAACCGGCGAAAACAGAACTCAATGCAATGGCAAAGCCTACGACGAATCGCTTGTTCACGAGAATGCTCCGACGAAGAGAAAGGGACATGCGGCAATCGGAAAGCGCGTTGTTTGCTACGAAACGGCCCCGACATGTGAACGCAGTCTATAAGTCCTTCGCCGATTTTTAATCCCACCAAATGCCAATTGAGTTTTCGTCGATCTCAAACAATGGGATGACGCCGCGCGCGATCAGATCACGGCTTCGCGCGCCGCTTTGTCCGTCGCGACACCGCGAGATGCGCTCGCAAGTGTTCGCAGACGTCTTTCCGACGCACCGGATTGAGCGGATCGCATAGACGAATCGTCAGCGTGGAGGCTTGCTCGTCGCGCCCGGGCGCTTCCCACAACACGACGGTAAAGGTGCCGTCGGAAACCTGCACGACCTGGAATCGCGCCAGATCGATATGAGTCAGTTCGTTGGATTCGATCGAATGATGCATGATGTCCTCGACGTTCTCGGCATGTGCGTCGATATCCACGCAAGCATTGTGCCGATGCCGAAGCGCCTCGCGGGTGCGCGGCTTTCGCTCGCGCACCCATGTCGATTCTTTCGCGCCTTCATGCAAAAACGGCAAGGCTGAGCCTTACGTGGATGCCTCGTCGGTCGTCGTTGGCGTCGATATAATCGGCGCGGGCTCCGGCACGGACACGGTCGCAGCTTTCGTTGCGCGTTTGCGCGGCGCGCTGCGCTTCGCCGCTGGCTTGGCCGTGGCGCCGGTTTTCTTCGCTGCAGGTATCGCCGCTTTTTTCTTCGCGGCCGGCGCGGACTTCTTCGCTGTTGCCGCTTTCTTTGCCACAGTCTTCTTCGCCGCCGCTTTCTTGGCCGCCGGCTTCGGTTTGGCCGCGCTCGGCGCACCTTCGGCATCGATCAGAAACTTGCTGCGATCCTTCACGTTCGCGATCCACGCAGGCGGCCGCGCCCAGCCGCTCCACGTTTCGCCCGTCTTGGGATTGCGGTACTTCGCGGGCAGCTTGCCTTTCTTCGCGAGCTTCGTCATCGCCTGATGGCGGCCCGCCGGCGCCGGATAGGCCACCTGCGGCTTTGCGGCGCGTTTGGCCTTCTTGCCGTGCCGTTCGATATCGTCAGTCGTGAGGCCGTGCCTTTCCATCATCGCGCGGATATCGTTGAGCACGGCTTGCGCGCGATCCGCGATCAGGCTTTCGGCCTGTGCGCGCAGTTTCTTCAACCTGGCCTGCATCTGTTTGAGCGTCGCCATCGCCGTCTCCTTTTTTGTCGACGAACTTCACTTCATTGCCTGATCGCGACGAACGCCGCGGTCTCGTAAGGCACGGTCACTTCGCGTTTGCCGCTCAGTTCGGGTTCGGCATCGATCAGCTTGCGCACGTCTTCATCGATGGCGGCGCGCGCGGCTTCGGGCAACGACGCGATGAAGCTCGTCGAGCGCACGCGATGCACGATCACGTCTTCGGGCGCGCCCGTGTGCCCGAGCGAGAAATGCGTTTCGACGAGCGGACCGAAGCCTTCATGCGGAAACGCATCGCGCCATGCGCCGGAGTAATAGCGCGGCGTATCGCCTTCGTATCGGTTGACGATGGCGTCGAGCTTCGCGACCCACGGCACGCGCGCATCGCGCAGATTCCATACGAGCCCGAGCCGTCCGCCCGGCTTCAGCACGCGATGAATCTCATCGAGCGCCGCGCGGCTCGCGAACCAGTGAAACGACTGCGCGCACACGAGCGCATCGACGGATGCGTCCGCGAGCGGTATCGATTGCGCCGTGCCCGCGAGCGCCTCGACACCGGGCAGGGCGGCGGCGAGTTTCGCGCGCATCGAATCGACCGGCTCGATTGCGATCACGCGCGCGCCCGTCTGCACGAGACGCGGCGTGAACTTGCCGGTGCCCGCGCCGAGATCGACGACGCTCGCGCCCGACTTCAACCCGAGCGTATCCGTGAGCCAGCCAGCGAGTTGCGGCGGATAATCGGGCCGCCCGCGTACGTAGCTGTCGGCGTTGGCCGTGTAGCCTTGCGCGGCTGCGCGATGCACAGCGGATTCATCGTTCGCGGGCTGCGTCATGGCCGTTGTTCGTTATTCGCCGTAGATATCGAAGTCGAAATACTTCTGCTCGATGCGCTTGTACGTGCCGTCCTTGATCATCGCGGCGATGGCGCCGTCGAGCTTCTCTTTCAGGTCGGTGTCTTCCTTCCGCAGGCCGATGGCCGTGCCGGGTCCGAAGATCGCGCTGTCTTCGAGCGCGCCGCCTGCGAAGCCGTAGGGCTTGCCGCGCGGCGTGTCGAGAAAGCCGCGCTCGGCCTGCACGGCGTTTTGCAGAGAGGCGTCGAGCCGGCCAGCGAGCAGGTCCTGATAGACCTGATCCTGATCCGCATACGATACGACCTTCACGCCCTGCGCGCCCCAGTGGACCTTCGCATAGGTTTCCTGCATCGAACCCTGTTCGACGCCGACCGTCTTGCCCGCGAGCGCTTGCGCCGTCGGCTGGATGCTCGAATCGCGCTTCGCGACGAGCCGCGTGGGTACGTGGAAGAGCTTGCTGGAGAAGGCGATCTGCTTGACGCGCGCAGGCGTCATCGACATCGTGGAGAGCACGCCGTCGAACTTGCGCGACTTGAGTCCAGGAATCATGCCGTCGAATGCGTTTTCCACCCACACGCATTTCGCGTTGAGACGCCGGCACAGTTCGTTGCCGACGTCGATGTCGAAGCCGACCAGCGTGCCGTCGGGTGCTTTCGATTCGAAAGGCGGATAACTTGCATCGACACCGAAGCGGATCGTCGACCATTCCTTTGCATGCGCTCCGATCGATACGGTCAGCATCGAACCCAACAACACCGTCAACAGCCTCTTCACGATAGTCCCTTCAATCTATGAGTTATGAATATGGGCGGCACGAGCCGCCGTTGAAGATTATAGAAGGCGGGAATTGGGCGCAATAAAAAACGGCCGCGAAAAAGTCGCGGCCGTTCGAACAGAACCGATTTGAATTGCTTGTGGCGCTTAGCCCGCCCGCACGTCGACACGACGCGGACGCGCTTCCTCGCGACGCGGAATCGTGAGCTTGAGCACACCGTTGGTGAGGTTGGCATCGATCTTCGTCGTGTCGAAGTCGTCGCTCACTGTGAAGGCGCGTGCGAAACGCGGCGCGCGCAATTCGGCGTGATGCACGCGAACGGCGCCCTGCACGGGCAATTGCGCTTCGGCTTCGATGGTGAGGCGCGCATCGTGCACTTTCACGTCGAGCTTCTCGCGCGGCACGCCGGGAAGATCGGCCCACAGCGTGATGCCGTGGCTGTCCTCGACGATATCGACCGCGGGCGTCACCGTCGGGCGGCGCGTCGTGTCTTCGTTCTTGCGCGTCACTTCGTTCGTGTCCTTGGCTGCGACTTGCGTGTTGTCGGTCATGATGTGCTCTCGCTTACTGAATGTTGATCGCGCGCGGCTTCGACGCTTCGCGCTTGCCGATGGTGATGGACAGCGTGCCGTTTTCGTAACGCGCTTCGACCTTGTCGGTATCGGCGTTCTGCGGCAGCTCGATCACGCGACGAAAACCGCCGGCGAAACGCTCTTTCGCATAGCTTCGCGTGCCTTGCGCGACGACTTGCTGCTTGCGCTCGCCGCTGATGGTGAGCGTGCCCTTGTCGACGGTGACATCGAGCGAAGAAGGCTCGACACCGGGCGCGAACGCGACGACGTGAATCGCATCGTCAGTGCTGCCGATATTCAGGCGAGGGAACGCATCCGCACGGCTCGAACGAATGCTGGAAGGAAGATTGCCGAACAGCGAGGACACCTGCCGCTGCACGCGGTCCAGTTCCGAGAAAACGTCGCCGCCAAAATAAAAGTCGCTCATGGTCCAGTCTCCGATAATGCGGCCAACGAGGCCGGCAGCAGGAAGTTGAAACGACAGCGCGGGGTGTCGCTGCCTATGCATCCAAGGTAGGTGCGAAGGCTATCGTTTCAATACCGGAGCGCTATGTTTCCAGTGCGATTTATTTTCTCGGGGCGGGGCTTGAAAGGCGCTGAAGAGGGCTTATATCGGTTCGAATGGGCGGTTCAGTGTGACGCCAGATCACCCTGATAATAGCCAGCGAAACGCGCGAACTGCCGTTGGGCATCCGCGACGTCCATCCCGTCTTTCAGCACCGCGCTCGAAAACCCGGTTCGCGCTATCTGCACGAGCTGATCGATCAGCACATCGCCGGTCGCGCGAAGATCTCCCGCGAAACCCAGACGCTTGCGCAGCAGATAAGCCTGGCTGTACGCGCGGCCATCGGTGAAATGCGGAAAATGTAATTCGATACGATCGAGTGCTGCCAGCTGACCCTTCAGCGTGTGCGGATCGGCGTCGTTCGCGAGGATCGCGACGCGTTCATTCGTATCCGCGTCATGATCCTGCTGCGTGAGAATGCACATGCCTCGAATCTCGTTCATGCCGTCACCTCATCATTCGCACGGGCTGCGTTTGCGGCAAGCTTGAACGGTTCGATCCCCAGGCGTCGCACCGTATCGATGAAACGCTCATGACGCTCGCGCGCGTCGCGATAGGTCGTCATGATCGCCTCGATGACGTCGGGCACTTCCGCCGCGCTGAACGACGGCCCGATCACCTTGCCCGGCTGCGCCGCGCCGCTCGCCGCGCTGCCGTCCGATCCGCCGAGCGTGACCTGATACCACTCGCGCCCGTCCTTGTCGACGCCCAGCACGCCGATATGTCCGCTGTGATGATGCCCGCATGAGTTGATGCAGCCGCTGATATGCAGATCGATTGGGCCGATGTCGTCGAGTTCGTCGAGATCCTGATAGCGCTCTGAGATGGCTTGCGCCACCGGCAGAGAACGCGCATTGGCGAGCGCGCAGAAATCGCCGCCGGGGCACGCGATCATGTCGGTGAGAAGATGCACGTTCGCGCTCGCCAGGCCCGCATCGCGCGCCGCCTGCCACAGCGCGAAGAGTTCGCTTGCGCGCACCCACGGCAGCACGATGTTCTGCGTGTGCGTGACACGCGCTTCGCCCGCCGAGAAGCGATCGGCGAGATCCGCGACGATGTCGAGTTGATCGGCGCTCGCGTCACCCGGCGACTGGAGCAGACGCTTGAACGACAGCGTCACGATGCGCAACGCGGGGTCTCGGTGCTGTGCGACGTTGCGTTGCAGCCAGCGCGCAAAAAGCGGATGCGCGTCCGGTACGACGCCATCGGACGTCGCAGGTGAAGCGTGCAATGCTGGCGGCACGAACGACGCGCTCACGCGCTCCAGTTCCGCTTGCGAAATGAGGTGCGGCGCGCCGTCATGCTCGACGATCTGCCGGAATTCCTCGTTGACGTCATCGATATAACGCTGGCCTTCGGCCTTCATCAGGATCTTGATGCGCGCCTTGTACTTGTTGTCGCGGCGGCCGTAGCGGTTGTACACGCGCACGATCGCCTCGATGTAATTCATGATGTGCGGCCACGGCAGGAATTCGCGCATCAGCGTGGCGATCACAGGCGTGCGTCCCATGCCGCCGCCCGCGCTCACGCGAAAGCCGAGCGCGCCGCTTTCGTCGCGCACGAGTTGCAGGCCGACGTCATGCCACGCGGTCGCTGCGCGATCCTCGCTCGCGCCTGTGATCGCGATCTTGAACTTGCGCGGCAGGAACGCGAACTCGGGATGCAGCGTCGTCCATTGACGCATGATCTCGGCAAACGGACGCGGGTCGGCCACTTCATCGGGCGCGACGCCCGCACGTTCATCGCAGGAAATGTTGCGGATGCAATTGCCGCTCGTCTGGATGCCGTGCATGTCGACGGTCGCGAGCAGGTCCATCACGTCCGCGGACTTATCGAGCGGGATCCAGTTGAACTGGACGTTGGTGCGCGTCGTGAAGTGCGCGCAATGGGTCGGCAGCCGCTGCGTGCCGAGCTTGCCTTGCGCCTCGCTCGCCGAGCGGTAGACCTCGGGATCGGGGTCGTCGTATTCACGCGCGATGCGCGCGAGCACCCGCAACTGCGCGCTCGACAATTCGCCGTAGGGCACGGCCACGCGCAGCATCGGCGCATGGCGCTGCACGTACCAGCCGTTTTGCAGGCGCAGCGGGCGGAACGCGTCTTCGCTCAGACGGCCGTCCTGCCAGCGCTCGAGCTGATCACGAAATTGCGCGGCGCGGCTCTTCACGAATGCCTTGTCGAACTCGGTGTATCGGTACATGGATGCGGCGACGTAGCGGAGAGAGGGCCAACGATAGAGCGCGAACGGCACCCCGACAAGCAGCAGTTGCGATGCTTTCGACGGTAGCAGCGAACCCCGCGCCTCCTTCTGCTACAGCCAAATACACCACAACTGCTGCTGTTTTTCGCCCGCCGCCGCGCTCATCATGGACGCGTAAAAGAACCGTTCACCGACGCAAAGGAGCCGCTCATGGAACTCTTGAAGATGATTCGCATCGTGCTTTGGAGTTTTTTCGGCGTGCGCAAGCGCGCGTCGCACAACGCCGACTTCGCGCAGGTAAAGCTGCCGCTCTTGCCGGTCATCGCGGTGACGCTCGCGGGCGCGTTCGGATTGACGCTGCTGGCGGTCGCGAAGTTCGCCACGGGCATCGCGCACTGAATTTGCGACGCGCGCCGCGTCCCGCTCTTACAATGATGACCGGATGATCGACATCAGCGAGGTTCGGGACGATGAAAGTATGCGTATATGGCGCGGGCGCCATCGGCGGATGGATCGGCGTGAAGCTCGCGCAGGCGGGCTGCGATGTCAGCGTGATCGCGCGCGGCGCGACGCTCGACGCGTTGAAGCAAGACGGTCTGCGACTCGTCGAGAAGGACGCGACGCACACCGTGAAGGTCGCGGCAAGTGCGGAACCCGCCGATCTCGGCGCGCAGGACCTCGTGATCGTGGCCGTGAAGGCGCCCGCGATGGAATCGGTCGCCGCGCACATCGCGCCGCTGCTTGGCGGTGAAACCACCGTGCTGACCGCGATGAACGGCGTGCCCTGGTGGTTCTGCGACGGCCTCGGCGCGCCGTTCACGGGCAGGCGCCTCACATCGGTCGATCCGCATGGCGCGATCGCGGCCGCGATTCCGGGCGCGCAGACGGTCGGCTGCGTCGTGCACGCGAGCTGCTTCGTCGAAGCGCCGGGCGTCATCCGGCATCATCAGGGCAAGGGCCTGATTCTCGGCGAGGCGACGGGTGCGCCGACCGCACGCACCGAATCGCTCGTGTCGCTTTTTTCGAAGGCGGGCTTCGACGCCACGCTTTCGCAGCAGATTCAACGCGACGTATGGTTCAAGCTATGGGGCAACATGACGATGAACCCCATCAGTGCGATCACCGGCGCCACCACCGACCGCATCTTGAGCGACGACCTCGTGCGCGGTTTCGTGACGAACGTGATGCTGGAGGCGAAGGACATCGGCGCGCGTTTCGGCGTTCCGATCGAGCAGCAGCCGGAAGACCGGCACGCGGTGACGCTCAAGCTCGGCGCGATGAAAACGTCGATGCTGCAGGACGTCCAGGCGGGCAAGGCAGTCGAGCTCGACGCGCTGGTCGCGTCGGTGCGCGAGCTGGGCACGATGACCGGCGTGCCGACGCCGTTCACCGATGCCCTGCTCGGACTCGCGCGCCTGCATGCGCGCGTGCTGGGTCTCTATCCGGCGGCCTGAATCCGCTTCAAGCGACGACGATACGCAGCGGGTCTGCGGCAGCGAACGCCTCGGCCCGCGCCGCGCTCGGCGGATAGATCCACTCTGTGTTGATGCGCGTCTTCAATTCCTTCGCCTGCGCCCCCGACATCTTCACCTCGCGCTCCCAGCCTTCCGTATAGACCGCGCCCCACGGGCCGAGATCGAGACACGTCACGTATTTCGGCTGGCTATACGGAATCGGCGCATCGCCCAGCAAATCCGCTGCAACGTTATGGCCCGCCGAGCGGCCGAGGTTCATCGCGTGCTGGCAGGACATCATCGCGTGATTGCCTTCGTCGTCGGTGGCGGCGTAGGCGACATCGCCCGTTGCGTAGACCGTATCGACGCCCAGCACGCGCAGATTGCGATCCACATGCAGGCGGCCCAGCGCGTCGCGCTCGGCGGGAATCTGCGCGGTCAGCGCGTTCGCGCGCACGCCGGCGGTCCAGATGACCGTGCTCGCTTCGATGCGTTCGCCGTCGGACGTGGTGAGCCCGTTGGCATCGACGGACGTCACCGCCGCGCCGAGCCGCCATTGCACGCCGAGCGATTCGAGCGCCTCGACGATGACCGGTCGCGGACCGGCACCCAGATCCGGCCCGATCTCCTTGTTGCGCTCCACGATGATGACGCGCACATCTGCGTTCTCACCGAGCGCCGCGCGCAGGCGCGCCGGCATTTCCGCGGCCGTTTCGATGCCCGTGAATCCGCCGCCCGCGATGACCACCGTGTTGCGCGCAGGGGTATCCGGCCGCGTCGCGAGATTCCTGATATGCGCTTCGAGCGCGGCGGCTTCTTCGACCTGATCCACGCTGAACGTGTGTTGCGCGAGCCCCGGAATCTGCGGACGGAACAGCCGGCTGCCGGTTGCCAGAACAAGACGGTCGTAGTTCAGCGTCGACGGCGTGCCGTCCGTGCCGAGCACGTCGACCTCGTTGCGTTCGACGTGAATGCGCGAAACCGTACCCTGAATGAAGCGCACACCCGTGGATGCAAAGATGTCCAGCAGCGGCGCCTTCATGCGCGCGGCGTTTTCTTCGTAAAGACGAGGACGCACATGCAGATGCGGCTCCGGCGCGATCAGCACGACTTCGATATCCGTCCTGCCGTGTTGATCGATGAGACGCGCTGCGGAAAGGGCGCTCCACATGCCGGCGAAGCCGGCTCCGACTACCAGAATACGCTTGGACATCTCGATGCTCCTTGGAATTCGATATGGGATCGCTCGACGGACGTTCGTCGTCGTCATTGCTTAACTGCGATTCTATGAGTCGTAGTTTAGAAGAGCAAGAAGTTTACGATGTGCCGCACACAATGTCTCGAATTCGCGGATTCCGGACGGAAGGATGCGAATTCTGGACATCTAGGATAAGACGGAGCGTAGTTCGAATCGGAAGAGGAATGGAACCAGACATCGCGTTAAGCTACGCAACGAACCGTCGGAGGAAAGCTCATGGAGCAACAGAATCAGCAGGAAGGCGCAAGCGAACTGATCCAGATGCGCGACATGCTGCGCGAGTTCGTGCGCGAGCGCGACTGGAGCCGCTTTCATTCACCGAAGAATCTGGCCGCGGCGCTTTCCGTCGAGGCGAGCGAACTGCTGGAGCCGTTCACGTGGCTCGAAACCGGCGACAGGACGGAACTCGACGAAACCAGACTGCGAGCCATCAGTCACGAGATGGCGGACGTGCTCGCGTATCTGGTGATGCTGGCGGATTCGCTCGACGTCGATCTGCACCGCGCGCTGATCGAAAAGATGGCGCTGAACCGGTCGAAGTATCCGGCGCACAAGGTGAAGGGCGATGCGCGCAAATACACTGAATATGACGAGTAAGCAAAGCCACTGGCGCGCGATGCACTCGCGCGGTTAAGCTTGGCCTTCAGCCCGTTTCCCTAGAGGATTGCCGATGGACTTTTCGCTTTCGCCGGAGTTGACCGAACTGCAGGCGCGCGTGCGCGCTTTCATCGCCGAGGAAATCGTACCTTTCGAGCGTGATCCGCGTTGCACGCCGCACGGTCCGAACGAGGCGCTGCGCGCCGAACTGATCGCGAAAGGACGCAAGGCGGGCTTGCTGTCGAGTCACGTTTCGCCGGAGTTCGGCGGTCTCGGCCTGAATCACGTCGCGAAGGCGATCCTGTTCGAGGAAGCCGGCTATTCGCCGCTCGGCCCGGTCGCGCTGAACATCGCCGCGCCAGACGAAGGGAACATGCATCTGCTCGAAGCGATCGCCACGCCGCAGCAGAAGGAACGCTGGCTGCGTCCGCTCGCGGCGGGCGACATCCGCTCGTGCTTCTGCATGACCGAACCGCCGCCGGGCGCGGGCGCCGATCCCGCGATGCTGCAGACCACCGCCGTGCCCGATGGCGACGAATACGTGATCGATGGCCGCAAATGGTTCATCACGGGCGCGGACGGCGCGTCGGTCGCGATCATCATGGCAAAGTTCGTCGACGGACCCGCGACCATGTTCCTCGCCGACATGACGAGCCCAGGCATCGTCATCGAACGCGCGATGGATTCGCTCGACACGTGCTTTCCCGGCGGCCACGGCGTCGTGCGCTTCGAGGGCTTGCGCGTGCCGAAGGAAAACGTGCTCGGCGAGCCGGGCGAAGGCTTCCGCTACGCGCAAGTGCGGCTATCGCCGGCGCGTCTCACGCACTGCATGCGCTGGCTCGGCGCCGCGCGACGCGCGCACGATATCGCCACCGCATATGCGCGAGACCGTCAGGCGTTCGGCCGCGCGCTGGGCGAGCACGAAGGCGTCGGCTTCATGCTCGCGGACAATGAAATGGACCTGCACGTCACGCGCCTCGCCATCTGGCATTGCGCGTGGGTGCTCGATCAGGGCGTGCTCGGCAAGCACGAGTCGAGCATCGCGAAAGTGGTGTCGTCGGAGGCGTTGTGGCGTGTCGTCGACCGCTCGGTGCAGATGCTCGGCGGCCAGGGCGTCACGCATGAAACCGTCGTCGCGCGGATTTTCGCGGACATGCGTGCATTCCGGATCTACGACGGTCCGTCGGAAGTGCATCGCTGGAGCATCGCGCGGCGGATCCTGCGCGCGGACAAAACGCGCGCAGGATCCGCCTGACGAATGCTCCGATTACCGGCTCACTGCACGGTAATCTCACCGCGAGCCTGTCGCTGCGCGATGATGCGGCTCGCGCGCAGCGCGTTGTCCGGATAGTTCAGCCAGTCATTCGGATCGTAGCCCGCCGAGCGCCATAGCAGAAAATCCTGCCGGACTTGCGCGCGGGTTTTGGGCGCATTCGGATCGCTGGGCGATGCCTGCGGTTGTGCGAACGCGGAAGCCGCGCAGCACAATGCAAGCGCGCCGAGAATGATACGGGGAGTGGTTGTCATGACGAATACCTCATACCGTGCAGCACGGTCATCTCATTCTAGGTGACAGAACGCAAAACAGCAGGAGACGTTTTCGGTGGAGCGCATATCGCATGCCATGTGCCGTGTACTGACGTTGCGCCCTATACTCGACTGTCCCGGGCGAGGCGTCCCGGGATAGCGAATACGACAAAAAAAGGCCGCGGTCATGAGCCCTTCGAGCATTGCCATCACCAGCAGTTTTCCCGAAATGGACGAACTGAACGCGATTCGCGTCGCGGGCGGCGCGCGTCTCGCGTGGCGCACGATCGGCGAAGTGCAGGCGCGCCAGCATGCGTTTCCGCTTCTGACCGCATCGATCGGCTCGGACGATCCGCAAGCGCCCGCGATCGGCTTTTTCGGCGGCGTGCATGGGCTCGAATGCATCGGCACGCAACTCGTGCTCGAATACATGCGCGCGCTGTTGCGCCGCCTCGAATGGGACGACACGCTGCATCAGCAGTTGCGCGCGATCCACCTCATCTTCATGCCGATCGTGAATCCCGGCGGCATGTTCGCGCGCACCCGCGCGAATCCGAACGGCGTCGACCTGATGCGCAACGCGCCGCAAAGCGCGGAAGGGCGCGTGCCGTTTCTCGCGGGCGGGCAGCGCATCGGCCCGTGGCTGCCGTGGTATCGCGGGCCCGTCGACGGCCGCATGGAAACGGAGAGCGCGGCGCTGCTGTCGGTGGTCGAGGAGCAGTTGATGTCCCGTCCGCTGAGCTTCGCGCTCGACTGCCATTCGGGATTCGGCTGGGACGACAGCATCTGGTTTCCCTATGCGCGCACCGAGCGGCAAATGGCGCATCTGCCAGAAATGTATCTGCTGAAGACGATGTTCGAGGAGTCGTATCCGCATCACGGCTATGCATTCGAACCGCAGAGCCATCAATATCTGTTGCACGGCGATCTGTGGGACTTCGCGTATGACCGCTCGCGCGCACCGAACATCTTTCTGCCGATGACGCTCGAACTCGGCTCGTGGCGCTGGATCCGCAAGAATCCGATGCAGCTGTTCTCGCGCCTCGGCATCTTCAATCCGATCAAGGCGCACCGCACGCGGCGCGTGCTGAGGCGTCATCCGAACTTCTTCGATTTCCTCACTCGCGCCGCATTTTCGTCGCGCCGCTGGCTGCCGGCCGGAGAATTTCGCGAGGACTTGTTGCGGCGCGCGCGCGAACACTGGCGCCGCGCGGGCGCATCATGAGCGATTGGGTTTTTCTGCGCGGCCTTACACGCGAAGCGCGCCACTGGGGCGCGTTCGACGCCGCGTTCATCGCGCACGGGCTGGTCGATACGGGCGAGCGTCTCGTCTGCATCGATCTGCCGGGCAATGGCATCGAGCGCTCCGATGCCGCGCCGCAATCCGTCGTCGCGATGATGAACCTCGTGCGCGCCCGTGTCGCCGCGCTGAACCTGCGCCTGCCGTACCGCGTACTCGCAATGTCGCTCGGCGCGATGGTCGCGACCGCATGGGTCGCGCATCATCCCGATGAGATCGAGCGGCTGGTGCTGATCAATACGAGCATGCGTCCGTTCGCGCGCGTGCGCGAGCGCCTGCGTCCCGCGGCATGGCCGATGCTCGCGAGGATCGCGATGTACTGGACTCAGCCGGAGCGATGCGAAGCGCTGATTCATCGCCTGACCTGCAATCGCGATGACACGCGCGATGCGGACATCGCGCAATGGGCGGCGCTACGGCGCACGCATGGCGCGAGCGCGGCGAATGCGTTGCGGCAACTCCTGGCGGCAGCGCGTTTTCGCGCGGGCCGCGATGCGCCGCGCTGTCCGGTGTTGCTGCTGTCGTCGGCGGCCGACCGAATGGTCGATCCGGTGTGCTCCGTGCGTATCGCGCGACAATGGCGCGCCGCGCACGCGGTGCATCCGTGGGCCGGCCACGATCTGCCGCACGACGATGCGGACTGGACATGCAACGCGATCGCCGCATGGCTCGCGGAACACGAACGCAAGCGTGACATTCGAGTGACAAACGCATGACATCGATAACGACATCCATTATGAAACCGCCCATCATCAATCTCGATGTAATCGATCCGCAACCGCTGCCCCCCGAATTCGCGCCGACAGGCGCCGCCGCCGAACGCTATGCGCCACGTATCGCGCGTATCGGCGGCATGCTCGGCGCGAAGAAGCTGGGCTATAGCCTGATCGTGCTCGAACCGGGCAAGAGGGCGTTTCCGTTTCATCATCATCGCGTGAACGAGGAGATGTTCTTCGTCATCGAAGGCGAGGGCGAAGTACGCATCGGCGAGGAGTCGCATGCGATCCGCGCGGGCGATGTGATCGCCTGTCCGCCGGGCGATGCAGCAACGGCGCATCAGATCGTCAATACGGGTGCGCAATCGTTGCGCTATCTCGCTGTCAGCACGATGCAGTCGCCCGAAGTGGTCGAGTATCCCGATACGGGCCGTCAGGCCGTGCTCGTCGCCGAAGAACCCGGCGTGAAAGGCTTGCGCGCCGTGTTTCGCGCGAGCGATTCACTCGGCTACTGGGATGGCGAATGAAGCGGGCATGAACATGTCAGGTAACGGTCGTTGCTGACATCTCGCGTCTATTGCGGGTAACAGTGACGACTTTCCTGTTAATTCTTGTGACTCCCGTGCCATTCGCACCACGCCTAGGGAAACCTCGTGTTGCAACGCAGCATCGCATTGCGTATGCTGTCCTTGGCGGGTACGTCCAAGCATTCATGCAACGGCGCATCCATACAAATATTCAAGCGCCGGTAGCAGGGAGTGTCTCATCGGGCGGCGCCGGTAAGCGTGACGGGCGTTTGCTCGAAGGAGCCGCATTTATGGAACTGACCACATCGTCGAAACCGGCGCTGCACGTCTTTCATCAGGAAGGCGGGTGGCATTGGGGCATCACTGTAGAACGCGCAGCGGGCGGCGGCATGAAGGTCGTCGCGTATAGCGACGATGGCTTCGAATCCGAAGAAGAAGCCCGCGAGGACGGCGAACAGGTGTTGCGCTCGGAAGACTGGCGCTCGCGCCAGAGCTTCAGCCGCGGCGAGCGGCGTCAGGGCTATTCCTGATCGGGACGGCGCACATCCGTCCCGATCTTCCTCTGCAGTTCTTCTCCCCTCGTGTTCCCACCCATCGCAGCACCTTTCCCCTGCACCAGAAACGCGCGACACTGAACGCATTCGCATTTCGACAAGGCGCTTTCCATGTCGTCCGTTCCGTGTCCGTCCTACGCGATTCCCGATGACCCTCGCTTCGCCGTGCGCCGTATGATGCCGCGCGATGTCGACGTCGCGCTTTCGTGGGCTGCGACCGAAGGATGGAACCCCGGCCTCGACGATGCCCGCGCTTTCTTTGCCGCCGATCCGCACGGCTTCTTCGTCGGCACCTGGGATGACTCGCCGATCGGCTGCATCTCGGCGGTCGCGTATGGCGACGCGTTCGGTTTCATCGGGCTCTATATCGTGTGTCCGGAATGGCGCGGCAAGGGCTTCGGCATGCGTCTGTGGAACCACGGCATGGCGTATCTCGGCGCACGCAACGTCGGGCTGGACGGCGTGCTGGCGCAGCAGCCCAACTATCGAAAATCAGGCTTCGTGCTGGCGTATCGCAATGTGCGCTATGAAGGCGTCGCGTCTTCGGACGAAGAACCTGTCGACGGCGTGAAAATCGTCGACGCGCTCGAGATTCCCTTCGAACGTCTGCTCGATTACGACACGCGCATGTTCGCCTGCGAGCGCGCCGCTTTCCTGCGCGCGTGGCTGGCGCAGCCGCCTGCGAGCGCGCGCGCGGTCGTCGCGCTCGATGGCGACGCGCTGTGCGGATTCGGCGCGATCCGGCGCTGCGGCACGGGTCACAAGATCGGTCCGCTCTTCGCCGACGATCTGTCCGCCGCGCGCGCGTTGTTCCGCGCGCTCGTATCGGTCCTGCCGGGCGAAACCGTGTATCTCGACGTGCCCGAAAGCAATCCCGCAGCAGTCGCGCTCGCCGTCGAGCATTCGATGCAGAGCGTCTTCGAAACGGCGCGCATGTACACGCGAGCGGCGCCGGACGTGCCGCTTGCGAATGTCTTCGGCGTGACGACTTTCGAGCTAGGCTGACCGCGCAAATGCGGCGATCAGGCCGGCGGCGTGCCGTCGTGGAAGAGGGTCTTCAGTTGCGAGCGCAGTTCGGGCGAGTCGGCGTGCTGATGCACGGCAACCGCGTGCTGCACGGCCGCTTCCATCAACTCGTCCTCGCTGTCCGCGCACAGCGCGACGCTGCACTTCACATCGCTCGGGCACTCGCGGCAATCGATATATTTGCGTGTCATGGCATCCTCCTCACATGAGACGCTGATCCAAGTATAGGCGGCGCGCGAGCGGGTCGTGACGGCGTTTGCACGCGCGCGCACACTCCGGTAACGTGTGACGTCTGTGCCATTCGCGAGCCTGCTCATGAGCCACGATCATCCCCATCATCACGATCACGATCACGATCACGCCGGCAGCGCGCTGCCGGAGATGGATCTGCGCGTGCGCGCGCTCGAATCGCTGCTGATCGAGAAAGGTTATATCGACCGCCAGGCGCTCGATGTGTTCGTTCAAACGTACGAGCACAAGGTCGGGCCGCGCAATGGCGCGCGCGTCGTCGCGAAGGCGTGGCGCGATCCGGCGTTTCGCGCGTGGCTCCTCGACGACGCCACCGCCGCGATCGCGTCGCTCGGTTTCAGCGGGCGGCAAGGCGAGCACATGGTCGCGCTCGAGAACACGGAGAACGTACATAACATGGTCGTGTGCACGCTGTGCTCGTGCTATCCGTGGTCGGTGCTCGGGCTGCCGCCCGTCTGGTACAAGTCGGCGCCGTATCGCTCGCGCGCGGTGATCGATCCGCGCGGCGTGCTGAAGGACTTCGGCGTCGAACTGCCCGCGCAGGTCGAATTGCGCGTATGGGATTCGACCGCCGAAGTCCGCTACCTCGTCGTGCCGATGCGTCCCGCCGGCACGGATCATCTCGACGAAGACGCACTCGCCGACCTCGTCACGCGCGATTCGATGATCGGCACGGGCCTCGCGGTTTCGCCATCGCAGGCGATGGGAGCATCGGCATGAACGCGGCGCACGACATGGGCGGCATGCAGGCGTTCGGTCCCGTCGAGATCGACGCGTGCGACGCGCCGGGCGCATCGCCTTTTCATGCGGACTGGGAGCGGCGCGTGCTGGCCGTCACGCTCGCGATGGGCGCAACGGGTCAATGGAATATCGACACCTCGCGCGCGGCGCGCGAGAGCCTGCCGCCCGCGCAATATCTCGGCAGCAGCTATTACGAAATCTGGTTCGAGGGCTTGAAGAAGCTCCTGATGGCGAAAGGACTCGCGAGCGCCGATGAAATCGCGAGCGGCCATTCGCGAGGCGCCGCGAAGCCTGACGTGCGCGTGCTGAAGGCGGCGGACGTGAGCGCTGCGCTGTTGCGCGGCTCGCCGGTCGAGCGTCCGGCGACATCGCCTGCGCGCTTTGCCGTCGGCGATGAAGTTCGCACGAAGCTGATGAATCCACCGACGCACACGCGTCTGCCGCGCTATTGCCGGGGCAAGGCGGGGCGTATCGTCGCGGTGCGGGGCACGCATGTGTTTCCCGATGAAAACGCGCTCGGCCACGGCGAGCATCCGCACTGGCTCTACACCGTGCGTTTCGATGCGACTGAACTCTGGGGACCGGACACGACGGCGTCGTCGGTGTGTGTCGATTGCTGGGAGCCGTATCTCGATGCAGCGTGACATGACCCCGAACGACCCGAAGCCGAAGCTGCACGAACTGCGCACCGCCTTGCCCGAACTGCCTTTCGACGATGACGGCCCGGTATTCCGCGAGCCGTGGGAAGCGCAGGCTTTCGCGATGACGCTCGCGCTGTACGAGCGCGGCGTGTTCACGTGGAAGGAGTGGGCGCACGCGCTGAGCGTGGCGATCAGGGACGCGCAGGCATCCGGCGATCCCGATCACGGCGACACTTACTACACGCACTGGCTGAGCGCGCTGGAGCGGCTCACGACGGAGAAGGGCTGCGTGAGCATCGAGACGCTCGCGCAGAGGCGAGTCGAATGGGACGAGGCCGCGCGCGCCACGCCGCACGGCCAGCCGATCGAACTCGGACGCACGCACGGACTGCCCGCCGCGACGCTCGATGCGTATCGCAGCGCGATCTACCGGATCGAAGCGCAGCCGGTCATCGACATGAGGATCGGCGTGGCGAATGGCGCGGTGGCGTCGCTGCTGGCGCAACACGAGGTCGAGAGCGCGGTGTTCGTCACGGCGTTCAATCCGTTCGGTCATGTGCTCGCGCCCGAAGAAAACGCGGCGCGGCAGCGCAAGCTGATCGAGCGCGTCGGACAGTTGGGGCTGCGCGCGCTGCGCGGCGAGGGCCTCGATCCGATGAACGTCTGGCTGGCCGAAGCGAGTCTCTTCGTGCCCGGTGCGACGCACGCGAGCGCCGATGCGCTGATGAAGGAATTCGGGCAGAACGCCGTCGTGTACGTCGATCGCGCGGGCTTGCCGCAATTGCTGCTGCATCCGGAACATCGTTGAAACCATCTATGAGGAGAAGCTCATGCCGCTCGTTCGAATCGATCTGCAGAAAGGCAAGGACAGCGCGTATCGCGCCACCATCGGCGACGTGGTCTACGAGGCGATGCGCGCGACGCTCGACGTGCCCGAGAACGACCGCTTTCAGATCGTCGCTGAACATGGCGCGACGGATTTCATCATCGACCGCACGTATCTCGGCATCAACCGCACCGACGATTGCGTCGTGATCCAGGTCACGCTCAATGAAGGCCGCGATCTCGCCAAGAAAAGCGCGTTCTACAAGGCCATCGCCGATGGTCTGCACGAGCGCCTCAAGCTGCGCCGCGAGGACGTGTTCATCAGCCTCGTCGAAGTGAAGAAGGAGAACTGGTCCTTCGGCAACGGCGAGGCCCAGTACGCGCCCAAATGACCGAAACGACGATTCCCTTCGACGTCCGGCCCATCCCGCTTCCCGCCGATGCGCCCGGCGACGTGCGCGTGTGGCGGATCGATTTCGATTTCGCCATGCCGCTCGACCACGCGGCGTACGCCGTGATGAACGCTAGCGAGCGCGCGCGCGCCGCGCGCTTTCTGCGTCACGCGGACGCCGCCCGTTTCGCCTCCGTGCGCTGCGCGCTGCGGCATGTGCTGGCCATCGAGACGGGTCGCGATGCCGCGAGCCTCGTGCTGGACGCCGACGAAAGAGGCAGACCGTTCCTTGCGCATCCGGACGCGCCGGACTTCAACGTGTCCCATTCGGGCGATCATGGCCTGATCGCGGTGTCGCGGGCAAGGCGCGTGGGCGTCGATATCGAGGAGGCACGCGCGACGTTCCATTGGCGCGAACTGGCGCCCGCCGTGCTTGCGGATATCGACCGCGAGGAAATCGAAGCAATGGCCGACGACGTCGCCAGAATCGGCGCATTCTTCGACTGCTGGACGGCCAAGGAAGCGGTGCTGAAGGCGCACGGCCACGGCATCGGCGGCGGTGCGATCACGATGAGCGGTTTTTCGGTTCTGCCGCGCGATGGCATTCGCTATGCGATCACGCGCGAAGCAGGCGCATTTGACGTTATCGCACTCGACGCGCCTTCGGGATACGCCGCCGCGCTCGCGTGGTCATATTGATGCGGCGCAGCGACGCTTACGCCAGCTCACGCCGCCCTGGTGCGAATGAGATCGCGATGCGTGAGATAGAGCCGCAGATCGAACTCGGTCTGGTGGTAGCCCGGTTGCATCAACTCACATAGCCGATAGAACGCCTTGTTGTGATCGCTTTCCTTCAGATGCGCGAGCTCGTGCACGACGATCATCCGGAGGAACTCCGGCGCGGTGTCCCTGAACAGCGACGCGATGCGGATCTCCTTCTTCGCCTTGAGCTTCGCGCCCTGCACGCGCGAGATCGCAGTGTGCAGGCCGAGCGCGTGACGCAGCACGTCGAGTTTGCTGTCGTAGAAGACCTTGTCGATCGCGGGCGCGACGCGCAGGAATTCCTGCTTCAAGTCTGAGCAATAGTCGTAGAGCGCGCGGTCGGACTGGACGGCGTGCTTGTTCGGATAGCGTGCGTCGAGGTAAGCGCCCAATTGTTGCTGGGCGATCAGTCGGCGCACCTTGTCCTGAAGCGTGTTCGGGTAGGCGCTCAGGTATTTCAGTTGTTGCATGACGGCTGGATTTGAATGGATACGTTCAATGCGCGCTGCGCATACACGCGTGAGACGCATCGGGCAGCGTCCGCAGCGAGAATTGCGCAGCAATCTAGCAACCATTCTAGTCAACGCCGCGCCGCCTCGCCGCCGTTGTGATCACAAGCGTGTTTCGATGCGCGCAATTCCGTAAGTTTATGTTTCAGCCCGGTTCCGGATGTGCCCGCCGTGCGAACATGCGCGCTCTTTCGGCACGGGTGACAAGGCAGGGTTTTTCATGGCATCGAGCAAGGCGCATCACGCGACCGGATGGGCGGCGGGCATCATCGCGGCGGCGGTCGTGATGCATCCGGCCACGAAAGCGGGCGCGGACATGGTGTCGGGTGCGCTTGCTTTGCTGGCGGGCGTTGCCGGCGCCACCGCGCCCGACTGGCTCGAAGTCGCCTGGTGGACGCGGGCCCGCAGGCTCTGGATCACGCATCGCACGCTCACGCACTGGGGCGTCGGCTGGGCGGCGCTGCTCGCGCTTTCGTATCATTTTCTCGGGCGGCATCCGGCGGCGCCGGTCGCGTTCGGCTTCGCGTGCGGCGGCATCATGCATCTGCTCGCCGACTGGCCGAATCCGCTCGGCGTGCCGTGGATCGCCGGGCGTCACTCGCTCAGACTGTGGACGAGCGGCCACTGCGATCTGATCATCGTGATGGCTGCGTGGGCCGCGGCGCTGTTCGTCATCGACGATGTCTGGTTTCATCATGCGTATGGGCGCATGCTGCTGAACGCGCTGCATTTCTGAACGATAACGCGAGGAGACCCGCCGTCATGCAAACCAATCACACGCGCAGTCGCTTCATCCTTTTGCTCGCCGTGCTGTTCGCGATGCTCGCGCTCGACGGCTGCGCAGGCTTCTTCAATCGCGACGCGATGCGCGTGTCGGTCGCGGGCATCGAGCCGCTCGAAGGGCAGGGGCTCGAAATGCGCTTTGCCGTGAAACTGCGCGTGCAGAACCCGAACGACGCGCCGATCGACTTCGACGGCGTCGCGCTCGATCTCGACCTCAATGGCCGTGCGTTCGCGAGCGGCGTGAGCGATCAGCGCGGCACGGTGCCGCGTTTCGGCGAGACGATCGTGTCGGTGCCGGTGACGGTGTCGGCGTTCTCGGTCGCGCGCCAGGCGTTCGGCTTCGCGAACGGCGACACCGTCAGCAAGGTGTCGTATGCGGTGCGCGGCAAGCTCGCGGGCGGCGCGTTCGGCGGCGCGCGCTTCTCCGACTCGGGCTATGTCGATCTGCCGGGCATGGGCGCGTCCGGCTACTGAGACGCCGAGGCTTCCTTCGGATCGTACGGCACGACGCGATCCGCTTCGTTCGCGTCGTTGCGGGCGATCACGGCGCGGGCGGGCTCGGTCGCGCTCAGATTGACCGGCTGATGCGGCACGCCGGGCGGAATGAACACGAAGTCGCCCGGCTCGTTGATGACCGATTGCGCCAGTCCCGGCCCATAGCGCGTCTCGATGCGTCCTTCCAGTATGTAGATGCCCGTCTCGTAGCCCACATGCACATGCGGCTCGCCATGCCCGCCCGGCGGGACGACGACGAGATGCATCGCGAGGCCGCGCGTGCCCGCCGTCGCCGCCGACAACCCGATGAAATAAGGCAGGCGCTGAACCGACGCGATTTCCTGCTGCGGCCGTACCGTGATGACCGTTTGCTGCGCTGACTCTTGCGTGCTGTTCTGCATGGCAATGCCTCCATCGGCTCGATGCGTCGCCCTCGACAATAGCCGAAAGCCGATGTCGCGCAAAGGTCACGCGACACGGCTAACGTAGCGTGAAGCTGCGCACCCTCGTTGTGCAACCGCACATGGCCGACTCGCGGACAAACCTCCGGGCCGGCGCATAATCTCCTTGATTCGAAGAGCGTGCCGCAACCGCATCGCAACCGAAAGCCTCGGGAGGACACCATGCTGGTCAAGAACGAAGCGCGGGTCGAACACCTCATCAACGATCTTCTGGAGTTTGCGAAAGCACGATTGCCGGAAGCCAGCTTCAAGGTCATCGAGCCGCTTCTTCGCTACTACTACGAGCAGGTCGACGTCGAGGACATCGCGAGCCGCGATGTCGCCGATCTCTACGGCGCCGCGATGGCGCACTGGCAGACAGCGCAGAAGTTCGTGCGCGGGCGCGAAGTCCTGCGCGTGTACAACCCGAATCTGGAGCAGCACGGCTGGCATTCGGACCACACGGTGGTCGAGATCGTCAACGACGACATGCCGTTTCTCGTCGATTCGGTGACGATGGAACTCAACCGGCTCGGCCTCGCGCTGCATTCGGCTATTCACCCGGTGTTTCGCGTGTGGCGTGCCGGCAAGGGCGCGCATGCGGGCGAGATCGAGCGTATCGGGCAGGGCCACGCCGAAGCGGGCGACACGCATTCCGAGCTCGAATCGTTCATCCATTTCGAAGTTGACCGCTGCAGCGACGGCGAGCGTCTGGAGGAAGTGCGCGACAGCATCGCGCGTGTGCTGGGCGATGTGCGCGCGGCGGTCGAGGACTGGCCGAAGGTCACCGAGTCGGCGCGCGTCGCGATCGGCGAACTGAAGGCGCGCGACACCACGCCCGATGGCATCGAGTCTCGCGCGTTCCTCGAATGGATGGTCGCGGATCATTTCACCTTCCTCGGCTGCCGCGATTACGAACTGGTCGAGCACGAAGGCGGGTTTGCGTTGCGCGGCGTGCCGGGCTCGGGCCTGGGCATTTTGCGCGAGACCTTGCGCGCGACATCGGCAGGCGACGTGACGCCGCTGCCGCCGGGCGCGGCCGCGATCATCGAAGGCGCGGCGCCCATCTTTCTGACGAAGGCCAATTCGCGCGCGACGGTACATCGGCCGGGCTATCTCGACTATGTCGGCGTGAAGCGCACGTCGCCCGATGGCAAGGTGACCGGCGAGCGGCGCTTTCTCGGCCTCTATACGTCCACGGCGTATCTCGTGCCGACTTCCGAAATCCCGATCGTGCGGCGCAAGTGCGCGAACATCGTGCGGCGCGCGGGCTTTCTCGAGAAAGGGCATCTGGCGAAGTCGCTCATTTCCGTGCTGGAGCAGTATCCGCGCGACGAGCTTTTCCAGGCCGATGAAGACGTGCTCTTCGATATCGCGCTCGGCGTGCTGCGCCTGCAGGAACATCAGCGCACGCGCCTGTTCGTGCGGCGCGACCGTTTCGACCGCTTCGTGTCGTGCCTCGTCTTCGTGCCACGCGACAAGTTCAACACCGACTTGCGCCGCCGCATCAGCAAGGTCTTGATGGAGGCGTTCAACGGCAAGAGCA
>Ga0160459_100288_pt1 | contig 23701 bp, 17 predicted proteins | sample HID1973K_E6MG_FD_108208 | JGI IMG/M metagenome (GOLD analysis project Ga0160459, IMG submission 108208) | Enriched mosquito-associated microbial communities from UW Madison campus, WI, USA - HID1973K_E6 MG | ecosystem: Host-associated > Arthropoda: Insects > Digestive system > Unclassified ... | reverse complement strand
CCTGCGTGAAACCGTCCGGCGGCGCCGCGCAACCGGCGGCCCGGCAGAGCATGCCTTCGCCTCACTGGTGGGGCTGGAGCTGCGGCCGCGCCGCCTCAGGGATGCGGCAACGCTGTGGGCCGCCCTCAAGGAGGAACGTGGCGTCGAAGGCCGGGACGCCATCTGGCACCACCCGGACCTGCTGCCCACCGCCGAGGACCTGGACGATCCCAAGGGCTTCAGCGCCCGCCGCAAGCTGGCCGAGGCCAGCGACAGCGAAGTGGATGATGCCCTGCAGAAGCTGCTCAGCGGTGGTTTTGATGCCCCCGCCGCCGATGATGCCGCTGGAACGTCGGCTGGCCCCGCCGAGAGCGGCGACGGCGGCGCGGGTTCCGGCGAGGCTCCGGGCCCAGCCGGCTCCGGTGCCGACAACACCGGTGACGACGGCGCCGGCGACGACGACGGCGAAGGTACCCAGCCGAAGGCCTGACCTTCCCGCTGCGGCGGCAGCACGCTTCACCTAGTCGGCGTCCTCCGGCCAGCCTTCGGGCTCCGGAAGGGCGCCGGTTTTGTTGTCCCCGGCTCCGCGGCCGGTGGCCAGACCGCGCGCCGAGGCATAGGACACCCCTTCAAGGAAGGCTTTCGCACGCTGCGTTTCCGGATACGCCTCGAGCAGCTTCCAGAACGCGGCGTTGTGCCCGGCCACGAGGAGGTGCGCGAGTTCGTGGAGCAGGACATAGTCAATGACCCACTGGGGCATCGGCTTCAGCTTGTCCGAAAGCCGGATAGTGCCCTCCGCCGGCGTGGCAGAGCCCCAACGTGAATTCTGGTTGCTGACCCACCGGACGGAAGCCGGAGTTGACCGCCCACCCAGGTACTGGGCAGAAAGGTGGGCGGCGTGGGCTGCGAGGGCGGCATCGGACGCCGGCCGTTTCCTGCCCGCCGCACTGCGCCGCTCCCCCTGCCGCTGCAGCTTTGTCAGCATGCGCCGGACCCACTCGGTTTCCTGGGCCGACGTAAACCGCGCAGGGATGGCGACGACGGCAGTCCCGTCCTCCCAAAACGCCGCCACCGTCCGGGTCCGGCGGGAAGACCGCCTGACCTCCACCGGCGCGCCGTCGGCTGTGGTCATTGCGGGCGGCCCGCCGGACCTCACAGCTCAGTGCTTTCGGTCAGCACCTTCAGGACGTCTTCGCCGTACTTCTCAAGCTTTGATGGACCTACGCCCGCCAGGCCGGCGAGGTCCTCAATTGATGCCGGCCTCGCCTCGGCAATGGCGGTCAGGGTGGCATCGGTGAAGACCACGAAAGCGGGCACATCGGCAGAGAGGGCAACTTCGCGGCGCCAGCTCCGCAGGGCTTCGAACGTCTGTTCCTCGTAGCTGGGCGGGCACGCATTGCACCGTCCCACCTTGCGCTCCGCGCCAGAGGACAGCATGCTGCCGCAGACCCTGCACACGGCGGGGGCTGCAGCCTTCCGTCGTGGAGCCGGGCCCTTTCCACGGGTGCTGGACGTTGCCACGGAATTGGGGCGGAGTCCGTCAAGGAACCTGGACGGTTTCCGGTTGGCCCGTCCGCCAGGCGTTCGCGCCGTGCTCCAGGACAGGGAAAGGTTCTCCCGTGCACGGGTGATGCCGACGTACAGGAGCCGGCGCTCTTCATCCACCGATTCCGGGGAATCGGCGAAGGAGATGGGCATCAGGCCTTCGCTGAGGCCCACCAGGAACACGGCGTCCCATTCCAGGCCTTTCGCGGCGTGCAGGGACGCCAGGGTGACGCCCTGCACCGTGGGGGCGTGCTGGGCGAGCGATCGTTCCTGGAGTTCGTTAACGAAGTCCGCCAGTCCGAACTCCTGGCCGCGGACCTGGACCAGCTCATCGGCGAGGGCGACCAGCGCCGCCAGGGACTCCCACCGTTCCCGCAGTGCGCCGCCGCTGTGCGGGGCGGAGTCCGTATACCCGAGGGAGGAGACAATGTCCCGGACCAACTGCCCGAGCGGTTCACTGGCCCCCTCTTCGCTCACCGCCCTCGTGGCCGCACGCAACTGGAGGATGGCGTCCCGGACTTCCTTGCGGGCAAAGAACCTCTCTCCGCCGCGTAGCTGGTAGCCGATGCCGGCGGCGGCGAGCGCCTGTTCGTAGGCCTCGGACTGCCCGTTGGTACGGAAAAGAATGGCAACTTCGCTTGCCGGGGTGCCGGCGTCGAGCAGTGCCTTGATTTTTTGGGCGACGGTGGCCGCCTCGGCTTCGTCGTCCGTGCACTCGGTGAACGTGGGCACCGGGCCCGCGGGCCGCTGGGCTACCAGTTGCAGGGGCGCGGCCCACGCTGCATCCGCTGCCGGACCACCGCTGCGACGTCCGGCCAGCAGGTCATTTGCCAGCTTCACCACCTGGGGTGTGGACCGGTAGTCGCGGATCAGCTTGACCACGTTGGCCTGCGGATACCGGGCCTTGAAGTCCAGGAGGTGCCGGGGCGAGGCTCCGGTGAAGGAGTAGATGGTCTGGCTGGCGTCGCCCACCACGCAGAGTTCGTCCCGGCCACCGAGCCACAGCTCCAGCAGCCGCTGCTGCAGGGGCGACACGTCCTGGTACTCGTCCACCACGAAGTGCCGGTACTGCTCCCGGACGGTGGCCGCCACTTTCTCGTCCTCCTGGAGGATCCCCACGGTGATCAGGAGGACGTCCTCGAAGTCGATGACGTTGCGGTCTGTCTTCACGTCCTCATAGGACTGGAAGACGCGCGCCACGGCGGTGAGGTCGAAGCCGCCCGGCGCACCCCTGTCCTGCGCGTTCTCCAAGTAATTGGCCGGGGTCAGCATGGAAACTTTCGCCCACTCGATTTCCGAGGCGAGGTCGCGGATGGACGCCCTGTCCGTGCTGAGCCGCAGCCGGCGTGCCGCTTCGGCCAGGGTCTGTGCCTTGTGCTCCAGGAGGTTCGGCAGCGTGCCGCCAACGGCCTGCGGCCAAAAAAACTGCAGCTGGCGCAGCGCCGCCGCATGGAACGTCCGGGCCTGGACGTTGCCTGCCCCAAGGTCCCGGAGCCGGCTTCGCATCTCCGCCGCGGCCCGCGCCGTGAAGGTCACAGCCAGGAGCCGCTGCGGTGTGTAGACGCCGGAGTGGACCCCGTAGGCGATGCGGTGGGTGATGGCCCGGGTTTTTCCGGTTCCGGCACCTGCCAGCACGCACAGGGGTCCGTTCAGGGTGCTGGCCACCTCGCGCTGTTCGGCGTCTAGCCCGCCCAGGATGCGGTCCTCCAAGGAGGCAGTACCGTCTTGAGAAAGGGCTCCGGTGAAGTTGTCTGTAGTCACGTCTATTGCTCTGTGTCCCGTTGCTGCTTTGTTCGACTGCCGCGCCCAGTCTTGTGAATATGGATCTCAGGCGTCGGCGAGGTCCCGGATCCGGCCGCCGTACCAGTGTTCGATGAGTGCCCGGGCGATGGAGAGCCTGCTGGAAATGGTGATCTCACCGCTGAGGACGGCGTCCTGGAGTTCCTCCCGGCTGAACCAGCGCGCCCTGGTGACCTCCACGCCGTCGGGCGTTGCCACGGCGTCATCGGTGATGGCGGTAAATCCAAGCATAAGGGAGGCGGGGAAAGGCCACGACTGCGAGCCCAGGTACTGGCAGGCTTTCACGCGGACACCCACCTCCTCGAACAGCTCCCTGACCACGGCCTGTTCCAGCGACTCCCCCGGTTCCACGAAGCCAGCCAAGGTGGAGTAGTTTTTGGCGTCAGCCGGCCCCCCGCCGCCCAGGAGCAGGCGGCCGTCCGGGCCCACCACCGTCACGATGATGGCAGGATCTGTCCGCGGATAGTGCTCGGACGAATCCGCGGGGCAGCGCCGCACCCAGCCTCCGGCCTGCACTTCAGTGGGCGTGCCGCACCGCGGACAGTGTGTATGGCCGGCGTGCCAGTTGGCAATGGCACTTGCCTCCACGAAGAGGGCTGTTGCCGTGGGACCCAGACCGGCCGCCACGTCACGGAACCCGGCCCATGAAGCCTCCCGGGGAAGGCCTGCCGTTCCCGGCTCGACAGGGGCGGGCAGCACGAACAGCAACAGTTCCGTCCCGGCGGGAAGATCGGCCGCCGGCAATGCCGATCCAAGATAAACCATCAACTCCGGAACGGTGCCCGCCGCTGCCAGCTCCGTGTGCAGTGCGCGGGCGTTTGCAAGGACCAGGCTGCCCCCGCTCACCAGCCCTTGCCGGCCCGCCAATACAACCGCCAGGGTCTCCGGAGCGGCCAGGAGCTCTTCAACCATTCCTGCCCGCATCCGTTCCGTGGAGCCCCTGTCCACGAGGGCGGGCCGCACCGGAAGCAGGGTGTCGCGAAGATGGTTGGCAGCAAGGAGTCCCGGTCCGTCCGGTGTAATTGCTGGTTGCCCCTGGGCGGGCGTTTCCAGATGGACGGGCGTGGCAGACTCCGCGTGGCTCATGACTCCACCGTACTGACTGGGACTGACATTTGAACATTTTGGCCCCGTTGGGTATCCCCCTGTTTTGCACGTATCTGGAGACTCGCCGCTACCGGACCGGCGTCTTGGACGGCCGGCAATCTACCGTGGAACGGTGAGAAGAAAACCGATTGAACTGGCAGCCGTTGCAACCGCAGCAGTCCCCGGACTGACCCCGACGGCAGTTAGCTCCGCTCCGGATGATCCCGCGGACTTCGACTCGGCGCTGCTCCTTGACTCGGAAGGCAAACGCTGGCGAGTCAGGTCACCCCGCCATGCAGAAGCCAGCGCCCGGCTGGAAACGGAATTCCTCGTCCTTCGTGCGTTCGCTCCTGCCATCCGGGCTGAGCTGCCGTTCCTCATGCCCACGGTGGCCGGCAGCGTCCGGCTGGGGACCCTGAGCACCTTCGTCTACTCGCACCTGGCCGGCAGCACCCGCAGCGTTGAGGACCTCACCGCCGGCCCGGCTCCGCTGGCACGGGAGATCGGCGTTGCCCTGTCAGCCATCCATGACCTCCCGCGGTCGCTGGTCAGCAACGCCGACCTGCCCAGCTACACCCCCAATGAGTTCCGCCAGCGGCGCCTTAATGAGCTTGACCAGGCGGCCACCACCGGCAAGATTCCTTCGGCGCTGCTGCTGCGCTGGGAACACGCGATGGAAGACGTGTCGCTCTGGCGCTTCAATCCCTGCGTGGTGCACGGCGACCTGCACGAGGACAACCTGCTGGTGGAGGGCCAACGCGTCACGGCAGTCACGGGATGGACCGATCTGCGGATCGGCGACCCTGCCGACGATTTCGCGTGGCTGGTGGCCTCCAACGAACAGGACTTTGTGGACGCCGTCCTGGCCGGCTACACCGCCAGCCGCCGCGACACCCCGGACGCGCACCTGCTGCGCCGGGCAGCCCTGTCTGCGGAGTTTGCACTCGCCCAGTACCTGGTCAAGGGCATTGCCGCGGGGGACGCCGAAATGGTGGCCGAAGCAGAGGGCATGCTCGAGACGCTGGCCGCCGATATCGCCGAACACGGCGGCCAACCCATCAGCGTCGAACCCCAGCCGCCAATCCAGCCAGGGCAGACTGCCGGCGTGGCGCCGGCAGATTCGGGCGCCGGCACCGCATCGGACACCCCGTCCCCGGAGGGCCAGTCCCGCACGGGTTCTTCCACGCAGGACGCGCTCGACGACGGCCCGGCGGCGGGGATGCCCGCCGTGACGGTGGTTCCGGTGCCGGTCCAGCCCTCAGTATCCGCCGTTCCCTTGCCGGTGCAGGCAGCAGTTCACGTGAGCAGGATTCCGGTGACGCCTGCCGAAGCAGCAACGGGCGAGGGCATGCCGGCCCCGGAACACGGCGGCGACACGGCTTCCCCGGCCGGCGCGGACCAGGGCGCCGGCAGAACAGGGGACGATACCTCAACTGCGGCCCTTTCCGTCATCAAGACCAACCACGGTCAGTAACCGTTCGCTGCCGAACGCGGCAGCGAACGGTTACTGGTTGGCAACAGCGGCGGCAACGATCGCTTCGAGTTCTGCTGCTGTCCCAAGATCGTGGGGCCGGACAACCTCGTTGTCTCCCACGTAGAAGAATGCTGCCCGTACCGCTTCCAGCGGAACATCCTTGAGCCGCGCCCAGGCAAGCCGGTAGACGGCCAGCTGTACTGCCCGCGTCTTGAGCCGCGCACCGGACGGCCGCCGCCCGGTCTTCCAGTCAACCAGGTCCCAGCGCCCGTCGGCGTCGCGGAACACAGCGTCGATCCGACCGCGCACCACCACGTCGCCCACCCGGGTTTCCACTGGCACTTCCACGAAGGCGGGCGCCCGGCCGGCCCATTCCGAAGCCCTGAAAGTCTCCACCATGGCGTCGAGGTCGTAGGCAGCATCGATGTGGTCATCAGACCCAGGGGCCTCGCCGAGGTCGAGCATGCCCGCGGAGCCGAAGTAGTCTTCCACCCATGCGTGGAAGGCTGTCCCCTTGCGCGCGGACATCCCCGGTTCCCGGGGCACGGGCCGGCGGAGCCTGGCCAGCACGGCCGCCGGATCCTCTTCGAGATCGACCAGGGTCGAAGCAGAGATGTGGGTTGGCAGGTGGACGTCCTGTCCTTGGGACCGGCGCGAACGGCGCTGCAGCAGCAGCGCAGCTTCCATGGCCCATCCGGCGGCCGGGCCGGTCAACCCGGGGTTCTTGGCCGGTTCCTGCTGGGTCCGGAGATCGGCTGGCCGTTTTTCCAGTTCGGCCCGCACCCGCGCTGCCGCGGCTTCCATGGGTGCCCTGCGCCCTCCGGAGAGACGGAGCCGTTCGCCCGAACGGGGATCAATTGGTCCCTCCAGCGGATCGTAGGGCCAGCCCGCCACTTCCGTTTCCAGCGTCAGCGGGCTGTTTTCCGGCAAGCCTGCTTCATCGAGTGACAGGGGGTGCACGCGGGCACGGGCAGGTGATCCGGCCGCCGGCAACGCCAAGGTTTCCAGCTCGGCAAGGAAGGGGGACATGGTGCTCCGCCCCGACCGCGATCCTACCCAGGCAGCGCTGGACACCCACAAGACATGTTTCGCCCGGGTATAGGCCACGTAGGCAAGCCGGCGTTCCTCGGATTCCCCATGCGCCTGCACGGCTGCCTTGAAATCCTTTTCGGCATCGATCCAGCCCTTCTGGTCAGGCTGGTCCAGGTCCCATTGCGGGAGGTCGGACCGGTCCCCGCGAAGCGGCCACGGAAGCGCAGCCGTTCCGCTGCTCCAGCGCGAATCCCTGTCGGTGGGGAAAGCACCGGCGTTCAGCCCCGGAACGAAGACCGCATCCCATTCCAGCCCCTTGGAGGCGTGAACCGTCAGGAGCTGGACAGCTTCCCTGTTCACGTCCCCGGGCGGGGCTTCGAGGCCGTTTTCCTCAGCCGCCGCTGCCTCGAGCCACGAAAGGAACGCGAGGATGTCAACCCTGTGGGAGGTGCGCAGGAACCCGGCAGCGGCGTCCTGGAAGGCATCGAGGTTCCGCCGGGCCTGGTGGATGCTGACACCGGGCAGGGCCGCAACTTCGATGTCGAGGAGCATGGCCCGTTCAACTTCGCCCAGCAGGGTGGTGAGGTCATCGCCAAGGTAGCCACGAAGCTGGCGCAGCTCGACGGACAGACGGTGGAGCCTTTCGCGGGCAACCTCCGTCAGGCACCGCCCGGCGGATGAGGTCCAGCCCTCGCGGGGCAGCCAGTCAAGGGCTTCGACCAGGCTGGCGCCGTCGGTCAGGTCCGACTCCGGGACCGTTCCGTCGTCGTCCCCAGGCCCATCAACCTCCGGACTTGCTGAAAGCTGCCCGCGCCGGCGGGCCAGGTGGCTGGCCCAGTCGCGCAGTGCCATCAGGTCTGCCGGTCCAATCCGCCAGCGGGCACCGGCCAGCAGGCGCATCAAAGCATCGGACCTGCCGGGGTCTGCCAGGACCCTGAGGGTGGCCACCAGGTCCACCACCTCCGGGGTGTCCAGGAGTCCGCCGAGCCCGACAATCTCATAGGCGATGCCGCGTGCCTCAAACTGCCGGCGGATCGTTTCCATTTGGGCACGACGGCGGCACAGGACGGCGAGCGCCGGGGCCACGGAAGATCCGTCCGGTTTGGTTTCAAGATCAGTGACCCGGTATTTCAGGACATCGTCCGCGAGCGCGGCGGCCTCTTCAGCGTCGCTGGCGAAACGCCCCAGGACCACCCTGCCCTCCACTGCGAATGGACTGGGCTGCAGCGGCGGCACGCTGGCTGCGGCTGTGGCTCCCCCGCCGGCCGGTCCGCGCTGCCCTTCTGCCTTGGCCAGGGATTCAGACATGACATTGGCGGCGGCCAGGATCGACTTGCCGTTCCGCCAGGCGGTTGTCAGGTACGACGTGGGGGCGGGCTTCCACTGGGCGGGGCCTTCCGCCGGGCCGGTGCGTACCGGGAACTCGCGGACGAAGTGGAACAGCTGCCCTGCCGAGGCGCCCCGGAATCCGTAGATGGATTGGTTGGGATCGCCCACCGCCGTGACGGCGTGACCGCCGCCGAAGAGGCGCGAGAACAGGACCAACTGGGCATAGGAGGTGTCCTGGAACTCATCAAGCAGCACCACCTTGTACCGCTGACGCTCCATGTGTGCCGCGAGGGGAACATCCCGGGCGACCCGGGCGGCCAGGGAAACCAGGTCCCCAAAGTCCAGCGCTCCCCTTGCCCGTTTGGCATCCGTGTAGCGGCCCACCATGTCCGCCACGCTGGCCCGTGTCCTCAGCATGCGTGCGATGTCCGCGGCTGCCTGCGGCGGATTTTTCTGCTTCTGGGCAAGGTACGGCAGTGCCTCATAGTCGGCAAGCCGGGCCATCAGCCAGGCCTCAACCTCCTCGGGCTCCTGCAGGTGTTCGGCACATTCGCCGGCCAACTGGATGACGGCCTTCACGAGTGTGGACTTGGCCGCGCGGAAGTGGCCGTACTCGCCGTCGTACGCCTCGACGACTTCGGTGGCGAGCTGCCACGCCTGCGCCCCGCCAAGGAGCACGACGTCCCGCTCGACACCGAGCCGAAGCCCGTAGTCCGACACGATGCCACTGGCGAAGGAATGGTAGGTGGAAACCTTGGGCTCAAGGGCGTCACTGCTGATCATCCCGGCAGGAAACAGCGGTGCGCCGGTACCCCGGGAAGCCACCCGCTGCAAAGCCACCAGTTTGGCCCTGATCCGCGACGCGAGTTCCCCCGCGGCTTTCCGGGTAAACGTCACACCAAGGACTTCCTCGGGCCGGACCCAGCCGTTGGCCACGAGCCACACCACACGGTCCGCCATGGTGGCGGTCTTGCCCGAACCTGCCCCGGCAATGACCAACCGCGGCGTCAGCGGTGAGGAGATAATTGCCGACTGCTCCGCGGTGGGGACGTTCTTCTCACCCAGCAGGACCGAAAGTTCCTCAGGGCTGAACCGAACAGGCGGCGGGGATTCACCGCCGGCAGGTTCGGCGGTTGGCCGGCCGTCGAGGGGCACCTGCACATCCTGGCTCATTCAGTCACCTGCCGCCCGCGGGCACAGAGCGGGCAGACCTCAGGGAGCCGGCAGCCGTGCCCGCCGAAGCTTCCCTTGCCGGGGTCGTGCCGGGCCTCGAACGTATTTCCTCCCATGACGGCTGCGGCCTCCTTGACCATGTCGAGCGCCCAGTTGTCCTGCGGGTCCAGCGGCTCCTGTTCCTGGACAGCCGGCGATTTCGCCGTTGTCCCCAGCTGGGCAAGGACCGCCCCGCCGGGAAGCACCTGCCCGGTGTCGCTGCCATCGTCGAAACCGCCCGCGAGAACGGCGGCCTGGTAGGCGCCCAACTGCGGGTGGCCGGCCAATTCAGTCTTCCCTGGCTGCCGTTTCCCTGTTTTCAGATCGACGATGACCAGTCTTCCCTCGCTGTCGATTTCCAGCCGGTCCACCTGACCGCGAAGCACCGCTTCCCGCGAAGATGCGTCATCGAGCAACACTTCTCCCAGGGCAACGTCAAAGTCCTGTTCCACGCCCAGCAGGCGGCGGCCGCTGCCGCGCATCACCAGCACGTATTGGGCGAGCTTCCGCACCATGGCCTCGGCCCTCTGGTGGTCGAGCCTGCCCTCCCAGTTGTCTTTCATTCCCAGCTGCGGCCAGCGGCGGGCAAGCTCTGCAACGTATTCCTGGCCGGAGGCATCAGGCATGTCCTGGGCGATGGCGTGGACCAGCGTGCCGAGGCTGCGGGCAAAGTCTGTCGCGGCTTCGCCGCCGGCTGCCTGGACGAACCAGTCCAACGGCGATTTCTGCACGGATTCGACCTTTGAGGGGGAGACAAACACCGTGCCGCCCGGCGGCACCACGGCGTCGGTGGATGTGAGCGGCTGAATCCCCCACCAGCTGTCCGGATGGGCGCCTGGGACCGGAGGCTCGGCGGCGGCGAGGCCAGCCAGGACCTTCGCCGCCTCCTGCGCCGGGGCGCCGTCCAGCTGTGCATGCTGGCGCAGCTCCGCGACGAGGGCACGCAGCGTCATGGGCCGTTCCACTGCCGTGAAGCCCCTTGCATCCTCACCCGGGTCCAGCGGTGCGGCGTAGTCCAGGAACGACGACGGCTGGTCGTCTTCGGAGGCCACTGCAGTGCAGATGAGCAGTTCCTCCGCACGGGAGACAGCGGTGGAAAAGCTGCGGAGTTCGTCATACCGGATGTCGCGCAGCCGGCTGAGCGGGTCGCGCTGCAGGGCATAGGACGTCCCGTGCTCAACAGCGTCTGCATACAGTGTGCTGCCCAGGAGCTCCCCCCGAAGCCTGGTATTGGGCCACACCCCTTCCTGCAGGCCTGCAATGAGGACAACTGGCCATTGCCGGCCGGCGGCGCTGGCGGGGGTCATGAGTTCGACGGCGTCGTCCACCTGGGCGCGGGCGGCGAGAGTGTCCATGGGCAGCTCCTGGTTCAGGAGGTATTCCAGGAACTGTTCCGGACCGGCGCCTGGCATCTGGTCCACGTAGCGCTCTGCCGTGTGGAACAGGGCCATCATCGCGTCCAGGTCCCTGTCCGCCCGGGCGCCGTGCGGTCCCCCGGCCAGGGCGGTTTCCGTCCAGGCCGCGGAAAGGCCGGTGGCGCTCCACAGGGCCCACAGCACAGACTCGGCGTTGGCCCCCGGTTGGCTGGCTGCTTCTTTTCCGGATTGGATCATCCGGGCAGTCCGGCGGGCGGCACGGCCTTCAATCCCCAGGCTACCCAGCGCCCCCGGCTCCAGGAGCGCCTCGACCAGCAGGGAGTCGCTGCCGCGGCCGCCGCCAGCCGTCAGCTCCTCGCGCCGAAGCGATTGCCGGAGCCGCCGGAGTTCAAGGGGGGTGGCCCCACCGATCCTGGACGTCAGGAGTGACACTGCCGCTTCGGGTGTCAGGAGCGAGGGGTCCAGCGCGATGGCATAGGCGTCGAGGAGGGGGCGGACGGCCACTTCGTCGCGCACCGCCGACTCAGCCACCGGGACCCGCACCGGGATGCCCTGCCCGGACAGGTATCGCTGCAGTTCGCTGACCTGGCCGCCGTTGCGCACGATGACGGCGATGTCTGTCAGGGGCCGGCCCTGGCCGATGTGCTGGTCGAGAATCCGCTGGGCCACGTACCGCAACTCGTGGACGGCCGAGGGCACCAGATGGGCTTCAACCCGGCCTGGACCGTCGCCGCCGGAGCCTTGCTCCAGGCGGCGCGAAAGCTGGCCGCCGGCCCGCTGGGAAATGCGGCCTGCTACACCGAGCCACGCTTCCGCGACCGCGGGAGCGAGCCGGTGGGCGTGCCATAGGGGCCTTTCGAGCACCAGGGCGTCCGGCGACAGCAGGCGGGGCAACTCGGCCACAAGATCGGGCCGGGCGCCGCGGAACCCCTGGACCACGGTATCCGGAGACGAGGTGACCAGGCAGTCCTTGCCGGCGGCAATGTCTGCCAACAGTTCGAAGACCGCCGGGTTGGCTTCCTGGATGTCATCCACCAGGATCAGCTGCAGCCGTTGCCGCTCCGCGGCGAGGAATTCCGGGGCGTCCTGGAAGATCTGCCGGGCAGCGGTGATGATGCCGGCCGGGTCGAAAGCCTCCGGCATGCGCAGGTCCAGGACATCCCTGTATTCGCTGTAGAGGGCCGCTGCCGCGATCCAGTCCTGCCTGCCGCACACCTTGCCCAGCTCCACCAGGTCGGCGGGTGTCCGGCCGGACTCGATGATGCGGTCGAAGAGCTGGCGGACTTCCTGCCGGAACCCGCGGGTCTCCAGGGCGCCCCCAAGGTCGGCGGGCCAGGGCAGTTCCAGCCCGGGCAGCCGGTGCCCTTCCAGCAGTTCCTTGATAATCAGGTCCTGTTCCGGCCCCGAGAGGAGCCGCGGCGGCCTGGCGAGGGGGATGATGCCCTCAGCCTTGGCCCTCCTGATGAGGTCGAATGCGTAGGAGGCCCAGGTCCGTGCCGGGGTGGTGCTGAGGCTTCTGTCCAGGCGGGCGGTGAAGCGGTCGCGGAGGTGGTCCGCGGCCAGGCGGGTGGGGGCGAGGATCAGGATCCCTGCGGGATCAAGGCCGTCGCGGTGGACGCGCTCCACGGCGGCCTCAACAAGGACGGTGGTCTTACCGGTTCCGGGGGCTCCCGGGACCAGCACCGGCCCGGAACCGGCCGCAACGTCGACGGCGGCTTGCTGGTCCGGGGTCAGTGCGGGCCGTTCGGCATGGGACTGGCTCGGAGGAAGCAGCCTGAGGGGACCCGCTCCGGAGAGCCGACCCTGCGCAGCGCGGCCGTCGGGAGCCTCCCCGCCCGCGCCATCCCGATCGCCAAAACCTTGGCCAGACGGGGCCGGATAGTCCTCTGGGTATCTGCCAGCCGGGCCTGTCAGTGGAAGTGTTACCGTCACACCGACATCCCATCATCAGCCACTGACAATCTATGAAGCTCGCGCTCCAGTTGCTCCGCCACCGCATCCATCCGGTCGAAATCCTCTCCATCGGGTGCCCAGCGCGCCGCCTGGAGGTCCACCCGCCACCGGCCTTCTCCGGTGCGCTGCCACTCCCGGTAGGCGCCGGCCAACGGCGTCCCTTCCTCAAGGTAGCGGCGCAGCGCGTCTGCCTCGTGTCCTTCGGGGGCGTGTCCACTGGCTTTCAGGATCCGCCACCACGGGACGCCACTGCCGTAGTGGCTCATGACCGAACCGACCTGGCGGGGTCCCCCGGAACCCAGCAGTTCCGCGACGTCGCCATACGATACCGCGGATCCCGCCGGCACCATCCTCACGATGGCAAGGACCGCCTGCACATACTCAATCCGCATTGATCCAATGTAGCCGCAGTGGCGTTCCACGGAATTGTCCGGGGGTCCCTTTAGCGTGGAGGTATGAGCACCTGGAACACCCTCCCCCGCGCCGCTTTTGACCTGGAAACCACCGGCCGCAACTCGCGGGCCGCCCGGATAGTTACCGCATCGGTCACCGTTGTGGACCACAGGGGCGAGGTCATCCGGGAGCACGAGTGGCTGGCCGATCCGGGGGTTGAAATCCCCACCGAAGCAAGCGATGTGCACGGCGTCACCACTGAGCAGGCACGCAAGGACGGCCGGCCCGCGCATGAGGTCACCAGGGAGCTTGCCGCAGTGCTGCAGGAGCTTTTCGATACCGGCGTCCCCGTTATCGCGTTCAACGCCAGCTACGACTTCACGGTCCTGGCGGCGGAGTCCGCCCGGTACGGTGTTCCCCAGCTGACCCGGTTCCCCGTGCTGGATCCCTACATCATGAACAAACAGGTGGACCGCTACCGCAAAGGCAAACGCACGCTGACGGCCCTCTGCGAGGAGTACGGCGTGGTCCTCGACAATGCCCACACCTCCGCAGCCGACGCCCTGGCCACCTTGAAGGTCCTGGACGCCATGGCAGGAAAATTCCCTAAACTGATGATGCCCGCAAGCCAGCTCCACCAGCTGCAGGTGGACTGGGCGGTGACGCAGGCCGCGGATTTCCAGGGGTATCTTCGCAAGACGAAGCCCACGGCCGTCATCGAAGGTGATTGGCCCGTGCTGCCCCCGCAGGACGCTACGGGCGGCGGGTTCTAGCTCCCGGAAGCCGAGTGCGAGGCACGTCACAGTAGTGCCGCGTAACATTTGGCGCTTTCAGTATCACCCATCTGTTCGGCTGTACTGGATATAACCGGCCGCCCGGCGCTCAGCCGCTACCCTGACTCGAATTTCATGCGGCTTTTTGCCAGCACCTCACTCTGATCTTCGCCTCACGGGGGCATTTGCCCAAGGTGAGAGAATTTAGTTTTGCGGTCACCCCTGCCCTGGCCACGCTGGACCAGCACCGGGCAGGTGCCAGGCGCCACCAGCGCAGCCTTGCGGCCCGGTTGACTTAAGACTCAATGAAAGTGACAACCTGATGAAAATCAAAGCGATGAAGTGGCTGACTACCGCTCCCGTTGCCATTGCACTGGCGGTCTCCCTGGCCGCATGCGGCTCCGGCTCTTCCCAGCCGAGCGGAACGCCCACAGACGCCCTGCAGGGCAGCGACCAGCAGACGCTGGACAAGTACACCACCGCCGATGTCACCCCTGTCGACAAGATCGACAAGACCAAGCTTGGCCTGAACACCGAAGGCAAGCTCGAAGTGGGCACGCTCTCCGACGCCCCGCCGAACATCTTCATCGACCCGTCCGGCAAGTTCACCGGCTACGACAACGAGCTCCTGCGGGCCATCGCCGGCAAGCTGGGCCTTGAGGTCGAGTTCGTGGCTACGGACTTCTCCGCACTGCTGTCCCAGGTTTCCACCAAGCAGTTCGACGTCGGATCCTCCTCGATCTCAACCACGGACGCCCGCCGCCAGAACGTTGGCTTCACCAACGGCTATGACTTCGGCTTCATGGCTGTTGTCGCGAAGAAGGACAGCGACGTCAAGGGCTTCGACGACCTCAAGGGCGACCTCCGCATCGGCGTCGTACAGGGCACGGTCCAGGACGATTACGTCACCAACACGCTCAAGCTCGAGCCCATCCGCTTCCCCGACTACGCTACGGTCTACGCCAACGTGCGCAACGGCCAGGTCGACGCCTGGGTGGCGCCGTCGCAGCAGGCAACCGGCCAGGTCAAGGAGGGTGACGGCACTGTCATCGCCGAGTCCGTGGTCAACACGCAGAACTTCACGGCCTACGCCGTCGCCAAGGACAACCAGCCCCTGATCGACGCACTGAACTCCGGCCTGGACGCCGTGATTGCCGATGGCACCTGGTCCAAGCTCACCAAGGAGTGGTACCCGGACCGCGAAACGCCGACTGACTGGAAGCCGGGCAGCAAGGCCGCCACGGTTCCCCAGAGCTGATTGAGCCCGGACGTTTATGGATCTCCTCGATCAACTGGCTGACACCTTCTTCAACTGGGAGGAAATGGCCAAGGTCATTCCCTCCCTGTTGTCGGTGGGCCTGCCCAACACCCTGATCCTCGCCGTGGCCTCCGGCATCCTCGGTTCCCTGCTGGGACTGCTGCTGGCCATGATGGGAATCTCACGGAACGCCGGCGCGCGTTGGGTTGCCCGCATCTACACCGACATTTTCCGTGGCCTCCCGGCCATCCTCGTGATCCTGGTGATCGGCATCGGCCTGAGCCCGATTGCCCGGGAAATCACGGGGTCGCGGAACCCGTACCCGTTGGGCATCCTGGCCCTGACCCTGGTCGCCGCCGCGTACATTGGCGAGATCTTCCGTTCAGGCATCCAGAGTGTCGAAAAGGGGCAGCTTGAGGCGTCGAGGGCGCTCGGGTTCAGCTACGGCAGTTCCATGCGCCTGGTGGTGGTGCCTCAGGGTATCCGCCGCGTCCTGCCCGCCCTGGTGAACCAGTTCATCTCGCTGCTGAAGGACTCCTCGCTGGTGTTCATGCTGGGCCTTGCTGCCTCGGACCGGGAGATCTTCCGGATCGGTAACGATGCCATGGCGAACACGGGCAACCTCTCGCCGCTGGTGGCTGCGGGTGTCCTGTACCTGATCCTGACCGTCCCGCTCACCCACTTCGTCAACTTCATCGATAACCGGCTCCGCACTGGCCGGCCGGAGAAGAAGGAACCCGACGACGCGGCAGCACCTATCGGCAAGGGGGCACAGGCATGACGGAATTCGCTTCCGGAACCCTGACCGGCAAGAACCTTCACCTTTCGTTCGGACACAACCACGTCCTGCGCGGCATCGACCTGCACGTCGAGAAGGGCACCACCGCTTCGGTGATCGGCCCATCGGGTTCGGGCAAGTCCACCCTGCTGCGGGTCATGAACCGGTTGATCGAACCGGACCAGGGCGACATCCTGCTGGATGGCCGCTCGGTCCTGAAGGACAACCCGGACGAGCTGCGCCAGCGGATCGGCATGGTGTTCCAGCAGTTCAACCTCTTCCCGCACAAGACGGTGGCGGAGAACGTGACGCTGGCCCTGCGCAAGCTGCGGAAGCTGCCCAAGGACCAGGCGCGTGCCGAGGCCCTGGAGCAGCTGGACCTGGTGGGATTGAAGCACAAAGCGGATGTCCGGCCGGCCAACCTTTCCGGCGGCCAGCAGCAGCGCGTCGCGATCGCCCGGGCGCTGGCCATGAAGCCCGAAGTCATGTTCTTCGACGAGGCCACATCAGCTTTGGACCCCGAGCTGGTCAAGGGTGTCCTCGCGCTGATGACAGACCTGGCCAAGGGTGGCATGACCATGGTGGTGGTGACGCACGAGATGGGCTTCTCCCGGAACGTGTCGGACACCGTGACATTCATGGACGCCGGCGTGGTGGTGGAGTCCGGCCCGCCGGAGCAGATCTTCACGTCTCCCGCCACGGACCGGCTGAGGGGCTTCCTCTCGGACGTCCTCTAGCCTCAGCTACACAAGAAAGATCCCCGGTTGCGCCGCAGCCGGGGATCTTTCTTTATGGTTTGGGCCGTGCGTCCGACGCTTGTTCGCAGGACCCCGCCGTCAAGGCAGGGTCCTGGGAACAAGGCTCAGGGAAGCGCACGACGCCGGCCCTCGCCAATGGGGGGCACCTCGCCTGACGCGGGACCAGCCTGCGCGGGACCGGCCAGGGCGGGACTGTCCACCCACGGGACTGGCCCGGGCGGAAACTAGCCCTGCGCGGCTGCGGCAGCCCTGGCCGCGGCGGGCAGGGCGTCGAAAATCCGGTTCATGGCAGCGTCGTCGTGCGCGGCGGACAGGAACCAGGCCTCGAATACCGACGGGGGCAGGTATACGCCGGAATCCAGCATCGAGTGGAAGAACGGGGCGTAGCGGAACGCCTCCTGGCCCTGCGCATCTGCGTAGTTGTGGACCCCGTGGGCCGAGGTTCCGAACGCCACCGAGAAGAGGTTCCCGGCGAACTGGATGGAGTGGTCCACGCCGGCAGCGTCCAGCGCCGTGGACAGGGCGGACGACAGTTCCAGTGACCGCACGTCGATGTAGGAGTACACATCGCGGGTCGCGTGGGTCAGGGTGGCCACGCCGGCTGCCATCGCTACGGGGTTTCCGGAGAGTGTCCCGGCCTGGTAGACCGGGCCGGTGGGCGCGAGGTAGTCCATGACGTCGGCACGTCCGCCCAGGGCCGCCGTCGGCATTCCGCCGCCGATGACCTTCCCGAAGGTGAGCAGGTCCGGCGTCCACGGGTCTGCTGCGTCCGGAGCACCGCCGGTGAGCCCCCAGTAGCCGGAGTAGCCCGTGCGGAAGCCGGTCAGCACTTCGTCCACGATGAGCAGCGCGCCATGCTCCCGGGTGATCTGGGAGAGGCCCAGGTTGAAGCCCTCGCCGGGAGTGACCACGCCCATATTGGCGGGGGCTGCCTCGGTGATGACGGCCGCGATGTTGGGCCCGTGGGTGGCGAACGCCTCTTTCACGGCCGCGAGGTCGTTGTAGGGCAGGACCAGGGTTTCGGCCGCGGTTGCCTCGGTGACACCGGCCGAGCCGGGCAGGGCGAGGGTTGCCACCCCGGATCCTGCGGCGGCCAGCAGCCCGTCCAGGTGCCCGTGGTAGCAGCCGGCGAACTTGATGATGAGGTTCCGCCCGGTGAAACCGCGGGCCAGCCGGACGGCGGTCATGGTGGCCTCGGTGCCGGTGGAGACCATGCGGAGCCGTTCGACGGCGGGGACGCGTTCCATGACGATCTCGGCCAGGTTGGCCTCATCCGGAGTGGAGGCTCCGAAGGACAGGCCGCGGTCCACTGCAGCGTGGACCGCGTCAAGCACGGCCGGATGGGCGTGGCCCAGCAGGGCCGGACCCCATGAGCACACCAAGTCCACATATTCGTTGCCGTCGGCGTCCATCAGGTACGGGCCCTTGGCCGAGACCATGAACCGGGGCGTTCCGCCGACCGACCCGAAGGCCCGGACCGGCGAGTTGACCCCGCCCGGCATCAGCTTGCGGGCGCGGTCGAAAAGTTCCTCGTTGCGAGGGGTGCTGGAAGTCATGGTTCCTATTCTCTCAGTTTGCCGGCGCTCCGGGTGCCGCCCTGGTCAGCCGCCGGCAGTGCCGGGGCCGGCGTCGCGGGGCGTCAGCAGGCGGCGCGAAAGGTCAGCCGGCGAGGGCTTCTGCCACCCGGGGCGCAACCGCCGTGCCGAGCAGTTCGATGGAGCGCATCATGGCCGCATGTGGCAGCGGTCCGTTGCTGTACTTGAAGTCGAAGCGGTCCACGCCCAGGTTCCGTTTCAGCTGGACGATCTTGCGCGCCACAGTGTCCGGGGAGCCGACGTAGAGGGCGCCTTCCGGGGCGCACAGGGCGTCAAACTCGCCGCGACCTGCCGGACCCCAGCCGCGTTCGGCACCGAGCCGGTTGCGTAGGGCCAGCCAGTGCGGGAAGAACTCCTCCCGCGCCTGCTCGTCCGTGGCAGCGACATGCCCCGGCGAGTGCGTGGCCACCTGCTGCATGGGATGTCCGTACTTGCCCATGGCCTCGCGGTAGAGGTCCGCCAGCGGGCTGAAGGCACGCGGCTGGCCACCGATGATGGCGAAGATGATCGGGTACCCGTACTGGGCGCACCGCAGGACGGATTCGGGTGTGCCGCCCACGCCAATCCACGTGGGCAGCAGGTGGTGTTCGAGCGGCGGGTAGACGCTCAGCCCGTGCAGTGAGGGACGGGTCCGCCCTTCCCAATGCACGGGTTTCTGCGCCCGCACCTTGTCAAAAAGCTCCAGCTTTTCCTCGAAGAGGACCTCGTAGTCGGCCAGGTCAAGGCCGAAGAGCGGGAACGATTCCACGAAGGATCCGCGCCCCAGCATGACTTCGGCGCGGCCGTTCGAGATCGCATCCACCGTGGAGAATCGCTGGAACACCCGGATGGGATCGTCCGAGCTCAGCACGGTCACGGCGGAGCCGAGCCGGATCCGGGACGTGCGCGCCGCGGCTGCGGCCAGGAAAACCTCCGGCGCGGACACGGCGTAGTCCTTGCGGTGGTGCTCCCCCACACCAAAGGCATGGAGTCCGACGGCGTCGGCAAGTTCCGCCTGCTCCAGCAGCTGGCGCAGGACGTGGGCGTGCGGTTGGGGGCTGCCGTCCGGATTCGTGCCGACATCGCCGAAAGTGTTCAGGCCCAGGAGGATGCGGTTCCCGCCCACTGGGGCTGTTGGAGAAGCGGCCGGCGATTCCGGGACAGGTCCTTCGCCGGAAGTCCCGGTCACCGGGCTTCCTTCAGCCAGCCGGCGAGCTCGGCGGCCCAGTAGGTCAGCACCATGTGGGCGCCCGCCCGGCGGATGCCGAGGACGGACTCGGCAATGGCTGCCTTGCGGTCGATCCAGCCGTTGGCGGCAGCGGCTTCGATCATCGCGTACTCGCCTGAAATCTGGTAGGCCGCCACCGGCACGGGGCTCATGGCGGCGACGTCAGCCACAATGTCCAGGTAGCTCATGGCCGGCTTGACCATGACGATGTCCGCGCCTTCCGCGAGGTCCAGTTCCACCTCACGCAGTGCCTCGGTGCGGTTGCCGGCGTCCATCTGGTAGGTCCGCCGGTCGCCCTTGAGCTGTGAATCCACAGCTTCCCGGAACGGCCCGTAGAACGCCGAAGCGTATTTCGCCGAGTAGGCGATCACCGAGGTGTTTGCGTGGCCGGCGTCGTCGAGGGCTGCCCGGATGGCGGCGATCTGGCCGTCCATCATGCCGGATGGCCCCAGCATGTGGGCGCCGGCCTCGGCCTGGGCAACGGCCATCCTGGCGTAGATTTCCACGGTGCGGTCGTTGTCGACGTACCCGTCGGCGTCGAGCACTCCGCAGTGTCCGTGGTCGGTGAATTCATCCAGGCAGACGTCGCTCATGATGACCAGGTCGTCGCCCACTTCGGCACGGACGTCGCTGATGGCCTTGTTCAGGACACCCTCCGGGTCGAGGGAAGCTGTCCCTTCGGCGTCGCGGGTTTCCGGGATGCCGAAGAGCATGATGCCGCCCAGGCCAAGTTCAACCGCCTCGGCTGCAGCCCGCTTAAGGGAGTCGGTGGTGTGCTGCACCACGCCTGGCATCGACGTAATGGGGTTGGGTTCGGTGAGCCCTTCGCGGATGAAGGCAGGAAGGATGAGTTCGGCGGGGGCCAGCCGGGTTTCGGCGGTGAGCCGGCGCATGGCGGGGGTGGTGCGCAGGCGGCGGGGGCGTTGGCTGGGGAAAGTCATGGATGATGTCCTTCAGGTTGTTGCGTGGGTGCTGCTGCGGCGGGTGGTCTGCCCGGTCAGGGTGGGGTGAGGGCTTTCACGACGGCGGCCACCAGCCCCTCCGGCGTGGGCTCCTCCGCCACCGCGGCCACGGGCAGGTCCAGCGCGGCCGCCTGTTCCGCCGTCGAACGTCCGATGGCCACGAGCCGGCAGCCGGCCAACGGTGACAGGGCGGCAAGGCGGCGCACGGCGCTCGGGGATGCGGCCACCACCGCGGAGATTTGTCCGCCGTCGATTTCAGCCGCTGCGGCTTCGGGTGTGAGCAGCGTGTACGACGCCGTCGCCTGGCCGGCGCCGGCGCCGGCGTCTTCCGGCTGCACGGCGAGCCTGCGTTCCGCTGCCGCCGGGAAGTCGACCGTGCGGTAGGCCGTTACCGCTGCTACGTCACTGCCGCGGTGGGCCAGTCCGTCGGCCAGTGTGGCGGCGGCAATGTCGGCCTGGGGCAGCAGGACCCTGCCGCGCCCGGTCCAGGCTTCCAGGAAGCCCGCGGCCGACTGTTCCCTGGCCGGCGTCAGTTCCACTGCCAGGCCCTGGGATTCCAGGATCCTGCGGGTGGCGGGTCCGATCGCCCCGATCCTGGTGGCCTGAGGGACCAGGCGGCCCAGTTCCAGTCCGCGTTCCGCTGCCTTTTCCATCAGGACGTGGACGGTGGTGGCGCTGCTGACCACCAGCCAGTCGAAGGCACCGGCGGCCAGTGCGTCGCAGGCTACGTCCAGGGCATGCTGGTCAGGCGCGCGTTCAAAGTCGATCAGCGGCAGCAGGACGGGCGTGGCTCCTGCCCGGGCCAGCGCCTGGACAAGCGCCGCCGACCGTTCCGGGCTGCGGGTTACCAGGACGCGGGTTCCGCTGAGCGGTCCGTGCTGGCCGGGTGCGCTGGAAGGCATCGTCATCGCCGGGTCAGGAGGCCTGGAGGTCGGCAATGTCGGCGGCCCCGGCGGCAAGGAGGACTTCGGCCAGTTCAATGCCCAACAGCGTCGCGCCCACGTCGGTAAGCCCGTCCGTGGCGCGTTTGTCCCGGACGGAAGCTTTCCCGTCCACGGCACACACCACGGCTTCCAGGTGGAGCATGCTGCCCTTGCGGTACGCGTAGGCACCGACGGGAGCGGCGCAGCCGGCTTCGAGCCTGGCCAGCAGGGCACGTTCCGCGGTGACGGCCAGCCGGGTGTCGGGGTCGTCGAGGGCGGCAAGGGCCTGCGCCAGCACTTCCTGGGATCCCTCTGTTGATCCGGGTTTGTGCGGCGCGTCGGCGGTCCGGCACTCGATGGCGAGCGACCCCTGGCCAGCGGCCGGGAGCATCACATCGGGTTCAAGGTATTCGCTGACGGCGTCCAGCCGGCCGATGCGCTCCAGTCCCGCTGCGGCCAACACCACGGCATCGAGATCGCAGGACTTCCCGGGAACCACCTCGGCGGTGGTGTTGCCGGGCAGTCCGGGGACCCGGCCCAGTCGGGTATCCACGTTGCCGCGGATATCCACGATCTCCAGGTCGGCGCGCGCGGCCCGCAACTGGGCTGCGCGCCGCGGCGAACCCGTCCCCACCTTGGCGCCCGCGGGAAGGTCGGCAAGCTTGAGTCCGTCCCTGGCACACAGCACGTCGCGGACATCCACGCGTTTGGGCGTCGCCGCAAGGCTCAGGCCCACTGCGGCTCCCGTGGGCAGGTCCTTCAGGGAGTGCACGGCGACGTCGCATTCGTCGCGCAGCAGGGCGTCGCGCAAAGCGGCCACGAATACGCCCGTGCCGCCCATCTGCGAGAGCGGTCCGGTGAGGACGTCGCCGTCGGTGCGGATGTGGACGAGCTCCACGGGGAAGCCTCCGACGGCGGCGAGCTGGTCCGCGGTCTGCTGCGTCTGGGTCAGGGCAAGCTTGCTGGCCCGGGTACCGATGCGGACTGTCACTGCTGCACTGCTTCCCCGGTTTGGCCCGACGCGGTGTCGGATCCGGCGGCCGGATACGGGTCGTGCCCGGTACCGACGGTCGTGTCCGCTCCTGCGATGGTGGGTTTCTCGCCACGGAAGTTTGCGCAGCAGCCGGGCCGGCACACGTCGTACCAGGGCCCTAGGCCGGTCAGCGCCGGGCGGTCGCTGATGTTGTTGGCCAGCGTGCGTTCGGAGATCAGGTCCACCAGTCCGTTGACGAACTTCCGGTGCGTGCCCGGAGTGGGGACGCGGGTAGCCGCCAGCCCAAGGTTGGCACAGGTTTCCAGGGCCTCGGTGTCCAGGTCCCAGACAACCTCCATGTGGTCGCTGACGAAGCCGAGCGGAACGATGACGATTCCCTTGGTGCCCTTGCCTGCGAGTTCCTCAATGGCGTCGTTGATGTCGGGTTCGAGCCACGGCACGTGCGGGGCACCGGACCGCGACTGGTACACCAGCGACCAGTCCGCGGTGAGTCCGGATTCTTCTTTCACGCGCTCAATGACAGCAGCGGCCGTGGCAAGGTGCTGCGCCACGTAGGCGGAGCCTTCCTCGAATTCGCGCGGTTCGCCCTCCGACCGGCCGGCGGCCTCGGCGTCCCGGGTGGGGATGGAGTGCGTGGCGAACAGGATCTGGACCGGAGCGTCGGGGGTACCTGCATCGGCCAGCTTGGCGCGGACCTCGGCGAGGCCCGCGGCGGTGCCCTCAATGAAAGGCTCAACAAAACCGGGGTGGTCGAAGTACTGGCGGACCTTATCCACTTCGAGGCGGCCGTCCAGGCCGGTGTCCGTCAGGGCCATGCCGATGTCCTCGCGGTACTGGCGGCAGCTGGAATAACAGGAGTAGGCACTGGTGGTGACCATCAGCAGGCGGCGGTGCCCGGCGTCGTACGCGTCCTGCAGCGTCTCCGGGATGTACGGCGCCCAGTTGCGGTTGCCCCACAACACAGGCAGTTCGATGCCGCGGGCACCGAGTTCAGCCTCGAGTGCGGCCTTCAGCTCGCGGTTCTGCTGGTTAATGGGGCTGATGCCGCCGTTGGCACGGTAGTGGTGCGAAACTTCCTCGAGCCGTTCGTCGGGGATCCCGCGGCCGCGGGTGACGTTGCGGAGGAACGGGATGACGTCGTCCTGGCCCTCGGGCCCGCCGAAGGAGGCGAGGAGGACGGCGTCGTAATTCTTGGGAGCCATGCGGCCGGCCTCGGTGACGGGATTGGCGGCGGCGGTCTGGGGGTCGAGCGGGCTCATGCGAGTACCTCGGCT
>Ga0160459_100287_pt1 | contig 23724 bp, 24 predicted proteins | sample HID1973K_E6MG_FD_108208 | JGI IMG/M metagenome (GOLD analysis project Ga0160459, IMG submission 108208) | Enriched mosquito-associated microbial communities from UW Madison campus, WI, USA - HID1973K_E6 MG | ecosystem: Host-associated > Arthropoda: Insects > Digestive system > Unclassified ... | reverse complement strand
CCGCCTTCTGCGCCTTCTTCACCGCCGGCTCGATCGCCTTGGGATCGACGGCGTTCAGCAGGATCATGTCGACGTGCGCCGAAATGAAGTTGTCGATCTGCGTGAACTGCTTGTTCATGTCGTAGTCCGACGACACCGCTTGCACCTTGGCGCTCGGATTGATGGCCTTCGCCTTGGCTTCCGCGCCCTTTGCGATCGTCACGAAGTACGGGTTGCCGAGCGAGCCGACCGTGATGCCGACGGATTTCAACTGCTTGTCGGCGGCGTGCGCCGACAGCGACAGGGTGAATCCGAGAGCGAGTGCGACGCTGGCGAAAAGCTTGTTGTGTTTGCGCATGTTGTTGTCTCCAGTTGGTCCTTTTTTCGAGGGCGGGCGCACGCGGACCCGAATGCGCCCGGATAGCGGAAGTTCAGGTGCGAGCCGAGCCGCGCTGACGGTAACGATCGAGCGCCACCGCGCCGATGATCACGAGGCCCTTGATGATGTATTGCCAGATATCCGACACGCCGAGCAGCACGAGACCGTTCGTCAGCACCGCGATGATGAGCGCGCCCACCAGCGTGCCGACGATCGAGCCCACGCCGCCGACGAAGCTCGTGCCGCCGAGAATCACCGCGGCGATCGCATCGAGTTCATACGACTGGCCGAGTTGCAGACCATTCGCGGCGTAGAGACGCGCGGCGGACATCACCGCGCCGAGACCTGCGAGCAAGCCCGAGATCGCGTAGACGAAGAGCTGGATGCCCCACACCTTGATGCCCGAAAGACGCGCCGCTTCCGGATTGCCGCCGACCGAATAGATGCGCAGGCCGAGCACGGTGCGGCGCAGAATGAACCATGACACGAACACGACGAGCAGCGCGATGATCACGAGCCAGGGCACGCCGAACAGCGTGTCGTTGCCGATGAACGCGAACGACAGTTGCGGATTGAAGATGGTCGTGTCGTGACCGATCAGCCGCGCGATGCCGCGTACCGCGGTGAGCGAGCCGAGCGTGACGATGAACGGCGGCAGTTTCAGCAACGCGATCAACAGGCCGTTGACGACGCCGAAACCGAGACCTACCGCGAGCGCCGCCGGAACGCCGAGCCAGCCCCAGCCCGGAATGTTGGACGCGAGCAGTGCGGCGACCGCGCCCGCCGACAGAATCGAGCCCACCGACAGGTCGATGCCGCCCGTGAGAATCACGAAGGTCATGCCCGCCGCGAGCACGATGTTGATCGATGCCTGCTGCGTGACGATCGACATGTTCTGGAAGCTGAAGAAGCCATCCGTCACGATGCCGAAGCCGATGCACAGCAGGATCAGCACCGGCAGCATGCCGGCGGTGCGCATCAGCACCTGCATGCGCTCGCGATGCTCGATGCTTTTCTGCCGCTGGGTCGTGCTCTCTGCTTTCGCAACCGGCGCGGCGCTTGTTTCCTGGTGTTTCGTCGTGTTAGCCATGTCTCTCTCCGTAATCCTTAAGCCGCCTGATCGAGCTTGATCTTCGAGCCCGTCGCCAGTTCGATGATGCCTTCCTGTGAAATCGGCTTGCCGGAATGGCCGCCGAGCTCGCCCGCGATTTCGCCTTCACGCATCACGAGCACGCGGTCCGCCACGCCGATCACTTCCGGCAACTCGCTCGAGATGACGATCACGCCGACGCCCGTGCGCGCGAGATCGTTGATGATTCGATAAATCTCCGACTTGGCGCCAATATCGACGCCGCGTGTCGGCTCGTCGAGGATCAGCACTTCCGGTTTCGTTTCGAGCAGGCGCGAGAGCAGCACCTTCTGCTGGTTGCCGCCCGACAGCGCACCCACGTTGACGCGCATGTTCGGCACGCGAATCGTCAGCGCGGCGATCGCGTCCTTCGCGCGCGTGTTGCCGCGCGGCAGATCCATCACGCCCGCTTTCGCGTCGCGTCCGGCGACCGTGATGTTGATGTTGTCGCGCACGCTCATGTCGAGGAAGAGGCCCTGGCCCTTGCGGTCTTCGGTGAGATAGACGAGGCCAGCATCGATCGCGTCGCGCGGCGTGCGCAGCTTCACCGGCTTGCCGTGCATCGACACTTCGCCGCGAGTCTTTTCTTCGGCGCCGAAAATCAGCCGCGCGAGTTCCGTGCGTCCCGCGCCGACGAGTCCCGCGATGCCCAGCACTTCGCCCGCGTGCAGGTCGAGGCTGCATCCTTTCACGCGATTGTTGTCGGCGATATCGCGCACCGACAGCACGACGTTGCCCGGATCGTAGGGCGCGTGCTCCTTCTTGTAGAAGCCGGAGATGTCGCGGCCGACCATCATCTTCACGAGGCTGTCGGCGGAGAGTTCGTCGCGCATCAGCGTGCCGACATACGCGCCGTCGCGCAGCACCGAGACGCGGTCCGACAGCTCGTAAATCTCCGCCATGCGGTGGCTGATGTAGATGATCGCGATGCCTTCCGCACGCAACGTCCGCACGAGTTCGAACAGACGATCGGTTTCGCGCGACGAGAGCGGCGTGGTCGGCTCGTCCATCACGAGGATGCGCGCATGCGCATGCACGGCGCGCGCGATTTCGACGAGCTGCCGCTCCGCGATCGACAGATCGCCGACCAGCGTATGCGGCTTGAAGCTCGCGCCGAGGCGCTTCAGCACATCCTCGCAGCCGCGCTCCATGCCTTTGCGATCGACCAGCCTGCCGCGCCGCAACTCGCGTCCCGCGTGGATGTTCTCCGCGACGGAAAGATTCGGCGCGAGGCTCAGTTCCTGATAGATCACGGCGACGCCGAGCGCGCGCGCGGCGAGCGGCCCGTCGATGGTCACGGTCTTGCCGTCGATGAGAATCTGGCCACCCGCATCGGCCTGATACGCGCCCGACAGGATTTTCATCAGCGTGGACTTGCCCGCGCCGTTTTCACCCATCAGCGAATGCACTTCGCCGGGATAGACGGACAGGCGCACGTCGTTGAGCGCGCGCACGCCCGGAAAGGTTTTGCTGATGCCGCGCATTTCCAGAAGCGGCGGCGGACGGGACGGGTCATGCGGCATGGTTCACCTCTTGCGGTTTGAAGCCCGCGTGGCGAATCGCCGCGCGCGGTGAGAAGTTGAAGAACATCGGCAGCGTGGCTGCCCCGATCGCGCCCGCATCCGGGCCGAAGGAGCCGCGCACGAGCGTCGGAGTGCCGCGCGCTTCGGGCGCGTTGGCGGCGAGCGTCGTCGAAAGGCGCTCGACGAGCTTGTCGAGCAGCCCGCCGTCGATATCGGAATCGATCACGACCATCGGCACGTCGAGCACGCAGAGCGTCGCGCGCAAGGCGGGCGCGAGCGCTTCGATGCAGTCGTCGATCCACTCGTCGACGGCGGGAAGATCCCGCTCGATGCACGCCTGCAAGTCGACGCGGTTGTCCGCCGCCGCGCCGCAATAGTTGAGATGCCGCACGAGCGCGTTCAGCGACGCGCGCGACAGCAGGATGTCCCAGCGGCCGGACGGCTGCGGCGCGGAAGGCAGGCGGCTCGGCGGCACCGGAATGACGCCGATGTCGCCCGCGTTGCCCGACGTGCCGCGCAGGCAGTCGCCGTTGATCGCGACGCCGCCGCCGATCGCGGAGCCGAGAAACAGATAGACGAAGTCGTCGCAGCGGCGGCCGTGGCCGTAGAACAGCTCGGCGGTCGCGGCGGCGTTGCCGTCGTTTTCGCTGAAGACGGGCAGTGACAGCGCGCGGCCGAGTTCGTCGGCGAAATCGGTTTCGTCCCAGGCGCGGAAGGTTTCGGCGGGCAGGCCGAGTTCGCGCAGCCAGCTGCCGAGGTTGAACGGCTGCGCGATGCCGACGCCCGTCAGCCGTTCGCGTTCCGGCGCGGACAGCAGGCCGAGCATGTTGTCGATGTCGCGCTGCACGATCTTGAGAGCCTCGGACGGATGCGGCAGCACGGCATCGAGTGCGCTGCGGGCGAGGACATCGCCGGCGAAATTCACGAGCACCGTTTCGATGCCGGTGCGATCCAGCCGCACGCCGATGCCGAACGCGCCGCGCGGATCGAGCCGGATCAGCGACGCGGGCTGGCCGCGCTGGCCGTCGAGACGTCGTCCGGTGTATTCGATCAGGCCCGCATTTTCCAGCGATTCGACGATGCTGCCGACCGCCGTGCTCGTCAGATTCGCGTGGCGCGCGAGTTCGGCCTTCGACGCCGGTTCGGCGCGCCGCAACGCCTGCAACAGCAGCCGCTCGTTGTACCGGCGTACGTTCGCGGAGTTGCTTCCTCTGCCGCTTGGGGATTTCACGCGCTGTCTCCGGAGACGGCCATCGACTCGTGGCCATTAATTAAATCAAGTTGATTTATTTAAGAACGACGGCGCGTCGAAGTAAAGGAGGGAAATCCCGAAGCCGCTTTTTAAGCGCGCTTTGAAGAGATGGTGCGGGCGGCGCGATGCCGAGCAGCCGCAAACGGCGGACCCGGTGCGATTCACACTAGGCGATGCAGCCGACACTGCCAAGCCGCGCGGCGCTGCCTTGCGACGCGCTTACGGGAAGCGTCGCGCAGATCGATGTGCTATCGTCGGCGACACTTTTCGACACTTCTTTCGCCGTTCCATGTTCTCGATCTCCCAGGCCACGCACGCGACCAAGGCGGCGCAATACGACGAGCTGCTACAGCAAGCCCGCGCGCTCATCGCCGATGAAACCGACTTCATCGCCAATGCAGCGAATTTTTCATCGCTCGTCTATCACACGCTGCCGGATCTGAACTGGGCGGGCTTCTATCTCTTCGATGGCGACGAGCTCGTCGTCGGGCCGTTTCAGGGCAAGCCGGCGTGCGTGCGGATCGCGCTCGGACGCGGCGTGTGCGGCACCGCGGCGCGCGAGCGGCGCACGCAGGTCGTGCCGGATGTGCACGCGTTTCCCGGGCATATCGCGTGCGATTCGGCGTCGCGCTCGGAGATCGTCGTGCCGCTCATCGCGAGCGACGGCACGCTGATCGGCGTATGGGACGTAGATAGCCCCGTGCCGAACCGTTTCGACGACGAAGACGCGCTCGGCATGGAAGCGCTGTGTACGGCGTTCGTCGCGCTTGCGTGGAAAAAATGAGCATCGATCCCGCGGACAACGGCGTCGTCACGATCGCGAGCGCGCATGGCGCCGTCGCGACCGCCGACAGGCTCGAAGCGCTGATCCGCGCGCGCGGGCTGATTCTGTTCGCGCGCATCGACTTCGGCGGCGACGCGGCGCGCGCCGGCCTCACGATGCCGCCGAGCCAGTTGCTCGTGTTCGGCAATCCGCAGGCGGGCACGCCACTGATGCAGGCGGTGCCGACCGCCGCGCTCGACTTGCCGCTCAAGGTGCTGTCATGGGAAGACGCCGACGGCCGCGCGTGGCTTTCCTATAACGCGCCGGACTTTCTGCGCGCGCGTCACGGGCTCGACGCCGAACTGATGAAGCCGCTAGGCGGCGTGGCCGCGCTCGCGGAGGCGGCGGCGCGCTGACGATCTGGCGTCATCGGCGCGCAGACGCGTGCGTCTACAATGAGACGTTTTCATCTGTCTCAAAATTCCATGACGAGCCTTGCCCGCCGCCGCCTGCTTGCCGCGTGCGCCTTGAGTGCGTGCGGATTCGCGCGCGTGCGCGACGTGCGCGCGGCATCGGACAAGGTGACGGTCGCGCTCGTGATGAAGTCGCTGAACGATCCGTTCGTCGTCTCGATGATCGAAGGCGCGCGCAATTACCAGCGGCACTACGCATCGCAACTCGATCTGACCACGCACGGCACGCTCGCCGACAATGACGTCGCGGGGCAGATACACATCGTCGAGACGCTGATCGACGCAAAGACCAACGCGATCGTCATCGCGCCTGCCGATTCGAAGGCGCTGTTGCCGGTGGCCGCGAAGGCGATTGCGTCGGGCATCATCGTGATCGCGATCGATAATCCGTTCGACGAAGCCGCGCAGGAAGTGGCGGACCTCGCGATTCCGTTCGTCGGACCGGACAGCCGGCGCGGCGCGAAGCTCGTCGGCGCGTATCTCGGCTCGAAGCTGAAGGCGGGCGACGAGGTCGGCATCATCGAAGGGCCGTCGAACGATCGCAACGCGCAGCAACGCACGCTCGGCTTCAGGGAAGCGATGTCCGCAGCGGGCATGCGTATCGCCGATGCGGACGGCGGCGACTGGACCGCCGCGAGCGGCAAGTCGATCGCGCTGCAGATGCTTTACGCGCATCCCGACGTGCGCGGCCTGCTCTGCGCGAACGACAACATCGCGATGGGCGCGATCGACGCGATCCGCATCGCCGGGAAGAAAGGCCGCGTGCTGGTGACGGGTTACAACAACATCGAAGCCGTGCAGCCGATGCTGGACGACGGCCGCCTGCTTGCGACGGTCGAGCAATTCGGCGCGCGGCAGGCGGTGTTCGGTGTCGATGTGGCGGTGAAGGCGTTGCTCGAGAAGCGGCGGCAGAGGGATTTGTCGCCGTATATGGAGACGCCGGTGCAACTGGTGACGAAAGGGCAGGCGAAGGGGTTTCGGTTTGGGGGCGCGTGAGAACGACGCGCGCTTTAAGAGAAGTCGTGTAGGCCGTCGGGCCGAGTTCGCTTAGTGTCGTGAAACTCAAAGTGCGAATTCAAAAGGCCGTCGCATGACTACGCCACACGCTCACCACCACCGCCCGTTCAAGCAGCCTAGAAAGGCGTGGCAAGCCATTCCCACAGACGTCGTGCCGCTCTATGTTCGGTCCGCGCTCAGAGACGCTATTCGCCTCGAGACGGTATCCGAGGCGGACTACGATGATTTGCTCTGGATTCTGGCCCAGGAATCGAGCGGCATCGTGGATAACCGCAATCACAATTCAAGCGCGCGAGGCCTGTTTCAGCTTTTGCACGCGCAATATGAACTCAATCCCCACGGGGAAAAATCGTTTGGCAATGCAGTGGAAGAATGCCAGGGCGGGATTCGCTATATCTACGGTCGCTATCATTCGGCAAAAGCGGCAAGAGATTTCTGGGAAAGACACCACTGGTATTGACCCATGCGAAAAATCTTTGTCGTATTCTGGCTGCTCATCGCAGCGCCCATTTCGGGTTTCGCTCACAACGCTGAACCGCGTTTCACGGACTATCCCGCAACAGTCAAGGAGGCGCGCAAACCCGTCAAGCTCCGGCTGACCACAAGCGAAAGCCGCCGCTACATCGCCCAACTCGCAGAAGCGGCACGCACTCCCGTCAACTTCGCCGGGCACTTCATCATGAGCGAATGGGGTTGCGGAGCCGGCTGCGTGATGGCTGCCGCGATCGACTCGAAGACGGGAAAAGTCGTCATGCTTCCCTTCACCGTCTCCGACTGGCCGCTCGATGTCACCGAGCCTCTGGCTTACCGCAAGGACAGTTCGCTGCTGATCGTTCGCGGAAGCAGAAACGAACAAGGCCACGGCACTTACTACTATCGATTTGATGGCGCTGCGTTCACGCAAATCGAAGCCGGACGCCAGCGGCCCTGAATCACTCCGCCGCCTTCCCCAACAACCCCCGCGTCGCAAGACTCCGATACAACGCCCTCACGCCGAACGTCCACGGCTCGATTTCCGTCGAGAGCCTCACGGTATTGACGAGCGCGCCGAGGCTCGGCGTCGAGATCGTCACGACATCGCCGAGATGGTGCGTGAATCCGCCGCCCGCCGTATCGCGATCCTTGATCGGCGAGAACATCGTGCCGAGAAACAGCATGAACCCATCCGGATACTGATGATGCGCGCCGTGCGTCTGCGTGACGAGATCGGCCGGATCGCGGCTGATTTCGCTCATGTGGCTGACGCCTTCGAGCACGAAGCCGTCGTCCGCGCCTTCGATGCGCAGCGACACGCTCGTGCCGCGCACCGAATCCAGCGTGAAGCGCTCATCGAACAAGCGCACGAACGGCCCGATAGCGCACGACGCGTTGTTGTCCTTCGCCTTGCCGAGCAACAACGCGCTGCGGCCTTCGATATCGCGCAGGTTCACGTCGTTGCCGAGCGTCGCGCCGACGATCTCGCCGCGCGCATTCACCGCGAGCACGATCTCCGGCTCCGGGTTGTTCCACTGCGATGTCGGATACAGGCCGACATCCGCGCCGAAGCCGACCGATGACATCGGCTGCGACTTCGAAAACACTTCCGCATCCGGCCCGATGCCGACTTCCATGTACTGCGACCACGCGCCGCGACGCTCAAGCTCCGCCTTCAGTTTCGCCGCGCTTTCCGAACCGGGCTTGATCTGCGAGAGATCCGCGCCGATCAGCTTGTTGATCGTGTCGCGCACTTCCTGCGCGCGGCTCGCGTCGCCGCCGGCCTGTTCCTCGATCACGCGCTCCAGCAAGCTCACCGCGAACGTGACGCCGCACGCCTTCACCGCCTGCACATCGCAGGGCGCGAGCAGACGCGGGCCATCGGCGGACGCACCGAGCGTTGCCTGCAACAGGTCCTGCACGCCGCCTAGATGCTCACCTTCCGCGTTCCGGGCTATTTCGAGTGCGTCGGCGCTATCGAAGAGATCGGCGGTGGTCGGCGCGGCGCGCGTGATGTCGAACACTTCGCCGCCGCGCACCGCGACGACAGCGGGACCGTTCACCGGCGCGGGACGCCAGACGCGGCCGATCAGCACGGCATCGGCGAAATCTTCGGGCAGACAGGAGGAGACGTTGACGGTTTGCATGAATGCGAATGACGGGCGGGAAGGGAAAGCCGATCGTAGCCCGCGTGCGGGGTGGTGTCCATCAGGTTGATTAATTGTCCAACCTGTTGGAAGATTCACCCATGAAAAAGACCTATGACGTCCCCGCGCTGCGCCGCGCGAGCGACATTCTCGAAGCGCTCGCCGCCGCTGCCAAGCCGGTGCGCGCCGCCACGCTCGCGGAGCAGACCGGCCTGTCGCGCAGCACGCTGTATCTGATGCTCGAAACGCTCGCGCGCATGCAATGGATCGACAAGCGCGACGACGGCTACATGATCGGCGTCGGCCTGTTCGAGCTCGGCAACGCGTATGTGCGTCATGACAAACTTCAGGCCGCGTTCCGCGAAGGCGCGGGCGCGTTCATCAACAAGCATAACGAGGTGGTGCAACTCGCCGTGCTCGACGGCGTGCAGGTGGTTTATATCGCGCGCGAGGACGCGCATCGTCCGGTGCGGCTCGTCTCCGATCTCGGTTCGCGTCTGCCCGCGCATTGCTGCGCGCTCGGCAAGGCGCTGCTTGCCGGCATGAGCGACGAAGCCGTCGTCGAACGTCTGCCCGAGCGTCTCGAAGCGGTCACGCCGCGCACCATTACGCGGCGCGCGGCGCTGTTACGCGAACTCGCGGCGATCCGTGCGAGCGGGCTCGCGGTCGAGCGCGAGGAGGTCGCCGAGGGACTCGCGTGTTTCGCGGCCTTCGTCGGGATGACGCCGGCGGGCAAGCGCGTCGCGGTATCGACGAGCGTGCCGGTCGGCCGGCTCGATCCGAAACGTGAGAAGCAGATATCGATCGGCATCGTGCAGCTGGCGGCTCACTTGCGCGGCGCGCTCTGACGATGCGATGCGCGCGCTTGCGCGCGGCCCTGCGAAGCGGCGAAGCGCGCCTCGATCGACTCCATGTCCTTTTCCGCATAAAGGGGCGCCGGCGCGTGCGCCGCGATCAGCACGTCGCAGCGCGCGTGCATACACACCACATCGCGCAGACGCGCTTCGCCGTGCCGCCAGCCGGTGTCCGCTTCGCCGCCGAGCACGATGAGATCCACGCTCGCCGCCTGCGCTTCCTTCGCGATCAACGCGCCGACGCTGGTGCCGTCGAGCGGCTGCGTGACGCTGCGCGCGATGCCGTCGATGCCCGCGCTGTCGATCAGCCGCGCCGCATAGCGCGTCACGGCGCGCGCGTGATCGTCGATGACGCCGAGCGTTTCGTCCGGATCGCTGTCGCTGGTGACGACGGCCCACCACGGCGTCTGATCGACGACATGCAGCGCGGTCAGACGCGCGTTGCAGGCGCGGGCTCGTGTGATGGCGGTGGTCAAAGCGCTTTCGCTGAGGCTCGTGCCTACTGCGACGAGGATGTGCTTGTACATGATGCGTCTCCGGTCTGGTTCGTTCAGACAGGATGATCGTCGTGCAGACTTAGGCGCGAATGAGCGCGCGTCTGGATCTTTGTCTGCATCTTTTACGCAGGAACTTAACGGCGGCGCTTTTTCCAGTCGTAACCGGCAGGCGGATCGGCGACGCCAGGCTTGCCTACCGAATGCGGGTTTTCACTGCATAGCGTGACGAAGCCGATATCTTCGCCATCGGCCTGTCGGCGGCGCAACGCCTCCGCAAAGCGCAGCGCATCGGAAAGCGCGTTCTCATCGAACCGTTTGAAGTGCGCCGCGCCTTCGATATCAGGGTTGCCGCCGAGCCAATACACGACGAACATCGATTAGCCTCTCGTATTGAAGATGAATGCACCATCGCCGCCGCACGAGCCACGGCGGTGCAGATCCTGCACGGCGCGCGTGAACCGGCGCGCCGCGACAGCCACCGGGTAATCCCGAAGTGTAACGTCGGCGGACCGCACCCCGCCTGGCGCTGCGCCTTCAGCGACCCGCGAGGGAATGATCGTTGCTCTCATCTCCGTCCATTCCGAGGCCAAAACGATGCAACGACACGACCGTGTTCCTTCGCAAGCGCTGTGGCAGATTCCGCCGCGCGCAACGCGCCCCGACGAGCCGCGCGTGCTCATCGCCGATGACGATCTGGAGGCGACGCGCGCAATCTGTCTTGCGCTCGAAGACGCCGCGTTCACCGTGCGCGCGGTGCACACGGGGCTCGACGCCGTGTCGCTCGCGCGCAAATGGCGGCCGGGCGTGATCCTGCTCGATCTGATGATGCCGCTCGGCGACGGCTGGGAAGCCGCCGAAGCGATTCGCGCGATCGATCTGTCGATGCTGCTGATCGCGCATACGAGCCGCACCGACCCCGAAGACCTCACGCGCGCGCAACGCACCGGCTTCAACGGCTACTTCGTCAAGCCGACGGAACTCGACGGAATGATCGCGATATTGCAGGACTATTTCTCGATGCGGGAGGGCGAGGGCGATCACGCATCGGCGCGCTTGCGCTGAATGTCGTCGAGCTTGAGCGCAAGCTGATCGATGTCGCGCTGAACGTGTTCCTTGAGCATGTCTTCCCAATACTGACAATAGCCGGCCCAGAACGGCATCTGCGAGTGCGCGGACGCGGCCGTCGGCAGTGGATCGGGCAGCATCCGGCTCAGACGGCGGATTTCCTTGTGCTTCCATTGCAGCAACGCGCGTCGATGGCCGCGGCGCGGCGGGCACATCTCGTTCATTCGCGCGACCGCGATAGAGAAACCCTCGGCGGGCCGCGATGCCATCCTCGTCAGCACAGCGGTTTGCGGGCGCGGCCCGCGTTCATGGCAGATGATCGCGCCGATCTGGCCAAGGATGTACATCGCCTTCGCCATCGGGGCTTCGGAAGGGTGTTGCATGGCGCCTCTCTCGATTTGTCGTTATGGTCTTCGTGCACGGGCGCGCGAATCGACCTCGTTCTTGATATTGATACGTTGTAGCCTACCGCTTTAATAAGATACCGTATCGAAATTAATCCGAAGTACGTATCGACAAAAAGATACAGTCAACGCAACACGCGCTGCGAACTGAAGCGCAGGGCATTTTTGCTTCGGAATGTGCAGGATTTATTGCTGCTCAAAGCAGGCTATTGCCGTGCCGGTCACGACGCGCCCAGCACATGCCGGGCAAACAATTCGCGCACGCCTTTGGGCGTGTCGTCGTTGTCACAGGTCGTGGCCGCGACGATCCGCTCGCGCGGCGCGACGAAGATGAACTGCTCGCCGTATCCGGCGGCGAACACATAGCGCGGATCGATCCAGCAGAGATAGCCGTATTGCGCGTCGTCCATCGGCGGGCCGCCATCGCCATGCACGGCGGTGGCTTCATCGATGAACGTTGCGTCGATGAGCCGCGCGCCGCGCCACACGCCCCGATGCAGCATCAACTGCCCGATTTTGATCATGTCGCGCGTGCGCAACGTGAGGCCGCGGCCGCCGAAGGTATGTCCATCCTCGTCGCTGATCCATTCGCAACTCGCGATGCCGAGCGGCGCGAACAGCGTGTCGCGCACGTAGCACTCGAGCGTGCGTTTCGTAGCGGATTCGATGACGAGCGACAGCAACAGCATCGCGTGTGAGTCGTATTCGAAGCGCATGCCGGGCTGCGCGATCGGCCGCGCCAGCACGAAGCGCAGCCGGCTGCCTTCGCGGGAAAAGCGCTCGCACGGGCCGAGCACGCACTCGTCGACGACGCCCTGATCCCATTCGAAGCCGGAAGTCATCGTCAGCAGATGCCGCAGCGTGATGCGCTGCACGCGGCGATCGAAGCCGTATAAGCGCATCTGCGGCAGGAGGTGGCAAACGGGTGTGTCGAGCGGCGGCAGCAAACCTGCGCGCAACGCCGCGCCGACCGCGAGTCCGACCACCGTCTTCGTGACCGAATTGATGTCCTGCGGGCTTTGCGCGTCGACATCGTACCGATAGTGCTCGAACACGATACGGTCTTCGTGAGCGATGACGAAACTACGCACGCCGGGTTGCCCGGCCAGCGCTTTCTGCAATGAAGTGAAGCCGGAATCGTTGACGAACGTCATGAGCAAGAGATGCCGGAATGAAGATATAAGCAGGATACCGAAGCAAAAAAGTACGGTCGAGCGCAAAGAACGATTCGCTTGATCCGCGTGCAGGTTCCGCCGAATCGTGTTACACATCGAGCAATCCGGATGCCACGCAGCGCGGCATCGCAGTCTTTCAGCGGTTTCAACTCACTTTCAGCGAGCCTGAATTTGTCTGTCCGACGACTCGCGACGCTCTGGCGGCTTGGCCGGGCGTTCGTCCACGAAAGCCAGCTGACCAGCGACGGCGCCGCGATCACGCGCGTGGCGCGCTTCTTCGCGTCCCACGGTGCGCGCGCCGCGCCGCTCGGCGCAGGCGTGCCCGCGCTCTCGCAACTCTCACGCGTGCTGGAAAACGCTTCCGGGACGCTCGCGCGTCATCCGGCGCTTGCGGAGACGGCAGTGCGCGTCGCCTTGCACGAAGTCGACGGACTGTTCACGCCCTATGACGCGGCCGCCTTTCGCGCGGCTTGCGGGGCGACGTTTCCCGCCACACTTTCATTCGACCTCACCGGGTTGAGCGATGTGCCGCTGCGTTCGGGCATCGCGGAGCAGACACATGCGGCGCGCATCGGCGAGACGCCGGTGCGTGTAACGCTGCTGCGCGCCGACACCCGCGCCGAACTCGACGACGATCTCGATCTCGCGCTCGCGGCGGCGCGTTTCGCGGAACGGCGTTCGGCGCAGGCGCGCGAGATGCATCCGGTGGAATGGGTGCGGCGGGCGCGCGAAAGCGTCGACGCGATGATCGACTTGCGCCAGCGCGCCGCTGATCAGAGCTACCTGCGCTTTCGCCTGCGCGACGACGACCGCCTCGCGGTGCCCGAAGTGCTGTGGGACTACTGCAACGACGCGGTGCTGACCACGCGCGCGATCGAGACCGCCGCGCTATCGGATGCGGACGCGCTTGCGTCATGCGGGCTCGACCAGGCCGATGTCCTCGCGACGCTCATCGAAGCGTTCTTCGAAATGTCGCTCGATGTCGGCGTATATCACGCGGGGCTAGATGCGGCGGGCGCGCGCGTGAGCATCGAGCCCGGGACGCGCGGCCAGATCGTCCTGGAAGCCGATAACCCGTTGATGATCTTCGCCGCGCACGAGCGTGATTTTCTCGTCGGCGTATCGCATGCGCTCATGTCGGGCGATCACAAGGCGGCGGCGCGCGCGCATCTCGAACACGGCCGGCCCGCGACGAACGCGACGCATCATGAAGTGCGGGTCGAAGCGACGTATCGGCGCGAGGCCGAGCGCTTTGCGTCGCCGCACGCGCGGCACGGCGTGGGCGTGGCGCAACTGTTCGGCGCGATCGGCAAGGCGCCCGCCGAGCATATGTTCAGCGCGGGGCACGGGCGCATCGCGTCGCGCGCGGTGCTGCTGTCGCGGGCGATGGAGCGCATCGAGCGCGTGGCGCAGGAGATCGCGCCGAATGTCGATGTATGGAAGATCGCGCGCAAGGTGATCGTGCGGCTTGCAGCGGATCAGTTCAGTTGCAGGAGTCTCGCGGCGCGTCTCGCGCGCGAAGCGACGCATTGGCCGCACACGCTGCCGCGCTTGCCGACGCTCATCGCGCACTACGCGGCGACAGCGCGACGATAATTCATCAGCGCGTGCCGGGGCTCATGCGCTCCGCGATCACGCGGCACGCTTCCCTGAGCGGCATCACGTACGTTTCAAGCGGCGTCGCGCACTTTCTGAACAGCGGAATACTGACGCTCACGCAGCCGAGCGTCGCACCGTTCGCGCCGACGATCGCGCTGCCGTAGCAGAAAATCTGCGCCTCGTTTTCCTCGCGGTCTTCCGCGTAGCCGCGCGCGCGGGTCGCGTCGAGTTCGGCGTCGAGCGCGGCGCGCTCGATGATCGTATTCGGCGTGAAGCGCTCGAACGCGATGCCTTGCAGCAGCGCATCGCGTTCGGCGGGCGTCTGCGTCGACAGATAAGCCTTGCCGACGGAACTCGAATAGAGCGTGACGCGCGTGCCGATGCGCGAGGCCATGCGCACCGCGTGCGGGCTTTCGAGCTTTTCGACGTACACCATCTCCGAGCCGCTGCGCACCGCGAGGTGCACGGTTTCCTGGGTGGCGTCGCGCAAGGTCTGCAGCGCGTCGGCGGCGGCGATGCGCAAGTCCGAGCGTTCCCAGCTGCGGCTCGCGAGCGACATCAGGCGCGGGCCGAGCGCGTAACAGCCGCCGCGCGCGCTCTCGACCACCAGCCCCTCGGCGATCAGCGCGCCGACGATGCGATACACCGTCGGACGCGGATAGCCGCTCGCCGCCGTGAGCCGCGCGATGCTTGGCGGCTCGTCGGCATCGGCGATGACCTGCAGCACCGCCATGAACTTCGAAAAGGCGGCGGTGCCGCTGGCTTTGGCGGCGTCGAGAGCGGTGGTGTCGGTCAGCATGATGCTGCGAATCATGCCACGAGATAGCCGCCGTCGACGGGCACGATCGCGCCGGTCATGAACGACGCCGCCGGCGACGCGAGAAACGCCGTCACGCGCGCGACGTCTTCCGGCAAGCCCCAGCGCTTCATCGGCGTGCGCTCGAGGATGGCCTGCGAACGGCCATCGTCCTCCTGGAGCGCCTGCGTCAGCGGCGTCGCGATCCAGCCGGGCGCGACGGCGTTCACGCGGATGCCATCGGCCGCGTAGGCGATGGCGAGCGACTTCGTCAGTTGCGCGACGCCGCCCTTGCTCGCGCTGTACGCGGGCACGAGCCCGCCGCCGAAGAACGTCAGCATCGACGCCGTGTTGACGATCGAACCCTTGCTCTTCGCGAGCAAGGGGCGCGCGGCGGCGCACATCCGCATCGTGCCGTTGAGGTTCACGGCGATCACGCGCTCGAACGTTTCGATGTCGTGCTCGTCGCCGCGACGGATCATGCCCGCGCAGTTGACGAGCACGTCGAGCGCGTCGAGCGCGTCGAACAGCGCGGCGGCGCTGGCGGCATCGGCGACATCGAGCGCGGCGAGTTCGACGCCATCGCCGAGTGCGTCACGTTGGGCTACGGTCGGCGCGAGGCCCGCCGCGATCACGCGCGCGCCGAGCGCGGCGAACTGCTGCGCGATGCCCGCGCCGATGCCCTGCGTGCCGCCAGTCACGAGGACGGTCTTGCCCTTGAAGAGATCAGCCTGAAAAGTCATAACGTTGTGATTTAGACGACGGGAACGGGTGCGGCCTGCTGCTCGGCGTCTTCGATAGGCGCGCGCACGACGAACATGTAGACGAGCGCGGCGGCGAACGCGACGCCCGCGCTGATCAGGAACGCGTTCACGAACGAGTGCGTCTTGTCGACGACGAGGCCGGTGATGAACGGCGCGAACGAGCCGCCGAAGTAACCGCCGAAGTTCTGGATACTGCCGAGCGACGCGACCATGTGGCGCGGCGCGGCGACGGAAACGAGCGCCCATGCCGCGCCGCTCGCCATGTTGACGAAGAACATCGCGGCGGAGAGATAGACGATCGCGAGCGTGAGATTCGGCGTGAACGCGGCCGGCACCGTGAAAAGCGCGCCGCCGATGAGACCCGAGCAGATCGGCCACTTGCGGCTGCGGATCGGGGCGACGCCGCGCGCCATCAGACCATCGGCGATGAAGCCCGACGAGAGCATGCCGAGCGTGCCTGCGAGATACGGAATCGTCACGACCCAGCCAGTCTTCGCGATCGTCAGGTGGCGCTCATGTTCGAGATACGCGGGCAGCCAGGTGAGATACAGCCACACCATGTAGATCACGCCCATGAAGCCGAAAATCATGCCCCACGTCGTCGCCTTGCCGAACAGGCCGCGCCATTCCGCGAAGGTCATGTTGCGTTCCGCGCGCTGCGCGGGCTCGCCTTCGGTGAGATGCGCGAGTTCCTGCGATTCCAGCTTCACATCGCGGCGATTGCGATACACGATGTACCAGCCGATCGACACCGCAATCCCGAGCACGCCCATGATCACGAACATGTTGCGCCAGCCGAAGTTGAGCAGCAGCACGGTGAGGATCGGCGGCGCGAGCGCGGGTCCGATCGTCGATGAGGTGACGAAGATGCCGGTCGGCTTGCCGCGTTCGCGTTGCGCGAACCATTCGGACACGACCTTCGCGCCGGCGGGAAACTGCGGCGCTTCGCCGATGCCGAGCGCGATCCGCGCCGCGAGGAACTGATGCAGGTTCGTCACGAGTCCGCCGAACAACTGCGCGACCGACCACACGAACATGCCGAGGCCGAGCATGACGCGCGCGCCGAAGCGATCGAGCATCGCGCCGATGGGCAACTGCGAGAACGCATACGCGAACGAGAACGCGGAGAGCAGCAGGCCCATCTGCGACGCGGACAGCCCGAGTTCCTGCGTAACGGAGTGATTCGCGATCGAGAGCGTGCTGCGATCGAGATAATTGACGATGCCCGCGAGCATCAAAAACGTGATCGCGACGATCTGAACGCGCTTCAGGCGCGGTGATTTTTCCAACATGTTGTCTCCTCCGAATGCTCTTGTGAGTCTGATAGAGGTGGTTTGGGAAATCAGCGGATGAACTGGTCGACGAAATCCGCGCCGAGACCAACCGACTCGTAATGCTTGCGGCACATGTCGACCTTGGTGAACACGTCTTCGTAGCCGGTGTAGTTGCCGTACGGGTCGCAATAGAACATCACGCCGTTCACCTGGAAGTACGTGATCATCTCTTCCACGTCTTCGGGCACGTACAGCGTGTGGGTTTCGCCGGGCGGTTCGAAGACATAGCTGCCTTCAGTCGCTTCCCAGTCATGTTCCAGATACCGCCAGCGGCCCTTCAACACCATGCCGTGCACTGCTTGCGGATGACGATGACGCGACAGCACGCCGGATTTGCGCACGCGCAGGAGGTTCATCCAGTAGCCGGTCGACACATTCAGGCACAGCGGGCGAAACCAGACGTTTTCGGCTTGTGGAACCCATTCGCGCTCGTCGGTCGGAATCGCATGACCGATGACGATTTCTTTCTGCGCTTCTTTCGGGAAGGGAAGTTGATACGGCGTCATGGCGTCCGCCGCGGGCTTTGGCGCGCTCATCGCGTCTCCTTGTCCATATTGTGGATGTGTAAATCAAATTATGGACAAATATTCTGCCTCGTCGCGGGAATTGTCAAGATTCTTCATCCGATGCCGAATTCGTGCAGGGACGAAAAAAAGCGGCCCCTGTAACGGGGCCGCCTTTCGATCGCTCGAAGAATCCGAACGGGTTATCGCGCCATCATCAGCATATGCACGTTATGCATCACCCACACCGTGCCGACGATCAGGATCAACGACATGAGGATGGTGTAAGCGAACGACATCGCGTGCCAGCGCTGTCCCTTCGACGCGTTCACGTGCAGGAAGAACACCACATGCACAATGACCTGTATCGCGGCGAGCACCGCGAGCGCGACGATCGCGCCTTCGCCTTTGAACGCGCCCGAGGTCGCGGCCCAGAACGAAGCCACGGTCAGCACGACAGCCAGCACGAAGCCGATGAGATAGCCGCGCACGGTGACGTGCGGGAAATCGCTTGAGTCGGTATGCGTATGTGCCATCAGACCACGCTCCCAAGATAGACGAAGGAAAACACGCAAATCCAGACGATGTCCAGGAAGTGCCAGAAGAGGCTCAGGCACGCGAGGCGGCGCAGATCGCGCTCGCTCATCTGCGGCTTGCGCACGATCTGCACCACGAGCACGGCCAGCCAGATCAGACCGATGGTGACGTGCAGCCCGTGCGTGCCGACCAGCGTGAAGAACGCCGACCAGAACGCGCTGCGTTGCGGACCCGCGCCTTCGGCGACGAGATGCGCGAACTCGTGCATCTCCAGCCACAGGAAGCCGACGCCGAGCGCCGCCGTGACGAGCAGCCACGCGAGCGTCGCGCCTGACTTGCGGCGCGTGGCGGAGATCATCGCGAGACCGAAGGTCAGGCTGCTCGTGAGCAGCAGCGCCGTCTCGTACGCGACATCCGTCAGGTTGAACAGGTCCTTGGCCGTCGGGCCGCCTGCCGTCTGCATCGCGAACATCGCAAACGTTGCGAAGAGCGACGCGAACAGCACGCAGTCGGTCATCAGGTAGGCCCAGAAGCCGAACACCGAATGCGACTGGTGCTCATGCTCGTGCGCGTGATGCGCGGACAGTGTCGATTGCGACATTACATCGCCTCCAGTTCGAGTTCGCGCGCAGCACCTGCCTTCGCGGGCGCTTTCGGCGGGCGATTGCGCTCTTCGGTCGACTTCACGGTCGCGGCCGGGATGATGAAGCCGCCGTTCTCACGGAAGCTGTAACCGATCGCCGTCGCGACGATGCCGACGAGACCCACGATAGCCAGCCACCAGATGTGCCAGATCGCGGCGAAACCGAACGCCAGCGCGAACAGACCGATCACCAGACCCGCGCTCGTATTCGACGGCATGTGGATGTCGCCGAACGGACGCGCATCGATGCGGCCGTGTTCCTTGGCATCGGCGAAATCGTCGAGTTCGCGTACAGCCGGGATATTCGCGAAGTTGTAGACGGGCGGCGGCGAGCTCATGGTCCATTCCAGCGTGCGGGCGTTCCACGGATCGCCCGTGACGTCGCGATACGCAGGCTGATTGCGGCGGATGATACTGACCACGATCTGCGCGACCTGGAACACGACGCCCACCGCGATGATCGCCACGCCGACAGCGGCGACGATGAAGTACGGCTGCCATGCCGGGTTGTCGTAGTGATTCAGGCGGCGCGTCGCGCCCATGAAGCCGAGGATGTAGATCGGCACGAACGCCACGAAGAAGCCCACGAACCAGCAGATGAACGCGTTGCGGCCCAGCTTTTCGTCGAGCTTGAAGCCGAACACCTTCGGCCACCAGTACTGCACGCCCGCGAAGTAGCCGAACACCACGCCCCCGATGATCGCGTTATGGAAGTGGGCGATCAGGAACAGCGAGTTGTGCAGCACGAAGTCCGCGCCCGGAATCGCCAGCATCACGCCGGTCATGCCGCCGAGCGTGAAGGTGATGACGAAGCCGATGGTCCACAGCACGGGCGTGGTGAACTGCACGCGGCCGCGGTACATGGTGAAGAGCCAGTTGAAGATCTTCACGCCGGTGGGGATGGAGATGATCATCGTCATAATGCCGAAGAAGGCATTGACGTTCGCGCCCGAGCCCATCGTGAAGAAGTGGTGCAGCCACACGAGGAACGACAGCACCATGATGCAGCACGTCGCATACACCATCATGCGATAGCCGAACAGCGGCTTCTTCGAGAACGTCGCGATCACTTCCGAGTAGATGCCGAAGGCGGGCAGAACCAGGATATAGACCTCGGGGTGACCCCAGGCCCAGATCAGGTTCAGATAGACCATCGGGTTGCCGCCGCCGTCGTTCGTGAAGAGGTGCATGCCCATGTAGCGGTCCAGCGCGAGCAGCGCGAGCGCCACGGTCAGGATCGGGAACGTCGCCATGATCAGCACGTTCGAGCAGAACGCCGTCCACGTGAAGACGGGCATCTTCATCCACGTCATGCCGGGCGCGCGCATCTTGACGATCGTCACGAAGAAGTTCACCGCCGTCAGCAACGTGCCGACGCCTGACAACTGCAACGCCCAGATGTAGTAGTCGACGCCGACGCCCGGACTGAACTGCGTCTCGGAAAGCGGCGGATACGCGAGCCAGCCCGTTGCCGAAAACTCGCCGATGAACAGCGACAGGTTGATCAGAATGGCGGCCACGGCCGTCATCCAGAACGAGAGCGAGTTGATGAACGGGAATGCCACGTCACGCGCGCCGATCTGCAGGGGCACGACGAGGTTAAAGAACGCGACCAGCAGCGCCATGGCCATGAAGAAGATCATGATGGTGCCGTGCGCCGAGAAAACCTGGTCGAAGTGATGCGGCGGCAGATAGCCCGGCGAATCCATTGCGATGGCTTGCTGCGCGCGCATCATGACGGCGTCGGCGAAGCCGCGCACGAGCATCAGCCCGGCGACGACGAGATACATGACGCCGATGCGCTTGTGATCGACCGAAGTCAGATACTCGCGCCAGAGCCAGCCCCATTTGCCGAGTTTGGTGAGAAGGGCGACCGTACCGAGCGCGAGGATCGCCATGAAGACGGTCGCCCCCATGATGATGGGCTCGTGGTACGGGATCGCCTCAAGCGTTAATTTGCCGAACATGGCTTACCCCTTCGTTACACAGTTGTCGCCATTCACATCGAAGCGGCCGTTGTTGTATTTGCCGACGATGTTCTTGAACAGCTTCGGATCGACGGTCGAGAAATAGCGCACCGCGACCTTCTCACTCGGGCGTGCGACGCCGGCGTAGACGTCCATGCTCAGGTTCTCGGGCGCGGTCTTGACCTTCTTGATCCACGCGTCGAAGTCTGCGTTGGACATCGCCAGCGCGCGGAACTTCATGTCGGAGAAGCCTTTGCCGCTGTAGTTCGCCGAGATGCCCGCGTAGTCGCCCGCGTGATCGGTCAGCAGGTGCAGCTTCGTCTGCATGCCGGCCATCGCGTAGATCTGGCTGCCGAGTTGCGGGATGAAGAACGAGTTCATCACCGAATCCGACGTGATGCGGAAGTTCACCGGCGTGCCGACCGGAAACGCGAGCTGGTTGACCGACGCCACGCCCAGGTCCGGATAGATGAACAGCCACTTCCAGTCCAGTGCCACGACTTCGACGTTGATCGGCTTGACGTTCGATTCCAGCGGCTTGTACGGATCGAGCTCATGCGTGGTTTTCCACGTCAGGATGCCGAGGTACAGGATGATGATCGTGGGGAGGGCCCAGACCACCACTTCGATGGCCGTGGAGTGCGCCCACTTCGGCGCATAGGTGGCGTTCCTGTTGGACGCCCGATAGCGCCATGCGAAAAACAGGGTGAGCAGAATCACCGGGACTACGACAAGAAGCATGGCGTAAGTCGCGGTGGCGATCAGCGAGGATTCCGCTGCGCCGATCACGCCTTTCGAGTCCAACACCTCCAGCTTGCATCCCGAAAGACAGAGACTGGCTATCAACCCCGATAACAATGGCACTGCTAAACGTTGGGTATTTTCATTCATTGCATTCGCTGGTTTCTATGATCGAAGCGTCCGGGGAAGAACGCCGCCGCACGGCGTTGCGCCGCGTCAGGATCATGCCACGCGCGTTTTTTCGCGATGGTGCGAATGTTAGGAAAATTGTTTCATATCAACCCGATGCGACAGGGTGTCGCGCTTTCTGAGCCGTCGGGAGAGAGTACGGGAGTCTACAACGAAGGGATGAGGTCACAGGTGTCAAAAAGCGTGGTTATCGGCGGATTTCATTCCGCCGCACAGAACGCCCGCCGTGCCAGCGCGTGCTCAGTATTTTCCGCAGGTTTATTTGCTTAGATACCTAAGTTTATGATGAGCTCCATCCGATGAAACTCAGTCGATCACTTCGAGGGGGAGCCGCGCTTGGAACTGACAATCGATGCGATGAAGGCAGCCCTGTCGCGTTCCACGCGGCTCGATGCGAAGTGGCTCGTGATCGGCGGCGCGGTCGTCATCGCGGGCGTGCTCGCGCTGATCCCGCTCGTGTTCCTCTTCTGGCAGAGCTTCTTCACGCCGCAAGTCGCCGATAACCCCGCCGTTTTCACCTTCGGCAATTACAGACTCGCGTACGGCAGTCCCGAAACGCTGCGCACGCTCTTCAACTCGCTCAAGTTCGCGTTCGGCGCCGCCTGCGTGTCGTTCGCGATCGGCACCGTGCTGGCGTGGATCATCGAGCGCACCAACACGCCTTTCCGCAAGTTTTTCTACGCCATCACCATCGTCCCGCTGATCGTCCCGAGCATCCTTTTCACGATCGCGTGGATCTTTCTCGCGAGCCCGAAAATCGGCGTGCTCAACGTGGCGCTCGGCTCGCTGTTCGGCGTGACGAAACCCTTCTTCGACATCTACAGCATGGGCGGCATGATCTGGGTCGACGGCCTGCATTATTCGACGATGGCCTTCCTCCTTATGTCCGCCGCCTTTCGCGGCATGGACCCGTCGCTGGAGGAATCGTCGCTGATGAGCGGCGCGGGCATCGCGCGGACGATGTGGCGCATCACGCTGCGGCTCGCGTTTCCGGCCATCGTCTCGACGCTGCTGATTCTCTTCGTGCGCGCGCTCGAATCGTTCGAAGTGCCCGCGCTGATCGGCTTGCCGGTGAAGCTGCAAGTGTTCACGTCGTCGATCTACGAGGCGATCGAGCAGTATCCGAGTCAGATCGGACTCGCTTCCTCTTACTCGATGCTGCTGCTCGTCATCACCTCGGTCGGCCTCTATCTGCAATCGCGCGTCTCCTCGGGCGGCGGCAAATATTCGACGATGAGCGGCAAGGGCTTTCGTCCGCGCGTGGTCGACATCGGTAAATGGCGTTATCTGACGGCCGGCGTGTTCGTCGTCTACTTTTTGCTGATCGTCGCGTTGCCGTTCGCGGTGCTGCTGTGGTCGTCGCTGCAGAAGTATTACCGCACGCCATCGCTCGCCGCGCTGCATCATCTTTCGTTCGATGCTTACGGATACATCCTGCATCTCTCGACGCTGCGTCACGCGGTCGTCAACAGCCTCCTGCTCTCGTTCGGCTGCGCGACCGCCGTCATGCTGCTGTCCGCGGTGATCTGCTGGATCGTCATCAAGACGAAGCTGCCGGGCCGCTGGCTGCTCGACAACCTCGCATCGCTGCCGCTCGTGTTTCCGGGGCTCGTGCTCGGCCTGTCGTTCATGATCGTTTCACTGAAGGTCGATATCGGCATCTACGGGACGCTGTGGATTCTGCTGATCGCGTACATCACGCGCTTCATGCCGTACGGCATGCGCTACACGACGACATCGATGGTGCAGATTCACAAGGAACTCGAAGAGTCCGCCGCGATGAGCTGCGCGAGCTGGAGCGCGACGTTCTTCCGCATCGTGCTGCCGCTCCTGAAGCCGGGCCTGCTCGCGGGCTGGATCTACGTGATGATCGTGTCGATCCGCGAGCTGTCGAGTTCGATCCTGCTCTACAGCCCCGGCTCGGAGACGGTGTCGATCGTGATCTGGGAGCTGTGGCAGAACGGGCAATACGTGGAGCTCTCGGCGCTCTCGGTGATGCTCGTGCTCGCGTTGCTCGCGCT
>Ga0160459_100286_pt1 | contig 23784 bp, 18 predicted proteins | sample HID1973K_E6MG_FD_108208 | JGI IMG/M metagenome (GOLD analysis project Ga0160459, IMG submission 108208) | Enriched mosquito-associated microbial communities from UW Madison campus, WI, USA - HID1973K_E6 MG | ecosystem: Host-associated > Arthropoda: Insects > Digestive system > Unclassified ... | reverse complement strand
GCCGCCGAACGCGAGCACTGCGGCGTCGATCGCGGCCGCAACCTGCGCTTCGTCGGTAACGTCGGCCTGGACGCCGATGGCGACGTCCGGGCCGCCGAGCTCTTCGGCTACCTTTTCGGCGTTCTCCAGGTTCAGGTCGGCGATGACCACGCAGGCGCCTTCCGCGGCGAGGCGGGTGGCGATGGCCTTGCCGATGCCTGACGCGGCGCCGGTCACCAGGGCGATGCGGGTGGCGTGGGACTTCGGCTTGGGCAGCCGCGCCAGCTTGGCTTCCTCCAGTGCCCAATACTCGATCCGGAACTTCTCGGATTCCTCGATCGGGGCGTAGGTGGAAATCGCCTCGGCGCCGCGCATCACGTTGATGGCGTTGATGTAGAACTCACCGGCCACCCGGGCGGTCTGCTTGTTCGCCCCGAAGGAGAACATGCCCACGCCGGGCACCAGGACGATGGCCGGGTCCGCGCCGCGCAGCGCCGGGCTGTCCGCATCCGCGTGGCGGCTGTAGTACGCCCGGTAGTCCTCGCGGTATGCCGTGTGGAGTTCTGTGAGCCGTGAGACCGAGTCCTCGACCGAAGCGTTGGCGGGCAGGTCCAGGATCAGCGGCTTGACCTTGGTGCGCAGGAAATGGTCCGGGCAGGAGGTGCCCAGGGCGCCCAGGCGCGGGTGCTCGGCGGCTTCGAGGAAATCGAGGACGACGGCGTCATCGCTGAAGTGCCCCAACTGCGGTTTGTCGGTGGAGGCCAGGCCGCGGATCACCGGTGCCAAGGCTGCGGCCTTGGCACGGCGCTCTGCCTCCGGCAGCGCACCGTATCCGGGCAGCTTGGGCCCGAAGGGTTCGGCCGCGCCGTTCTCGGCGATGTACTGCTCAGCCTGGTCGATGATCCACAGCGAGTTGGCCTCGGCCTCTTCGCTGGTGGCGCCCCAGGCGGTGATGCCGTGGCCGCCCAGGATGGTGCCGATAGCCTGCGGGTTGGCGTCCTTGATCGCGGCGATGTCCAGGCCCAGCTGGAATCCGGGGCGGCGCCAGGGAACCCAGACCACCTTGTCACCGAAAATCTTGGTGGTGAGCGCTTCGCCGTCCACCGCCGTCGCGATCGCGATGCCGGAGTCCGGGTGCAGGTGGTCCACGTGCGCGGCGTCCACCAGGCCATGCATGGCGGTGTCAATTGACGGCGCGGCACCGCCCTTGCCGTGCAGGCAGTAATCGAAGGCGGCCACCATTTCGTCTTCGCGCTCGACGCCCGGGTAGACGTTCTTCAAGGCGTTCAGCCGGTCCAGCCGCAGCACGGCAAGGTTCGCAGCCTTCAGCGTGCCCAGGTCACCGCCGGAACCCTTCACCCAGAGGAGTTCGACGTCCTCACCGGTGACCGGGTCCTTCTCGGTGCCCTTGGCGGAGGTGTTGCCGCCGGCAAAGTTGGTGTTCCGCTTGTCCGCGCCGAGGCGGTTGGAACGCGAAACCAGGTCTTCAACAGTCTTGTTGCTCATAGGAATTAAGCGCCCCATCCGGCTTGCTGGCCGCCTGCGCGGTCCTCGTTGATCTGTTTCTGGTAGCCGCTGGCCTTGTAGGCGGCCATCGGGTCGGCGGGAAGGCCGCGGGATTCACGCCACTCGGCCAGGGCGGGGCGGACGTCCGTGTAGAAGGCGTCGTTGAAGATGCCGTTGGCGGCCAGGACGTCCCCGGCGCGCTGGGCCTCGGTGAGGGCCGCGGTGTCGATCAGCAGGGCGCGGGCCGTCATTTCCTGGACGTTCAGCACGGACCGGATCTGGCCCGGGATCTTCTCTTCCAGGTTGTGGCACTGGTCCAGCATCAGCGCCACACCGGATTCCTTGCCGAAGCCGCCACCGCGGATCACCTCGTGCATGATGCGGAAGAGCTGGAACGGATCGGCGGCACCCACAATGAGGTCGTCGTCGGCGTAGAAGCGCGAGTTGAAGTCGAAGGAACCCAGCTTGCCCAGGCGCAGCAGCTGCATCACGATGAATTCGATGTTGGTGCCCGGGGCGTGGTGGCCGGTGTCCAGGCAGACGAACGCCTTCTCACCCAGCGCCAGAGTCTGGGCGTAGGACGTGCCCCAGTCCGGAACATCGGTGTGATAGAACGCCGGCTCGAAGAACTTGTACTCCAGGACCAGGCGCTGCTCGTCACCCAGGGCGGCGTAGATTTCCTGCAGGGACTCGGCCAGGCGGTCCTGGCGGCCGCGGAGATCATCCTGGCCCGGGTAGTTGGTGCCGTCCGCCAGCCAGATCTTCAGGTCGCGTGAGCCCGTAGCGTGCATGATGTCGATGCAGTCCAGGTGGTGTTCAATGGCGCGGCGGCGGACGGCCTCGTTGGAGGACGTCAGGGAGCCGAACTTGTACTCGTCATCCTGGAAGGTGTTGGAGTTGATGGTGCCCAGGCCCACGCCCAGGCCGGCGGCGTACTCCTTGAGGGCGGAGTAGTCGTCCACCTTGTCCCACGGAATGTGCAGCGCCACGGTGGGCGCAAGGCCGGTCAGCTCATGGACCTTGGCCGCATCGGCCAGCTTCTCCTGGACCGTTCGCGGCGTGCCGGGCGTGCCGAACACCTTGAACCGCGTGCCTGAATTTCCATAGGCCCACGAAGGGACCTCGATGGCAAGCTCTCCGAGCCTGCCCAGCGCCTTTGCTACGTCATTCATGATGGTGGTTCTTTCCGGTGTCTTGTGCTGCTGTGGTCTGTTGGGTACTGCCCCGCTGCAGGAGCTGGGTGTCGCTGTAGTTACCGGGGTATGGAACTACTGGACTGTGGAACTACTGGGGCGTGGAGCCTGCGGCCACAAGCTGGCCGTCAAGGTTGAACACTTCTTCCAGGACCTGGAACCCCTCGTCGGGCGCCTGGCCGGTGTTTTCTGTGTCATCGAACAGAGAGGCCATCTCGGCCTGCCATCGCGCGTTGACTTCGGTCAGGGCCATGCGGGCACGCACGGCGTCGAAGTCGTCGCACTCGACGTAGCCCACCAGGAGCCCGTCGTCCGCCAGGAACAGGGAGTAGTTGTTCCAGCCCGCTTCCTTCAGGGCAAGAAGCATCTCCGGCCACACCGCGGCATGGCGCCGCTTGTACTCGTCGATCAGCGCCGGCTGGATCGAGGACCGGAAGCACACCCTCATCTGGAACTCTCCTGAACTCGCGGAAATTTGAATCGTTTCATTGGTACGATTCAAAGTACTCTTGAACCTGAGTAGGTGTCAAGCATTTCCACCCGGCCCCGGCAATTGGGCCGCGGAAGTCAGGGCATCCGTACCAGCAGCTCGGAGAATCATGAACCGCACCGCCAGTATCAAGGACGTTGCCAACCACGCCAGCGTTGCCGTGGGCACCGTCTCCAATGTGCTGAATTACCCGGACAGGGTGTCCCAGCGCACCAAGGAACGCGTCTTGAAAGCCATCGACGAGCTGGGGTTCGTCCGCAACGACGCGGCCCGCCAGCTCCGCGCCGGCCACAGCCGCACCGTGGGGCTGATTGTCCTTGACGTGGGCAACCCGTTCTTCACGTCGGTGGTGCGGGCGGCAGAGGATGCCGCCAGCGTCCACGGCAGCGCGGTGCTGCTGGGCGACAGCGGGCACGCCGCCGGCCGCGAGGCGAATTACATCGATCTTTTCCAGGAGCAGCGGGTCCAGGGCCTCCTGATCTCGCCCGTTGGCGACGTCACCGAGCGGCTGGACCTCCTCCGCGAGCGCGGCGTGCCCACGGTCCTGGTGGACCGCCTCGCGGACGAGTCCAGGTTCAGTTCAGTTTCCGTTGATGACGACGCCGGCGGGTACCTGGCCGCGCGGCACCTGCTGGACACCGGCCGCCGTCGGCTCGCGTTCGTGGGCGGCCCCACGTCCATCCGCCAGGTGTCAGACCGCCTGCAGGGGGCGCAGCGCGCCGTCAAGGAGGAGCCCGACGCAACACTGGAAGTGCTGACATCGGAGGGGATGACCGTCCTGGCCGGACGCAGCGTGGGGAACATGCTGGTGGAACGCGGGCCGGAGCAGCTGCCGGACGGCATCTTCTGCGCCAACGACCTCCTGGCCCTCGGCGTCATGCAGTCCCTCACCATGACCCACACCTTCCGCATCCCGGAGGATGTGGCGCTGATCGGGTATGACGACATCGACTTTGCCGTCTCGGCAGTGGTTCCGCTGTCCTCCATCCGGCAGCCCACCGAGGCGCTGGGCCGGACCGCCATCGAGCTCCTCACCGAGGAAGTGGAGTCCCAGAACGCCACGCACCGTGCGGTGGTGTTCACTCCGGAACTCGTAGTCCGGCAGAGCACCGGCAAGGCGTAGGACGCCTCAGCGCAGCTTCTCCACCACCAGGTTCCGGTAGGCGGCCCGCAGCGGGGCCATCTGCCGGAACCCGATACGGCCGCCGCCGAGCACCCTTCCCGAGGAGTCTGTCCACTCGAACAGGGTCAATCCGTTGATGGCAAAGGACACCTGGGGGCCGTCCTTCACCACTTCCAGACGGTAGAAATCCACCGCGTCTTCCGTGGGCGGCAGCGGGTCAGCGCCCTGCGCCACCAGTTCGAAGCCGGCGCTCTTGCGGAGGTTGCACGTCCGGAAGGCCCGCTCTGATTCGTACTTGTGCCGGAAATACGAGACGTGCAGGGCATCGATGTCCCCCGAATGGTACTGCGGGTAGAACCCGGTCCGCGGGGCCAGATCAGGGCTGAAGAGATCCAGCCCGCCCTGGCCGGCCGCAGCGAAGAACAACATCGCCAGGCCCGGCTCTTCGAGCGGCCGGAACTCCCAACTGATGCGGATCCCGTCCGGAAACTCCTCCGGGCACCAGAACGTCCAGTGGGCGTGGTCACCGAAGTCCGCGTCGTCCAGTGCGCCGGACAGCTCCAGCGTCCCTTCATGGCCATGAACACTCAGCGGCCCTTCCGGCACCCAGTCCGCGACGTCCGCCGGGCCACCCAGCGCGTTGCTGTACAGCACCCCGGCGCTCCGCATGGCGGTGCCCACTCAGGCGCGTTCCGCCGTCGTACCTGCAAAAGCCGGGGCTGCGAGCCCAAGCTCCGCAAGCTCGGCTGCCACGTGCTCAGCAACCACTGCAGCACCTTCATGGGAGAAATGCGTGTTGTCCGCCAGCCCGTCCGGCCAGTAGGCATGCTCCCCCGGCGCGAAGTGGCAGAACAGCGCCACGGATTGCTCCCGGCCCAGGCGGACGTACAGGTCCCGCGTCCAGGCGTTGAGGTCGATCACCGGGACTCCGAGTTCCAGCCCCAGTTCCCGCACCACCTCGGGGTAGTCCTCCAGGCTTTCCTCCAGCACGTCGCCCATGCCGGCGGACGACGACGGCGCGTCCCGGAAGTGCCGCCGTTCCACGGAGGTGCACAGCACCGGAGCCGCGCCCAGGGCACGTACCTCGCCCACCATGGTGCGCAGGTTGGCCGCGTAGCCGGTGCGCGCTGCGAGGTGCTGCTTCTTCTGGTCGTTGTGGCCGAACTGGATGAGGACAAGGTCGCCTTCGCCGGCCTCTCCCAGCAGCGCCGTCCACAGCCCTTCGTCGCGGAAGGACCCGGTACTGGCCCCACCCTTGGCGAAGTTGTGGACCGCTGCACGCCGGTAGACGTGCGGGGCCAGCTGCGCGCCCCACCCGCTCATGGGGTACTCGTGCGTGGGGCAGTTGGCGACGGTGGAATCACCGGCGAGCAGGATCTTCATGGTCTTCTTTCTCTGAGTGCGGTTTCTAGCCCTTGACGGAGCCGATGAGCATGCCTTTGGCGAAGTGCTTCTGCAGGAAGGGGTAGAAGATCAGGATGGGCAGGGTGGCCACCACGATCACTGCGAATTTGATGCCTTGTTCCGGCGGGATGTAGTTGGGGTCAACGTTGCCGGTTCCCAGCAGGTCCGAGGCCGCGGTGACCTGGCGCAGGTACATCTGCAGGGTCCACTTGGAGTTGTCGCTGAGGTAGAGCAGGGGCGACATGAAGTCGTTCCAGATGCCCACGGCGTAGAACAGTGCGAACGTGGCCAGGACGGGCTTGGACAGCGGCAGCAGGATCCGCCAAAGGATGCCGATCTCCGTGGCGCCGTCCATCTTGGCGGATTCCTCCAGCTCCGCGGGAAGCTCCTGGAAGAAGTTCTTGATGATGATCAGGCTGAACGGGTTAATCGCCGCCGGGAGGATCAGGGCCCAGTAGGAGTTGAGCAGGCCCAGGTCCTTGACCAGGAGGAAGGTGGGGATCATGCCGCCGGAGAACACCATGGCGAAGACCACCAGGGACAGGATGAGCTTGCGTCCCCGGAGGGTCTTCTTGGCCAGCGGGTAGGCCATCGTCACCGTGAACGCCAGCTGGACAACCGTTCCGACGGCGGTGACCAGGATGGTGGTGATGAGCGCCCTGGTGAAGGCCGGCGTCGAGAAGATGTACTCGTAGGAACCCAGGCTGAACTGCTCGGGCCAGACGAAGAACGCCCGCCGGGTGATTTCCGCTTCGGTGGCGAACGAGCCGGCGAAGACGTAGACGAACGGCAACAGGGTGACGATGCCCACCAGGGACAGGAAGACGTAGTTGGCGGCGTCGAACACCCGGCCGCCGGTGGTGTTGTGGATCTTCATTAGAACAGTCCGCTCTGGTTGAACCGCTTGGCCAGCCAGTTGGTGCCGAAGATCAGCACCAGGCCCACCAGGGATTTGAACAGGCCCACCGCAGTGGAGTAGGAGTAGGCGCCCTGGGTGATGCCCACGAAGTACACGTAGGTGTCAAAAACATCCGCGACGTCCCGGTTGAGGGCGTTGGTCATCAGGTAGATCTGTTCGAATCCGGTGTTGAGCATCTGCCCGATCGCCAGGATCAGCATCACGATGATGGTGGACCGGATCCCGGGCAGCGTGATGTGCCAGACCCGCCGGAAGCGTCCGGCGCCGTCGATGATCGCGGCCTCGTACTGGTCCTGGTCCACGGTGGACAGGGCAGCGAGGAAGATGATGGTTCCCCAGCCGGTGTTCTTCCAGATCTCCTGCAGCACGATCAGCGGCCGGAACCAGGCGGGATCGGACAGGAAGTCGATGTTGGTGCCCATCACGTTGTTCAGGAACTGGAACATCGGGCCGATATCCAGCGCGAACAGCAGGAAGCTCAGCGACGCCACGATGGTCCAGGACAGGAAGTGCGGGATGTACACCAGGGTCTGGACCGTGCGCTTGAGGACGGAGAGGCGGACCTCGTTCAGCAGCAGTGCCAGCACGATGGTCAGCGGGAAGGCGATGCCCAGGTTCAGGAACGCCAGGATCAGGGTGTTGCCCAGCAGGCGCGGGAAATCCGGGTTGGAGAAGAAGTCCTCGAAGTGCTGGGTCCCCACCCAGCGGCTGCCGTTGACGCCCAGGAACGGGACGTAGTCCTTGAAGGCGATGGACACGCCGTACATGGGGCCGTAGCGGAACACCGCGAAGTACAGCACGCCCGGCAACAGCAGCAGGTACAGCCACTTGTAGTGCGCGAAATGGACGGAGAACTTGGCGTTCTTCCGCTCCCGGGCGGGCGGCCGGGTGGCCGCCCGCCCCGAGGCCTCAGCCTCGACGACGGGGGCTGCCATTTACTTGTTGTCCTGCCAGAGCTTGTTGATCTCTTCCTTGACCTTGTTGCCGCCGCTGGTGTCCCAGAGCTTGATGGCGTCCTTCAGGCCCTGCTCATCGATCTGTCCGGCAAGGTACTTGATCCGGGCGTCGGCCACGATGTTGTCCAGCTGCGCGCCCTTGGCCACGTAGGTGGCGGAGACATACGGGGCGGCGGGGTTGTACACAGCGCTCTTGAGGTCCTCGGCCATGACCTCGGTGCGCTTGTCGAAGACCTGCTGCTCGTAGTCGCTGGCCTGCTTTACGGGGTAGAAGTTGTTGCCGGCCACGTTCATTCCGAGCTGCGCGTAACTCTTGATGTCCGTGCTGACTGCCTTGCCCTCGCTGGTTTCAGGCTTGATGGTGGCGGCCTTGCCGTCCTCCACCGTGAAGTTGACCCCCTCGATGCCGTTGTTCAGGAGGGTGGCCACCTCCTTGCCGTTCAGGGTGTTCAGGACTTCGAGGACCTTGTCCAGCTCGGCCTCGGTGCGGACGCTGGACTTGGGGACGGCCAGGAAGCCGGAGTAGCCGTCGGTGGGGTGCGCGTGGAGTTCGCCGTCGGGGCCTTCGAGGTTGCCCACGAAGCCCACCTTGTTCTGGAAGTTGTTGGGATCGGCCTGCTTGAAGAGGTTGACCAGGACGCTGACGCGGGAATCGACGTCCACAATGATGCCGCCCTTGCCGTTGAAGAACGGTTCGTTCCACTTCGTGCCGTCGAACGTGGCGAAGTCCGGGTTGATGAGCTTCTCGTCCACCATCTTCTTCACGAACCGGTTGGCCTCAAGGAACTCGTCCGTCTCAAAGCTGGGGATCAGCTTTCCGTCCTTCTCGGTCCACCGGTTGCCGGCGCCGTACCATTCCTCGATCAGGTCGTAGGGGCTGTTGGTGCCCAGGGCGCCCCACTTGGGGATGGTGATGCCCCACGTGTCATTCTGGCCGTTGCCGTCCGGATCCTGCTCGGTGAACGCCTTGGCCACCTTGTAGAGGTCCTCGGTGGTCTTGGGCGGCTGGAGTCCCAGCTTGTCCAGCCAGTCCTGGCGGAACATCACCGCAGCGCGCATGGGCGCACGGCCACGGTAGACGCCGTAGACCTTGCCGTTGATGCTGGCGTTCTCCTGGATGTCGGGGAACGTGGTCTTAAGGTTCGGGTACTTGTCGAGCTTGTCAGTCAGGTCCCAGAAGGCACCCGCTTCGGCGTTCTTGACGAAGCCGGGGGTCTTGCCCTGGATGACCATGATCTGCGGGATGTCCGAGCCTGCCAGCGTGATGTTGGTCTTGTCCTCGTACGAGGAGTTGGGCGTCCAGTTGATGTTGATGTCCTTGCCGGTGAGTTCTTCCAGCTTCTTCTGGACGGCGCCGTCAGCGCTGGGCGGCTGGGCCTCAAGGAACGGGGCCATGATGGAGACGCTGGTGAGGTCCGCGGCGGGTTCATTGCCGCCGCCGCTGCAGGCGGTGAGGGACAGGGCGGAGACGGTGACGACGGCGGCCGCCAGGGTGAGTTTCCTACGGATCATGGTTTTTCCTTTTCCACTTCTTCGGGGTTCGTTGGTCGTTCAGATGAGGTTGATACGTTTCATTTACTGCAGGCAGGCACGCCGAAGGCGCGGGGTTGGGCTGGTTCGCCGGACAGGCGTTCCGGTGGACCCCACCGGAACGGCAGCCGGGCCGGGGGCCGCACCGACTGTCAGCCGGTCAAGCGCTGGAGACGGCGGCGGGCACCGGCCCGGCACCTGCAGCGGCCGGCTCGGCGTCGGCGGCAACCGACTCGTCATTGGCGGTGAAGAACCGGTCGCAGAGCCAGCCCGTGGTGTAAAGCCACGCGCCGGCACTGAAGAACGGAATGAGCCCGGGAACGGTGGTGCTGGCGTACACCACCGCCGCCGAGACGAACAGGAGGATGACCGTCCCGGCCAGGTGCCGCACGGCAAAGCGGGACGAGAGCATCAGGTACTGCCGCAGGGGCAGTTCGTAGCGGGCGTACATGGGGAACACGTAGCATGCGGCCCCCGCCAGGAAGATGGCTGCCACAAAGATCCCGGCCGCCATCAGCTGCGAGATGAGGTCCCGGCCGCCGGAGAAGAAGTTCCAGTTCATGGCCAGCGCCACGGCCACTGCCAGCAGCGGCAATGCAAGGATGTTGGCGCGGCCGAAGTTCCGGAAGTACTCCGCCGTGAACCCGCGCAGCAGTGGCGCCGCTTCCCCCCGGGCGCGCTTGCGCACCAGGATCTGCGCCGCGGCAGTGGCAGGTCCGACCCCGGCCACGCCCAGCCCGAGCAGGGTGAACACCAGCCACAGCACATTGAGGCAGGCGATCCACAGAAGGGTGTCAAAGAACGAATAGGCCCGAGCGGCGAAGGTTCCGGACAGCATGGCACTTCCCTTCCGTTTCTCCATCGTTGCAGAGGCGAAGGCGCAAGTGGTCCGCGTCACGCCGGTAATCGGTTTCTCGAAAATCTAGACCCAACTTGAGGGTGGGGTCAAGCCATTTTTTGAATCGTTACATAACTGGACTCTGCAGCTCCGGGTGGCGCACACTAATGGTTGGAAAGCGCTTGCTGCACCAAGCCCGCGCCCCTGTAAGCGTGCCCTCGAGGGCAGAATGGAGAACCATGGGAACGTCCGCTGGCACCCACCTTCCCGACGTTTCCGCCGGTAACGCTTCTACCGGTGAAGCGGCCGAACCGGCAGGACTCCGGAACGGGCCGCAGGGCTCCGGCCCGGCAGCCCGGATCGCGCTGGTAGGCGTGCACGGCTTCGGCACCCACCATCTCCGGAACCTTGAGCGGCTGCAGGCAGCCGGCGCCGTCGAGCTGGCGGCCGTCGCGGACCCGCAGCCTCCGGCACCCGGCTCCGTGCCGCCGTCGGCCGCTGTGCACCGGGGCCTGGACGACCTGCTGGCCGCAACGGCCAACCTGGACGTCGTCATTGTGGCAACCCCCATCCAGACGCATGCCCCGCTGGCGCTGGCTGCCCTGGCCACGGATGCCGAGCTTTACCTGGAAAAGCCGCCCGTGGCCTCTTTGGCGGACTTCAACCGGCTGTGCGACGCCGCAGCAGCTTCCGGGCACGGCGTCCAGATCGGTTTCCAGAGCCTCGGCTCGCATGCGCTGGCGGCAATCGCGGAACTCCTGGCCGCCGGCACCATCGGAACCCTTGAAGGGATCTCCGCAACCGGCCGCTGGGTCCGGGACAGGGCCTACTACAAGCGGTCCCGCTGGGCAGGCAAGCGCAGCATCAACGGCGTGGACGTGGTGGACGGCGTGGCCACCAACCCCCTCGCGCACGCTGTGGCAACTGCGCTGAGGATCGCCGGCGCCCGCACCGTTGCGGATGTCGCGTCCGTGGAAACCGAGCTGTACCGGGCCAATGACATCGAATCGGACGACACCTCGGTGATCCGCATCCGCACCACGGCCGGCCTGCCCATCACCTGCGCCCTGACCATCTGCGCCACCGAATCCGTTGAACCGTACGTGACCCTGCACGGCTCCGCCGGCAGTGCGGCCTTCCATTACACCGAGGACCGGCTGGTGGTGGAAACGGCTTCCGGCAAGACCGAGCAAACCTACGGCCGGGACGACCTCACCGAGAACCTGCTCGAGCACCGCAACGCAGGAACAGCGTTGCTGAGTTCCCTGCCGGACAGCGGGGCGTTCATGCTGGTGCTGGAGGCAGTCCGGACTGCGCCGCTGCCCGCGCCGATCGACCCCGCCTACGTGCAGTGGCAGGGCGAGGGCGAATCAGCCCACGCCGTGGTGGCCAACGTCGAGGACGCGCTGGAACGTGCCGGCCGCGAGCATGCAACGTTCAGCGAGCTGAGGCTCCCCTGGGCCACGTCCGCACCGGTTTCCTTCCCCGTTCCGTCCGCCTGATGTCTCCGTCAGGCGGCACGGCCCCCACGTCAGCGGACACAGCACGGGAAGCCGCCGGGGCTCTGCTCGCCACCGGCCTCCTGACCGACGGCCTGGCCGAATGCCTTACGGCCTCCGGGCGGCCCACCTTCAGCTGGCAGCTGGACCAGCCGGACCGCGCCGATCCCTCCCGGGCCAGCCAGACGGCGTACGAACTCTCCGTGCAGGACGCCGGCGGCCGCCAGGTGTGGAGCTCCGGCGACGTACCCTCAGCTTCGCAGCGCGGTACCTATGGCGGGCCCGTGCTCGACGACGACACGGACTATGGCTGGCGGGTGCGCCTTCGCGACGCAGCCGGCGCCCCGGGCGCGTGGTCCGGCTGGCGCACCTTCGGCACCGGGCTTTCGGACTCCGCCTGGGAGGCCGACTGGATCAGGCGCGCCCCGGGCGGCCGCGCCCCGCTGGAGATCCTGGACAACGCCCTCCGGGTCGCGGGGTCCCCCGGGCTGCCCCTTCCGTGCCCGCCGGTCCGCGGCTTCCGGCTGGAGGCGCGGGTGCGGCCCGTGATGGGATGGACCGGCCTGATCATCCGCAGCACCGGTCCGGGAACCGGGCTGCTGCTCGAACTCAACACGGCCGGCGAACTGCTGCTGCGGCAGGTGCCGCAGTGGGACATTCCCGCCGCTGCGGCCCCGGACACCCCCGTCCTGGCCAGGGCCAGCGCAGACCGCACCCACACCGTCCGGCAGGAACGCCTCCCGGGCAAGGACCTGGTTCCGGGCACGTGGCAGGACCTGACAGTCACCGATGACGGGCAGACCATCCGCGCCTCCCTCGAGGGCGAAGAACTGCTGGCGTTCGAGGAGCCGCTCCCCGCCGGCACTACCGGCAGGCTTGCCCTCCACCAGGGCCCGCGCAGCCAGGCCGAGTACGCGTGCCTCCGGGTTTCCGAGCCTGGCACCAGCGCAGGCACCGGAACCGTCCTGTTGGACCACCGGTTCGATGCCGGCGAAGACCACGCACGCGCTGCCCTGGCGCACTGGGCCCGCACCACCGCGCACCGCCAGCCGGACGAATGGACCCTGTTCCGCACCTCGGTCCGGCTCAGCGGCACCGTGCGGCGGGCGCGGCTCTACGCTGCTGCCCAGCACCATGCCCAGCTGTCCCTCGCCGGCACCCCCTGCCTCGCCACCACATCCTTCGGCTACCCCGGTGAGGGCTACTACGATGCCGCGGACGTGACGGAGTTGCTGGCGGCCCAGCCGTCCGGACCGGACGGCGCAGACGTTCCAGACGGCGCAGACGGACCGGACGGCGCGGACGTTCCGCTGGCGGCCCTGCTGCACTGGTACGGCCCGGGGCAGGGACGGGCCGCGGGCCTTCCCGGCCTCCTGGTCCGGCTGAGCGTGGACTATGTGGACGGCCGCCGCGACGTGTTCGGTTCGGGGCCGGGCTGGCGCGCCGCTGAAGGCCCGTACCGCCAGTCCGGGTACCGGAACGACGAAGGCGACCCCGTTGAACACCTGGACGGGCAGGCCGCCGCCGCGCTGGCCGCCACTGCCCTGCAGGACCTGCCGCCCGCCGTCGGCTGCGGGAGCCACCCCACCCCCGAAATCCCCGCGCTGCATCCGCGGCGGACGTCCATGTCGGAGGAATTCGTTGCGCCCCGCGCGTTCCTGACGGCTGATGACGGCACGCTGGTGGCGGACTTCGGCCAGGTGCTTCCCGGCCGGCCCGAGGTGGATTTCCTCGACGGCGTGGCCGGCCGAACGGTGATGATCCGTGCCGGTTACACGCTTCGGGACGACGGCCGCGTGGATACCGGCAAGACGCCCACCCAGAACACCGACATGTCCTTCCCGTACACCCAGGCCGCCGGGCCGCAGCAGTACCGGGCCACCGTGCACCTTGGCTTCCGCTACCTGGAGCTTCCCGGGGTGGACGCCGCGGACGTGTCCCGGCTCGGCGCCGTCGTGGTTCACGGCAAACACCCCGGCGAAGGCAGCTTCAGCAGCTCGGACCCCACGCTGGACGCCGTGTTCGGCCTGTTGCGTCACTCGGCGCTGTACGGCGTGCAGGAGCAGTTCGTGGACACCCCCACCCGGGAAAAGGGCCAGTTCCTGGCGGACGCCGTGAACATCTCGTACGCCACCATGTCACTTTTTGGCGAGCACGCCTACACGGCGCAGGCGCTGCGGGAGTTCGGCTGGTCGGCGGGCAGGTACTGGGCCGAAGGCGAGGACAAGGGCCGCTACAACGCGGTCTACCCCAACGGTGACGGCAAACGTGACATCCCCGATTTCTCCCTGATGCTGCCCGAGTGGGCCGAGGAATACCACCACCGCACCGGCGATCTGGCCCTGATCCGGGAGCTGCTGCCGCACCTGTGCGATACGGCCGATTACGCGCTGCGGTACATTCCGGCGGAAGGCCCGACGGCGGGACTGGTCACCAGGCTGGGCGGCGGCTCCGGCCCCTACCTGCACGGCATCGTGGACTGGCCGGCACCGGGGCGTTTCGGTTACGACATGGAGTGCACCGCCAAGACCACCGTCAACGTCCAGGCCTACTCCGCTCTGTTGTCCACCGCCCGGCTCTGCGGCTTCGCGGGCGAGCACGAAACCGCCGTCCCCTATGCCGAGGCCGCCCGCACGCTGGCGGCCGCCATCCGTGCCCGGCTGCGGGTGGATGGCGTGATGGTGGACGGGCTCCACGGCGACGGCTCCCCCAGTGCCCATGCCTCCCAGCACGCGGCGTCGTTCCCGCTGTCCCTTGGCATCACGGACGCCGGGTGTGCTGAGGCCGACGCCCGGCGGATAGCGGACCTGGGGATGCAGCAGGGGCCACTGACGGTCCACCGCCTGGTCCGGGCGCTGCTGGCACAGGGCAGGACAGACTCGGTCCTGGACCTCCTGACGTCGCGCGACCAGCCCGGCTGGGCGCAGCTCCTGGAACGGGGCGCCACGTTCACCTGGGAGGCCTGGGACCTGGAGCCCGGTACCGACTACAGCCAGTCCCACGCCTGGTCCGCCTCGGTGGTCAAGGAGATCCTCGAGCACCTTCTGGGCATCCGCTTCCAGTCCCCCGGTGGCGGCGAACTGCTCATCGAGCCGCCATGGTGCCGGCTGGAGCACGCCCGCGGCAGTGCCCCGGTGGCCAGCGGCTACGCGGAGGCCAGCTGGCGCCGCAGGGACGGCCTGGTGGAGCTGGAATGCACCGTCCCCGCCGGTGTCACAGCGGTGGTCCGTTTGCCCGCCGGCACCTACGGAATTAAGGGACCGACGCCGGATGCCGCCGTCGTGCGTTCCCTCCCGGACGGCGCGAACACCGGCGCGACGCGCGACTTCCGCGTGCAGACCGGCACCTGGAGCTTCGAACCGCAGGCCTAGCCGATATCCCGTGGATGAGCCCCGCAAACACGCGGGTGTTTGCGGGGCTCAACCACCGTTAGAGCAGCGCGCTCTTGGCTTCTTCCAAGGCCTTCTTCGCGGCGTCCTGCGGGGACAGCCTGTTGAAGTGGACTTCCAGGGAGTAGCGGGTAAGGGCTTCCACCGCTGCACTGCCTCCGGCTGGCGGAACCGGTACGGCGCCGCCCAGTTCGCTGGAGATCTCATCGATGAACTTCGCGGTCTTGGCATCGGCCGGAGTCAGCTTGGAAACCACTGCCGCACGGATATCGGAGTTTGCGGGGATGCCGCGGTCTGCCAGCCCGATTTCGCCGGCCTTGGCGTTGTTGGTCACGAAGTCGATGAACTTCTGGGCCTCGGCGGGGTGCTTGGTGCGTGAGCTGGCAGACCAGAACATGGATGACTTATAGAACTGCTGCGCATCGGCTGCTTTGCCGTCCACGCTCGGCGGCCGGCGGATTTCCAGGTCCTGCCCGGAGGCCTTGCTCAGGGCACCCAGCTGGTTGGACCAATACATGTTCATGGCGAACTTGCCGGTGGACAGTCCCTGCTGGTCGATCGAGGCGGTAGCGTCTTCGGTGATGACCGATGCCGGCGGGACGGCCTTGGAGTCCCGCATCGTGGCCTGGTATTCGTACCATTCGGCCAGGTCCGACTCATCGATGCCGAGCTTGCCGTCGCTGGTGAAGAGTGACTTCCCGTGCTGCCGGAACCACAGGTTGGCGGCAGCGTCGGAGTTGACCTGGCCGGTGCCGTACACCTTCCCGCCACTGGCCTGGGTGATCGCGGCAGCCGTGTTGTCCAGCTCGTCCCAGGTCCAGGTCTTGTCATCGGGAAGGGCCACGCCGCTGGCCGATACCAGCGCCGGGTTCGCCATCACCACCATGGCGTTGACGCCGCTGGTCACGGCGTACTGCTTGCCCTCCACCTTGCCGGAATCGGCCACGGGCTGGTCAAACTTGGAAAGGTCAACGTCCTTGAGCTCCAGCAGCGCGCCGCGCCCGGCATACTCGCCAAGGTATGCGGCGTCCATCTGGATGATGTCCGGGGCATCCTGCGACGCCACCTGGGTGGCCAGTTTGTCCCAGTAGCCGCTCCAGTCGCCGTACTCCCCCTGGACCTTGATATTGGGGTTCTCGGCCTCGAACGCCTCGATCAGCTTTTCGGTCATCTTGTGCCGGGTGTCCGAGCCCCACCAGCTGAAGCGCAGGGTCACCGGGCCGTCCGAAGCCTGCGGCGATCCTCCGCAGCCTGTCAGCGTCAGGGCGAGGACGGCCGCGGCGGCGGCCGCTTTGGGCAGCAGGGGCTTTCGGGCGCGAAACATCATCGTTTGTCCTTTGGCGTCGGGATGCTGGTAGCCGATAGAAACCGGTTTCCCACAGCGTAGGTGTGATCCCGCGCACGCGTCAAGGACTGCTCAGGACTCCGTCAACCCGGCCTCCCGGGCCTTCGCAGCCCTGCCGTGCCGCCACAGCAGGAAGCCGATGGCAGCGGCGGACAGCATCCCCAGTCCACCCGTAACCACCAGTCCGGCGCGGACACCGAACTGTTCGGTCAGCCACCCGGCCAGCAGGCCGCCCAGGGCGTGCCCGCCCAGCAAAAGCGGCAGGTAGAGCGCCATCACCCGGCCGCGGATGGCGGGGCCGGCTTCGAGCTGGACGGCCGTGGCTGCGCTCGTCAGGAACAGGAGTGTCATGAGTCCCACCACCACCAGCATGGCGATGAACAGCGGAAGCGTGGGCATGAGGGCCGCAACCAGTTGGGACAGTCCAAAGAGTCCGGCCGCGGCCACAATCCCGCGGCGGCCCATGTTCCGGAGCCGGGCCGCGAGCAGGGCACCGGCAAGCGCACCCACGGCACTGACGGTATTGAAGAGGCCGAAGCCTTCAACGCCGTTGTGCCACACACGCTCGGCGAAGGCTGCGAGGACCACCGGCCCGTTCATACCGAAGGCACCCAGCAGGCCCGCCAGCAGGATGAGGAGCAACAGCCGGGGCCGCTCCCGCACGTACGCGAAGCCGGCCAGCAGCTGTCCGCGGCCCCGGGCAGCAGGAATGCCGGGAAACAGCTCAGCCGTACGGATGGCCGCGATCAGGCCGAGGACCAGCACGCCAATGGCTGCGTTCGCGGCGAATGCCGCAGCGGGGCCGGCCTGCGCGATCAGCACCCCGCTGAGGGCGGGCCCTGCCATGGCACCGAGCTGGCTGAGCGCGTTGTTGAGGCCGATGGCCGGACGCAGGGCGGCGTCGCCCACCACTTCGTTGACGAACACCTGTCGGGCGGGGCTGTCGATGGCGGAGGTAATGCCCAAGGCGACGCAGCTCGCGTACACGGCCCAGACGGTGATGGTTCCGCTGGCCACCCACGCGGCAAGGCCCAGGGCGAGGACCACGATCACGGCCTGGCAGACCATCATGATCCGGCGCTTGGGGAACAGGTCCACCACCAGCCCGGACAGCGGCCCGACAATCAGCATCGGAAGGAATTGGAGGGCGACGGCGACGCCTACGGCCGCGGGACTGCCGGTCAGCTGCAGCACCATCCAGTCCTGGGCGAGGCGCTGCATCCAGACACCTACGCTGCCCGCTACCTGCATGCCCAGGAAGAGCCTGTAGTTGTGCCTGGTCAGCGGCTGGTACCACCGCGGTTGGCTGTCGTGGGAAAGATGGACGGACTGCTCGGAATTCGGGCGGTCGGAAGGCACGTCTGACTCAACTCGGTTGTGGGGCGGAAGGTGTGGTGGTGCGGTTGAGCCGGTGGTGGATCAGGTGTGGCGGGCCGAGCGGATCTTTACCGCTGCCGAGGCGAGGACCAGGGTGCCCGGGACCACCACGAAAAGGGCCACGAGCATCCAGACGAACACCGCGGCGCCGAACAGTGCGGCTGCGAGCAGGGCCGAGCCGGACCAGTCCTTGAGGGACAACGCGCGGCCCGTTCCCAACGCGGACGTCCAACGCTCCTTCGCGTGCGTGCGGTCACCCGGAAAATCGGACCAGGCCGCGGCAGTACGCAGCAGCAGGATGGCGCCGCAGGCGGCCAGGATCAGCGTGGCCGGCAGCACCACTTCGCGGCCAGGCAGCTGGCCCACCCAGGCCAGCAGCAGGTTCAGCACAATGACGACGGCGGCTCCGGCCGTCAGCGCGCCAAGTTTCCAGCTGCCGGGCAGGGCAGCTTTGAAGGTTCCCCACAGGCCGCGGACTGAATCGTCCCGGCCGTCGAGGTGCCGCTCGAGGTGGGCGATCCCCGCCGCGTAGGCCGCGGGGATCGTCACCAGGGGCAGGGACAGCACCAGCACCAGCACCCCTGCCAGGAGGGTTTCGGAGAACAGGGCGAACCGGTTTACCGGAATGGGTTCGTGGTGGTTCGATGCGGGTATGGTGCGGTCCATGATGCTCATTTCCGTCGTGCTCCCTTGTCCCGTTAGCCCTTGAGGCCCTGGGTGGAGACGCCTTCAACAATGTAGCGCTGGAAGATCAGGAAGAAGATCAGCACCGGGAGCAGGGCCAGGACGGACATGGCGATCATGGCGCCGTAGTCCGAGGACTGGGTCTGGTCCTGGAAGAGCCTCAGCGCGAGGGGCAGCGGGTATTTTTCCGGGGTGTTGAGGTAGAGCAGCGGGCCGAGGAAGTCGTTCCAGCTCCAGATGAAGGAGAAGATCGAGGTGGAGATCAGGGCCGGTTTCATCAGTGGGAGCATGATGGAGCCGAAGATCCGTACGTGCCCGGCGCCGTCGATCCGTGCCGCTTCGTCGAGCTCTGCGGGCAGGCCGCGCATGAACTGGACCATGAGGAAGACGAAGAACGCGTCGGCGGCGAGGAACTTGCCGATCAACAGCGGAATGTAGGTATCCACCAGCCCCAGCTGCTGGAAGATGATGTACTGCGGGATGATCACCACGTGGAAGGGCAGCAGGAGGGTGGCGATCATCATGCCGAAGAACACGCTCCGGCCGGGGAACTTGATCCGGGCGAACGCGTAGGCCGAGACGGACGCGGAGAGGATGGTGCCCACCACCGCGCCGAGGGCCAGGATCAGCGAGTTGGTGAAGAACTGCATCGTGGAGACCCCGCCGATGCCGTCCAGGGCCGTGACGAAGTTATCGAGGCTGAAGTTCTCTGACCACAGCGAGGTGTTTCCGCCGCCGATCTCGGAGTTCGGTTTGAACGCCGAGGCGATCATCCACAGGCCCGGGTACAGCACGATGCCGGTCAGGACGAGGGCCGCGAGGTGGAAGACGGTGCTCTTGGCCCGTTTGGCGCCGACAGACTCGGATTTCGGGTTGTATACCGGGGCTCCGGTCTCCGGTGCGGACTGGGTAGGCGTTGCCATGGTTGTCATTTCGAATCACCGCTGTAGTGGACCCAGGACTTGGACGTTTTGAAGAAGATCAGGGTAATGATGCCCACCACGATCACCAGCAGCCAGGCCATCGCCGAGGCGTAACCCATCCGGAAATCGCTGAAGCCGCGCAGGTACAGGTAGAGGGTGTAGAAGAGGGTGGAACCGGCCGGGCCGCCTTCACCGTTGGAGATGATGAACGCTGACGCGAAGATCTGGAACGCGTGGATGGTTTCCATCAGCAGGTTGAAGAAGATCACCGGGGAGAGCATGGGCCAGGTGATGTTGAAGAACTTCCGTACCGGCCCTGCACCGTCCATGGACGCTGCCTCATAGAGTTCGTTCGGGATCTGCTTGAGCCCTGCGAGGAAGATGACCATCGGTGCACCGAACTGCCACACCGTGAGCAGGATGAACATCGGCATGGTCATGGTGGGGTTGCCCACCCAGCCGCCGAGGTTGATCCCGAAGAAGGACAGGCCCTGGTCCACCGGGCCCGAATCGCCGAACATCGCCTTCCACACGATCGCGATCGATACCGAGGCGCCGATCAGCGAGGGGGCGTAGAACGCGGAGCGGTAGAAGCCCTGGCCGCGGCGCTTGCTGTTGAGCAGCATCGCCACCGCCAGCGCGGCGGCGAGCTTGAGCGGGGTGCCGAAGACCACATAGCCCACGGTCACCCCGACGGACTGCAGGAACCGTTCGTCCTGGAACAGGGTGATGTAGTTATCCAGCCCGATCCATTTGGGCGGCTCGAACAGGTTGTAGTTGGTGAAGGACAGGTAGAGCGAGGAAATCATCGGCCCAACAGTGAGGGCAATGAATCCCAGCAGCCAGGGCAGCAGGAAAGTGTAGCCGGCGCGGGCATCCACCCCGCCCCGCCTCGACTTGCGAAGCGGGGCAGGACCGGATTGCGTCGATCGCCTGCTCAGGGTTGGGCTTTGAGTCACGAGTTCAGTCCGTCAGTTGTGAAGCCCGTATCAGGCATTCTGCTTGATAAGGTCTTCGGCTTCCTTGAACCAGGCGTCGGTGGCACCGTTGATGTCCAGCTTGCCGTAGTTCAGGTCCGAGGCGATGCGCTTGAAGGAAGTCTCCAGCGTGCCGAAGCCGACGATGGGCGGCTCGGGAGCGTCCTTGAGGTACTGCGAGATGGACGTTTCGTAGTCGACCACAACCTTGTCCGTACCCTCGAAGGTGGTGCCGTCGCGCTGCGTCTTGGACGCGGGGACGCCGCGGGAGGTCTTGAAGATCTGGCCTACTTCGGGGTCGTTGACCATGAAGTCGATAAAGCGGGCAGCAGCGTCCTTGAACTTGGTCTTGGCGCTGGCCACCATCAGCATGGACGGCTTCAGGAACAGGCCCAGGTTGTCCGCGTCATCGGAGGGGACCGGAACGAGCTTGAGTTCCTTTGCGCCGCTGTCGCCGAGGTAGCCGGCCATGAAGTTGTCCCAGGTGACCTCGGTTGCGGTGACGTTGGAGCCGAACGGCGACTTCGGTGCCAGCTGCGTGACGCGTTCTTCGGAGACGATCGCGGGGGTGCCGCGAAGATCAGCGGTGAGGTTCCACCACTTCTTCAGGTCGTCCTTGCTGAAGCCGAGCTTGCCCTCGGAGGTGAAGGCCTCGATGTTGTTCTGCCGCAGCCAGACGTTGAACATCCACCAGACGCCCGTGTAGTCAGTGCCGCCGAAGAGGGCACCGTTGCTCTTGCTGCCCACCTCGGTGAGGAAGGTGTTGAATTCCTTGTAGGTCCAGCTTCCGTCCGGCTCGGCGATGCCCAGGGAGGCCAGCTTGGCGGGATCGTAGTAAACGGCGAACGCGTTGGTGCTGGTGGGGATGCCGTAGGTCTTGCCCTTGATCTGGCCGGAAGGCAGCAGGGACTTTTCGAAGGCATCGGTGTTGATCTTGACCGTGCCCAGGTCCAGCAGCTGGTTGCGCTGGCCGTAGTCGCGCAGGTAGGACAGGTCCCACTGCATGACGTCGGGCAGGCCGCCGCCGGCAGCTTCGGTGGCACGCTTCTGCCAGTAGCCGGCGAAGTCGGTGAAGTTGCCGTTGACCTTGATGTCCGGGTTCTTCGATTCGAACAGGGCAATGGCCTTGCGGGTGCGCTCGGCACGGTCGTCGTTGCCCCACCAGGTGTAGTTGATGGTAACGGGGTTGTCCGCCGAACCGGTTTGTCCTGAGGTGCTGGATCCGGTTCCGCAGGCCGCCAGTACGCCGGCAGATGCGGTGCCGACGGCTACGGTTGTAAGGAAATGCCTTCTGTTGATCACGGGAGCCTCCTTGCTCAATGTGTGCAATCCCTGATCTCATCTACAACGTAAGTAGTGAGCTGGCTTACACGGCTTCTGAAACGATACAATATCGGCATTCCGGGAATTGGGCAAGCGTTTTCCAATCCACAGGTTTTCCCATCCCGTTCCACTGGTTCAGCAGACATAGGAGTCCCATGGCAACGCAGGAAATTAACGGTCCGGCAAGTGTTTGGAGCAACGTCGAAGGCCTCGGATTCGGCGGCGATTACAACCCCGAGCAGTGGCCCGTGAGCGTCCGGCTGGAGGACCTTGAGCTGATGCAGGAAGCCGGCGTGAACTTCCTGAGCGTCGGGATCTTCTCCTGGGCACTGCTGGAACCGGTTGAGGACCAGTACGATTTCGGCTGGCTTGACGAGGTGCTGGACAACCTCGCAGGCATCGGCGTCAAGGTCGCCCTCGCCACAGCAACCGCCGCTCCCCCTGCGTGGCTGGTCCGCAAGCATCCGGAAATCCTGCCCGTCACGGCTGACGGAACCGTGCTGGGACCGGGCTCACGGCGGCACTACACACCGTCGTCGGCCGTCTACCGGCGCTACGCCACGGGCATCACGCGAGTCCTTGCCGAACGCTACAAGGACCACCCTGCGCTGGCGCTCTGGCACGTGGACAACGAGCTGGGTTGCCACATTTCCGAGTTCTACGGCGAAGAGGACGCAGCCGCCTTCCGCCGCTGGCTGGAACGGCGCTACGGCACCATCGGCGCCCTCAACGCGTCCTGGGGCACCGCGTTCTGGAGCCAGAACTACGCGTCGTTCGAAGAGATCCTGCCGCCCTCAGTTGCCCCCAGCACGCTGAACCCCGGGCAGCAGCTGGACTTCCAGCGCTTCAATTCCTGGGCGCTGATGGACTACTACCGCGAACTCGTGGCCGTACTCCGGGAGGTGACCCCGCGCATTCCCTGCACCACCAACCTCATGGCCTCCAGCGCCACGAAATCCATGGACTACTTCAACTGGGCCAAGGATTTGGACGTCATCGCCAACGATCACTACCTTGTGGCCGCCGACCCCGAACGGCACATTGAACTCGCGTTCAGCGCGGACCTGACCCGGGGCATTGCGGGCGGCGACCCGTGGATCCTGATGGAACACTCGACGTCGGCCGTCAACTGGCAGCCCCGCAACCAGCCGAAGATGCCCGGCGAAATGCTCCGGAACTCGCTGGCGCACGTGGGCCGCGGTGCGGACGCCGTGATGTTCTTCCAGTGGCGGCAGAGCTTCGCGGGGTCAGAAAAATTCCACTCCGCCATGGTGCCGCACGGCGGCCGGGACACACGGGTATGGCGCGAGGTGGTGGACCTGGGCGCGGCGCTGAAGCTGCTCGAACCGGTCCGCGGTTCCCGGGTGGAGTCCCGGGCGGCCATCGTTTTCGACTATGAGGCGTGGTGGGCCAGCGAGATCGATTCGAAGCCGAGCATCGACGTGAAGTACCTGGACCTGCTCCGGGGGTTCCACCGGTCCCTGTTCCTGAAGGGCGTCTCTGTGGACATGGTCCACCCGTCGGCGCCGCTCGAGGGCTACGACCTGGTGCTCGTCTGCACGCTTTACGCCGTGTCCGACGCCGATGCCGCCAACATCTCCAAGGCGGCCTCCGCCGGCGCCACGGTCCTGGTCAGCTACTTCAGCGGGATCGCGGACCCGCAGGACCATATTCGGCTCGGCGGGTACCCCGGAGCTTTCCGGGACCTGCTGGGCGTGCGGGTGGAGGAGTTCCACCCGCTGCTGGCCGGATCGCAGTTGAAGCTCGACGACGGCACCGTCTCCTCGGTGTGGAGCGAGCACGTGCACCTGGCCGGTGCCGAAGCGGTTCAGGCCTTCACGGAGTACCCGCTGGAGGGGGTACCAGCCCTGACCCGCCGGTCCGTGGGCAGCGGTGCCGCCTGGTACCTTGCCACCTTCCCCGACCGCAACGGCGTCGACGCACTGGTGGACCGGCTGCTCGCCGAATCGGGTGTCTCCCCCGCGGCCGCCGCCGACGCCGGCGTGGAGCTGGTCCGTCGGCGCTCGGACGACGGGCAGGGCTTCCTGTTCGCCATCAACCACACCCGCTCCACCGCCGCCGTTTCGGCCACCGGCACCGATTTGCTGACCGGCGAGCCCTTTGGCGGCTCCGTTCCGGCGGGCAGCGTCGCGGTGATCAGGGAGGGCTAGGCACCTTCGGTCCATACATACGTACGACGGCGGTGCCTTCTTGGGCGCCGCCGTTCTGCTGTGGCGGAGGTACTTGGCCGTCGTCATCAGCCGCCCCTTTCTCTGCTGCACGTGCCTGCCTTGAGATCGTCGGGAGGTTTCCACATAGGGCTTTGGGG
>Ga0160459_100285_pt1 | contig 23979 bp, 20 predicted proteins | sample HID1973K_E6MG_FD_108208 | JGI IMG/M metagenome (GOLD analysis project Ga0160459, IMG submission 108208) | Enriched mosquito-associated microbial communities from UW Madison campus, WI, USA - HID1973K_E6 MG | ecosystem: Host-associated > Arthropoda: Insects > Digestive system > Unclassified ... | reverse complement strand
GATGGCGCGCATCGCGCGGCCGAGCTTCGTCTTGTGCACGAGGAGCAGCAAGCCGGCCATCACGATGAACGCGACGACGATGATCACGATTTCGGTCATCGAGATCACGGCGCCCGGACGGGTTTCGTCGGCGGCGATCACGTTGATCGGATCGGTCGGCAGGAGCTGCGGGAACGCCAGCGGATTGCGGCCCCAGATCATCATCGCGACGGTCTGCAGCAGAATCGACACGCCGATCGCGGTGATCAGCGGCGCGAGACGCGGCGCCTTGCGCAGCGGCCGGTACGCGACTTTTTCGATCGTGTAGCCGACAAGCGCGCAAACCACTGCGGCGACCACGAGCGCGATCGTCAGCATGATCGGCCCGGGCAAGCCGGGAACGTGATTCTGCATGACGCCGATGGCCGAGAGCGCAACCATCGCGCCCACCATCAGCACGTCGCCGTGCGCAAAGTTGATGATGCCGAGAATGCCGTACACCATCGTATAGCCGAGTGCGATGATGGCGTAGACGCTGCCAAGCACCAGACCGTTGAGGATCTGCTGGATGAAAATATCCATTTAAAGCTCCTTAGCCCCGTGCGATTCGATTACGCCTTTATCACCGGCCGATAAACCGGTGGGAAGCGAAATCTGAAGCGGCACTGCGCGTACTTTTTAAAAAACCGGTAAAGGTTGAGCGCCGATCGTCCGCCCGCGGCCGGATGAGGCTGCAGGCGTTTCACGGACGGATACGAAAACGGCGCCGCCGGATAGCTGGCGCCGCCAGACTGCCTACTGCCTGATGACGTCGAGTACGTCTTTCTTCTTGTCCTTGAAGTCGTACAGCGTGATGGTCCCCGCCTTCAGATCGCCCTTGTCGTCGAATGCGATATGCCCCGTCAGACCGTTGTAGTCGGTCGTGGCGATCGCAGCCAGCACCTTGGGCGCTTCGATGGAGTTGGCGCGCTTCATTGCATCGACGATCACGTACATCGCGTCATACGTGAACGGCGCGTAAATCTGCACCGGCGTGTGGAAGCGTGCTTCGTACTTCTTTTCGAAGTCCGCTCCCTTGTCCATCTTCGGAAGCGCGAGTCCCGCCTCCGAGCAGATGATGTTTTGCACCGCGTCGCCCGCGAGCTCGGCCAGCTTGTCGGTGCAGACGCCGTCGCCGGCGAGGATCTTCGCCTTGATGCCGAGCGCCGCCGCTTCCTTCGCGAACGGGCCGCCCGTCACGTCCATGCCGCCGTACATCACGACATCCGGCTGGATGCGCTTGATCTTGGTCAGGATCGCCTTGAAGTTGCGAGCCTTCTCCGTGGTGGCCTCGCGCGCCGCGACCTTCACGCCGCCGGCCTGCGCCGTCTTCACGAATTCGTCGGCGAGTCCCCGGCCGTAGGCGCTGGCGTCGTCCACCACGACGACCTTCTTCGCATGCAGCGTCTTCATCGCGTAGCCGGCCAGCACGGGGCCTTGCAGCGCGTCGGTCGCCACCACGCGGAACGTCGTCTTGTAGCCTTGTTGCGTGTACTGCGAGTTGGTCGTCGACGGTGAAATCTGCGCGATGCCCGCGTCGCTGTAGATCTTCGACGCCGGAATCGACACGCCCGAGTTCATGTGGCCGATCACCGCGACCACGCGGTCGTCGACGAGCTTTTGCGCCACTTCCGTGCCGACGCGCGGATCGGCCGCGTCGTCCTGGGCGTCGAGCACCAGATGGATGGAATGGCCGTCGATCGTCAAACCCTGCGCGCTGATCTCTTCAAGGGCGAGCCGCGCGCCGTTTTCATTGTCTTTACCGAGATGGGCCTGCAGGCCCGTCAGGGGCGCAACGTGACCGATCTTCACGACAGTTGCCTCACTCGCGGGCGCGGCCGCAGACGCAGCCGGCGCAGCAGCGGAACTCGCTGCCGACGCTGCCGTGCTCGCCCCACCCTCGTCCTTTTTGCCGCATGCGGTGACCATTGCAACCGCAGCCGCGATGGACACGGCGTGAGCAAACTTGAATCGCATCAAATAGGTCTCCTGCGCCTCTAAAAACAGTCGTCGTGAACCCTTCTGGCCTCAAGACGCGCGCATTGTAACGCTAAATATGAGACGAGCAATATTCTTGCGTGGCGGGGTTTTCCAGCATTGCAACCCTCATTTTCCGGCCATTTTCCCGCAAAGTCGCAACCGGGTTGCGATCTGATTTTGTGCAGTAGTTGCACCATAACGGAAGCAGGTTTAATCGGGCGAATTTCGAGGGTTACGTTTGCTTATCGGATTTACGGGGAAACCCTGAAGGTATCTAGAGGAAAACGCCCATGTAAGTGCGCGCCCTGAAACGGTGCCTACGCTTGGTTTCGTATCCCGCGCGAGGGTTCCTCGCTCCGCGCGCAGTACGTTTCGATGGGCGAAAAAAAAGCGCCCGGAGGCGCCTTTCTCGAAGAACTCGTCGAAATCATTGCGGCAGCGAGAGGCCGCGCGGCAGCGGAAAGGAGATCGTCTCCTCGATGCCCTCGAGCGAACGCACATTGCGCACGCCGAGTTCGCGCAAGCGCGCGATGACCGCCTGCGCCAGCACTTCCGGCGCCGAGGCGCCCGCCGTCACGCCGATGCGCTTCTTGCCTTCGACCCATTGCGGATCGATCTGCGTCGGCGAGTCCACCATATAGGCGGGAATGCCGCGCTTCTCGGCCACTTCGCGCAGACGGCTCGAATTCGAGCTGTTCGGGCTGCCGACGACGATCACGACATCGCATTGCGGCGCGAGGAACTTCACCGCGTCCTGGCGGTTCTGCGTCGCATAGCAGATGTCCTGCTTCTTCGGTTCCTTGACGTCCGGGTACTTGTTCTTGAGCGCGTCGATGATCGTGGAGGCGTCGTCGACCGAAAGCGTCGTCTGCGTGACGTACGCGATGCGCTGCGGATCGGGCAGATCGAGCTTCAGCACGTCCTCGATATCCTCGACGAGATGCATGCCCTCGCCCGACTGACCCATCGTGCCTTCGACTTCCGGATGACCCTTGTGGCCGATCATCACGATATCGAAGCCTTCCTGGCGCATCTTCGCCACTTCGATATGCACCTTGGTCACGAGCGGGCAGGTGGCGTCGAACACGCGCAGACCGCGCGCTTCCGCTTCGCCGCGCACCGCCTTCGAGACGCCGTGCGCGCTGAAGATCAGCGTGGCGCCTTCGGGGACGTCGGAGAGCTCTTCGATGAAGATCGCGCCCTTCTTGCGCAGATCCGCGACGACATACGCGTTATGGACGATCTCGTGGCGCACGTAGATGGGCGCGCCGAACAGCTTGATCGCGCGCTCGACGATTTCGATCGCGCGATCGACGCCCGCGCAGAACCCGCGCGGCTGCGCGAGCAGGATTTCGACGTCGGTCTGAACTTCGTTGAGGCTTTCAATCATGGTTACAGAATCCCGATGATTTTCACTTCGAAGACGAGCGCCTGGCCCGCGAGCGGGTGGTTGAAGTCGAACAGCGCCGCGGTTTCGCCGACTTCCTTCAGCACGCCCGCGTAGCGTCCGCCGTTCGGCGCGTTGAATTCGACGAGATCGCCGGGCGAAAAATCCTCGCCGATCATGCTGTTTTCGCGCAGCGTCGCAAGCGACACCCACTGGACCAGTTCAGGATTGCGCGGACCGAACGCCTGATCGGGCGTTAGCTGAAAGGTCGAATGGTGGCCGATCTTGAGGCCCTGCAGAATCTCTTCCAGTGGTTCCGCGAGCTGGCCTGCGCCGAGCAGGAGCGTCGCGGGCTTGTCGGCGAACGTGTTGACGATGTCGGCACCATCGGCAAGCGCGAGCCGGTAATGAAGCGTGACGTGCGAACCGGGTTTCACCTCGGAGATATCGATGATGCTCATGAGTATTGGATGTGGCCGTTCATTTGAAGGCAGAGCGTGGGCTCCGCATGGGGCGGCTCTTCGGCGCGAGGCAGCGAACCGCGCGGCGCCGGTGCGAACCGGGCGCCAAAACCGCTATTGTAAGACAGAGTTGTGTCGGGACGCGTCACGCGGCGATGTCCTGCGTGCGCTCGCCCGCGCGACAAGATGTCCCGGAGGGTCGCGATGAGCGCCGATCCACGGCTCGTGGCGCCGCCAGCGGAACTCTCCGTCATCGCGCCCCATGTGCCGATCCACAAGTGGGCACGCGGCGACCGGCCGCGCGAAAGGTTGCTCGACACGGGCCCGGGCGCGCTGTCGGACGCGGAACTGTTCGCCTTGTTCCTGCGCACCGGCCGGCCCGGCGCAAGCGCCGTCGATGTCGCGCGTGAGCTGCTGCTGCGTTTCGGCTCGCTGCGCAACGTGCTGGAAGCGTCGTCGGTGGAACTGCGCGAACAGCGCGGCATCGGGCCGGCGCGCGCGGCGACGCTTCTGGCCGTATCCGAACTGTGCCGGCGGGCGCTGGCGGAGAAGGCGCAGGATCGCGCGCTGCTGAATGCGCCGGGCGCGGTCGAGGATTATCTGCGCTTGCTGATCGGCACGCGGCCTTACGAGGTATTCGTCTGCCTGTATCTGGACGCGCGCCATCAGTTGCTGCACGCCGAGGAATCCGCGCGCGGCTCGCTCACGCGCGTGGCGGTCTATCCGCGCGAGATCGTGCGGCGCGCGCTCACGCTCAACGCGGCCGGGCTGATCGTTGCGCATAATCACCCGTCGGGCGGCGTCGCGCCCAGCGCCAACGACCGGCGGCTGACCAAAACGCTGCAGGACGCGCTGACGCTCATCGACGTCCAGCTGCTCGATCATATCGTCGTCGCGGCCAACGATGTCTTCTCGTTTGCGCGCCACGGCTGGCTGTGAGGCATAAGAAAGCCATAAAAGGTTTGATATTGCAGCGTTTTTCCTGCTAGAATCCACGTTTGCTTTTCTCAACCCGCCTGCTCTGAACGTACGCGGCCCTCATTGGCATAACCGTGCTGCCAAGTCCCCGATCGGCAAATTGGGCGATAAGAGGCATCGAAAAACGAAAGTGCGCGAAAGCGCCTTTCCTTCGAGCGTTCGATTCAGACTCAACGTGTATTAGGAGTGTCCTCATGGCACGCGTATGCCAAGTAACTGGGAAAGGCCCGATGTCGGGCAACAACGTTTCCCACGCAAACAACAAGACCAAGCGTCGTTTCCTGCCGAACCTGCAGAACCGCCGTTTCTTCGTTGAAAGCGAAAATCGCTGGGTCCGTCTGCGCGTTTCGAACGCCGGTCTGCGCCTGATCGACAAGAACGGTATTGACGCCGTGCTCGCAGACCTGCGCGCACGCGGTGAAATCTAAGGAGCACGTAAATGGCCAAGGGCGCACGCGACAAGATCAAGCTGGAATCGACCGCAGGCACGGGTCACTTCTACACGACGACCAAGAACAAGCGCAACATGCCGGAAAAGATGCTGATCAAGAAATTTGATCCCGTCGTCCGCAAGCACGTTGAGTACAAGGAAACCAAGATCAAGTAACCCTTGATTTTGAGATTACTGTACGAAGACAGCAAAAAGCCCCGCAAATCGCGGGGCTTTTTGTTTTTCCGGCCGCCTTTTTCACGCGCTTTACACACGATCGTGCGGGGGTTTTAACTGTCACTGATTGTTCACGCGGGGTATGCTTGCCGGCTATCGATGAGAACACGGACGGAGAACCGGCAGCATGAATTTCGATGTGGCGATCGTAGGGAGCGGGCTTGCGGGACTGAGCGTCGCGCTGAATCTGGCGGAAACGCGGCGGGTCGCGATCCTCGCCAAGCGCGCGGCGAGCGTCGGCGCGAGCGACTGGGCGCAGGGCGGCATCGCGGCCGTGCTGGATTCGGCCGACAGCGTCGATAACCATGTCGGCGATACGCTCATCGCGGGCGGCGGCCTGTGCGACGAAGCGGCGACACGCTTCATCGTCGAGAACGGGCGCGCGGCGATCGAATGGCTCATCGAGGAGGGCGTGCCCTTCACGCGCGATGTCTCGGCCGAACTCGGATTCCATCTGACGCGCGAAGGCGGCCACAGCCATCGCCGCATCATTCACGCGGCGGACGCCACCGGCCACGCGGTCGTCACGACGCTCAGCGAGCGCGTGCGCAATCACCCGAACATCACCGTTCTCGAAGACCATTACGCGATCGACCTGATCACGTCCGACCGGCTCGGGCTGCCCGGCCACCGCTGCCACGGACTCTACGCGCTCGACGTGAACTCGGGCCGCACGGTGACCATTCAGGCGCCGCATACGGTGCTCGCAACGGGCGGCGCGGGCAAGGTTTATCTCTACACGACGAACCCCGACACCGCGACCGGCGACGGCATCGCGATGGCGTGGCGCGCCGGCTGCCGTGTCGCGAACATGGAGTTCATCCAGTTCCATCCGACCTGCCTGTTCCATCCGTACGCGAAGTCGTTCCTCATTTCCGAAGCGGTGCGCGGCGAAGGCGGCGTCCTGCGCCTGCCGGACGGCACGCGCTTCATGCCCGCGCACGACGAACGCGCCGAACTCGCGCCGCGCGATATCGTCGCGCGGGCGATCGACTTCGAGATCAAGAAGCGCGGCATCGACTGCGTGTATCTCGACATCAGCCATCAGCCGCGCGCGTTTCTCGAAGAGCACTTTCCGACGATCCTCGCGCGCTGCCGCGAATTCGGCATCGATATCGCGAAGCAGCCGATTCCCGTCGTGCCCGCCGCGCACTACACGTGCGGCGGCGTCGTCACCGACCTTGCCGGGCGCACGGATCGTCCGGGGCTGTACGCGGTCGGCGAGACGTCGTACACGGGGCTGCACGGCGCGAACCGGCTCGCGAGCAACTCGCTGCTGGAATGCCTCGTGATCGGCCGCGCGGCGGCGCACGCGATCGAAGCGGATGGGTTCTCGAACGGCTGCCACGCCGAATTGCCCGACTGGGATGAAAGCCGCGTGTCCGATCCGGACGAGGAAGTCGTCGTCGCGCACAACTGGGACGAGCTACGGCGTCTGATGTGGAACTACGTGGGCATCGTGCGCACGGACAAGCGCCTTGCGCGCGCGCAACATCGAATCGCACTGCTGCGCGACGAAATCCACGAGTATTACGCGAACTTCAAGGTAAGCCGGGATCTGCTGGAGTTGCGCAATCTCGTCGATGTGGCGTCGCTGATCGTGGAAAGCGCGTGCTCACGGCGCGAGAGCCGCGGCCTGCACTACAGCCGCGACTGGCCCGGGACTTTGCCGAAAGCGTTGCCGACGGTACTGATGCCGCCGGCCGCGCGCCGCACGGCGATCTAGACGAGACGCATCGAGAAATCGGTCGCGCGCACGTCCTTCGTGAGCGCGCCGACGGAAATGCGGTCCACGCCGGTTTCAGCGATCGCGCGGACTGTGTCGAAGTTCACGCCACCAGACACTTCGAGCAACGCGCGGCCCGCCGTGATGCGAACGGCATCGCGCATCATGTCGAGCGTGCAGTTGTCGAGCAGGACCGATTCCGCGCGATGTGCGAGCGCCGTTTCGAGCTGTTCGAGCGTTTCCACTTCGATCTGGACCGGCACGCCTGAATTCAGCGCGAGCGCCGCGTCCATCGCCGCACCGACGCCGCCCGCTGCCGCGATGTGGTTTTCCTTGATCAGAATGCCGTCGTAGAGCGCGAGGCGCTGGTTCGCGCCGCCGCCCACCCGCACCGCGTACTTCTGCGCGAGCCGCAAGCCCGGCAGCGTCTTGCGCGTATCGAGGATGCGCGCGCGCGTGCCTTCGATCGCATCGACATAGCGGCGCGTCGCCGTCGCAACGCCCGACAGCAATTGCAGGAAATTGAGTCCGTTACGCTCCGCGGTGAGCAGCGAGCGCGACGTACCGTGCAGCAGCACGACCTGCGAATTCGCCGCCATGCGCGCGCCTTCCCGATACTGCCATTCGACTTCGATCGACGGATCGACGCGGCGCATCACTTCGTCGAACCAGGGCGCGCCGCACAGCACGGCGTCCTCGCGCACGATGATGCGCGCCGTGCGCCGCGAATCGGCCGGCACGAGACGGCCGGTGACATCGCCGCTGCCGACGTCTTCATCGAGAACATCGACGACATTGCGCGCGAGCGCCGCGTCGAACGCTGCGCCGTATTGGTTGCGGACTTCCTCGAAAATCGCTGGATACATAATCACGCGGCTCCCACGTTCGAGAACAGCGTCGTGTCTTTCGCCAGATCGCCGCTCGCCTGCACGCGCTTCTTGTGACGCGCGGCGAAGTCGAGCATGCGGTCGATCGGCACGCGCGCACGCAGCCCGATGGCCGGATCGACGTGAATCTCGTTGTGACCGCGCTCCAGCACGTCGGCGAGATTGGCGAGGCCGTTCATCGCCATCCACGGACAATGCGCGCAGCTCTTGCAGGTTGCGCTGTTGCCGGCAGTCGGCGCTTCGATGAACGTCTTGCCGGGCGCGGCAAGCCGCATCTTGTGCAGAATCCCGAGGTCCGTCGCGACGATGAAGCGCTTCGCGTCGAGCTTCACGGCGGCGTCGATCAGTTGCGTGGTCGAGCCGACGACGTCCGCGAGCGCGACGACCCCTTCCGGCGATTCCGGATGCACCAGAATCTTCGCGTCGGGATATTCGTGGCGCAACAGGTCGAGCTCGATGCCTTTGAATTCGTCGTGGACGAGACACGAACCCTGCCACAACAGCATGTCCGCGCCGGTCTTCTTTTGAATGTAACCGCCGAGGTGACGGTCCGGCGCCCACAGGATCTTTTCGCCGCGCGCGTGCAGGTCCGCGACGATCTCGAGCCCGATCGACGATGTGACCATCCAGTCCGCGCGCGCCTTCACTGCCGCGCTCGTATTCGCGTACACGACGACCGTGCGATCAGGATGCGCGTCGCAGAACGCGGAGAATTCATCGGGGGGGCAGCCGAGATCGAGCGAACAGGTCGCGTCGAGATCGGGCATCAGCACGCGCTTGTCCGGGCTCAGGATCTTCGAGGTCTCGCCCATGAAGCGCACGCCCGCGACAACCAGCGTCTTCGCCGCGTGGTCGCGGCCGAAGCGCGCCATTTCCAGCGAATCAGCGACGCAGCCGCCGGTTTCGTCGGCAAGCTCCTGGAGTTCGGCATCGACGTAATAATGCGCGACGAGCACCGCCTGCTCCCGCTTCAGAAGCGCGCGAATGCGCTCCTTCAACTCGCGCCGCTCCTCCGGCGACGGCGTGCGGGGCACCCGCGCCCACGCCTCGCCCACTCCACACGTCAGGCCTTGCGGCCGGTCGTACTCGACACTCCTGATCGCTTCCATGTCCCTGTCCCCTGCTCCATGCCAACCACGCGATGCGAAAACGGCCGCCCAAAAACAAAGACCCCGCCAGAGCGGGGTCTTGTGACGTCCTTAAATTTTAACGGATATCGCGCGTCAGGCGTAGCGGCGCAGACGCAACGCGAAATCCTGCAGCGCCTTGATGCCGCTCTCTTCCGCGCGATGGCACCAGTCCTGCAATTGCGTCACGAGCTGCTCGCGCGAGGCGTTGGAGCGGTCCCACATCGCCGACAGGTCCTTGCGCAGCTCGATGAACGTGCGCAGCTTCTGGTTATCCGACGTGAGTTCCGGCAACTGCTTCAGCTGCGGCTCGTTCAGGCCGTCTTCTTCCTTGTGGAACCACGTGCGCGCGCCGCGCATCAATTGATACTTCTCGCGCGCGCCGGCTTCCTTCAGCTTCGCCAGTTCCTGCGCATAGGCGCGCTTGAGCGCCTTGCCGTAACGCGCCATCACTTCGTAGCGGTTCGACAGCACGGCTTGCAGCGTGTCCTGATCCACGACGGCCTTGCTCGCGGCGAGCTTCGGCGTCGGCGCGACCTTTTTCACCTTCGCGAGACCGACCATCGACATCAGGCGGATATACATCCAGCCGATGTCGAACTCGTACCACTTGCTCGACAGCTTCGCGGAGGTCGCGAACGTGTGGTGATTGTTGTGCAGTTCTTCGCCGCCGATCAGGATGCCGAGCGGGAAGATGTTCGTCGACGCATCCGCCGAATTGAAGTTGCGATAGCCCCACCAGTGCGCGAGACCGTTCACGACGCCCGCCGCCCAGAACGGAATCCAGATCATCTGCACGGCCCACACCGACAGCCCGACGATGCCGAACAGCGCGACATCGATCACCATCATGACGCTGATGCCGAGAATCGGATAACGCGTGTAGATGTTGCGCTCGATCCAGTCGTTCGGCGTGCCGTGGCTGAACTTGCGCATCGTTTCTTCGTTCTTCGCTTCGGTGCGGTAGAGTTCCGCGCCTTCGAGCAGCACCTTCCAGATGCCGCGCGTCTGCGGGCTGTGCGGATCTTCCTCGGTTTCGCATTTGGCGTGGTGCTTGCGATGGATCGCCGCCCACTGGCCGGTCAGCATGCCTGTGGTCATCCACAGCCAGAAACGGAAGAAGTGGCTCGCGGCCGGATGCAGGTCCAGCGCGCGGTGCGCCTGGCAACGGTGCAGATAGATCGTGACGCCGGCGATCGTGACGTGCGTCATCGCAAGCGTGAACAACAGAATCTGCCACCAGGAAAAGTCGAGCAATCCGTTGGCGAGAAATTCGAGGGAAGAATTCAGCAAGGCGGTTTACCTGGGTAGCTGTGAAATTCGGGAAAAATGGCCAGTAAAACTGACATTGGGCAACTTGTTGTGCACATGAAAGAAACGTGCGCAAGTTCGATCGCATTCTACTGCATGCGTTCCAAGTCTTTGTCCTAAAGGTGAAATTTTTTGAATCGTAGCAAAACGAGGAAAAACTCACGCCCCGAATTGAGGTTGATTCGACGGTCAAATCGAAAGATCGAGCCAACGCTGCCGGTCAGGCCGCTGGTGCGGCGCCCTGCTCGCGATTTTCGGCATTAAGTACCGATTCGCTGCTTGCCCGGGCCACGGCATCGACAATCCTTATTTCGCGCTGGGCGAACGGAATTTCAATGCCATGTTCCGAGAATAACCGCCATACCGCGCGATTGACATGCGACTTTACGCCGCCCGTGCCCTTCGCGGCCTCCTCGATCCAGAAACTCAGCTCCAGATTGATGCCGTCCGCGCCGAAACTCGCGAGCAGCGCGGCGGGCGCCGGGTCCTGCAGGACGCGTTCGACGCCCTGCGTCGCTTCGACCAGCAATTGCATCGCGCGCTCGACGTCGCAACGGTAGCTCACCTGCACCGCGATCTTCGCGTTGCCGCGCGTAAGGTACGACGAATGGTTCTGCACCACATCGGTGATGAGCTTTTCGTTCGGAATCAGCGTCTCGATGCCATCGAGGCCGCGCACGACCGTGTAGCGCGTGCGGATCTGCGTGACGGTGCCCTGGCTGCCGCTCACGCTGATCATGTCACCGAGCCGCAAGGAGCGGTCCAGCAGAATGATGAAGCCCGATACGTAATTGCTCGCGATCTTCTGCAAGCCGAAGCCGAGCCCGACGCCCAGTGCGCCGCCGAACACGCCGAGCACCGTGATGTCGATGCCGACGATCGACAGGCTCACCAGAATCGCGGCGAGGATCATCAGCGCCCGGCCGACGCGCGCGAGCACCACTTTGAGATTGGCGTCGAGCGAGCGGGCGCGCATCAGCCGGTCGTCGAGCAGCGCGCCCGCCCACATCGCGACGATCAGCGTCACGCACACCCACAGCACACCGGAGGCGAGCGAGAGCAGCGTCATGTGCGCGTTCGCGAAGTTGAAGCGCACGCTTCCCATCCAGTGCACGACGTCGTCCTGGATGCCCATGACGGTAAAGAGCATCGCGATCCAGACGATCACCGTCACGAGTCTTTCGAACAGATACAGCAGCGCGTTCGCCTGGTGCTCCGCCTGACCGCGGCTGAACACGCGCCGCGCGACGTACAGCATCGTATAGATGACGGTGATGCCACACAGCGGCACGAGCGCGAGACGCAGGAACGATGTGTGGATGAACGGCGCAACCGCCACCTGCGCGATCGAGACGAAAATCGTGCCGAGCAGCGGAAACAGCGCCTTGTTGAGACTTTCCGCGCCGAAGCGCACGGCTTCGAAGCGCGACTGACGGCGTGCATCGAGCTTCTTGCGAAGCAGCCGCGCGCACCACCAGGCCACCACGAGCAGGCCGAGCAGAACCGCTACCTGCCAGATCACTTCCGGCTCGCCGAAATCGCGAAAGAGCCGCGCGGAGAGTTCGCTCAGGAAGCGGTTCTGCATTGCTTACGCGGTTTCTTCAGGCGCTTCCGGCGCTTCCGGTGCTTTCGGCGCCTTCGCGGCGTCCGGCACGCGCTCCAGCACGGCCGCGAAGAACCCGTCCGTGCCGTGCTTGTGCGGCCACAGCGAGAGGAATTCGCCCGTGTCCAGATCGATGCGCTGTTCCGCGAGCACGTCGCGCGCGGGCACGACGCGGAAATTCGGATGCGTTTCGAGGAACTGCTTCACGACCGTTTCGTTTTCCGCTTCGAGCATGGAGCAGGTCGCGTAGACGAGGCGGCCGCCGGGTTTCACGAGGCGCGCGGCGCTCGTGAGAATCGACAATTGCTTGGGCGTCAGTTCCGCGACGGTGGCGGGCGACTGGCGCCACTTCAGGTCCGGATTGCGGCGCAGCGTGCCGAGACCCGAACACGGCGCGTCGACGAGCACGCGGTCGATCTTGCCCGCGAGACGCTTGATCTTCGCGTCGTGCTCGCTGTCGATCAGCACCGGATTCACGTTCGACAAGCCGCTGCGCGCGAGGCGCGGCTTCAGCTTGGCGAGGCGGCGGTCGGACACGTCGAACGCGTAGAGACGGCCGGTCGAGCGCATCATCGCGCCGAGCGCGAGCGTCTTGCCGCCCGCGCCCGCGCAGAAGTCCACGATCATTTCGCCGCGGCGCGGGGCCATCAGCGAGCAGAGCAGCTGGCTGCCTTCGTCCTGCACCTCGATCCAGCCTTCCTGGAACGGCGCGAGACGCGTCAGCGCGGGCTTGCCGTCCACGCGCACGCCGAACGGCGCGAACGGCATTTCGCCCGCGTCGATGCCCGCTTCGGTCAGCGCCTTGAGCGCGGCTTCACGCGTCGCCTTGATCGGATTCACGCGCAGGTCGAGCGGCGCGGGATAGTTCAGCGCGGCGGCGAGCTGCGCGAGTTCCTCGGGCTCGAAACGCTTGCCCATCGCGTCGTAGATCCATTGCGGCAGGTTGGTGCGCACCCGCACCGGCAGGCTCGCCGGATCGATCTTCGAGACTTGCGCGAGCCATTGATACTCGTCCGCCGAAACGAACGGCTTCAGCGCGGAGAGGCCGGCGGTCTGCATCAGCCCGAGCAGAGCGAGACGGCGCGCCTGGTTGCCGCTGCCGCTTTCCGCGAGATGCGAAAACTCCATTTTCCGGCGCAGCACGGCGAACACGGCTTCAGCTATAACGCCGCGCTCCCCGTGTCCGAGCTTCGGATGGGCGCGGAAGAAGCGGCTCGTCGCGGCGTCGGCGGGTCCGGAAAAGCGCAATACGTCCGCGAGCAATGTTTCGGTTTGTCCGATCAGAAATCCATGCAGCCTCATACGCCCTCCCCGGCAATGTCGGCAAAGAGCCATTGCGGCTCAGACGGCGCGAGGGCGACACGTTCGCCCTCGATAGATAAACGCCCTTCGATAAACCAGCGCACCGCGCGCGGATAGATTTCGTGCTCGACTTTCAGCACGCGCGCGGCGAGCGCGGCGGCGTCGTCGCCGGCGACGACCGGCACCGCGCCCTGCGCGACGATCGGCCCGTGATCGAGCGTCGGCGTCACGAAATGCACGCTTGCGCCGTGCACCCGCACGCCGGCGTCGAGCGCCTGCTGATGCGTGCGCAAGCCCGGAAAGCACGGCAAGAGCGACGGATGAACATTGAGCATGCGCCCGGCGTATTTCCCGACGAAGGCGTCGGTCAGCACGCGCATGAAGCCCGCCAGCACGACGAGGTCGGGCTCGAAACGGTCGATTTCACGCGCGAGCGCGGCGTCGAACGATTCGCGCCCGTCGAACCGACGGTGATCCACTACTTTGGTTTCGATGCCGTTCGCGGCCGCGAAGCCTAACCCGGCGGCATCGGGCCGGTTGGAAATGACCGCGCAGACGCGGGCCGGCCAGCCTTCGCGCGCGCATGCACGCACGACGGCCTCCATGTTGCTCCCGCGTCCGGAGATCAGAATGACGATTTTTTTCATCCGCGGATTTTATCATTTGAACGGTGCGAAAATCGTGCCAAAAGGGACCCGTGCGGGGACCGACGCAGGCGCCGGAGCGGCCGTGCGCGCCCGTCGATCCGTGCGAGCGTTTATAATCTAACGCTTTGCGGCATCAGCCCCTCCCACTGACCATCGCCTATCGTGAGAGTCTTTCGCGGCCTTCCCAATGCCGAAAGCCGGGCGCCCTGCGCGCTGACCATCGGCAACTTCGACGGTGTCCATCGCGGTCACCAGGCGCTGCTCGCGCACGTGCGGGCCGCCGCCGACGCGCGCGGCCTGCCGGTCTGCGTGATGACTTTCGAGCCGCATCCGCGCGAGTTCTTCAATCCGGCGGGCGCGCCGCCGCGCATCGCGATGCTGCGCGACAAGCTCGAAGCGTTGCGCACCAACGGCGTCGACCGCGTGGTGGTCGAGCACTTCAACAAGACCTTCGCGAGCCAGTCGCCGGATACGTTCGTGAAAAACGTCATCGTCGATGGCCTGCACGCGCGCTGGGTGATGGTCGGCGACGACTTCTGCTACGGCGCGAAACGCGCGGGCGACTTCGCATCGCTCAAGGCCGCCGGCGAAACGTACGGCTTCGAAGTCGAGCAGATGGCCACCGTCGCGCATCCGAATGGCGCGCGCATTTCGTCGTCGTCGGTGCGGGCGTCGCTGGTCGCGGGCGATCTGGACGCGGCGCAGGTCGCGCTCGGGCGGCCGTACATCATCAGCGGGCACGTCGTGCACGGCGCAAAGCTCGGCCGCGATCTCGGCTTTCCCACGCTGAACCTGCCGATCGCGCACAAGCGGCCGGCGCTCGCGGGCATTTTCGTCGTGCGCGTGCATGGTCTTGGCGATGAACCGCTGCCCGCCGTCGCCAGTCTCGGCCTGCGTCCGACCGTCGACGACTCCGGCCGCGTGCTGCTCGAAGTCTTCGTGCTCGACTGGCACGGCGATGCGTACGGAAAGCTCGTGCGCGTCGAATTTCTGAAGAAGCTGCGCGACGAGGAAAAGTACGTCGACCTCGAAACGCTGTCCGCCGCCATCGCGCGGGATGTCGACAACGCGCGCGCGTACTTCGGCCTTCCGCCCGCCAGCAACGCGGGCAGCCGCGCCACGGGCTTCGCCATTTCGGCGACCGACCGAATTAGGTGAGCGCGCGGCGCACCTTGCGTCGCCCGCTGCCCCGCCCTCATCGACACACCGCGCGCAAGTCCAAAGCGCCGTCTCACCGAATTCACTGAGTCACCCATGAGCGACAAGAAAGAGAAAGCCTCCTCGAAGTACCCCGTCAACCTGCTCGACACGCCTTTCCCGATGCGCGGCGACCTGCCCAAGCGCGAACCCGCGTGGGTCAAGGAATGGCAGGACAACAAGGTCTACGAGAAGATCCGCGCCGCCTCGAAGGGCCGCAAGAAGTTCATCCTGCACGACGGCCCGCCGTACGCGAACGGCGACATCCACCTCGGGCACGCGGTCAACAAGATCCTGAAGGACATGATCGTCAAGGCGCGCAATCTCGCGGGCTTCGATGCGGTCTACGTGCCGGGCTGGGACTGCCACGGCATGCCGATCGAAATCCAGATCGAAAAGCAGTTCGGCAAGTCGCTGCCCGCCGCCGAAGTGATGCAGAAGGCGCGCGCGTACGCGGGCGAGCAGATCGAGAAGCAGAAGGCCGGCTTCCGGCGTCTGGGCGTGCTCGGCGACTGGGACAATCCGTACAAGACGATGAACTTCGCCAACGAGGCCGGCGAAATCCGCGCGCTCGGCAAGATCATGGAAAAGGGCTATGTGTTTCGTGGCCTGAAGCCGGTGAACTGGTGTTTCGACTGCGGCTCGGCGCTGGCCGAAGCGGAAGTCGAGTACAAGGACAAGACCGATCCGACCATCGACGTGGTGTTCGGGTTCGCGGAACCGGAGAAGACAGCGCAGGCGTTCGGCCTGAATGCGCTGCCGAAGCCGGAAGGCGGCATCGTGATCTGGACGACGACGCCCTGGACCATCCCCGCCAACCAGGCGCTCAACGTGCATCCGGAGATCGTCTACGCGCTCGTCGATACGCCGCGCGGGCTGCTGATCCTGGCGGAAGAACGCGTCGAAGCGTGCCTGCAGAACTACGGCATTCCCGGTGAAGTCATCGCGACAACGCCCGGCGAGAAGCTCACCAATCTGCGCTTCCATCATCCGCTCGCGGCCGCGCATCCGGGCTACAAGCGCACCGCGCCCGTCTATCTCGGCGACTATGTGACGACCGAAAGCGGCACGGGCATCGTGCATTCGTCGCCGGCGTACGGCGTGGAAGACTTCGTGTCGTGCAAGGCGCACGGCATGGCGGATTCCGACATCATCAATCCGGTGATGGGCGATGGCCGCTATATCGAATCGCTGCCGCTGTTCGGCGGACTGTCGATCTGGAAGGCGAATCCGCAGATCGTCGAGGCGCTCGAGGGCGCGGGCTCGCTGTTGAAGAGCGAAAAGTACACGCACAGCTACATGCATTGCTGGCGCCACAAGACGGCGATCATCTATCGCGCGACCTCGCAATGGTTCGCGGGCATGGACGTGAAGCCGAAGGACGGCGGCAAGACGCTGCGCGAGACCGCGCTGGAAGGCGTAGAGAACACGGCGTTCTATCCGTCGTGGGGCAAGCAGCGTCTCTACAGCATGATCGCGAACCGCCCGGACTGGACGCTTTCGCGTCAGCGTCAATGGGGCGTGCCGATGGCGTTCTTCGTGCACAAGGAGACCGGCGAGCTGCATCCGCGCACGCTGGAGTTGCTGGAAGAAGTGGCGAAGCGCGTCGAGGAAGGCGGCATCGAGACCTGGCAGAAGCTCGATCCGCGCGAGCTGATCGGCGACGACGCCAACATGTACGAAAAGAATCGCGACACGCTCGACGTGTGGTTCGACTCCGGCACGACGCACTGGCACGTGCTGCGCGGCTCGCACAAGGATTCGCTGCAATTCCCGGCCGATCTATATCTCGAAGGCTCGGACCAGCATCGCGGCTGGTTCCATTCGTCGCTGCTGACGGCGTCGATGCTCGACGGCCGCCCGCCCTACGACGCGCTGCTCACGCACGGCTTCACCGTCGATGGCGAAGGCCGCAAGATGTCGAAGTCGCTCGGCAACGGCATCGATCCGCATGAGGTGTCGAACCGGCTCGGCGCGGAAATCATCCGCCTGTGGATCGCATCGACGGATTATTCCGGCGAGCTCGCGATCTCCGAGGAAATTCTCAAGCGCGTCACGGAGACGTATCGACGTATCCGCAATACGCTGCGCTTCCTGCTCGCGAATCTTTCCGATTTCGACTTCGAGAAGAACGCGCTGCCGGTTCAGGACTGGCTGGAGATCGATCGCTACGCCATCGCGCTCACGCGCAACCTGCAGGACGACGCGCTCGCGCACTACGAGAAGTACGAGTTCCATCCGGTGGTCGCGAAGATCGCGACGTTCTGCTCGGAAGACCTCGGCGGCTTCTATCTCGACGTGCTGAAAGACCGCCTCTATACGACGAAGCCCGATTCGCGCGAACGCCGCAGCGCGCAGACCGCGCTGTTCCATATCGCGCACGGCCTGTTGCGGCTCGTTGCGCCGTATCTGTCGTTCACGGCGGAAGAAGCGTACAAGGTGCTCAAGCCCGGGCAGGACACGATCTTCAACGAAGTCTTCGCGGCGTATCCGGACATCGCGAACGGCGGCGATCTGCTCGACAAGTGGACGCTCATCCGCAACGCGCGCGGCGACGTCACCAAGGCGCTCGAAGAAGCGCGCACGGCCAACCAGATCGGTTCGTCGCTGCAGGCGGAAGTCGTGGTTCGCGCGAGCGGCGCGCGCTACGACGCGCTCGCAAGCCTCGGCGATGCGCTGCGCTTCGTGCTCATCACGTCATCGGCGCGACTGGAAAAGGTGGCGGGCGAGGCGGATGAAGGCGTCGACGTGACGGCATCGAGCTACCTGAAGTGCGAGCGCTGCTGGCACTATTGCGCGGACGTCGGCGCGCACGCGGATCACCCCGGCCTGTGCGGCCGCTGCTTCTCCAACCTCTTCGGCGCCGGCGAAACGCGAGGCGCAGCATAATGGCTCGAACGATGGCGAAACAAACTTCCAGCAGTGGGTCGCTCGCGCCGTGGCTCGGCGTCGCGCTGATCGTGATCCTGTTCGACCAGTTGACGAAGATCGCCGTGCAGCGCGTGTTCGCCTATGGCGATCCGCACGCGCTCACGCCCTTCTTCAACCTGCTGCTCGTGTACAACCGCGGCGCGGCGTTCAGCTTCCTCGCGATGGCCGGCGGCTGGCAGCGCTGGGCGTTCACGGCGCTCGGCGTCGTCGCGGCCATCGTGATCTGCTATCTGCTGAAGAAGCATGCTAACCAACGGCTCTTCTGTCTCGCGCTCTCGCTCATCATGGGCGGCGCGATCGGCAATGTGATCGACCGGATCGCGTACGGGCATGTCATCGACTTTCTGGACTTTCACGTGAATGCGTGGCACTGGCCCGCGTTCAATCTCGCCGATAGCGCGATCACCGTCGGCGCGGTGCTGCTGGTGTTCGACGAATTGCGGCGCGTGCGCGGTTCGCGCTGATGTTCACGCACGGCTCCCTCACCGGAGCCGTGTTCTTTTGCGATGGAGGCAAGTTGGAACTCGCGGGCAAACATCTCGTTTTAGGCCTGACCGGCGGCATCGCCTGCTACAAGATCGCCGAACTTACGCGTCTTCTCATCAAGGCCGGCGCGACGGTGCAGATCGTGATGACCGAAGCGGCCACGCAGTTCATTACGCCCGTCACGATGCAGGCGCTCTCGGGCCGTCCCGTCTATACGTCGCAATGGGATGCGCGCATGCCGAACAACATGCCGCACATCGATCTCTCGCGCGAGGCGGATGCCATCGTCATCGCGCCCGCTTCGACCGACTTCCTCGCGAAGCTCGCGCAAGGCAGGTGCGACGATCTGCTCTCGACGCTATGCATCGCGCGCGATTGTCCGCTGCTTGTCGTGCCCGCGATGAATCGGCAGATGTGGCAGAACCCGGCGACGCAGCGCAACGTCGCGCAGCTTCGCGCAGACGGCGTCGAGGTGCTCGGGCCGGATTCGGGCTCGCAGGCGTGCGGCGAAGTCGGCGATGGCCGCATGATCGAGCCGGAAGCCGCGTTCGAGGCGATCTGCGCCTTCTTCCAGCCGAAGATCTTGCGCGGCCAACGCGTGCTGATCACCGCGGGCCCTACCTTCGAACCGCTCGATCCGGTGCGCGGCATCACCAATCGCTCGTCGGGGAAGATGGGTTTCGCGCTCGCGCGCGCGGCGGCGCAGGCGGGCGCGGATGTGCACCTCGTCGCCGGTCCGGTGGCGCTTGCCACGCCGTGGGGCGTGTATCGCGAGGACGTGCAGACCGCGCAGCAGATGCACGACGCCGTGATGGCCGCAACGCCCGACGCGGACATCTTCATCGCGGTGGCGGCGGTCGCGGACTGGCGCGTCGATCACGTGAGCGAACAGAAGATCAAGAAGACCGGCGACGCCTTGCCGACCTTCAGCTTCGTCGAAAATCCCGACATTCTCGCAACGGTGGCGAAGCTGCCGAATCCGCCCTACTGCGTCGGCTTCGCGGCGGAAAGCGGCGATCTCGATGTTCACGGCGAAGACAAGCGCAAACGCAAGAACGTGCCGCTTCTGATCGGCAATCTCGGCCCGCTCACCTTCGGCCGCGACGACAACGAAGTCGTGCTCTTCGAAGCCTCCGGCGCGACGCCGCTACCGCGCGCCGACAAGCAGCAGCTCGCACGCACGCTGATCGCGGAAATCGCCCGGCGCGCACCGAAAACCGGCGGCCCGCTGCTCTCATGACGAAGCTTTCCGTTCTCGATCAGACGCCGGTCATTCACGGCCACAGCACCGCCGATGCGATCGCCGCGACACTCGATCTCGCGCAACTCGCCGACGACCTCGGCTACACGCGCTACTGGTGCGCGGAGCACCACGGTTTGTACGGCGTCTCGAACCCGTGCCCCGAAGTGATGCTCGCGCGCATCGGCAGTCTGACGAAGCGCATCCGCATCGGCTCGGGCGGCGTGATGCTGCCGTATTATTCGCCGTTCAAGGTCGCCGAGCAGTTCCTCATGCTCGAAGCGCTGTTCCGGAATCGCGTGGATCTCGGCGTCGGACGCGCGCCCGGCGGCGACATGCATACCGCGCAAGCGGTCGCGGCAGGTTCGTACAATCGCGGCGACCTCTTCCCGCAGCAAGTCGCGGAACTGATCGGGCTCTTCAGCGGCAATCTTCCGGATGACTCGCTCGCCAAAGGCGTGCTGTTGCAGCCGCAGATCGATACGCGTCCGCAGTTGTGGATGCTCGGCTCCAGCGAGTTCGGCGGCCTGCTCGCCGCGCAGCTCGGCATTCGCTTTGCGTTCGCGCATTTCATCAACGCGCAATACGGGCATCGCGTGGCAGAGGCGTATCGCGAGCGCTTCGCCGCCGGCCACGAGGACACGCCCTATCTGGCGGCGGCGGTCTTCGTGATCTGCGCCGATACGGATCGCGAAGCCGAGGCGCTCGAGCGCGCCGTCGATCTGCGCCGCGTGCAGATGGCGTATGGCATCAACCAGCCGATACCGAGCATCGCGCAAGGCATCTCGCAGGTCTACGGCGAGCGCGAGCTGGCGGTGATCGCGCATGAGAAGGCGCGCAGCATCATCGGCACGCCGGAGCGCGTGACGGAAAAGCTGCACGCGCTGCAGGAACAATTCAACGCCGATGAACTGATCGTTCTGACAGTCTCGGGCAGCTACGCCGCGCGTACGCGGTCCTATCAACTTTTGGCCGAAGCCTTCGAGCTCGGCCGATCGCATCAATAACGCCTCGATCCATGAAACTCGACGTCAAGATTCTCGATGCGCGCATGCGCGACTACATGCCCGCCTACGCCACGCCCGGCAGCGCGGGCCTCGATCTGCGCGCGTGTCTCGATGCGTCGCTCGTCATCGAGCCGCATCAGACCGTGCTCGTGCCGACCGGCCTCGCCATTCATCTCGCCGATCCCGGCTACGCCGCGGTGATCCTGCCGCGCTCGGGCCTCGGCCACAAGCACGGCATCGTGCTCGGCAATCTCGTCGGACTGATCGATTCGGATTATCAAGGCCAATTGATGGTCTCGACATGGAATCGCGGCGACACCGCGTTCACGCTCAATCCGATGGAGCGTCTCGCGCAGATGGTCATCGTGCCGGTCGTGCAGGCGCAGTTCAATATCGTCGACGATTTCGAGGCGAGCGAACGCGGCGCCGGCGGTTTCGGCAGCACGGGCAAGCACTGAGCTTCATTGCGGGTACATAAAAAAACGGCGCGGTCGAAACCGCGCCGTTTTTTTCTTGCCAAGACCCCTACGATTAATCCACTTCGATCGCTTCCGGATTCGGATTGCGCGGCGGCGCCGAGTTCTCGTCGAACGTGAGCAGCACCTTGTCGTCCGCATCGACATCCACCGTCACGCGGCCGCCGTTGAGCAGCTTGCCGAACAGCAGTTCGTCGGCCAGCGCACGACGGATCGTGTCCTGGATCAGACGCTGCATCGGGCGCGCGCCCATCAGCGGATCGAAACCGTGCTTCGCGAGATGCTTGCGCAAAGCGTCGGTGAAGACCGCATCGACCTTCTTCTCGTGCAGCTGATCTTCCAGTTGCATGAGGAACTTGTCGACCACGCGCAGGATGATTTCCTCGTCCAGCGAGCGGAAGCTGATGATCTGATCCAGACGGTTGCGGAACTCCGGCGTGAACATGCGCTTGATATCAGCCATTTCGTCGCCCGACTCGCGACGCGACGTGAAGCCGATCACCGCCTTGCCCATCGCCTCGGCGCCCGCGTTCGTCGTCATGATGATGATGACGTTGCGGAAGTCCGCCTTGCGGCCGTTGTTGTCCGTCAGCGTGCCGTGATCCATCACCTGCAGCAGCACGTTGTAGATGTCCGGATGCGCCTTCTCGATTTCGTCGAGCAGCAGCACGCAGTGCGGCTTCTTCGTGACGGCTTCGGTCAGCAGACCGCCCTGATCGAATCCGACATAGCCCGGCGGCGCACCGATCAGCCGGCTCACCGCGTGACGCTCCATGTACTCCGACATGTCGAAGCGCAGCAGTTCGATGCCCAGCGTGAACGCGAGCTGCTTGGCGACCTCGGTCTTGCCGACGCCCGTCGGGCCGGAGAACAGGAACGCGCCGATCGGCTTGTCCAGCTTGCCGAGGCCCGCGCGCGCCATCTTGATCGACGCCGACAGCGCGTCGATGGCCGGATCCTGGCCGAACACGACCGCCTTCAGATCGCGGTCGAGCGTCTGCAGCTTGCTGCGGTCGTCCTGCGACACGCTTTGCGCCGGCACGCGCGCGATCTTCGAAATGATCTCTTCGATCTCGCTCTTGCCGATGGTCTTCTTCTGCTTCGACTTCGGCAGGATGCGTTGCGCGGCGCCCGCTTCGTCGATCACGTCGATGGCCTTGTCCGGCAAATGACGATCCGTGATGAAGCGCGCCGACAATTCCGCCGCCGCCGACAGCGCACCCGACGAATACTTCACGCCGTGATGCTCTTCGAAGCGCGTCTTGAGGCCGCGCAGGATCGCGACAGTCTGCTCGACAGTCGGTTCCGTGACATCGACTTTCTGGAAACGACGCGACAAGGCCGCGTCCTTCTCGAAGATGCCGCGATATTCCGTGAACGTGGTCGCGCCGATGCACTTCAACTGCCCCGACGACAACGCCGGCTTCAGCAGGTTCGATGCGTCGAGCGTGCCGCCCGAAGCCGCGCCCGCGCCGATCAGCGTATGAATCTCGTCGATGAACAGAATCGCGTGCGGACGCTCCTTCAGTTCCTTGAGCACCGTCTTCAGACGCTGCTCGAAATCGCCGCGATACTTCGTGCCCGCGAGCAGCGCGCCCATGTCGAGCGAATAGACCTGCGCGTCGGCGAGAATGTCCGGCACTTCGCCGCGCGTGATGCGCCACGCGAGACCTTCTGCGATCGCGGTCTTGCCGACACCGGCCTCACCGACGAGCAGCGGATTGTTCTTGCGTCGGCGGCACAGCACCTGCACCACGCGCTCGACTTCCAGCTCGCGGCCGATCAGCGGATCGATCTTGCCGTCCTTCGCAAGCTGATTGAGGTTCTGCGTGAACTGCGCGAGCGGCGTTTCCTTCTGCGCGGCGGCGTCTTCCGATTCCGGATTGACTTCGCTGTTCGCCTTCGCGGCATCGCCACTGTTGGTCTTCGCGATGCCATGCGAAATGAAATTCACGACATCCAGACGCGTCACGCCCTGCTGCTGCAGGTAGTACACCGCGTGCGAATCCTTCTCGCCGAAGATCGCGACCAGCACGTTCGCGCCGGTCACTTCCTTCTTGCCGTTCGAGGTCGATTGCACGTGCATGATCGCGCGCTGGATCACGCGCTGGAAACCAAGCGTCGGCTGAGTATCGACGTCGTCCGTGCCGGGCACGGTCGGCGTGTTGTCATGAATGAAATTGCGCAGGTTCTGACGCAAATCTTCAATGTTGGCTGCGCAGGCGCGCAACACCTCAGCCGCGGTCGGATTGTCCAACAGGGCGAGCAGGAGATGCTCGACCGTTATGAACTCGTGCCGCGCCTGACGTGCTTCCATAAACGCCATGTGCAGACTGACTTCCAGTTCCTGGGCAATCATGCTTCCTCCATCACGCACTGCAGCGGATGTCCCGCTTGCCTTGCATGGCTAACGACTTGCTCAACTTTGGTCGACGCGATATCCCGCGTGTAGACCCCACAAACTCCCCTGCCTTCGCGATGAACCTTCAGCATGATCTGCGTCGCAGTCTCACGATCTTTATTGAAGTATTCCTGCACGATCATCACG
>Ga0160459_100282_pt1 | contig 24144 bp, 20 predicted proteins | sample HID1973K_E6MG_FD_108208 | JGI IMG/M metagenome (GOLD analysis project Ga0160459, IMG submission 108208) | Enriched mosquito-associated microbial communities from UW Madison campus, WI, USA - HID1973K_E6 MG | ecosystem: Host-associated > Arthropoda: Insects > Digestive system > Unclassified ... | reverse complement strand
CATGCCTGGCGACAACGTGTCGATCACGGTCAAGCTGATCAACCCGATCGCCATGGAAGAAGGCCTGCGCTTCGCTATCCGCGAAGGCGGCCGCACCGTGGGTTCGGGCGTCGTGGCCAAGATTCTCGCTTAAGAGGATCGTAGGGGTATAGCTCAATTGGCAGAGCGTCGGTCTCCAAAACCGAAGGTTGTAGGTTCGATTCCTACTGCCCCTGCCACCTGAGGGTGGCACTCGATAAGCCCGTCACGCGTGACGGGCTTCGGCGTCTGAAAAGCCGAAACACATTGAAGGCCGAGATGGCCGCAGGAATATTTGCCCAAGATGGCCACTTCTCAAATTGAAACCGTCACCACCGGCGCCGACAAGGCCAAGCTGGCGGCGGCGTTCGTGCTGGCGGTCGGTGCCATCGTTGCTTACTACATGCTGGGTCGCCAGGGTGCGGCCATGCAGTGGGGTGCCCTGATCGTGGGTCTGGCGGCAGCAGTGGCTGCCTTTGCCAGTTCCGAGAGTGGCCGCCAGCTGCTGGCCTTTGGCCGCGATTCGTGGCGCGAAGTCAAGAAGGTGGTCTGGCCGGAGCGCAAGGAAGCGGTCCAGATGACGCTGTACGTCTTCGGCTTCGTGGTCATCATGTCGATCTTCCTCTGGCTCACCGACAAGAGCCTGGAGTGGGTCTTTTTCGACCTCATCCTGGGCTGGAGAAAGTAATGAACGACGAAGTGAATGGCGAAGTTGAAGAGAATTCGCCCATCCTGGCGCCTGCTGCCAATCCGGACCTGCGCTGGTACGTCGTGCATGCCTATTCGGGCATGGAGAAGGCGGTCGAACGCAATATCACCGAGCGCATCAACCGCGCCGGCATGCAGGACAAGTTCGGTCGCATCCTGGTGCCGACCGAGGAAGTGGTCGAGATCAAGAACGGCCAGAAGCGCACCACCGAGCGCCGCTTCTTCCCGGGCTACGTGCTGGTCGAGATGATCATGGACGACGAGTCCTGGCACCTGGTCAAGCACACCAACAAGGTCACCGGCTTCGTGGGCGGTGCCAAGAACCGGCCGGCCCCGATTTCCCAGAAGGAAGTCGAAGACATCGTCAGCCAGATGCAGCAGGGCACCGAGAAGCCGCGCCACAAGGTCGAATTCATCGTGGGTGAATTCGTGCGCGTCAAGGAAGGCCCGTTCACCGACTTCAACGGCACTGTCGAGGAAGTCAACTACGAGAAGAGCAAGGTGCGCGTGTCGGTCATGATCTTTGGCCGCGCGACGCCTGTCGAACTCGAATTCGCCCAGGTCGAGAAGACCTGAGCGTCCATTTTCCGGCTGCGCGCTCTTCGGACTCGGCACGCAGCGTTTTTCCAGAGTCCCAAACCCCGGGGAGCTGCGCCAGACGGTGCAGCGCTATCACCCGCAAGGAGTAAAGCATGGCGAAAAAAATCGTCGGCTTCATCAAGCTGCAAGTCCCAGCTGGTAAAGCCAATCCGTCGCCGCCGATCGGCCCCGCACTGGGTCAACGCGGTTTGAACATCATGGAGTTCTGCAAGGCGTTCAACGCGCAGACCCAAGGCGTCGAGCCGGGTCTGCCGCTGCCGGTGGTCATCACCGCGTTCGCTGACAAGAGCTTCACCTTCATCATCAAGACGCCGCCGGCGGTCACCTTGATCAAGAAGGCCATCAAGCTGGACAAGGGCTCGGCCCGTCCGCACACCGACAAGGTCGGCAAGATCACGCGCGCACAGCTCGAAGAGATCGCCAAGACCAAGATGAAGGACCTGACTGCGGCCGATCTGGACGCAGCAGTTCGCACCATCGCGGGCTCGGCCCGTTCGATGGGCGTGAATGTGGAGGGCGTGTGAGATGGCCAAGCTGACCAAGAAGCAAAAGACCCAGGCCGGCAAGGTTGACAGCAACAAGCTGTACCCGCTGGTCGATGCCATCGGCATCGTCAAGGAAGCCGCTACCGCCAAGTTCGATGAATCCATCGACGTGGCCGTGCAGCTGGGCATCGACGCCAAGAAGTCGGACCAGGTGGTGCGTGGCGCCGTGGTGCTGCCCAACGGCACCGGCAAGACCAAGCGCGTGGCCGTGTTCGCCCAGGGCGCCAAGGCTGAAGAAGCCAAGGCCGCCGGCGCCGACATCGTCGGCATGGACGACCTGGCTGCCATGGTGAAGGCTGGCGACATGCCCTTCGACGTGGTCATCGCCGCACCGGACGCGATGCGCGTGGTCGGTACGCTGGGCCAGATCCTGGGCCCGCGCGGCCTGATGCCGAACCCGAAGGTCGGCACGGTCACCCCCGACGTCGCCACGGCCGTGAAGAACGCCAAGGCAGGTCAGGTGCAGTTCCGCGTCGACAAGGCCGGCATCGTGCACGGCACGATCGGCCGTCGTTCGTTCGACACCGACAAGCTGCAGGGCAACCTGGCAGCGCTGGTGGACGCGCTGGTCAAGGCCAAGCCGGCCACCAGCAAGGGCGTGTACCTGCGCAAGGTCGCGGTGTCGTCGACCATGGGTGTGGGCGTGCGCGTCGATACCCAGTCGATCAGCGCGGCCTGAGGTAAGAAATGCACCGGGTTCCCGCAAGGAGCCTGGTGATGTGGTGGGTCGTCGCGGCAAGCAACGCGCGACGGGCCATCCAAGACCGCTGGCGTGCAGTTCGCTGCACTTAATCGACGCGAGTCGGCCAGCGCAGATGGCGACCCCACTGCGAGGAATCTGAGTTCCGAAACAGTTGGTCGCTGCATGAAGCGCGCTCTGAGGCTCCGGCCGAGGAGCGTATTAAAAGGAGTAGACCTTGAGTCTGAATCGCAGTGAGAAAGAAGCGGTCATTTCCGAAGTGACCAGCCTCGCCGCAAAAGCTCAAACGCTCGTGATTGCGGAATACCGTGGCATCACGGTCGCTGACATGACCCGTCTGCGCAACGACGCGCGCAGCAAGGGCGTGAACCTGAGTGTTCTGAAGAACACCCTGGCACGCCGTGCTGTCGCCGGTAGCGCATTCGAGGTCGTCGGTGACCAGATGACCGGTCCGCTGATCTATGGCTTCTCCGAAGACGCAGTGGCTGCCGCCAAGGTGGTGGCCGACTTCGCGAAGACCAACGACAAGTTGGTCATTCGCGGTGGCGCTTTCGGTGGCAAGGCCCTGGACGTCGACGGCGTGAAGCAACTGGCCAACATCCCTTCCAAGGAAGTGCTGCTGGCGCAATTGCTGGGCTTGATGCAGTCCCCCATTTCCCGCACCGCCCGCGTTCTCGCGGCCCTGGCGGAAAAGCGTGGTGGCGGCGAAACGCAAGAGGCCGAAGCACCGGCCGAGGAAGCACCTGCCGCCTGAGGCGCCGGTGTTTCCGAATTTCAAACCAATTGTTAGGAAATCAAAATGGCATTCGATAAAGACGCATTTTTGACCGCGCTGGACAGCATGACGGTCCTGGAACTCAACGACCTGGTCAAGGCCATCGAAGAGAAGTTCGGCGTGAGCGCCGCAGCCATGTCGGCTCCCGCTGCTGGCGGTGGCGCTGCTGCTGCTGTCGTGGAAGAAAAGACCGAATTCAACGTCGTGCTGGCTGATGTCGGCGCGAACAAGGTGTCGGTCATCAAGGCCGTGCGCGAAATCACCGGCCTGGGCCTCAAGGAAGCCAAGGATCTGGTGGAAGCCGCTCCGAAGGCCGTCAAGGAAGGCCTGTCGAAGGCTGACGCCGACGCTGCCAAGAAGAAGCTGGAAGAAGCCGGCGCCAAGGTCGAGCTGAAGTAATTCACTCCCCGCTGAGGGCTGGAGGTGCTTGAAAAGGCCCTCCAGCCTTTGCCGCTTTCAGAGCGCACCCAAAAATCGCTTTCCGCAGACGATTTTTGAGTGTCTTCTGACCCCGACTACAGAAGACCCCTTGGTTCGGGTGACGTGCAATGCGTCGCCGTCCGCCAACGGCTGGTAGTGGCCAGCCGCCAAGCAGTGCGCAAGCGCTGATGACAAGTCGCTGAAGATCTCAAGCCCGGAGTTCTCATGGCCCAAACGCCCACCTATAGCTATACCGAACGCAAGCGCATCCGAAAGAGTTTCGGCAGCCGCGACAGCGTGGTTGAAATCCCGTACCTGCTGCAGATGCAGAAGGACGCGTACACCGCATTCCTGCAGGCCAATGTGGCCCCCCAAAAACGCACGGTGGAAGGCCTGCAAGCGGCTTTTGACGCCGCATTCCCGATCGTCTCGCACAACGGTTTTGTCGAGATGAAGTTCCTCGAGTACAACCTGGCGAAGCCGGCCTTCGACGTGCGCGAATGCCAGACCCGCGGCCTGACCTTTGCCTCGGCCGTGCGCGCCAAGGTGCAGCTCATCATCTATGACCGTGAATCCTCGACCTCGCAGTCGAAGGTGGTCAAGGAAGTGAAGGAACAAGAGGTCTACATGGGCGAAGTGCCGCTCATGACGGACAAGGGTTCGTTCATCATCAACGGCACCGAGCGTGTCATCGTCTCGCAGCTGCACCGTTCGCCGGGCGTGTTCTTCGAACACGACAAGGGCAAGACGCACAGCTCGGGCAAGCTGCTGTTCTCGGCCCGCGTGATTCCCTACCGCGGCTCGTGGCTGGACTTCGAGTTCGACCCGAAGGACATGCTGTACTTCCGCGTCGACCGTCGCCGCAAGATGCCGGTCACGATCCTGCTCAAGGCGATCGGCCTGAACCCGGAATCGATCCTGGCGAACTTCTTCGTCAACGACAACTTCCGCCTGATGGACAGCGGCGCGCAGATGGAGTTCGTCTCCGAGCGCCTGCGCGGCGAAGTCGCGCGTTTCGACATCACCGACAAGTCGGGCAAGGTCATCGTGGCCAAGGACAAGCGCGTCACGGCCCGCCACACGCGTGAGCTCGAGCAGTCGTCCACCACGCACATCAGCGTGCCGGAAGACTTCCTCATCGGCCGCGTGCTGGCCCGCAACATCGTCGATCCGGACTCGGGCGAGATCCTGGCCAAGGCCAACGACGAGCTGACCGAGGCGCTGCTCAAGAAGCTGCGCACCGCCGGCGTGCAGGACATCCAGGCGATCTACACCAACGAACTCGACCAGGGCGCGTACATCTCGCAGACCCTGCGCATCGATGAAACGGTGGACGAGTTCGCCGCGCGCGTGGCGATCTACCGCATGATGCGCCCCGGCGAGCCGCCGACGGAAGACGCAGTGCAGGCCCTGTTCCAGCGCCTGTTCTACAACCCGGACACCTACGACCTGTCGCGCGTGGGCCGCATGAAGTTCAACGCCAAGGTCGGCCGCGACGAAAGCACCGGCCCGATGGTGCTGACCAACGAGGACATCCTCGCCGTCGTCAAGATCCTGGTCGACCTGCGCAATGGCCGCGGCGAAGTCGATGACATCGACCACCTGGGCAACCGCCGCGTGCGTTGCGTCGGCGAACTCGCCGAGAACCAGTACCGCACCGGTCTGGCGCGTATCGAGAAGGCCGTCAAGGAACGCCTGGGCCAGGCCGAGCAAGAACCGCTCATGCCGCATGACCTGATCAACAGCAAGCCGATCTCGGCCGCACTGAAGGAATTCTTCGGTGCCTCGCAGCTGTCGCAGTTCATGGACCAGACCAACCCGCTGTCGGAAATCACGCACAAGCGTCGCGTCTCGGCCCTCGGCCCGGGCGGCTTGACGCGCGAGCGTGCCGGCTTCGAAGTGCGCGACGTGCACGTCACCCACTATGGCCGCGTGTGCCCGATCGAAACGCCGGAAGGCCCGAACATCGGCCTGATCAACTCGCTGGCCCTGTACGCCCGCCTGAACGAATACGGCTTCATCGAGACGCCGTACCGCCGCGTGGTCGACAGCAAGGTCACGATGGAGATCGACTACCTGTCGGCCATCGAAGAAGGCAAGTACGTCATCGCCCAGGCCAATGCAGCGCTCGACGCCGAAGGCCGCCTGACCGGCGACCTGGTCTCGGCGCGCGAAAAGGGCGAGTCGATCCTGGTCGGTGCCGAGCGCATCCAGTACATGGACGTGTCGCCCGCGCAGATCGTGTCGGTGGCTGCTTCGCTCGTGCCCTTCCTGGAGCACGACGATGCGAACCGCGCACTGATGGGCGCCAACATGCAGCGCCAGGCGGTGCCGGTGCTGCGCCCTGAAAAGCCGTTCGTCGGTACCGGCATCGAGCGCGTTTCCGCGGTCGACTCGGGCACCGTGGTGACCGCCATGCGCGGCGGCGTGGTCGACTATGTCGACGCGACCCGCATCGTGGTGCGCGTGAACGACGCCGAAGCGCAAGCCGGCGAAGTGGGCGTGGACATCTACAACCTGATCAAGTACCAGCGTTCCAACCAGAACACCAACATCCACCAGCGTCCGATCGTCAAGCGCGGCGACAAGCTGGCCAAGGGTGACGTGGTGGCCGACGGCGCTTCCACCGACCTGGGTGAACTGGCGCTCGGCCAGAACATGCTGATCGGCTTCATGCCGTGGAACGGCTACAACTTCGAAGACTCGATCCTGATCTCCGAACGCGTGGTGGCCGATGACCGCTACACCTCGATCCACATCGAGGAACTGGTGGTGATGGCCCGTGACACCAAGCTCGGCGCGGAAGAAATCACCCGCGACATCCCGAACTTGGCCGAACAGCAGCTCAATCGCCTCGACGAGTCCGGCATCATCTACGTGGGTGCCGAAGTCATGCCCGGCGACACGCTGGTGGGCAAGGTCACGCCCAAGGGCGAGACCACGCTGACGCCGGAAGAGAAGCTGCTGCGCGCCATCTTCGGCGAGAAGGCTTCCGACGTGAAGGACACCTCGCTGCGGGTCGACCAGGGCTCGCAAGGCACCGTGATCGACGTGCAGGTGTTCACCCGCGAAGGCATCCAGCGCGACAAGCGCGCCCAGCAGATCATCGACGATGAACTCAAGCGCTTCCGCCTCGACCTGAACGACCAGCTGCGCATCGTCGAAGCCGACGCGTTCGACCGGATCGAGAAGCTGCTGACCGGCAAGATCGCCAACGGCGGCCCGAACAAGCTGGCCAAGGGCACCAAGCTGGACAAGGCCTACCTGAGCTCGATCGAGAAGTTCCACTGGTTCGACATCCGCCCGGCGGAAGACGAAGTCGCATCGCAACTCGAGTCGATCAAGAACTCGATCGAGCAGCAACGCCACAGCTTCGACCTGGCTTTCGAGGAAAAGCGCAAGAAGCTGACGCAGGGCGACGAGCTGCCCGCCGGCGTGCTCAAGATGGTCAAGGTCTACCTGGCCGTCAAGCGCCGCCTGCAGCCGGGCGACAAGATGGCCGGCCGCCACGGCAACAAGGGCGTGGTCTCCAAGATCGTGCCGGTGGAAGACATGCCGCACATGGCCGACGGTACGCCGTGCGACATCTGCCTGAACCCGCTGGGCGTGCCCTCGCGGATGAACGTCGGGCAGGTGCTCGAAGTGCACCTGGGCTGGGCGGCCAAGGGCATCGGCCAACGCATTGGCGACCTGCTCCAGCAGGAAGCCAAGGTGGCCGAGCTGCGCAAGTTCTTCGAGGAGCTCTACAACAAGTCGGGCCGTTCGGAACAACTGGCCGACTTCAGCGACGACGAAGTGATCGAGATGGCGCACAACCTCTCGACCGGCGTGCCGTTCGCCACCCCGGTGTTCGACGGCGCTTCGGAAGAAGAAATCCGCGCCATGCTCAGGCTGGCCTTCCCGGACGACATCGCCAAGCTCAAGGGCCTGACCGACACGCGCACCCAGGCGCACCTGATCGACGGACGCACCGGCGACCAGTTCGAGCGTCCCGTCACCATCGGCTACATGCACTTCCTGAAGCTGCATCACCTGGTGGACGACAAGATGCACGCCCGCTCGACCGGCCCGTACTCGCTGGTCACGCAGCAACCGCTGGGCGGCAAGGCGCAGTTCGGCGGCCAGCGCTTCGGTGAAATGGAAGTGTGGGCGCTCGAAGCCTACGGCGCCGCGTACGTGCTGCAGGAAATGCTCACCGTCAAGTCCGACGACGTGCAGGGCCGTACCAAGGTCTACGAGAGCATCGTCAAGGGCGAGCACTCGATCGAAGCCGGCATGCCGGAATCGTTCAATGTTCTGGTCAAGGAAATCCGTTCCCTTGGCCTGGACATCGAACTCGAACGTTCTTAAGTTGAGAAGGGAAAGAGTCTTATGAAATCGCTACTCGACCTGTTCAAGCAATTCACGCCGGATGAGCATTTCGATGCCATCAAGATCGGCATGGCCTCGCCCGAGAAGATCCGCTCGTGGTCTTTCGGTGAGGTGAAGAAACCCGAAACCATCAACTACCGCACGTTCAAGCCCGAGCGCGACGGCCTGTTCTGCGCCAAGATCTTTGGCCCGATCAAGGACTACGAGTGCCTGTGCGGCAAGTACAAGCGCCTGAAGCACCGCGGTGTCATCTGCGAGAAGTGCGGCGTTGAAGTCACGCAGACCAAGGTGCGTCGCGAACGCATGGGTCACATCGACCTGGCCGCACCGTGCGCGCACATCTGGTTCCTGAAGTCGCTGCCCTCGCGCCTGGGCCTGGTGCTGGACATGACGCTGCGCGACATCGAACGCGTGCTGTACTTCGAAGCCTACGTGGTGACCGACCCCGGCATGCCCCCGCTGAAGAAGTTCAGCATCATGTCCGAGGACGACTATGACTCGAAGCGCAAGGAATACGGCGACGAATTCATCGCCAAGATGGGCGCCGAAGGCATCAAGGACCTGCTCGAAGGGATCGAACTCGACACCGAGATCGAACGCCTGCGCGGCGACCTGACCGGCTCCGAAGTCAAGGTCAAGAAGAACTCCAAGCGCCTGAAGGTGCTGGAAGCCTTCCGCAAGTCGGGCATCAAGCCCAACTGGATGGTGCTTGAAGTGTTGCCCGTGCTGCCGCCGGACCTGCGTCCGCTGGTGCCGCTGGACGGCGGCCGCTTCGCGACCTCCGACCTGAACGACCTGTATCGCCGCGTCATCAACCGCAATTCGCGTCTGCGCCGCCTGCTGGAGCTCAAGGCCCCGGAAATCATCGCGCGCAACGAAAAGCGGATGCTGCAGGAAGCTGTGGATTCGCTGCTGGACAACGGCCGCCGTGGCAAGGCCATGACGGGCGCCAACAAGCGCGCCCTGAAGTCGCTGGCCGACATGATCAAGGGCAAGAGCGGTCGTTTCCGCCAGAACCTGCTGGGCAAGCGCGTCGACTACTCGGGCCGTTCGGTCATCGTGGTGGGCCCGACGCTCAAGCTGCACCAGTGCGGCCTGCCCAAGCTGATGGCGCTCGAGCTGTTCAAGCCTTTCATCTTCTCGCGCCTGGAAGCCATGGGCATCGCCACCACCATCAAGGCGGCGAAGAAGGAAGTGGAAAGCGGCACGCCGGTGGTGTGGGACATCCTTGAAGAAGTCATCAAGGAACACCCGGTCATGCTCAACCGTGCGCCGACGCTGCACCGCCTGGGCATCCAGGCCTTCGAGCCGATCCTGATCGAAGGCAAGGCGATCCAGCTGCACCCGCTGGTTTGCGCGGCCTTCAACGCCGACTTCGACGGTGACCAGATGGCCGTTCACGTGCCGCTGTCGGTGGAAGCGCAGATGGAAGCCCGCACGCTGATGCTGGCCTCCAACAACGTGCTGTTCCCGGCTTCGGGCGAACCGTCGATCGTGCCCTCGCAAGACGTGGTGCTGGGTCTGTACTACACGACCCGCGACCGCATCAACGGCAAGGGCGAGGGCCTGATCTTCTCCGACATCGGCGAAGTGCAGCGCGCACTCGACGCTGGCGTGGTGGAACTGGCTGCCAAGATTTCCGTGCGCATCACCGAGTACACCAAGGACAAGGAAACGGGCGAGTTCACGCCGTTGACCTCGCTGGTGGACACGACCGTGGGCCGCGCCCTGTTGTCCGAGATCCTGCCCAAGGGCCTGCCGTTCTCGAACATGAACAAGGCGCTGAAGAAGAAGGAAATCTCCAAGCTCATCAACGTCTCGTTCCGCAAGTGCGGTCTGAAGGAAACGGTGGTGTTCGCCGACAAGCTGCTGCAAAACGGCTTCCGTCTGGCGACCAAGGCCGGTATCTCGATCGCCATCGACGACATGCTGGTGCCTGCCGAGAAGTACGAGATCATCGACCGCTCCTCGAAGGAAGTGAAGGAGATCGAGCAGCAGTACGTCTCGGGCCTGGTGACGGCCGGCGAGCGCTACAACAAGGTGGTCGACATCTGGGGCAAGGCGGGTGATGCCGTCTCCAAGGTGATGATGGCCAAGCTGTCCAAGCAGAAGGTGATCGATCGCCACGGCAAGGAAGTCGAGCAGGAATCGTTCAACTCGATCTACATGATGGCCGACTCCGGTGCGCGCGGTTCCGCCGCGCAGATCCGCCAGGTGGCCGGCATGCGGGGCCTGATGGCCAAGCCTGACGGCTCGATCATCGAGACGCCGATCACCGCGAACTTCCGCGAAGGCCTGAACGTGCTGGAGTACTTCATCTCCACCCACGGTGCCCGCAAGGGTCTGGCCGACACGGCACTGAAGACGGCGAACTCGGGTTACCTGACGCGCCGTCTGGTCGACGTGACGCAGGATCTGGTGGTGACCGAGCAGGACTGCGACACGCACAACGGCTCGACCATGCGTGCCATCGTCGAAGGCGGTGAAGTCATCGAATCGCTGCGCGACCGAATCCTCGGCCGCTCGGCTGCGGACGATGTGCTGCACCCGGAAAACCGCTCGGTGCTGCTCAAGGCCGGCGAGATGTTCGACGAGGACAACATCGAAGAGCTGGAAGCGCAAGGCGTGGACGAAGTGCGCGTGCGCACGGCGCTGACCTGCGACACGCGCTTCGGCATCTGCGCCAAGTGCTATGGCCGCGACCTCGGCCGCGGTGGCCTGATCAACATCGGTGAAGCCGTTGGTGTGATCGCTGCCCAGTCGATCGGCGAGCCGGGCACGCAGCTGACGATGCGTACCTTCCACATCGGTGGTGCCGCCTCGCGCGCTGCCATCGCCTCCAGCGTGGAAGCCAAGAGCAACGGCGTGATCGGCTTCAACGCCACGATGCGCTACGTGACCAACAGCAAGAGCGAGCTGGTGGTGATTGCACGTTCGGGCGAGATCGTCATTCACGACGAGCACGGCCGCGAGCGCGAACGCCACAAGGTGCCGTACGGTGCGACGCTGACGGTGAAGGCCGACCAGCAGATCAAGGCCGGCACGATCCTGGCCAACTGGGATCCGCTGACGCGCCCGATCATCACGGAGTTCGCCGGCAAGACCCAGTTCGAGAACGTCGAAGAAGGTCTCACCGTCGCCAAGCAGGTGGACGATGTGACCGGCCTGTCGACCCTGGTGGTGATCGATCCGAAGCGCCGCGGCGCGGCCAAGGTGGTGCGCCCGCAGGTCAAGCTGATCGATGCGCAAGGCAACGAAGTGAAGATCCCCGGCACCGATCACTCGGTGACGATCGGCTTCCCGATCGGTGCGCTGATCCAGGTGCGTGACGGCCAGGACGTGGGCCCCGGCGAAGTGCTGGCGCGTATTCCGGTCGAAGGCCAGAAGACCCGCGACATCACCGGCGGTCTGCCGCGTGTGGCCGAGCTGTTCGAAGCGCGTTCGCCCAAGGACAAGGGCCTGCTGGCAGAAATGACCGGCACCGTCTCGTTCGGCAAGGAGACCAAGGGCAAGATCCGCCTGCAGATCACCGACCCCGAAGGCACCGTCTGGGAAGAACTCGTGCCCAAGGAAAAGAACATCCTGGTGCACGAAGGCCAGGTGGTGAACAAGGGCGAGACCGTGGTCGACGGCCCGGCCGATCCGCAGGACATCCTGCGCCTGCTGGGTTCGGAAGAACTGGCGCGCTACATCGTCGATGAAGTGCAGGACGTGTACCGCCTGCAGGGTGTGAAGATCAACGACAAGCACATCGAGGTGATCGTTCGCCAGATGCTGCGTCGCGTCGTGGTCGAGAACTCGGGCGATTCGAACTACATCACCGGCGAACAGGTGGAGCGTTCGGAAATGCTCAACACCAACGATGCGCTGCGCAAGGACGGCAAGATCCCCGCGGCCTTCACCAACCTGCTGCTGGGTATCACCAAGGCGTCGCTCTCGACCGACAGCTTCATCAGTGCCGCATCGTTCCAGGAAACGACGCGCGTGCTGACCGAAGCCGCGATCATGGGCAAGCGCGACGAGCTGCGCGGCCTGAAGGAAAACGTCATCGTCGGCCGCCTGATCCCCGCAGGCACCGGCATGGCCTACCACCAGGCACGCAAGGTGAAGGACGCCATGGACGAAGCCGAGCGCCGCGCCATTGCCGAGGCGGAAGCCGCGGAACTGAGCGAAGCCCAGGCCAGCCATGACGAAGCCGCCGCCGAAGGCGAAAGCGCCGCCGCCAGCACCAGCACGGTGGCCGATGCCAGCGAGGGCGCTGCCACCGAATAAGGCAGCGCACCGCGCCAGCGCGGCGGCCACGCCGCGCTGCACGCATCGCCCCGCGCGTGTGACAAACGCTCCCCGGCCCCGTGGGCCTGGGAGCGTTTTTCTTTGGTGCGTTTATCCTGCACTCCCATGCCTGAATCGCTGTTCTCCTGGCTCGCCGTGGTGCTGGGCCTGTTCTGGTTCGTCGGCGCCCACAACCGGCTGGTGCGCCTGCGCTCGGCCGCATTGCAGGCCTTCGGCGGGCTCGATGCCGCGCTGCAGCGCCAGCTCGAATACATCCAGGCGCGCCATGCCGGTGACGCGGGTCCTGACGCGACCGCGCCAGGCCCGCAGGCCTCGCTGCTGGCCGCGGTCGCCCAGTTCGCCACCGTGTTGGCCGCCACGCGCCAGCGCCCGCTCGATCCGGTGGCCGTGTCGGCCCTGTCGACGGCACTGCATGTGATGCTGGCGGGGTGGCAGCGGCTGTACCCGGACGACGTCACCGTGTTCCATGCCGACGGCACACTGGCGCGGGGCGACACGCAGGCCGGCGCGCTCTATCCCGCGGCCACACCGGCCAAGCCCGCCACATTGCCGCTGCCGGAGCCGCTCGGCTGGCCCGAGCCCTCGGCTGCCGCCGAGATGGCGCGCGGCCAGTTCAACCAGGCGGTGGCCGCCTACAACGCGGCCATCGGCCAGTTTCCCGCGGTGCTGGTGGCCTGGGCCTTTCGCCTGCGCAACGGCGCCGCGCTGCTCTGACGCCGGGCGCATCGCGCCGGCGCATTACCATCGACCGCACATTGCACGATTCCAACGACTCCTCCCCCAGCGCATCGCTCCAGCAGACGCCGCTCTGGCTGCAGCTGCAGCTCACCGCCGGCGTGCTGGCGCAGATTCGCAGCGGCGTCTCGGGCGCGGCCGCTTTCGAAGCGGTTGAACCCGCGCTGCGGCCCGGCGTGCAGGCGCTCGGCTTCCACGTGCTGCGCTGGCTCGGCCGCGCCGAGGCGCTGCGCCGCCACCTGGCGCGGCGCACCCCGCCGCCGCAGGCCGACGCCGTGCTGTGCACCGCGCTGGCGCTCGGCTGGCAGGCCGAAGGCGCGCCGTACGAGCCCTTCACGCTGGTCGACCAGGCGGTGGAAGCGGCCAAGCGCCAGCCGCAGACGCGCGCCCAGGCCAGCTTCATCAACGCCTGCCTGCGCCGTTTCCTGCGCGAGCGCGATGAACTGGTGGACGCCACCGACCGCGAGCCGGTGGCGCAATGGAACCATCCGCGCTGGTGGATCGAGCGCCTGCGGCGCGACCACCCACGCGACTGGCAGGACGTGCTGCGCGCCAACAACCGCCAGGCGCCGATGACGCTGCGCATCAACACCCTCAAGACCAGCGTCGAGGCCTATCGGCTGGGCATGGTGGCGGGCACCCTGTCGGGCACGCCGGTGGCCGAAAGCGGCCTGCAGCTGGCGCAGCCACGCCCGGTGCGCGCCTTGCCCGGCTTCGAGCGGGGCGAGTTCTCGGTGCAGGACGCCGCCGCCCAACTGGCCGCGCCGTTGCTGCTGGACGGCCTGCGCGCCCAGGACGGCCCGTTGCGCGTGCTGGACGCCTGCGCCGCGCCCGGCGGCAAGACGGCGCACCTGATCGAGCGCGCCGGCGCGGCGCCGATCGAGGTGACCGCGCTGGAGCTGGACGCCGCGCGCGCCCCGCGCATCGGCGAGACGCTGGCGCGGCTGGGCCTCTCGGCCCAGGTGCTGGTGGCCGACGCCGCCCGGCCCGAGCAATGGTGGGACGGCCGGCCGTTCGATGGCGTTCTGCTCGATGCGCCGTGCACGGCCTCGGGCATCGTGCGGCGCCATCCCGACGTGCGCTGGCTGCGCCGCGAGAGCGACATCGAGCAGCTGGCGGTGCAGCAAGCCATGCTGCTGGCCGCCCTGTGGCCACTGGTGCGCCCGGGCGGGCGCTTGCTGTATTGCACCTGCTCGGTCTTCCGCGCCGAGGGCATGCACCAGATTGATGCGTTTCTTGCACACAACACCGACGCCCGATTGCTGCCTTCGCCGGGCCATTTGCTGCCGCAAAGCGGCCGGATAGCCAGTGGCCTCCCGGACAATGCGTTGGGTGATCACGACGGTTTCTTCTACGCCCTGCTTGAAAAGCCAGCGCGCTAAGACGCTGGCGCCGGGCCTGGCCCGGCTCGGCGGGCTGCTTGTCGCCTGCGCCATGCTGCTGCTGGCGAGCGTGCTGCCGCTGGCGGCCCGGGCCCAGACCGTCAATGCCGACGTCACGCAGATGCGGCTCGAAGCCAGCGACGACGGCGTTTTCCTGAGCGCCAACGTGCAGTTCGCGCTGCCGCCGATCGTCGAGGACGTGCTCGACAAGGGCATCGCCATCTATTTCGTGGCCGAAGCCGAGGTCTACCGCGAGCGCTGGTACTGGACTGACCAGCGCGTGGCCGAGGCCACCCGCTACATGCGCCTGAGCTACCAGCCGCTGACGCGCCGCTGGCGCCTGAACGTCTCGGCCGCGCCGGTGACCAACGCCGGCCTGGGCGTCACGCTGAACCAGAACTTTGAATCGATCGAGGAGGCGCTGGACGCCGTCAAGCGCGTCGGGCGGCTGCGACTGGGCGATGCCGGCGCGCTGGGCGATGATTCCACGCATCCGGTGGTGTTTCGCTTCCGGCTCGATACTTCGCAGTTGCCCCGGCCCTTCCAGATCGGCGTGGTCGGGCATTCCGACTGGAACATCTCGGCTGAACGCAATGCGCGCCTCTCCGTGGAGAAGATCCGTTGACCGGTGAGCCCAAGGGCGCGGACCGCCGCTCGCCCTCGGCCCGCCGCGCCAAGGCGTTTCGCTGGGCGGTGGGCGTGGCGGCAGGCGCCGTCACCGCCATCGGCCTGGTGCTGATGTTCCTGCTGGCCCAGGCCACCAACAACCGGGCGCTGTACGAGCGCAACTACGCGCGCCTGTTCGGCATCAACGTGGTGGTGGCGGCCTTTCTCATGCTGGTGCTCGGCTGGGTCGCCTACCGCCTGATCAAGCGGCTGCGCCAGGGCAAGTTCGGCAGCCGCCTGCTGATCCGGCTGGCCGCCATCTTTGCGCTGGTGGGCGTGGTGCCCGGCGTGCTGATCTACGTCGTGTCCTACCAGTTCGTCTCGCGCTCCATCGAAAGCTGGTTCGACGTGAAGGTGGAGGGCGCGCTCGACGCCGGCTTGAACCTCGGGCGCGCCACCCTCGATTCGCTCACCAACGATCTCGCCAGCAAGGCCCGCACCGCCAGCAACCAGCTCGACAACGTGCCCGACGCCAGCGCCGGGCTGGTGCTCGAGCGCATCCGCGAGCAGCTGGGCGCCAACGACGTGCTGCTGTGGAACGGCGGCGGGCAGCTCATTGCCAGCGCTGGCTCGTCGCGCTTCGATCTCAACCCGCAGCGGCCAACTTCGCGCGACATGCGGCGCGTGCGCGACGAGCGCTCGATCGCCCACATCGAAGGGCTGGACGAAGTGACCCAGGTGCCGGGCGCCGAGCCGCCGGAGGCGCACGTGCGCTCGCTCACGCTGGTGCGGCGGCCCGGCTTCGACCTGGGCGCCGAGCAGCGCCTGCTGCAGGTCAGCGTGCCGATTTCGCCGGCGCTGGTGACCAACGCGCTGGCGGTGCAGGAGGCGAATCGCGAATACCAGGAACGCGCGCTGGCGCGCGAAGGCCTGCTGCGTATGTACATTGGCACGCTCACCCTGAGCCTGTTCCTGGCCGTGTTTGGCGCGGTGCTGCTGGCGGTGCTGTTCGGCAACCAGCTCGCGCGCCCGCTGCTGGTGTTGGCCGAAGGCGTGCGCCAGGTGGCCGCCGGCGACCTGCGCCCGACCGAGGTGCTGCCCGGCAAGGACGAACTGGGCGGCCTGACGCGCTCCTTCGCCGTCATGACCCAGCAGCTGGCCGACGCGCGCGGCGCGGTCGAGAAGACCGTGGGCGAGCTCGACGCCGCACGCGGCAACCTGCAGACCATCCTCGACAACCTGACTTCCGGCGTGATCGTGCTCGACCCCCAGGGCATGGTGCTTTCCACCAACCCCGGCGCCACGCGCGTGCTGCGCGCGCCGCTGGCCGCCTTCGAGGGCCAGCCGCTGGCGGCCGTGCCGGGCCTGGAGACCTTCGCCCACGCGGTGCAGGAACAGTTCGCCGATTTCGAGGTGGAGCGGGCGCAGCATGGCCTCGACCATTGGCAGCATGCCTTCGAGCTGCAGTCCGGCGGTGACGGTTCCATGCACGACGCCATCAACATCGTCGCGCGCGGCGCCGAGCTGCCCGACGACGCGCGGCTGCTGGTGTTCGACGACATCTCCGAGATCGTCTCGGCCCAGCGCGCGCAGGCCTGGGGCGAAGTCGCGCGCCGGCTGGCGCACGAGATCAAGAACCCGCTCACGCCAATCCAGCTCTCGGCCGAGCGCCTCGAGATCAAGCTGGCCGGCAAGCTGCAGACGCCCGAGCAGGCCGTGCTGACCAAGTCGGTCAAGACCATCGTCGACCAGGTCGACGCCATGAAGCGCCTGGTCAACGAGTTCCGCGACTACGCGCGGCTGCCGGCGGCCGACCTCAAGCCGGTCGACCTCAACGCGCTGGTGGCCGACGTGCTGCACCTGTACGGGCCGGAGAACGCCGCCATCGCCGTGCAGGCCGAGCTCGATCCGCGCTGCCCGCCGGTGCGCGGCGACGCCCAGCAACTGCGCCAGGTGATCCACAACCTGCTGCAGAATGCGCAGGACGCCACCGAATCCGCCGCCAGTGACGAGCGCGCCGCCAGCGCCGTGCTGGTGCGTACCCGCCTGAACGACACCGGCGAGCGCGTGCGCCTGACCGTGCAGGACAGCGGCCCGGGCTTTGCCGAGAACATCCTCAAGCGCGCCTTCGAGCCCTACGTCACCACCAAGTCCAAAGGCACCGGCCTGGGTCTTGCTGTAGTCAAGAAGATTGCCGACGAACACGGTGCGCGTATCGAGCTGTCCAATCGCGTCAAGGACGGGTCTGTGGTAGGCGCGCAAGTGTCGTTATCATTCGCATTGGCGGGCAAACGGCCGGCCAATCCTGACAATTCCGAAGTTCCTCTTTCCGTCGCCTGAGCGCGCAGAACTAAGCATTCATGGCAAACATACTTGTGGTCGATGACGAGCTGGGCATCCGTGACCTGCTCTTTGAAATCCTCAACGACGAGGGCCACAACGTCGAACTCGCCGAGAACGCCGCCGAAGCGCGCGCGGCGCGCCAGCGTGCGCGCCCCGACCTGGTGCTGCTCGACATCTGGATGCCCGACACCGACGGCGTGACCCTGCTCAAGGAGTGGGCCGGCGCCAACCTCCTGACCATGCCGGTGATCATGATGAGCGGCCACGCCACCATCGACACCGCCGTCGACGCGACGCGCATCGGCGCCTTCGCCTTCCTCGAGAAGCCCATCACCATGCAGAAGCTGCTCAAGGCAGTGGAGCAGGGCCTGGCACGCGAGAGCGCACGCCGCGCCGCTGCCAGCGTGGTGCCGGCCACCAACAGCTTTGCTGCCGTCGTCACCACCACCGGCGACGCCGCCCTCATGCCCGCGCCCGCCATGGCCGCGCTGCCAGACCCGGGCCCGCAGTCGACCCAGAGCTTCGACCTCGACCGCCCGCTGCGCGATGCCCGCGACGGCTTCGAGAAGGCCTACTTCGAATTTCACCTCGCGATGGAGAACGGCTCCATGACGCGCGTGGCCGAGAAAACCGGCCTCGAACGCACCCACCTGTACAGAAAGTTGAAGCAGTTGGGCGTTGACCTTTCGCGAGGCCGCAGAAGCGCTGTATAATCGTGGGCTGCAAACTGCTCTGGCAGCTTGCAAGCCAAAATGGCCCGGTAGCTCAGTTGGTAGAGCAGCGGATTGAAAATCCGCGTGTCGGTGGTTCGATTCCGCCCCAGGCCACCAGTATTCATGCGCCCCAGCGCCCGATTCGGGTTCTGGGGCGTTTCTACAACTTCACGATATCTTCTACAAATCCCGGCGCGTTTCCTATAGACGGGGATGCCGTTTACGGATGAGAATGGCTAGATAGCGGGAAATGTCTCCACTTGTAACCAAGGAGTGCCTATGGCCATCCGACCTGACACTGGGGAGAAAGCGACTGTTCGTGTGCTAGGCGACGACAAGCGCCAAGCCGAGACGGACAAGAAGAACGCTGACCGGGAAGTCTTGTACAACCGCCACTTTTCTACCCATCTGAATCGCACCGAAAAGCCTGCCGGCTTTATCGAGCAGGTGAACGGCTACGGCGTTCAGGTGTTCGCGCAAGCGACCTCATTTACTTATCGCTAGATGCCGTCTTGGAGCGAAGTTCAGCAAGAGATTCATCATCTCGCGCAGCAAGGGGATACAAACCCGATCAGGACGGTTCGTTGTAAGTACATCGAAGCGCTCAGCAAGAAGACTGGGCGAACGACAATCGTCTATTACTCAGGCTGGCTTTCTGCTCCCGCATTTCTCCCTTCCCACGTCATCAATGACGATGACAAGTCAGGGTTCATGCAGACGGCGCACAAAGTCGCGCACAAGTCCGGGCTTGATCTTGTATTGCACACCCCGGGTGGATCAGTCACTGCAGCTGAATCCATCGTTGACTACCTGTTGAAGTCGTTCAACGGCGACATTCGAGTCATCGTTCCTCAGATAGCAATGTCTGCTGGAACAATGATTGCGTGCTCGTCTCGGCAGATCCTCATGGGGCGCCAATCCAATCTTGGCCCGATCGATCCCCAGGTGAATGGGTTGCCGGCGTATGACGTCTTGTCGGAATTCGATCGCGCAGTGAAGGACTCGGCTGCTGATCCTGGGGCCGCACAGATGTGGCAAACCATCATCGGCAAGTACCACCCGACGTTTCTTAGCAGTTGCGAGCACGCTATCGCTCTTTCAAAGGAAATCGTTCAGCGGTGGCTCGAGGAAATCATGTTTGAAGGGGATGCTGACGCACGGGCGAAGGCTGCCCATATCGTCGATAGCCTTTCAAGTCGGGACGGTAATCGAGAGCATGGTCGACATATTCATGCTGAAAGATGCAAGGCGATTGGTCTGGAGGTGGCCGCGCTCGAAGACGATCAGGTTCTTCAAGATCTGGTGCTGACCGTCCATCACGCGTGTACTCAAACACTCGCACAACAGAACGCCGCGAAGCTTATCGAGAACAATCTCGGGGCGTGCTACATGCGGTAGGGCACGGGCACTACCTAAGCGGCTTGACGCGTTCCCCGATGCGCTGCCTGACGTAGTGCTCGGTCATATCTCGGTTCTTGTGTACGAGTAATTTCTGCGAGTGCGCGAGATCCCCAGTGTCTGTGGCCGCCTTTGCTCGAATATCTCGGAATTGGAATGTCACCCTCGCGAGCTCACGCGCTTTGTCGAAGCGCGATCGCAAGGCAGATTGACTGAGCGGCTGCCCGTTTTGGTCGTGCACGAGGTAAGTGCTCGGCACTTGCCCAGCCCTATCGCTGATCCTCGCGAGTAAGGCGGCCAGCTCCCCGACGATCTCGATTCCCAGACGCGCGCCAGTCTTGTTCTGGACGACCCACAAGGCGCCATCGCGTATGTCGGAGCGCTTCAGCTTCAACACGTCGGCCGGGCGTTGACCTGTTAGGAGCGCAAGATCCATGGCATCTGCCACTGTGAAGTGCGCATTTGCCTTGACCTGCCCGAACTCATCGTCGGTGACGCATCGTGAGCGCCCTGCTTCGCGGAAGCCCTTTACTCCTTGGCAGGGATTTTGGGCGGCCGTGTAGCCCCACTCTCTGAATCGCCCCGAGATTGAACTGACCCCCAGAAGTTGGACAAACTTCAAGGGGTTCGATGAAGAAGTACAAAACGGAGTTCAAGCTCGAGGTCGTCGAGAGCTTTCTGGCCGGTGATGGCGGAGCGAAGCTTCTGGCGCGACGGTGGTCAGTGCCCGAGGAGAAGATCCGCACCTGGGTGAGCCACTACCGGCTGCATGGCATCGACGGGTTGCGGCCCAAGCGCAGCGCGTACAGTGCGCAGTTCAAGCTGCAGGTACTGTCCCAGCAGGACCGCGAACAGCTTTCGAGCCGCCAGGTGGCGGCGGCTTATGACATCCGCAATCCCAACCAGGTGGTGGTCTGGCGACGCACGCTGGATAAGGGCGGAGCGGAGGCTCTCGAGAGCAAGAAACAAAGGCGCCCCTGTGTGAAGCCAGCACCACCAAAGGCCGTCATCCCCGAATCGGCGCAAGCCTTGCGTGAAGAGAACGAACGACTGCGCGCGGAGGTGGCGTACCTAAAAAAATTGCAAGCCTTGATCCGGTCGAAGAGATCAGCTGCGCCGACAAAGCGCGCCTGATCGCCGGGTTAAGGCCTCACCATAGGCTGGCAGACCTGCTGAAGGTTGCGGGCCTTGCCCGCAGCACTTTCTACTACCAGTGCCGGGTGGTCCTTCGAGGCGACCAACAGAGCGACATGGAGGCCAGGATCCGTGCCGTCTATGCCAAGCACAAGTGCCGCTACGGGTACAGACGAATCGCGGCTGCGTTGAGACGTTCAATGGCCGAACCCGTCAACCACAAGTGCGTGCAGCGCCTGATGCAAAAGATGGGGTTGCGCGCGTTGATCAGGGCGAAGAAGCGCTCCCGACAAGTTACAGGCATGAGCGATGCGCACGTGCCCAATGTCCTGCAGCGCGACTTCTTTGCCAAAGCTCCCAACCAGAAGTGGGTGACCGATGTCACCGAGTTCAACGTGAACGGACAGAAACTCTACCTGTCGGTCTGCATGGACCTCTACAACGGTGAGATCGTCGCGCACCGCATGGCTAGGCGCCCCGTCTTCGAAATGGTTTCTGGCACGCTTCGGGCGGCGCTCTCGCGGTCACAAGACATGAGCGAACTGATCGTGCACTCTGACCAAGGCTGGCATTACAAGATGCGACCCTATCGGGCGATGCTTGCGGGCTGCGGAGTCACGCAGAGCATGAGCCGCAAGGGCAACTGCGTTGACAACGCGGTGATCGAGAGCTTCTTCGGCACCCTCAAGGCCGAGTATTTCCATCTTGCAAAGCTCGATGGCCTTGAGGCGCTCGAAGCGGGCGTGCACGATTACATTCACTACTACAACCACAAGCGAATCAAGCTCGGACTGCGAGGGCTCAGCCCGGTCGAATATCGACTGAGAAACGCCGCCTGATCGGCGGGACCAACCGTCCAACTTCTGGGGGTCAGTTCAAAGCCGGGGCGATTCACCCATGCGGCAATATCGGCTCTCAGGAGCGAGGCGACGTGCGCTATGGCGGCATCAGGTTGTCCGGCGACGGCGAGGCTTCGAACGTGCAGCGCGTGCGTGTCGCAAGCGGCCAAGCACCTGCAGAAATCCTTCAATGTCTCGTCTGAGCCATTTTGCATGCCGTCAAGGAACGTTTGCCAATCGGACCTAGGCTGCGCGGGCGAGTCCTTTCCGGTCAGGGCGCGCAGGGCGGCTTCCTCTGGTACGAATGGCGCCAGGCGTCGTGTGATGACGCGAATGGTCGTTCCGGAGAGTTTGTGCTTGCCGGCGGCGACGTAGCTGAGCTTCCGCAGCATTTGGTAGGCATCCCCCGCCCATTTGCGCATGCCAGCGTCGAGGCTCAAGTCACACACGGCCCTGGACACGGTGTCCGGATTGAATGTGAAGTGAGTGGAGATGTGCACCTTGAACCCGGCACCGAAAAGCTCCAACGGGTGTGGCAAATCGAGGGCGGCGTAGACGCTGACTGGAATTCCGGCGACTGCATTGAATGCTTGGGCTTGGCGCAGCCGGCGCTTGGGGAGCGTACCGGCCTTCTTGGTCTTAGCCACGTGGCATCGTAAAGGTAGTCATGTCGTCGGCGTCTTGGCCGGACGGCGGTTCGGAGACCTGGATGTACATGCCGGTCCCAGTCACGAAAGTGCGCTCCGCCTCTGGACCTTCCTGAAGAAGTTTCAAAAATAAGACGTCCTGACCTGCGGCTGCGCTCCCATCGTGCAGAAGGTTCGCTTCTTCATTTAGGCCAAGACTTAAGGCCCACGCATGTAATGAGCCCACCGGCCGATTCTTGTTTCGCCCAAGCAATTGGGAAATCTCTTCGTAAATAGACTCAGGAGAGTAGCGAGTCGAGTTTTGGTTTTCGACCGCAAACCTTGCAATCATCGGGTGCTGGGATAGCGCTTCGATGAACTGGTCGCGCGGTGGAGACGGAAGCCCTTCTCGCGCACTGGCAATGTGAGAAGAGGATAGATTTTCCAGCACCTCCTGCACGGCAAGGTATAAGGACATTTTTTCTCGAATTCGTTCTTCTATTTTGGCAAAAACCAGAGGAATGCCGATGACCAAGCCTCCAAATGCGGAGCTACGATTGAATATCCAGTTCTGGATAGAGAAGCGAGTGTCATCCGCAGGCAGTGGGCCTTCCGAGAGGCCGTAAAACCAGTCAATGCTTTCGAGGAATAAAAGCAAATCTGCGACGCCAGGAATCAAATTCAATTCGAGGTTTGGTGTATCGCTCGCCTTGGGTTCGGAAGGCGCTCTGGTATTCCCCGGCGGGTCTACTACTGTGACACTCACGTCACGTCCTGCCTCCAGCAGCGTTTGAACGCAGACTTTAGTTGTTGGTGCTGGTAATGCTGCTACGGAGCCAGGGCCAGAGAGAAGAGAGGCCAGTCCAACTCCTGTAATCCCTTCCAGCTGGCGGAGTCCATCAACAATTTGTGGCCATCGAGACCCGACTGTGCCGCCTTTGCTTTCGAACACGTGCCACTCTCCGGCGGAATCGCAAACCAAGTAGTCTGGAAGTCGTTTTGATGTCTTGTTCAGTGCTAGCAAGGATGAAGGCAGTACGACCGTTGCCTTCGTGAAAATGCCGGCGTGCAGAAACGAGACCATTTTTCGACCTGCGGCATCCAGCCATCGGCGCGCCGCGAGATGCGTCCCGAGGCAACCTGCAATGAATGAGAGAGCAGCCTTCTCAGACGTTTCTATTGATGTGAAGAACGCTTTCGGGACCACCCTTCCGGAGTGATAGTCAAGGCAAGCCGAAACCATTTGAAGCCTGTGGCCGAGGTATTGACGCAGGTGTGTACCGTGGTTGGATACTACGACCGCACTCGAATTCCACGAAAGCTGGTTGCCGCCGCTGTATCCCGCCGACAGCGCAGCACTGACGATCTCCACTTTTTTTACGTTGTCTGACGGCGCAAGAACACCGCCGCTGCCGAAAGGCGATTTCTTGGTTGACGCGAAATTCTGCGTAATAAATTTGTACGGCGACGGCACGAGCGCTGGTTTAGCCATCGAGGTGCCTGTTGGGGGGGGCGGCGCCGGCAAGGCAGGATAGGACAAAGGGGAGCTTGTCGTCTGGAGCCAGTATTCGAATTTTGTGCCGCTGCTCGTCGTCCCACTTGCTGTTGCCACGAATTCCATCCGTAAAAATGTTTGGCGTGCATTCTAGAGAATGAGGCGGTGGCGGGGCAGCGGCCGTGATTGCATGAGCCTATGGGGTGGGACGGGCGAATCTGGAGTGCATCGACGAAATCCAACTCCTCCTCATGAAAAGTGAGAAAGCCATGACAGAAATATCTAGGGGTGAGCTCTATCGACGCGTCTGGGAAGCGCCGCGTTGATGTCCCTGGAAGTGGTGTAAGTCTTCTTTCATTCGCTGCGCGGCAAGGCGCGTAGGGCGTAGCCCGAAGCGGCTTGCCGCGCAGCGGTCGCTCTCTTCGGGGTGGCCATCGTGAAGT
>Ga0160459_100281_pt1 | contig 24175 bp, 21 predicted proteins | sample HID1973K_E6MG_FD_108208 | JGI IMG/M metagenome (GOLD analysis project Ga0160459, IMG submission 108208) | Enriched mosquito-associated microbial communities from UW Madison campus, WI, USA - HID1973K_E6 MG | ecosystem: Host-associated > Arthropoda: Insects > Digestive system > Unclassified ... | reverse complement strand
CCAGAACGCCTTCCGGTTCGTCGTCGAGGGTGAGGGCGTATGGACCGTGGTGAACGGCGATCCCGTCGCCATGCGCCGGGGCGATTTCCTGCTGACCCCGGGCTGGAACTTCCACGGCCACCACAACGATACGGACCAGCCGATGGCGTGGATCGATGGGCTGGACATCCCGTTCGTGCATTACGCCGACGCCGGGTTCTTCGAGTTCGGGACCGAACGCGTCACGGATGAAGCCACGCCGGACATTTCCCGCTCCGAACGGTTGTGGGCCCACCCCGGCCTGCGCCCGCTCTCGGGCCTCGATGACACCACAAACTCCCCCATCGCTGCCTACCGCTGGGAGCACACCGACGCCGCGCTCCGTGAGCAGCTGCTTCTGGAGGACGAGGGCCACCCGGCCACAGTGTCCCAGGGCCACGCCGCCGTCCGTTACACCAACCCCACCACCGGCGGCGACGTCATGCCCACCATCAGGGCCGAGTTCCACCGCTTCCGCGCCGGCGCTTCCACCGAGCCGCTCCGCGAGGTGGGCTCCAGCGTCTGGCAGGTCTTCGACGGCACCGGCACCGTGGTGCTCGACGGCGAACGCAAGGAACTCGCGAAAGGCGACCTGTTCGTGGTCCCGTCCTGGGCCAAGTGGTCCCTGGAAGCCTCGGCCGGCGGTGAGTTCGACCTGTTCCGCTTTTCCGACGCCCCCATTTTCGAACGCCTGAACTTCAACCGCACCTACATCGAAGGACGCACCAAGTAATGAGACTCCTCACCCTCCGCCTCTCCGCCGGCAGCGAAGCGCGCACGACGGCGGTCCGCCAGGACGGCGATACGCTCACCGAGATCCCGGGCTTCTCCGACGTTGGCGCCTTGCTGCAGGACCCCGCCTGGGAAACCACCGCGAAGGCCGCCAACGGCGCAACGCACGCGCTCGACGGCGCCGACCTCGCCGCCGTCGTGCCCTCCCCGGGCAAGATCATCTGCGTGGGCCACAACTACCGCAACCACATCAAGGAGATGGGCCGGGAAGTCCCCGAGCACCCCACCTTGTTCGCCAAGTACGCAGAATCCCTGATCGGCCCCAATGACGACCTCGCCCTGCCCCAGGAATCGGACACCGTGGACTGGGAAGCCGAGCTCGCCGTCGTGATCGGCAAGACCGGCCGCCGCATCCCCGAAGCCGAAGCCGCGGACCACATCGCCGGGTACGCCGTCCTGAACGACGTCTCCATGCGCGACTACCAGTTCCGCACTATCCAGTGGCTGCAGGGCAAGACGTGGGAGAAATCCACTCCGTTCGGCCCCGCCCTGGTCACCAAGGACGAATTCACCGCCGGACCGCTGATGACCTCAGCCGTGGACGGTGAAGTCCAGCAGTCCACCCCCACGTCCGACCTGGTGTTCACCCCCGAATTCCTGGTGTCCTACATCTCCACGATCATCACCCTGAACCCGGGCGACGTGATCACCACCGGAACCCCCGGCGGCGTGGGCCACGCGCAGGACCCCAAGCGCTACCTGCAGGAGGGCCAGGTCCTGGTGACCACCATCGAGGGCCTGGGCCAGCTGACGAACCGCGTGGTCAAGGAAGCCTGATGGTTGCCCGGCACGACCAGACCACGGACCCGGTCCTGCTGGACGGGCTGCTCCAGGCACGGCGCGGCACGGCGTTCTTCGCGCGCAAGCTCAACGAGCTCACTGACGCTGACCTGGACGGCGGCTCCCTCCTGAGCGGCTGGACCCGCCGGCACGTTGTGGCCCACGTGGGCTACAACGCCCGGGCGATCGCCCGGCTGGTGGAGTGGGCCGCCACCGGGGTGGAGACCCCGATGTACCCGTCGGTGGAGGTCCGGAACCACGAGATCGATTTCGGTGCCACGCTGAGCCCCATCGCGCTGCGGAACCTGTTCGACCATTCGGCGGTCCACCTGAACGTCGAATGGCGCGACCTGCCCGCCGATTCCTGGCACCACAAGGTCAAGACCGTGCAGGGCCGCGTGGTTCCCGCCGAGGAAACGGTGTGGATGCGCACCCGGGAAGTCTGGGTGCACGCCGTGGACCTGGACAACGGGGCATCCTTCGCCGACATCCCCGCGCCCGTCCTGGCCCGCCTGCTCAAGGACATCACCGGCGCCTGGTCCACCCGCGGCACGGACAAGGACCTGGTGGTCGAAGTGACGGACCAGCCCTCCGCACTGGTTTGCGGCGACACAACGGCTGGCTCGCCCGTGATGGTTTCCGGCCCGCTGGCGGCCATCGCCCAGTGGGCCACCGGACGAGGCACCGCCGGCGTCACGGCACGACGGGCCGGTGAAGCGGTTGAACCCGCACCCGCGGCCCCGGCCTGGATCTGAGCCGCAACCCGCGCCGACGCTCCGGGACCGCGGGGCCCGGTGGCGTCAGGCCGGGTTGCCGGGCGGCCGGTAGGAAATCTCCGCGGCCACGTTGAGGGCTTCCATGGTTTCCTCGACCGTGAGCAGCACCGTGGTTTCGAAGGAGCTCAGCGCGCCCCCTCCGCTGATGGCCAGTGCTACCGCGGCCATGGAAACGTTATCCGGGGCCTCCCACAGGTTGTAGCCGTCATGGGCGCCGAAGCCGTACCAAAAACCATGGAGCTTGCCGCCCACGGATTCGATGTAGGCCTGGGCTGCTTTCCGGCGGTCTTCCGGATTCCGCGTCAACCGTGACCACGTCTCCGGGGTGTAACTGAACTTTGAGAGATAAAGGGGCATGGCCCTCTCCTATCGCCCGCTGCTGAACTGTGGCCGGTCGGTGGCTCCGGCTGGCCGGAGCCACCAACCGCAAGTACGGCTACAGCTTGTCGGTGCGGTCCTCGCCGCCCCTGTGGCCGCCGCCGCGGAGGTTCTCCTGGACTTTGCCGAAGAGGTCCTTGATGGTGGATTCCGCGTTGCTGATGACATCCACCGGTACATACACGTCATGCGTGGCCGGGAGGTCGTATTCGTCCTTCAAGTGCGTGCCGTTTCCGACTCCCTGCAGTGACAGGTAAACCATGGCTTCCGTGCGCGCGATCCCGGCAAGTTTTCCAAACACCACGGTGAACTCATTGGGCTGGAAGGTGATGGTCTGGCCGATGTGGCTGCGGCCAAGTTCACCAGCCGGAACAACCTTTTCTGACTGGCTTCCGGTGTAGTCCATGAACTTCTCCTTAGATCGCCTGCACTGATGAAATGCAGTCTATCGCCGGGCGGCGCGGACGTGGCCGGCACTTTTCTTCACGAACGCAGCGGGACCGGGCCGGGACTTGGGAGCGCAGCCCGGCCCTGCAAGACTGGTCAAAGCAGCCGCAAGCCACCGGATCCGCCAGGAGAATGCCATGCCCCATCAGGACCACGCCGCTTCACGCCGCAGCAGGCTCACGGACGTACTCGGCATTGACGTACCGGTGGTGCTCGGCCCCTTCGGCGGCGTGTCTTCCGTGGCGCTTACCGCGGCGGTGTCCGCCGGCGGCGGGCTGGGTTCGTACGGCCTGTACGGGTACGACGGCGCCGCGATCCTCAAGACGGCGGCGCAGCTTCGTGCCGCCACGGCCAAGCCGTTCGCCCTTAATCTGTGGGTGCCCACCGGCAGCGAAACGACGGAGCTGCCCCGGACAGAGTTCGACAGCTATGTCCGGGCGCTCCAGCCCTATTTCGATGAGCTTGGCCTCGAATTACCGGAGATGCCGGCGCGCTTCATGGCCGACTACGGCGAGCAGGTGGAGGCGACGCTGGAAGCCGCCCCCGCCGTCGTCAGCTTCGTGTTTGGCGTCCCCGCGCCGGAAATAGTGGATGAAGCGCACCGGCGCGGCATCAAAGTGGCCGGCACCGCCACTACCGTGGAAGAAGCCCTGGCACTTGAGGCGGGCGGCGTGGATGCCGTGGTGGCCAGCGGCATGGAGTCCGGCGGCCACCGTGTGTCCTTCCTTCGCCCGGCCGAGGAATCCCTGGTGGGCACGTTCTCCCTGGTCCCGCAGGTGGCCGATGCCGTCAGCATCCCTGTCATCGCCGCGGGCGGCATCGCCGACCGCCGCGGGTTCGCCGCGGCCCTGGCTCTGGGTGCCGACGGTGTCCAGGTTGGCACGGCCTTCCTGGCCACCAGTGAATCGGCCGCCGCGCCGGCCTACCGGGAGCTGCTGCACAGCCCGGCCGCAGGAAACACTGTCCTGACCCGCGCGCTGAGCGGCCGGCTGGCACGCGGAATCCCCAACCGGGTTACCTCGGAACTTGCGCCACCGGCCATCGCTCCGTTCCCCGTCCAGAACTGGCTGACCGGCAGGTTCCGTCCGACAGCCGCCGCTGCCGGAAATACGGACCTCATGTCCCTGTGGGCGGGGCAGTCTGCGCGGCTCGTCCGGCACCAGGGCGCTGCGGATGTCCTGGCGGAGCTGCTGGCCGGGGCCTGAAGCGTCTCCTCCTCCCTGCTTGTCCGCTGCGGGTGTCCACATACCGTCAGCCCGGCACCGTAACGTCCCCGGTTCCCCGGTAGAATCGCACGGGCAGGAACAGCCGCTGTTTCCTGCCGTTGTCCGCACCACCGCACCGGGAGGGGAGAGTCAGTGCCGGCACACCGCACACCCTTCCACCTCCTCCGCGCCTCGGCCCTTGCAACCGGCATCCTGACCCTCGCCGCCGGCGCCCACGTGGCCGGCGGCGGTCAGCTTCCCGCTCCGGGGATCCTCCTCGCCATCCTGGCGCTTACGGGTCTCGCCAGCACCGCCGCCACCAGGCTCAAGCTCTCCTTCCCGGCCATGGCCGGTCTGATGGGCGGCGGGCAACTGGCGCTGCACGAACTGTTCGCCACGTTCAGCGTGCCCTCAGAGCCTTCCGTTCCCGTGGCAGCCTATGCAGGCCACCAGCACGGCGTGCCGGCGCTCCCGCCGGAGCTGCTGGCCATGGCCGGGCATGTGGGCGGCCCCGCAGACCCGTCGTCGGGTTCCCTCATGCTGGCCGCGCACGCGCTGGCAACCCTCGGATGTGCCCTTCTGCTGGCCAAGGGCGAAGCAGCGCTCTGGGCCCTGGCCGGCTGGCTGAGGCCCCTCGCCGGCCTTCCCGTACCCCTGGCGTTCAACGACGCCGGGCCAGTTCCCGCAGCACTTCCCCCAACCGCCGCTCCGCTCCGCCCCTGGCGGAACCTGCGGCAGGACAGCCGACGCGGCCCGCCTTCCGCCGTCGCGCTTTCCTCCTGACCCGCACCGGCACCGCACACCGGCCCGGGCATTCCCAGAAACTTTTGCACGCCACGTATGGCGTGCGCCAGAAAGGCAACCCATGAATTCCTCAACACTTCGCCATACCCTGACCACAGCCGCAGCCGCAGCCGGCACCGCCGCGCTGATCCTGGCAGGCGCCGGAGCCGCGTCCGCCCATGTGGGCGTGACGCCGGACAAGACCTCAGCCAACTCCTACGCGCTGCTGACCTTCGCCATCCCCCACGGCTGCGAGGAATCCGCCACCACCAAGGTGGCCATTACCCTGCCGGCAGAGCTCAACGATGCCCAGCCCACCGTGAATCCCAACTGGACAGCGGAGAAGGTGACCGAACAGCTCGCCGAGCCGAAAAAGCTCGCCGACGGCAGTTCCATCACGAAGCGGACCAGCCAGATCGTCTACACGGCCAAGACGCCCCTGGCGCACGAACTCCGTGACACGCTGGTCCTGTCCGTCAAGCTTCCCGATGCCGCGGGCACCACCCTGAATTTCCCCACGCTGCAGACGTGCGAGTCCGGCCAGACGGACTGGTCTGAAATCGCCAAGGACGGCCAGGACCCGCACTCGCTGAAGGCGCCGGCCCCGTCCATCACCATCACCGAGGCCGCCGCGTCCGACGGGCACGGTGCCACCGCGGCCGCGGCAACCCACACGGAACAGGCAGCGTCCGTGACGGACAGCGGCGCCGATGCCCGCAGCTGGGCCGGCCTCGGGGCCGGCGTGGCCGGGCTGGTACTCGGCGGGCTCGCGCTGCTTCGGAGCGGCGCACGCCGGAAGGCGGCCGACAGCACCAAGTAGCCCCGGTTTGATGCCCGGATCATCACGATCCGGGCATCAAATTGCCTTGGGACCACGTGGCATCGTTGACGCCGCCCCGGACTGCCGCGAAGGTGGTGGCATGAGGTCTCAGAAAACACTCCAGGGGATAACCTTGTCGACGGCCGGCGTGGCGGCAGTCCTGCTGCTTGCATCATGCGGTCTCGGCCAGCCGCAGAGCCAAACGACCACCACCCCGGCCGGGCCGGGGACGGGCTCCGCCAGCCCTTCGCAGTCCGCACCCCCGGCTACAACGGCCGCGCCGCCGTCGTCCGCCGCCCCTGCCACGACCACGCCGGCAGGGCCCGGACTGTGCAAGGCGGCCGGGCTGTCCGCGGCCACCGACGCCACCGGAGGGGGCGCCGCGGGAAGCGTCTACATGAAGCTCAACCTCACCAATACCGGCAGCGAACCCTGCATCCTCAAGGGCTTCCCCGGCGTGTCCCTCGCAGCGGACGCGGCAGGCGGGCCCATCGGCGCGGCGGCCGACCGGGACGAGTCCGTTCCTGTCACGGATGTCCTGCTGGAACCGGGCCAAACCGGCTGGGCCCAGCTGCGCTACACGCAAGCAGGCAATTACACGGATTGCTCACCGGTTGAGGCGGCCGGCTACCGGATCTACCCGCCGGAGGACACCGCGTCCCTTTTCCTGGCCCAGCCCACCACTGCCTGCAACAACGCAGAGATCAAACTGCTGACCATCGGCGCTTTCCAGCCCGCCTGAGGCAACTGCTCCACGCAAAAGCAGGCGGTCCCGGCAACTGCCGGACCGCCTGCTTTTGTCTCTGGTGGTACTCAGGCCGTGGTGCGCCCGGTCCGTGCTGTCCCGCGGGAAAGGGCCACGCCCAGGCCGATCATGGCAACGCCAAGGACGAAGTGCAGCCAGTTGTCAGCGGTGTTGACCGGAACAAAGTTGGCTGCCGAATCCTGGCCGATCAGCAGGCCATAGAGCCACAGGACCAGGTAAATGGCGCCGCCGCCGATCAGGTAGTTCCTCGACTGCGCGGCGCTGCCGGCCATGGCAATTCCCGCGACGCCGAAGAGCAGGTGCACGATGTTGTGCAGGATGGACACCTGGAAGATGCCCAGCAGCAACGCCTCGGAACCGTGCCCGGCAAAGCCGAGGCTCTCGTAGTTGGACGTGATGCCCGGGATGAAGCCCAGAACCCCCACCAGGAGGAAGACGGCGCCAACTGCCAGGGTTGCTTTTTGGATGTTGGTCCGGCCTGCGGTGCGACCGGTGGAACTCATGCTGGTCATGATCTGTCCTGCTTTCAGTCGTATACGTGCACGTCATCGCGGGGATGTGCGTGAACTCCAGACTCAACCCCCGATACGATAAGTATACTTATCAAGTTGTCTCCGGATAGGCGGGGGCCCATAACGGACCCATCACAGATCGGCCTGCGGGCCGCGGATGAGGCAGGGCGCCGCCGCCACCGCGGGACTGTTCGTGGTATCTGCGCGACGCCGGGCATTCAAGAGCCTCTCCCCGGACGCCGGCCGTTCTGTCGGTGGGGTGGGGCATGATGGAGGAATGAACCAGGAAGAGTCTTCCACGGACGGCCGGGGCGCCGTGGCCACAGCGCCAATGGGCCAATTTACCCGGCCCACCCGCGACTGGTTCATGGGCGCCTTCACCGAGCCCACACCCGCGCAGGACGGCGCCTGGAACGCCATCTCGTCGGGCTCGCATGCCCTGGTGGTGGCACCCACCGGGTCCGGCAAAACCCTTGCCGCATTCCTGTGGGCACTGGACCGGCTCCTCTCCGCCGTGCCCGCTGCAGAAACCGAAGCCCCGGCGGAAGCTGCCGAACCCGCCGCTGTGGCCGGCGCCAAAGGAAGCAAAACCCCCGCGAAAGCCCGCAAGCCCCGTGCGCCCAAGCGCAAAACCAAGGTGCTGTACATTTCGCCCCTGAAGGCACTGGGCGTGGACGTGGAACGGAACCTGCGTTCCCCGCTGATCGGCATCACGCAGACGGCCAAGCGGCTGGGACTGCCCGCCCCGCTGATCACCGTGGGCGTCCGGTCCGGAGACACCACCACGGCGGACCGGCGGGCGCTGCTGAGCAACCCGCCGGACATCCTCATCACCACACCTGAGTCCCTCTTCCTCATGCTCACGTCCCGGGCCAGGGAGACACTCGCCGAGGTGGACACCATCATCATCGATGAAGTCCACGCCGTCGCCGGCACTAAGCGCGGAGCCCACCTGGCCGTTTCACTGGAGCGCCTGGACGCGCTGCTGCCCAAACCCGCGCAGCGGATCGGACTTTCGGCCACGGTGGAGCCCAAGGAACTCGTGGCCCAGTTCCTCGCCGGGACCGCTCCGGTCGAAATCGTGGCCCCGCCGTCGAAGAAGAACTGGGACCTGACGGTGTCGGTACCGGTGGAGGACATGTCCGATCTCCAGGGTGCAGCGGGAGCGTTCGACTCCGGCCCTGCCTCCGGGCTGCAGCCGCAGGCGTCCATCTGGCCGCATGTGGAGGAAAAGATCGTTGACCTGGTGCTGGCCAACCAGTCCACCATCGTCTTCGCCAACTCCCGCCGGCTGTCGGAACGGCTGACTGCCCGCCTCAACGAAATCTATGCCGAACGCCAGCTCATGGCCGCAGGCGCTGGCTGGGACGGCCCCCTGCCGGACGGCGCGGAGGCGTTCGGCGCGCCGGTCGGTGGCTCCGCGCCGGCGTCGGGCGTTCCTGCCTCCACTGCCACTCCCGCCCACATGATGGCACAGGCCGGGAGCTCCGCGGGGGCCGACCCGGTGCTGGCCCGCGCGCACCATGGCTCGGTGTCCAAGGACCAGCGCGCGCTCATCGAGGACGACCTCAAATCCGGACGGCTGCGGTGCGTGGTTGCCACATCCTCGCTGGAACTCGGCATCGACATGGGCGCGGTGGACCTGGTGGTCCAGGTGGAGTCACCGCCTTCGGTGGCCAGCGGTCTCCAGCGCGTGGGGCGCGCCGGGCACCAGGTGGGCGAGATCTCGCAGGGCGTCCTGTTTCCCAAGCACCGGGCGGACCTGGTGCACACGGCCATCACCGTGGAACGCATGCTGGACGGCAAAATCGAACGGCTCAGCATCCCCGCCAATCCCCTGGACATCCTGGCACAGCAGACGGTGGCCGCCACCGCCCTGGGCAGCATCGACGTCGAGGAGTGGTTCGCAACAGTCCGCCGGTCCGCCCCTTTCGCTTCGCTCCCCCGCTCCGCGTTCGAGGCCACCCTGGACCTGCTGGCCGGCCGCTACCCGTCCGACGAATTCGCCGAACTGCGGCCACGGATCATCTGGGACCGCAATGAAGGCACCATCGAAGGCCGGCCCGGTGCCCAGCGGCTGGCCGTGACCTCCGGCGGAACCATCCCGGACCGCGGCCTGTTCGGCGTCTACATCATCGGCACTGAGATGGAAGGCTCGTCCTCCCCCTCGGAAGACGGCAAGCCGGCTCCGGCCCCCAAAGGTGGCCGGCGCGTTGGCGAACTGGACGAGGAAATGGTGTACGAATCCCGCGTGGGCGATGTCTTCGCGCTCGGTGCCACCAGCTGGAAGATCGAGGACATCACGCACGACCGCGTGCTGGTTTCCCCGGCTTTTGGGCAGCCCGGCAAGCTGCCTTTCTGGAAGGGTGATTCACTGGGCCGGCCAGTGGACCTGGGCCGCGCCCTTGGCGCCTTCGTGCGTGAGCTGTCAGCCTCCGACGCCGGACCAGCCGCCGAACGCTGCCAAGCCAGCGGGCTGGACGCCTTCGCCGCCAACAACCTCATCCAGTACCTCTCCGAACAGAAACAGGCCACCGAGGTGGTCCCCAGTGACACCACACTGGTGGTGGAACGGTTCCACGACGAACTCGGCGACTGGCGCGTGATCCTGCACAGCCCCTTCGGCATGCCGGTCCATGCACCGTGGGCCCTGGCCGTGGGCCAGCGGCTCCACCAGCGGTACGGCCTGGACGGCTCAGCCATGGCCGCCGACGACGGCATTGTGCTGCGGGTGCCGATGATGGAGGATGAGCCCCCGGGCGCCGAGCTGTTCCTTTTCGACCCCGAGGAATTGGAGCAGATCGTCACGGCGGAGGTGGGCGGCAGCGCCTTGTTCGCTTCACGGTTCCGCGAGTGCGCGGCCCGTGCCCTGTTGCTGCCGCGGCAGACCCCCGGCAAGCGCCAGCCCCTGTGGCAGCAGCGGCAGCGGTCCGCCCAGCTGCTGGATGTGGCACGGAAATATCCCACGTTCCCCATCGTTCTCGAGACAGTCCGCGAATGCCTCCAGGACGTCTACGACCTTCCGGCGCTGAAGGACATTGCAGCCGCCGTCGAACGCCGCGAACTGCGGGTGGTGCAGACCACTACGCAGCAGCCGTCACCGTTCGCCAAGTCCCTGCTCTTCGGCTACGTCGCCCAGTTCCTGTACGAGGGCGATTCCCCGCTGGCGGAACGGCGCGCCGCTGCGCTTGCTTTGGACTCCACCCTCCTGAACGAGCTTTTGGGCCGGGTGGAGCTGCGCGAGCTCCTGGATGCCAAGGTCATCGACGCCACCGAACGCGAACTCCAGCGGCTCGTGCCGGACCGCAGGGTGCGGGGATTTGAGGGTGTGGCCGACCTCCTGCGGCTCCTTGGCCCGCTGGACCCGGACGAAGCCGCCGCGCGGTTGGAGCCGGCAGCAGGGATTGAGCCCGCAACGGCCGGGGAGCCCGGCGAAACCCCGGTGGTTGGGGCTGCCGGGACCCCTGCAGCTCAGGCCGAAGCCGATTTCGCCGACGACCCGGTGCCTGAGCCTGCTGAAACTGCGCCGATCCACATCGCCCCGGCCACCGTTGAGGAGGCCACCGCCCACCTCGTGGCGCTGCAACGGGCCAACCGCGCCATCAAGGTCAACATCGGCGGGGCGGAACGCTTCGCTGCCGTGGAGGACGCGGCCCGCCTTCGTGATGCCATCGGCGTTCCTTTGCCCATGGGCGTGCCGCTGGCGTTCATCGAGCCCGTGGCGGACCCGCTGGGCGACCTCGTGTCCCGCTATGCCCGCACCCACGGGCCCTTCACTGCTGCTGAAGCCGCCGCCCGGCTGGGATTGGGCGTCGCCGTGGTGGGCACCGCCCTCAAACGCCTTGCCGACGACGGCCGCGTGGTGGAAGGCGAATTCCGGCCCCACGCAACGCCCGCCGCAGCCGGGCCTGAATCCGCGCCAACCGGCGGGGAGGACGGCCGGCAGCCGGACGTGGACGGACGGCAGGGAGAGGCCCTGCGCGAAACCGTGCACGCGGCCGTCAGCGAATGGTGTGACGCCGAGGTGCTGCGGAAGCTCCGGCGGCGGTCCCTGGCCGCACTGCGCGCCGAAGTGGAACCCGTGGACGCCGCCGCTTACGGACGGTTCCTCCCGGCCTGGCAAAACGTCCGGATCCCGGGCGGCGGGCGGGGGCAGCCGGCGCTGCGGGGACTGGACGGCATCGTCACCGCAATCGACCAGCTGTCCGGCGTCCCCATCCCGGCGTCGGCCTGGGAACCCCTGATCCTGGCCGGCAGAGTGTCCAACTACCAGCCCGCCATGCTGGACGAGCTCATGGCGGCCGGCGAAGTCCTCTGGTCCGGAGCCGGTGCACTACCGGGAAATGACGGCTGGATCAGCCTGCACCTGGCCGACTCCGCGGAGCTGACGCTGAACCCTGCACCGGACTACGAACCGGGTGATGCCGGCCTGCGGCTCCTCGACCATCTCCGGAACAACGGCGGCGGATACTTCTTCCGCCAGCTCACGGAGGTTGCGGGAGGCATGGACTCGGTGCTCAGCGACCAGGAAGTGGTGTCCGCCCTCTGGGATCTCGCCTGGGCGGGACGGATCACCGGTGACACCTTCGCACCCGTCCGGTCGCTGATCGCGGGCGGCCATACGGCCCACCGGCAGGTGGCGAAAGCTCCCCGGTCCAGGGCTCCACGGCTGAACAGGCTGGGCCGCTCCCACGGTACCGGGCTGATGGGCTCGGCGGGCCTGGCCGGCGGGCGGTACGGTTCCCAGGGTGCAGCCGCTACTCCCCCAACCGCTGCCGGCCGCTGGGCCGCCCTTCCGCAGCCGGAACTGGATGCCACCATCCATGCCCGGGCTACGGCCGAGCTTCTGCTGGACAGGTACGGGGTGGTGACCCGGGGTTCGGTTATGGCAGAGCAGATCCTGGGCGGCTTCGGCCTGATGTACAAGGTCCTGGCCAGGCTCGAGGAAGCCGGACGTTGCCGCCGCGGGTACTTCATTGAACACCTCGGTGCGGCGCAGTTTGCTGTCCCCGCAACGGTGGACCGGCTGCGCTCCTACGCGGAGGATACGCAGATCGCCAAACCCGAGCCCGTGGCCCTTGCCCTGGCCGCCACGGATCCTGCGAATCCCTACGGCGCGGCACTGCCCTGGCCGGCCCTGCGGGACGATGCCGGCACCGGCCACAGGCCGGGCCGCAAAGCCGGTGCCCTGGTGGTGCTGGTGGACGGCGCCCTGGTTCTCTACGTGGAACGGGGCGGCAAGACACTGCTGGCGTTCTCCGACGACCCCGCCATCCTTGACGCCGCCGGCGCCGCACTGGTGGGAGTGGTCACCCGCGGAGCCGTGGACAAGCTGATCATGGAAAAAGTGAACGGCCAGGGGATCCTCGACACCCCCATTGCCGCTGCCCTCAGCGCTGCCGGCGCCTATTCCACCCCCAAAGGTCTGAGGATCCGTGCCTGAGGGAGATTCCGTGTGGCGGGCCGCCCGGCAGTTGCACGAGGCGCTGGCCGGCCAGACACTGACCGCATCGGACTTCCGGGTACCGCGGTTCGCCACGCTGAACCTCTCAGGATGGACGGTGACCGAGGTTGTACCGCGGGGCAAGCACCTGCTCATGCGGGTGAAGGGGCCAGGGGACAAGGCCCTCACCATTCACTCCCATCTGAAGATGGAAGGCACGTGGCAGGTCTACCCACCAGGCGGCAGGTGGCGGAAACCCGGCTTCACAGCGCGGTGCGTGCTGCGAACTGCTGCCGCGGACGCCGTCGGCTTCTCCCTGGGCATCCTGGAAGTGGTGGCGACAGCGAACGAGGACTCCATCGTCGGGTTCCTTGGGCCGGACCTCCTGGGCCCGGACTGGGACCTGGACGAGGCCGAACGCCGGCTCCGGGCACGGCCGGACGTTCCCATCGGCGTGGCCATCCTGGACCAGAGCAACCTTGCCGGCATCGGGAACATCTACCGCTGCGAGGCCTGCTTCCTTTCCGGAGTGCATCCGGCCACCCCCGTGTCGGCGGTGGCGGACCTGCGCACCTTGATGACGGACGCCAAGCAGCTCCTGGAAGCAAACCTGGGCCCCGGCCGCCGCGTCACCATCCTCAACGCCCGCGGCATGCCGGTGGGCAGGATGGCCGGGAGGCCCGGCTACTGGGTGTACCGCCGGGACCAGCACCCGTGCCTCAAGTGCGGTACACCGGTGCGGCGTGGACTGCTGGGAAAACTGAACGGTGAAGAGGAACGAGACATCTACTTTTGCCCGAAGTGCCAGCCCGTCCCGGAATAGCTGGGCTCACCCGCGGCTTCCGGGCCGCCGTCGGGCTTCCCGTCCGAACGCGCCGCCCGGGCCACATTCGGAGCCCCGGCCGGAATCATGAACCAGGGCAGCAGCAGCTGTACCAGCGGCCCGATCGCAAGCGCATAGAGCACCGTTCCTACGCCAACTGACCCGCCCAGCAGCCAGCCTGCCGCGAGGACTGCCACCTCGATGAGGGTGCGGGACAACCGCATGGACCACCCTGTGCGGCGCGCGAGTCCGGTCATCAGGCCGTCACGGGCCCCCGGGCCGAACCTGGCCCCGATGTAGCAGGCCGAGGCGATGCCGTTCAGGAGAATGGCGCCCGCCAGCATGCCCACCTGTCCGGCGAGGTTGGACAGGGAGGGAATCAGCGCCAGGCCGACGTCGGCGAAGACACCCACCAGGATGGCGTTGCAGAGGGTGCCGAAGCCGGGCCGCTGACGCAGCGGAATCCACAGCAGGAGCACCAGGAAACTGACAATGATGACCACGACGCCGATACTCAAACCGGTCCGGTTTGCCACGCCCTGGTGGAACACGTCCCAGGGGTCCAGGCCCAGACCGGCACGGATGAACAGGGCCAGGGAAATGCCGTACATGGCAAGGCCGGTGAAAAGCTGAACGATTCTGCGGAGCATCATTGGTCCACCCTCTCATCCAACTGGCATTGATTTACATAGCCAGTTTGAGATACTGGCTACATGACTCCCTCCCTTGGCGCAGCAGCGCTCGGCCGCATGCTCGGCATCTGGCACCACGGTAGCGCCCCCGCCTACAGGGAACTGGCCGACGTACTCCGGCTCCTGATCCTGGACGGCCGCGTCCCGCTCGACACGGCACTCCCCAGTGAGCGCGCCCTGTGTACCGCGCTGGGCGTCAGCCGGACCACTGTCACCGCCGCCTACGCGGCACTGCGTGAACAGGGGTTCCTCAGCAGCGGACAGGGCAGCCGGGGCAGGACACGCATCCCGGAGCGGACCGCCTTCGGCCCGGCCCTCTACAGCCCGCAAACGTCCGCCACGCCGGCACTGACGGCTCCCGGCCTGGCCGCGCCCGAAGGCCTCATCGACCTGGCCTATTCGGCATTGCCGGCCAGCGGCGAGGTGGTGCACCGGGCCTTCTCCGCGGCGATGACGGAACTGCCGGCGCTGCTGCCGGGATTCGGGTACGACGCCGTGGGGCTCCTGCCGCTTCGCCAGGCCATTGCCGACAGGTATACGGCGGCCGGCGTTCCCACCGGCCCCGGGCAGATCATGGTGACGTCCGGGGCGCAGCACGCGCTGACCATCATCATCCGTACTCTGGCCGACCGCCAGGACAAGGTCCTGGTGGAACACCCCAGCTACCCCAACGCGCTGGACGCCATCCGTGCCGCCCGCTGCAGGCCCGTGCCGGTCGGGTTCGCGGAGTCCGGCTGGGACCTGCCAGCACTGGAAGCCGCCCTGGCGCAGCAGCGTCCCAAGATCGCCTACCTCGTTCCCGATTTCCACAACCCCACAGGCATGATGATGCCCGATGCCCAGCGCCGCCGGCTGGTAGCGGCCGCTGCCACAGCGGGGACCATACTGATCGCGGACGAAACACTGCGGGAGTTGAACCTCGACGGCATCCAGTCCACTCCCCTGGCCGGCTTCAGCAGTGCTGTGGTTTCCGTGGGATCGCTCAGCAAGTCCCACTGGGGCGGCCTGCGCACGGGCTGGATCCGCGCTTCCGAACCGATGATCCAGCGGTTCACTGCGGCCCGGAGCGTCCTGGACCTGGGCGGACCGGTCATGGAACAGCTGGCCGCAGCGCACCTGGTGCGGGCCCTGGAAGAGCCGTTGCCGGCCCTGCTGGAAACCCTTCGGGGCAACCGCGCCGCGCTGCTGGCATTGTTGCGGGAGCATCTGCCGGCCTGGCAAACAGCGTCACCTTCCGGCGGCCTGTCAGTATGGTGCAGGCTGCCGGCCCCCGTCAGTACGGCACTGACCGTGATCGCCCCGGAGCACGGGATCAGGCTGGCCGCCGGGCCCCGGTTTGGGATCGGCGGCGCCTTCGAGCGGTACCTTCGGCTCCCCTTCACCCTCCCGCCCGGCAAACTCGAGGCCGCCGTGCTGGCCCTGCGGGCCGCCCAGGACAGGCTCGACGCCGCACCCCAGCTGCGGCGCTCACTGACGCAGGCCCCCGCCGTCGCCATCGCCTGACGGCAGCCGCCGAAATCGCGGGGCCGCCACGCGAGTTAGCGGGAGCGGCCCGCATTCGCTGTGACGAAACAGCTAATGCAGGCCGCTCCCGCTAAACGGGCATTCTTGTGGCCGCGCACCGGCAGGGCCCACGGGAGGGTGGTGGGCCAGCCGGGCTAGGCGTAGACGCGCTCCAGGAACCCGCTCCAGGCCTTGGCCGTGGTCTCCGAATCGCCGGCGCCACTGAAATCGTGCACCGTCATGCCCACGGGGGCGCCCCAGGCGTTGCGGCCGAAGAACCGGTAGAGGGCATCCGCCGTGCGCAGGCCGACGAAGTGCTCGTTGGAGAAGTCCACCTCGCCCGCGAGCCGGCCCACGCCGTCGAGCTCGACGTCCACGGGGCTGCCCTGCACCGCCGACTCAACGCCCAGCGCCCGGCGGAGCCGTGCAAAGCCGTCCGGCACCTGGGAGCCGGCGGGCCCCTGGATGTCCGTGAAAACCACAGGTTTGCCGTCGAAGTGCCGGAGGTACTGGCCCAGGGTGTGCAGGTAGAACTCTGTGTGGCGGCTGGCGCCGTCGTACTGCTCGTCCCAGTTGTCCGCGAAGATCCCGCTGTGGACGTAGTGCAGGCGCGCCCGGCCGCCGTCCAGCGGTTCCAGGACGTGCTCGAGCTGGTTGAACCAGCCGTCCGGCCCATCCATCCGGGACACCAGGTGCGCGGGGTACTCCTCCACCGTTTTCACGGCAGGCCACTGGTCCGTGGGGAACATCCAGGCGGGAGTCCCTGCGGTGACAGCCTCCCAGACCCGCTCCGGCGTACCGGGAAGCTCGGTGTCGTAGACGATTTCGAAGTTGCGGTTGTCAGTCATGGCCTTGCTCCTTGGGTGTGGGTTCGCGTGAACTTTCAGGGGACGGCTTGAGGACGGGATGCAGTGCCACCACCAGGCGGTGGCGCCGTCCGCGGGAGGAGGTACCGGCGTCATGGTACTTATCCACCAGCTGCGTGACGGCGACGCCCAGCTCCTCGGCGAAGGCGGCACGCTCCGCCGCTGTCCGGAAGGTGATCTCGCCGTCGATGGCGAAGGTGGCAAGCTTTTGCCGGGCCGTCGCGGCTCCGGCGATCAGCTTCCCCACCTCCTGGACCATCCGGCCCGCGAGCGCCAGGAGCCAGAACGCCGAGAACCTGTCGGCAAAGCGCCGCGGATCAGGCGACACGGAAGCCAGGGCCGCGGGTGAGATCAGGTAGGAGGCCGCCGTGGCCTGGAGGACACGCTCGGTGACGTTGCCCTTGCGCCGTTCCTCCACCAGTTCCACCAAACCGTGCCGCTCCAGCGATTTGAGGTGGTAGTTCACCTTCTGCCGCGGCAGCCCCACCCGGACCGCCAGCTGGGTGGCGGAGGCGGGCTCCGCCAGTTCGCGGAGGATGGTGGAGCGGATGGGGTCCAGCGAGGCTTCGGCCGCCGCGGGGTCCTCGATTACTGCAATGTCCAACATGGATTAAGTGTGCCAACCGACGACTTTTTTTGTCAAGAACTTTTTTATCGTCGGCAGCAAACGCGGTCCGCCGAAAGTGCCCCGGTAGAATGGACCGGTGATGCAATCCCCCCTGCCCGTGCGCGACGGCGTCAACGCCACCCGTTTGCGGCTCCCCGAAGAGGGCCCGTGGGACACCGCCATGGACTACATGATGCACCGCTGGGGCCACATCGATCCGCAGGGCATCGAGGACAGGTTCGACGCTGGCGAGATCGTGGGCGAGGGCGGCGTACCCCTCAGCCGGAACACCAGGCTCGAAGACCACACCTTCATCTGGTACTACCGCACGCTTCCCCCGGAAACCCGGATTCCCGTGGACCTGAGCATCCTGCACCAGGACGAACACCTGCTGGTGGTCGACAAGCCACACTTCCTGCCCACCACCCCCGGCGGTACCTACATCCAGGAATCAGCCCTGGTGCGGCTGCGGAACCAGCTCGACCTGCCGGACCTGATCCCCATGCACCGGCTGGACCGCATGACCGCCGGCGTCCTGCTGTTCTCCACCAACCCGCAGACGCGCGGCAAGTACCAGGTGCTGTTCGAGAAGCGCCAGGTGCAGAAGGAGTACGAGTGCGTTTCGGCCGCTCACCCCGCGCCGGGCCACCCCGCCGTCGACTTCCCCGTGGTGGTCCGCAATCGCATGACCAAGTCCCGCAGCTACCTGCTCGCCGAAGTGGTGGAGGGCGAGCCGAACGCGGAGACGCGGATTGAGCAGCTGGAAACGTTCGACGGCGGCGCCTCCGCGGGTGCCGACGGCAGCATGGCCGCGGCGCCAGGCAGCGCCACCCGCCTCGCCAGGTACCGCCTGGAACCGCACACGGGCAAGACCCACCAGCTGCGCGTCCACATGGCCTCACTGGGACTCGGAATCGTCAACGACGCCTTCTATCCCGAGCTCCTGGACAAGGCCCCGGATGACTACGGCAAGCCCCTGCAGCTGCTGGCCCGCGGCATCCGGTTCGTGGATCCGATCTCCGGCAGTCCGGTGGAATACCGGAGCAGCCTTGAGCTCAGCGAAACCGTCCGCCCGCGTTCGCGGACGGCGCCGGAGAACTTCGGGAATCCTGCGGCCTGACCCCGGCAGCCCGGCCGCGAAAGTGCGGTACCTTGTGGCAATGGACTTCGGGAGCGCTGACAGCTGGGGGGAGGCGATCTATTTCTGGATCATCCCCGTGGTGCTTGGCGACGCCATCTTTCCGCCCATTCCGTCCGAAATGGTGGTCATCACCGGCGGCGCCCTGTCCGCTGACGGCAGGGCCAACATCTTCCTGGTGCTCGCCCTCGCCGCCGTTGCATCGTGGACAGGCGACATTGTGGTGTTCCAGCTGTTCCGCCGCCGCCTCAGCCATGTCCTGGACCGCTGGAAATGGGGCCGGCGGGTGCATCAGGGCATCCACGTCGCCCTTGCGAAGGCCGGAAGGTCCTCCACCTACGGGGCCATCATCGGCGCCAGGTTCATTCCGGGCGGGCGGCTTGCCACCTCCGCCGCCGCCGGCATTGCCAATGTTTCGGTCCGGGGCTTCAGCCTGTGCGCGGGTCTCGGGGCGGTGCTGTGGGCCTGCTGGTTAGTGGGGCTCGGCTACTTCACGGGCTCGGCAACGAAGCTGCCGTTCTGGGCGAGTTCCCTCATTGGCGTGGTGCTCGGCCTGGTGGTGGGCGCCGTCGTCGGCATCATCGTGACCCGCCGCCGCGGCAACCGCTCCCCCGTGGAGGAGCCCGGCCCGCTGGGCTGAACCGGGGCTGGCATTCTGCCGGTCCAGCCGCACAGCTTCAGACGGGCAGCCACTTGCCCCGGCTGCGCCGCAGCACGCTCAGGGAACCTGTCAGCGCAACGCGTTCGACGGCGTCGCGCATCATGGCTGCCGATTCCACCGCCTGCCGGTTCTCGCCGCTGTATTCGGTCGCCTCCACCAGGAAGCGCAGGTTGAGCAGCGGCACCCCGCCGGCAATCTGCAGCTGGTGCGACTCGACGTGGTGGCGGGTTCCCAGTGCCTCGACGGCGGCGTCCATCACGGATTCGGGGGCGTTGCCCGGCCGGAGCCCGGTGATCTTCAAGCGGGTCTGGAACGAAGGCATGCCTTCAACCTTATCGAAACGCGCGCTCATATCCCGGCCTTAAAACCCAAACCCCCGCTCACTCTTCTGAAGAGAGTGAGCGGGGGTTCCGGAGATAGGCACCACAAGTGAGCGCGCGTGTGGGTTAGCCGGTGTTGCGGAGGCCGGCTGCCACACCGTTCACGGTGATGAGCATGGCCCGCTGGAGGCGTTCGTCGATCTCGCCGTTGCTCATGCCCTCGCCGGCTTCCGCACGGACACGGCGGAGCAGTTCCACCTGGAGGTAGCTGATGGGATCCAGGTACTGGTCCCGGACCTCGAGGGAGCGCTTGAGCGTGGGCTGGGCGTCCAGGAGCACGTGCTCGCCGGTAAGGTTCTGCACCTCGGCCACCGTGAGTTCGTATTCTTCACGGATGGCACGGAAAATGTGGTGCAGCTCCTTGGGGACCAGGGTGTCCACGTAGTAGCCGGCGATATCCAGGTCCGTCTTGGCGAGCGTCATCTCCACGTTGGAGAGCACGGAGCGGAAGAAGTGCCACTGCCCGATCATCTCCACCAGCTGCTCCGAGTTACCGGCTTCGCGGGCGGCTTTGAGGCCTGACCCCACGCCGAACCAGCCCGGGACGATCTGCCGGGACTGGGTCCAGCCGAAGACCCACGGGATGGCGCGCAGCCCGCCAAGGCCCGCACCGGAATCGGGGCGCTTGGACGGTCGGGAGCCGATGTTCAGCGAGCCGAGCTGCTCCACCGGGGTGGACGCCATGAAGTACGCCGGCAGGTCCGGGTGGTCGATCAGGCTGCGGTACCGCTCGAAGGCGGCGTCGGAAATGGTTTCCATGACGTGCGCGTAGCGTTCGCGCTGGTCGTCGGAGGTCCGGGGGTCGCGGTGCAGCGCCGAGCCCTGGAGCACGGCGGCCAGCGAAAGCTCCAGGTTTTCGCGGGCAAGCTCAGGCAGCGAGTACTTGTCGGAGATGACCTCGCCCTGCTCGGTGAACTTGATTTCGCCTTCCAGGACGCCGTTGGGCTGGGCCAGGATGGCATCGTAGGTGGGCCCGCCGCCGCGCCCCACGGATCCGCCGCGGCCGTGGAACAGGCGGACGCGGACGCCGTGCTTTGCGGCGATGTCACGCAGCTTGCGCTGGGTCTTGTGGATTTCCCACTGGCTGGTCATCACGCCGGATTCCTTGTTGGAGTCCGAGTAGCCCAGCATGACTTCCTGGACGTCCCCGCGCAGCCGCACCAGTTCGCGGTAGGAGGGGTCGGAGAGGAGCTGGTCGATGATGTCGGCGGAGGCGCGGAGTTCCTCCACGGTTTCCAGCAGCGGAGCGAAGCCCAGCTTGGCGTAGGGCTTCTCGCCGAAGAGGTTGACCAGGCCGGCCTCGCGGGCAATGACGGCGGCGGCCAGGACGTCATCCGCGCCGCGGGTCATGGAGATGATGTAGGTCTCGATGACGTCCGGGCCGTACATGCGCAGGGCCCGGCGGATCTCCCGGAAGACGTCGTACGTGCCGTCAGCGGCGCCGTCGAGCTTGATCGGGTGGCCGGACAGCGGGCGGCGGGAAGCGAGCTCGGAACCCAGCACCTCGAAGCGTTCCTTGCGGCTCAGTTCGGCGTAGTGCAGCCCGGGGCCGCCGATGCGGTCCATGAGCTGTCCGACGGCATCGTGGTGGTGGTCAGCGTGCTCACGGATGTCGAGGGTGGCCAGGTGCAGGCCGAAGGACGCGATGGCGCGGCGGACCCGGGCCAGGGCGCCGTCTGCAGCCAGCGACGCCGAGTGGTTGCGGAGCGACAGCTCCAGCAGGTCGAGGTCTGCCAGGAGCTCGTCCGTGCTGCTGTAGTCGCGGCCGTGCTCGTGGTTCGAGTTCGCTACGACGCGCTTGCCGGTGTTGATCAGCTTGGCCTTGATGCAGGTCAGCTTCAGCCGGTAGGGCTCCTGGGCATTCAGTTCCAGGACACGCTTGTCCAGGCCGGGCAGCTTCTTCAGGTCGGCGTCAATGGAGTCCAGCAGCACCTGGTCCGCGCCGGCAAGCGCCGTGGAATTGGAGAGGATGGAGATCAGCTCATCGATCATGCCGATGCTGATGCGGATGGCGTTCTGGTTCTGGATCTGGAGGATCTCGCGGGTTACAGCTGCCGTCACATTGGGGTTGCCGTCACGGTCACCGCCGATCCAGGAGCCGAACTTCACCGGCGCGTCCTGCGCCGCCAGGGTGACGCCGTGCTCGCTGAGGAGTTCGGACAGCTCGGACAGCATTTCAGGCATGGCGTCGGTGAGGATGCCGCCCAGGTAGTAGATGGCGTTCCGGGCCTCGTCCACCGGTGTGGGCCGGACCTGCCGGAGTTCGTCGGTCTGCCACATCTGGTCGATGATTTCGGCCAGCTGGCGGTCCTGGCGGCGGCGCGCAGTGGTGCCCTCGGTGGTGGGCTGGGCCAGGACGTCGGAGAGCTTGCGGATCTTGTCCAGCACCGAGCGGCGGGAGGCCTCGGTGGGGTGCGCCGTGAAGATGGGGCGGACGTCGAGTCCGTTGACCACTTCCTGCAGCACCTCGGGTCCGGCCTGGCCGGCGATCTCGGCTACCGTCTTGGCGAGCCAGCCGTCCTTCTCTGCGCGGGTGCGCAGGCCGCGGACACGGTGGACCTGTTCGGCGGCGTTGGCCAGGTGGAAGTAGAACGCAAAGGCGCGCACCAGGTCCGTAGCCTGCTCAATCGGCAGGGAGCCCAGCAGTTCGCGGACCTGGGCGACGACGTCGTGCGCGCTCCACGGGCCCGTGGCGTCTGCGCCGCCGCGGGCAGCCTCCTTGGATTCCTTGGTGAGGAGGCGGACCTGCTCTACGAGGTCAAGGAGTTCGGGCCCGTGCTGGCGGACCAGGGATTCTCCCAGCAGGGTGGAGACCCGGCGGACATCTGCCCTCAGTTCGGAGGCAAGATCGGATTCGGGGTGTGCTGCAGTGTGAGCCATGGAAGCAATCTTTCGAGGGTTTCGGACTTGGCTCGTACACTGCGCTGGATACTGTGAGCCACGTTACTAGCAGAAGATGCTACCCCTTTGGCACGGCGAAGGCAGAATGTGTCTCAGACTGTGTCACCCTCCCCGCACCACCTTGAAGTTGAAATCCGGGGTACCCAGGGCCCCGAAGAGGCGCAGCCACAGCGGAAGCACCATCTCCGCCCCGCGGGCGGACGTGATATCGCCAAGGTCGATGATGTCCCGGTGGCCCAGCGCCTGCAGCAGCCCTGTGACTTGGGCTTTGGCCTCGTTGTCGTCGCCTGAGACGAAAACCGAATGGTCGCCGTCCGCCAGCCGTCCCGGGTCAACCATCAGTCCTGCGTTCATGGTGTTGAGGGTCTTGACCACCCTCGCGTCCGGGAAGGCCCGCTGGATCCGTTCCCCCAGGCTTTCGGTGTTGACCGGGTTCAGGACCGGCGGCATTCCCTGCGAAAAGTCGAGCGGGTTGGAAACGTCCAGCAGGACCTTCCCGGCCAGGTTGGCACCCCCGGCGGCAGCAAGGGCCGCGAGCGACGCAGCACCATTGGTGGCATTGACCACCATTTCGCCTTCTTCCGCTGCTGCGCCGAACGTCTCCAGCCGGATGCTTTGGTGCGCCGCCTGCCACTCGTTGAATGGCTGCCCGCCCATGGGGCCAGGCTCAGTACGGCGGGCAGTCTCCGCAGGATCCCTGGTTCCCATCACCACTTCATGCCCCAGGGAGCTGAAGGCTGCGGCGAGCGTCCGGCCCACAGTGCCGGTTCCAAAGACTGCGATCTTCATGATTTCTCCTGCTCGCCGGATCCGTGCCTCTTGATTCACGAGCGTACCTTCGCTGGCTGGCGCCGCAAGGGCAGGCAGCCGCTGCGGATGCCCCGGAATGAACCGGGGCAGGTGCCGGTTGTAGCGGGCAGACGAGATTGGAAGGAATCATGAGCACCACCACACCCTCAGGGACCACCGCGCCAGCCGCCAAACTCGAGCGCTGGCAGCGTTTCCGCGCCAACCGGGACAAGGCCCTGGCGGCCGGCCACGGCTGGCTCACGCTCACCTCCTTTCAATGGCTGGAGGACTCCCCTGCCGCCGTCGAACTCGTTCCCGGTATGTGGTCCACGCAGGGTAACGGGTCCGCGGAAGGCGCCGGCACAAGGGAACGCACGACGGCGGTACTCACCGCAGTGCCTTCCGACGGGCTAACGCTGGTGGAGACGGGCGAAACGGTGGACGGCACCATCACCGCGGTCCTCGCCGATGAGGAATCCCTGATGTGGGTGCAGTTCGGCGGCCCCGCCGGTGACCGGACGGTGGTGGAACTGGCCATGCGCGGAGGGCGGTATGCGATCCGCACCCGGGACGCTGAGTCGCCGGTGTTCACCGAATTCGACGGCGTGCCCACCTACCCCTACAACCCGGAGTGGGAAGTGACGGCCCGCTTCGAGCCGTACCCTGCCCCGGTTGATGTCCCAATCAGCACCGCCAACCCCCTGGTGGACGGCGTGCACCGGACCGTGGGCGAGGTGGTGTTCCGGCTTCCCGGCAGTCCCCACGAGTTCCGGCTGCAGGCCGAGGAGGAGAAGCTCGGGGCATTGACGGTCACGTTCCATGACGAGACGAACGGTTATACGACAGATGAGTGGCGGAAGGTCTCGGCGCCCCGGCCCCGGCCGAATCCGGACGGCAGCTTCACGGTGGTCCTCGATTTCAACCGGGCCATCAACTATCCCAGCGCCTTCACGCCCTACGGCACCTGCCCCATGCCGGTCCGGAACAACAGCCTGGACATCCGGGTGGAGGCGGGCGAGAAGGAGCCGTACCCGGCGTAGGGTTTCGCCGGGGTCAACCACAGGGCCCACCCTCGCCACCACCCGGGGCCGGGCT
>Ga0160459_100278_pt1 | contig 24660 bp, 21 predicted proteins | sample HID1973K_E6MG_FD_108208 | JGI IMG/M metagenome (GOLD analysis project Ga0160459, IMG submission 108208) | Enriched mosquito-associated microbial communities from UW Madison campus, WI, USA - HID1973K_E6 MG | ecosystem: Host-associated > Arthropoda: Insects > Digestive system > Unclassified ... | reverse complement strand
GAATGCCGCGAAGCCGGTGGTCGACGTCATCGCCTTTTCGGACGCGAATGCGCTGGAGGCGGCGGGCAAGGACCTGATCCAGCCGGTCGATCCGGCCAAGCTGCCCAGCCTTGCCGATGCCTATGAGTTTGCGCGCGATCCGGTCGGCGGCAACATGGCCGTGGGCTATACCTTCTACGGCACCTCGATCGTCTACGATTCCGATGTCATCGACGGCGTGGAAAGCTGGCTTGATCTGTTCAGCGACGAGATGAAGGGACAGGTCGCGCTGCCCAACGTCTCGACCACGCAGGGGCCGCTGGCGCTGCAGATGATCGAGACCGCGCTGGGATCGGACGATCCGAAGTTCGGCAAGGCCATCGACATGGTGGCCCAGCATCGCGACGACATCGTGACCTTCTACGAAAAGGGCGGCCAGATCCCGCAATTGATGCAGCAGGGCGAGATCGCGGTTACGGTCATCGGCCGCTTCGGCTGGGCGAACCTGTTGAAGACCGTCCCGAGCGCCCGCTGGGCTACGCCCAAGGAGGGCCAGTCGGGCGGCATGAATGTGCTGTCGATCGTCAAGGGCGCGCATGATCCCGAGTTGGCGCACCAGTTCATTGATTACTGGCTGTCGGCCGAGGTCCAGCAGAAGCTGGCCGAGGGACAGGTGGACAGCCCGGTGAACCAGAAGGTCACTGTCTCGGACGAGATCGCCGAGGGCCTGTCCTACGGTCCCGAGATGGCGGCCGCGATCAGGTTCCTGCCGGCGAAATCCACGCTGGAGAACCGCGATGCCTGGCTCGAGGCATGGAACGCCAAGGTCGCGCAGTAACAACGCAACCGGCCACGGCCACGGCCGTGGCCCTTCGACACGGGGAATGTCGCGATGTTTCAGGACCGCAGGCTTGGCCTTGCGCTGCTGGCGCCGGCCACGCTGTTCATCCTTCTGGGCTTCCTGCTGCCGGTGGCGATCCTGCTGTCCGGCGCCTTCCAGACGCCCGAAGGCTGGGGCTTTTCCAGCTTCACCGAGTTCTTCGCCAAGCCGCTGCATCGCGAGGTGTTCTGGCGCACCTTCCGCCTTGGCCTTTACGTCACGGCGATCTCGGCGGTGATCGGCTATGCGGTGGCGCTGTCGATCGTCGACGCCTCGGACCGCAAGGGCCAACTTGTCGCCACGCTGGTGCTGCCGCTGATGATCTCGCCCGTGGCGCGGACCTATGCCTGGGTGGTGATCCTCGGCAAGACGGGCATCGTCAACCAGTTCCTGACCGGGACCGGCATCCTCGACACGCCGGCGCGGATCCTCTTCTCCGAAACCGCGATCTTCATCGGCCTCATCCAGCTGTTCTTTCCGCTGATGGTGCTACCGCTGATCTCGGCGCTGGAGAACCTGCCGCGCGACGTGGTGCCCGCCGCGCGGATGCTCGGGGCAAACTGGTTGCAGGTCTTCTGGAAGGTCATCCTGCCGCTGACGCGCGAGGGGCTGGTGGTCGGCGGCACGCTGGTCTTTGTTGGCTCGCTGACCGCCTATGTCACGCCCGCGATCCTTGGCGGGTCCAAGGTGCTGATGCTGGAAACCCTGCTCTATCAGCGTGTCTCGGTCGCCAATGATTTCGCGGCGGCAGGGGTGATCGCGGTCATCCTGATCGTCATGTCGATCGTCACCAATGTCGTGCTGAAACGCCTTGCCACGCGGAAAGGGGGCAAGTGATGCGCCTCGCCGGACAGACCATCCTGTTTCTGGTCCTCGCCTTCCTGATCGGACCGTTTATCCTGATCTGCGTCGCCGGGCTTTCCGGGGGCGAGACCCTCGCCTTCCCACCCGAGGGGCTGTCGCTGCGCTGGGTCGCCCGCGTCTTCGAGGTCGAAAGCTTCCGCGCCACCTTCGCGGTCTCGATCACGCTCGGGATCGGCGCGACGCTGCTGGCGCTGCTGATCGGCGTGCCCGCGGCCTATGGGCTGGAGCGCTACAACCCGCCGGGCGCGAATGTGATCCGCAACGTCCTGAGTTCGCCGATCATCGTGCCGGGGATCATCGTGGGCCTTGCGCTGCTGCGCCATCTGGTGATCCCGCTGGGCGTCGGCATCCTGCCCGCGCTGTTCATCGGCCACACCGCGCTGCTGATCCCCTATGCGGTCCGCATCGTCTCGGGCTCGCTGGTGAACCTGCGCGTCGATATCGAGGAAGCGGCGGTGCTGCTGGGCGCGTCGCGGCTGCAAAGCTTCACCAAGGTCGTGCTGCCGAATATCCGCAATGGCATCATGGCGGCCTTCATCATCGGCTTCATCACCTCGTTCAATCAGGTGCCGGTGTCGCTGTTTCTGACCGGACCGGGTGTCTCGACGCTGCCGATCGACATGATGGCCTATATGGAATTCAACTACGACCCCTCGATCGCCGCCCTCTCCGGGCTGCTCGCGCTGATGTCGCTGGTGATCGTGCTGGTGGCCGAGAAACTTCTGGGACTTTCGCGCTATGTCTGATGCCTTCCTTTCGCTGCAAGACCTGACCCTCGGCTATGGCGGCTCGGTCGCGGTCGAGGCGTTGAACCTCGACCTCGACCGGGGCGAGCTCGTCGCCCTGCTCGGCCCCTCGGGCTGCGGCAAGACGACGACGATGCGCGCCATCGCCGGGCTGATGAAGCCGATGTCCGGGCGGATCACGCTGGACGGGCGCGACATTACCCGCGTAGCCCCGAACAAGCGCGGCATCGGGCTGGTCTTCCAGTCCTACGCCCTCTTCCCGCACCTGACAGTGTTCGAGAACGTGGCCTTCGGCCTGCGCCTTCAGGGCGTCGCCAAGGATGAAATCGCACGCCGGGTCACGGCGGCGTTGGCCTCGGTCGGGCTGGCAAGCTTTGCCGAGCGTCAGCCCAAGGCGCTGTCGGGCGGCCAGCAGCAACGCGTCGCGCTGGCGCGCTCGATCGTGGTGGAACCGAAGCTGCTGCTGCTGGACGAGCCGCTGTCGAACCTCGACGCACGGTTGCGGCTGGAGATGCGCTCGGAACTCAGCCGGCTGCAGAAGGAGCTGGGGATCACCATGATCTACGTGACCCATGACCAGTCCGAAGCGCTGGCGCTGGCCGATCGCATCGTGGTCATGCGGCAGGGCCGGATCGAGCAGATCGACACGCCGGCCAATATCTACGAGCGTCCCGTATCCGGCTTCGTGGCCGAGTTCATCGGGTTCGAGAATACCTTTGCCCTGAAACAAGGGGCGTTAGTCAGCGGCAAGGGCAGCCTGCCCGTTGCTGGCGCGCCTGACGCCCATGGCCTCGCCTGGCGTCCGCGCACGGTCGTTCTGGGTCAGGGCGCGCATGAGGGGCGGGTCATCGGCGCCTCCTATCTGGGCGAGACGGTCGAATACCTGATCGACAGCGCCGCCGGTCCGATCAAGGCCGAGACCCCGGCCCATGCGCCCCGCCACGCCATGGGTGAGAACCTGCGGTTCGACCTCCCGGTCGAGGCTGCCGCCGTCCTGAGCCGGGCCTGAGATGGCATCGCTCTGGATCGACACCGACATGGGCTTCGACGACCTCGCGGCCATCGGCCTCTGTCTCGCGGGCGGGGCAAAGGTCGCGGGGCTGTCGGTCGTCGCCGGGAACGTGCCCCTGCCCCGCGCGGTCGAGAATGCCTGCGCCGCGGCCGAGGTCTTTGGCTGGGACATGCCCATCCTTGCCGGCGCGGCCGGGCCGCTGGCCGGGCCGCTGCAAACGGCGGCCTATGTGCTGGGCGATGACGGCATGCCCACGACCGGCGCCCGCCTTCCCCCGCCGACGCGCCGGGCCGATCCCGGCTGCGGGATCGAGGCGCTGGCCGATTACCTGCGGGCGGGCGGCAGCCGATTGCTGGCGCTGGGGCCGCTGACGAATATCGCGCATCTGGCGAGGCGGCATCCCGACCTTGCCCAAAGGATCGACCTGATCTGGATGGGTGGCGCATTCGCCCGTGGCAACCATACGGCGGTGGCTGAATTCAACGCCGCCGTCGACCCCGAGGCGGTCGATGTCGTGCTGCGCACGGGCATCCGCATGGTCATGGTCGGGCTGGAATGCTGCCGCGAGGTTCAGGTTTCGCTTGCCGATGTCGCGCCGCTGCGCGCGCTGCCGGGAAGCCGCGCCACCCTGCTCGCCGATCTCTACGAAGGTTATGTCCGCATCGCGGCGGACGGCGCGCGGCCCATGGCGCTCTATGACCCGGTCGCCGCCGCGCTGGCGATGGAGCCGGGGCTGGCCCGATATGCCGATGTCCATATCGCCGCCGAACTCGACGGCCGGATGACGCGCGGCATGACCGTGATCGAATGGCGCGGGCACAAGGCCGCACCGAATGCGCGCGTGGCCATCAACCCGGACGCAGAAGAAATCCGGCGCCGTTTCCACGCGGCGCTGACCAGCATGTGCAGGGACACCGATGACCGATCCTTCTGAGCCGCAGGACCTGAACGCGGGCGAGTTGCGTGACCGCGCCGTGCGCGCCGCTCTGGGCGAAGCGCCTTTCGACATTCTGCTGACCGGCGGGCAGCTGGTGAACGTCGCCACGTCCGAGGTCTATCCGGCCGATATCGGCATCGTCGGCGCGCTGATCGCCTCGGTCCATCCCTCTCGCAGCCGGTCGGATGCGGCACAGGTGATCGACTGCGCCGGAGGCTTCATCGCGCCCGGCCTGATCGACACGCATATGCATATCGAAAGCTCGATGGTGACGCCCCGCCGCTATGCCGAAACCGTAGTACCGCAGGGCACCACCACCGTCGTCTGGGACCCACACGAGGTCGGCAATGTCGCAGGCCTCGACGGCGTGAAATGGGCCTGCGAGGCGTCGTCGGGGCTGGACCTGCGGGTGCTTGTCCTTGCCCCGTCCTGCGTGCCCTCTGCCCCCGGAATCGAGCGCGCGGGGGCTGAGTTCAACCCGCCCGAGATGCGCGAGATGCTGTCATGGCCGCAGATCCACGGCGTGGCCGAGGTCATGGACATGCGTGGTGTCCTCGGCCGCTCGCCTAAGATGAGCGGGATCGTCGGCGCGGGGCTGGCCTCGGGCAAGCTGGTCTGCGGCCATGCGCGTGGGCTTACGGGCGCCGATGTGCAGGGCTTCGCCGCGGCTGGCATCGGCTCGGACCACGAGATCACGGGTGCCGCCGATTTCATGGACAAGCTGCGCGCGGGCTTCACGATCGAGCTGCGCGGCTCGCATGACTATGTGCTGCCCGAGGTGGTGGCCGCGTTGAACGGATTACCCCATGTGCCCCAAACGCTGACGATCTGCACCGATGACGTGTTCCCCGACGATCTGGACCGGGTCGGCGGCATGGCGGACGTGCTGCGCCGGTTGGTTGGGCACGGCATGGGCCCGATCGATGCGCTGCGGGCCGCGACGCTGAACGCCGCGATGCGGATCGGGCGTCCCGACCTCGGCCTGATAGCCCCCGGACGGCGGGCGGATATCGCGGTCTTCGCCGATCTCTCGGGCTTCGCGGCTCGGATGGTGCTGGCTTCGGGGCGGGTTGTGGCGCGGGATGGTGTGTGCCTGAGCCCCGGCGACACTGGCGCTAACGCACCCTTCGCGGACACGATGAAGCTGCAGCCCCTTCACCCCGAGGACTTCGAGATCATTGCCCCCGGTGCTACTGCGCGGGTGAACACAGTGGCAAAGCCGCGTTTTACCGAATGGGCGGAGGCGGAGTTACCGGTGCGCGACGGCAAGGTGCAGGTCCCCGCCGACATGCTGCGGATGGCGGTCATCCATCGTCATGGCAAGGCCGCCCCAAGCCCGGTCGTCGGGCTGCTTCAGGAATGGGGCTGCTGGTCGGGGGCGATTGCCACGACCATTGCGCATGACAGCCACAACCTGAACGTCTTCGGCAGCGACCCGGCAGACATGGCGCTGGCGGCAAACGCGCTGATCGCCTGCGGCGGCGGCATGGCCGTCGCCAGGGAAGGCAAGCTGCTGGCGCTCTTGGAGCTGCCGGTCTGTGGTCTTCTTTCCGACCGTCCCACCGCCGAGGTGGGCCGCGCGCTGGACCGGCTGCGCGAGGCGGCGGCCGAGGTCGCTGACTGGCTGCCACCGCTGCGCAGCTTCAAGGCGCTGGTCGGAGCATCACTGGCCTGCAACCCCGGCCCGCACGTCACCGACATCGGTATCTGCGACGGTGCGACCGGCGAGATCCGCCGGACCGTGATCACTTGAGGCGAGGGGTCGGCGGGGCCGGCCCTGCCCTTCCTCGCGAGGAGATGTTGGTTTCGAGAGCATGGAGGCCGCGCGATCCGGAACCGCCTTTCTCGGCAACGGGTGGCGGTTTGATATGCGGCATTGCCGATCGATCTGATGCGCGGCAATGACGGGGCACGGGCACCCGTGATCCACCATGCTAATGTGGTTTCCATTTCTTCCCGCGCCGGGACGAAATTCGTGCGTCTTTTCCTTCCTATGTCGTAACCGAGACAGATTTCCGGGTATGGCCATTGCGGTCCTGGCCAAGGTTTGATTCAAGCTCGTATGAGCCCACTTTCGGACAATGGACCTGAGACGCTGCTTCCCGATGCTTTGCGCCAGCTCGTTGTCGATCTGCCGCAGCGGCTTGGCGCCCTCGAGTCACAGGTCGCCGAATTGCGGGGCGAGCTCAAAAAGTCGGAAATTGCCCGCGCTACTCTGCGGGCCGAGAACCAGGATCTGCGCGACGAGATCGCACGGTTGAATAACCTGCCCCCCGCGACCGCCTTTCAAGCGCTCCGGCATGGACAAGATCACGGAGCAGGAGGTTCACAGGCGCTCCGGTCCACGGTGACACCGCGGCCCGAAGCGCGACAAGGACCGCGTCACCCGCGAGGAGGTTCTGTCGGTAGCTGCGCCGTCGGGACTGCGCTTCAAAGGATACGAAACCATCCTGGTTCGCGCCCTGGTGACCTCGGCCGAACTTGTCTGCTATCGGCGCGAACGCTGGCTGACACCCGAGGGCAGGACGATCATCGCGCCCTTGCCGGACGGGTTGCTGGGCGGTTTTGGCGCAGGCCTGCGCCGGTTCTGCCTCGCGCTGCATGCCCAGGGCCAGGTGACGACGGAGCGGCCGACCTCGATCCTGAACGGGATCGGGATGGAGATCTCCAAGCGCCAGGTGGTGCGCATCCTGACCACGGGGTTTGATGGCTTCGTGGCGGAGGAACAGGCCATCCTTCGAACAGGCCTGGCCACGGCGCCCCATATCAGCCTCGACGACACCGGTGCCCGTCACGCCCACCGCGATGGGATCACCACGCAGATCGGCGGCAGCCGGTTCAGCGTGTTCCGCACGGGCCGCTCAAAGTCACGACTGAACTTCCTGTCGCTTTTGCGGGCCGAACATGAGGATTACGTCATCAACGACGCGGCTCTCGGTTACATGCGCCATCGCAAGGTGGCGCCGGATGTCATCGGCAAGCTTGCTGGCCACCCCGAAACCTCATTTGCCTCGCAGATGACGTGGTATGATCACCTGGCGAGTTGCGCCTGGATGTCTTCGACCCCAGCCTGGTGCGCGAAGTCAGCGAGGCCGCACTCTGGGGCGCGGTGCGCCATCACGGGCTGATGGGCCATACAGTGGTCGTGTCCGACGATGCCGGACAATTCCGCATTCCCAATCATGCCCTGTGCTGGGTGCATGTAGAGCGGCTGCTGCAAAAGCTGATGCCGAAAACTCCTGAGCAGACGCGTAAGCTGGAAAAGGTCCGGGACCAGATCTAGGCTCTGTACCGCGACCTGAAGCTCTGGAAGCAAAGGCCGTCCGCGATGGATGGGCCTGTCCTCGCCCAACGCTTCGACGACATCTTCGGGCAGCGCACCCGTTACGAGTTGGGTCAGTCTCTGGCCCGCCTGCACTGGCGAAAGAGCGAACTGCTGAGGGTGCTGGAGCGACCTGAGATCCCGCGCCGCACCAACGCGTCGGAAAACGCCGCGCGCCTGCGTCACCCAGCGCCGGATCTCGGGGGCACGATAAGCGCCTATGGCCACCAGGCCCGCGACGTCATGCTCGGCCTGATGAAGACTTGCAGCAAGCTAGGCATTTCCTTCTTCGCTATCTGGGTGATCGTCTCGGCAACAACGGGACCAATGAACCGATAGAGCCACTCCCCAAGCTGGTCGAAGCCACGCTCGCCTGAACGTCATTGCCCGCAAATCTGCCCTAGTCACCCATAATAGGGCTTCGCAATGCGATAATAAAGCAAGGCAATATCTTAGATATATCCGCATCTGTTCATCATTACACGGATTACTATCTCCCCTTGGGTGACGGAAGCTCACAAACGCCCTATCGCCTTCAATGCGTCTCGAAACAATCACGCTCTATGCCATATGCTCTCTTCGTAGTTGACGGCATAAGACGGCATCGGCGCAGGAGGATGCCCGTTCGCCGCGTCCCCCACCTGTCCGTAAGCTTTCGCAGCGGGGGAGTCGGCAGACCACAAACAATATTGAGAATTGTATTCACCTGATGCTCATCCGTATGGCTGGAGTCGACTCGAGATTCTGGTGCTGATTTTTTGGGAGTTCCCCAGATCCGCGGTTCTTGGTTTTGGCCATCCTCATGCTGAACCAGAAAACCCTGGCTCCTGTCCGCAGCCATGCGCTACTGCATCGCGGCCCCCCTTCGCGCCCTCACCCTCGGAAAGCCGCTCGCCGCCCACGCCGGCCAAAAAATTGCCAATTGGCAATTTCCTCAAAGCGGTTTTTTCTCAGCGTAGTTGCGGAAGAATGCAAGGAACGCCTTGTCGGGATCTTTGGCGGCCTCCTTCCCTGCTGCCCAATTTCGCCACTCGCTCTCGACGAAATAGATGTCGAATCCCGGATGACGCAACCGCGCCGTCTCGTAGGTCGCAGTCTGGAGTGGCGTCCCTTTGCTTGCCAGCCACGCGGGACGTGGCCGAAGCTCGGTCGGTGCCACCGCCACATGCTCAGTCTTGCCCTCGGCCCGGACACGACGACCAACTTTGGAAAATTGCAAAGCCCGATCTGCGGCGCCCGACGCGTCTCCATCCTTGCGCCACCAGCGGAGTTCGACATGGGTGACCGCTCTGCCCGTTTTCAGCGGGATGATCTCGACCATAAAATCTGACAGCGCGTTCACTTCGGCCACGGCGGGATCTATGGCGCGGAGCTTCAGGTTCGACCAGCTCGTGAGCTTTCCTTTCGGCACACCCATAATGCCCCGCAATCCTTCCAGACTGAATTTCTCGGACGCCTTCCAGCGCAGGTTCCCCCGCTTCTGCACCATCTCGTAGAGAGTCAGCGCATATTTTGAGGACAGCGCGAACATCACCTCACGCTGGAGCCGCGCGAAAACCTGGCTGTTACGTATGATCTTGCGAAGCCGTGCGGGGATCTCATATTCGAGCAATCCATCCGCGCGACCGCTTTCCAGGTTGCCGCCCAGAAGCTGCACCCGCTCGATCGCAGGCTCGCCGTCCCAGATCACCGCGACCTTGACGATGGCGGACATCAGACGCTCGAGGCTTTCGCCGACGCGATCGTTCGAATTGTGGCTGCCGCGCAGCGCCGATTTGGTGATGACATGCGTGACCGGCTTGTCGATGGCATCCCACGCATTCTCAAGAAGCTGATTGTAGATCCTGCGGTCGTTCAGACTGAGAGGCGTCACTTCGATCAGATCGACAAGCTCACCCGGCTTAATAAGACTCTCGGCATTCGGACGTGCCGCTATGGTGCGAATCTTGCCTTCAGCCATGTCACCTACCTCCCAACACTTACGTTTGTAATTCCACAAAAGTAAGTTTTCAAGCGAGATGAAGGACCGGGCGCGCCCCGCACCCAAAATGTAAGCATCCGCTTGATGGGGACCCTTCCCCCGATTCGCAGGATATTGCTTTTGCACAGTAAATTACACGCCCAGATGTGAGAAACGCCCCACATCCAAAAAGTAAGAATACCGCCGCGCCCGAAAGGTAAGTGCAACCTTCCCGATTCGTAAGGAGTGATCACCCGAGAGGTAAGCCAACCCTTCCCCATAAGTATTGGATGGCGCTAATAATCGATAAATTCCAATGGACTGGACGACATGAATCTGGAATCAAAAGAATCCGAACCAAGAGGTTGGTCGAATTTATCCACAGGGGAGCAAGGAGGTTAGTCCAGGCGTCACCGATAAGCTTACAAATTGGGATGTAGCAGGGGCCGTCACGTCGCTTTTGCGGCCCTGAACTGCGCTGGTTTCCTTCCCTGAACCCTGCAATCCACGAACTATCGGTTTTTGAAGCAGAAGCCCCGAAAATCCGAACTTTACCCATGCGGCGCCTTGCTCCATACTCACCGCAAACGAGCAGATACAGGCGATCATGTCCCCAGTCCTTCCTCCTGTCACGCTGGACGAACTTGGCGTTCTCAGCCGCCGAGCCACCACCGTCATCGAAAGATTGCGTGAGCGCGTCTTCGCACCAGGCACGCATAAGCGTCTTGATCTGATCTACAACGTTCGCACCGCGGCTGAAATGGTCGGACGCTCGGAAAAGGCCATTCGCGATGCCGAGGCAGATGGCCGCTTGCCCGAGCCGGAGAAGGATGAAACCACCGGCCGCCGCAATGGCTACTCCCTCGCAGAGATCAATCGCATGCGCGAGGTGTTCGGCACTTTGCCGCATCGCAAGGCGGATGATCCGCCGCTGGTTCTGGCTGTGCAGAACTTCAAGGGCGGCGTCGGAAAATCCACGGTCGTCGTGCATTTGGCGCAGTATTTCGCGCTGAAGGGTTACCGCGTCTGTGTCATCGACTGCGACTCACAGGCCTCGACGACTGCGGTTTTTGGCCTGAATCCGGACGTCGATATCGATGAGGAAGAGGACACGCTCTATCCGTTTCTGCAGCATGGTGGCCCGAAATCGTTGCACTATGCGCTCCGGGCGACTTATTGGCCGGGCATTGCGCTGATCCCAGCAAATCTTGGCCTGTATGATGCGGAATATGAGTTCGCCGCACGCATGGTGCGGGATCCGGCCTTTATTCTGGACCGGTTGCGGGAGGGTGTGGCATCGATCGCGGATCAGTTCGACATCGTGCTTCTGGACCCGCCGCCCGCACTGGGGATGCTGTCGCTGTCGGTGCTGCGGGCGGCCAATGCGCTGCTGATCCCTGCCCCGCCCAACAATATCGATTTCGCCTCGACCGCGCATTTCCTGAAGATGATGGAGGCGACGCTTGCTGAACTCGCGCGTCACGGCGGGCAGCGCGAATACAGCTTCATTCGCATTCTGACCAGCAAGATGAACGACCAGAAGTCGGCGCATCAAGCGATCAAGCGCATGATGGACGCGGTTTTCCCCCAGGATATGCTGAGCGCAGTGCTGAAGGACTCGGCCGAAATCGACAACGCCACGGCCAATCTGATGACGGTCTACGAATTGACCGGACCCGCCAGCCGGACGGAAACCCATAAACGCTGCCGGGCCTATCTGGATGCCGTCGGGCGGGAAGTCGAGCTTCTCGCGCGCAAGACTTGGCCAAGCCACCATCAAAACCTGCGCAGGGAGGGCCTGCTGTGAGCAAGCGTCATAACGCGATTTTCGACGATGTCCTCAAGGATATTCCCGAGGCGTCGGGTGCCGAGAAGTCCGGGGCGCGGTTCCTGAAACGCTCGAACGCGCTGGCGGAAAGTGGTGAGCGCGAGGAGAAGCTGCTGCGCTGGGTGGACCCCGAGCGCTGCGTGATGTGGCAGCGCCACAACCGGGCCTATGGGCTGCTGAACGAAGAGAACTGCCGCGATTTGATTGACAGCATCCGTGCCCAGGGTCAGCAGGAGTTTCCGGCAGTCGTTCGCCGGCTTCCGGCAGGGGAGGGGGCGGAATACGAGGTCATCTGCGGCGCGCGGCGTCATTACGCGATCTCATGGCTTCGTGCCAACAACTACCCCAGTTTTCGCTATCTGATCGAGGTGCGGGATCTCAGCGATGAAGAGGCCTTTCGGCTGGCCGACATCGAGAACCGCGACCGCGCCGACCTGTCGGATTACGAGCGGGCCCGCGACTATCTTCAGGCGCTGGAACTTTACTACGGTGGCAAGCAGAAGGCGATGGCATCCCGGATGGAGGTCTCCGAGGCCTGGCTTTCGCGTTACCTGTATCTCGCACGCCTGCCGGATCAGGTGGTGCAGGCCTGGCCGCAGATCACCGATTTGAAGGAATTGCACGCCCGCAGCCTGCGGCCTTTGCTGAATGATGCAGCGGACAAGGTTCTGGCGGAGGCGGAGGTCATTGCGGCAGAGCAAACCCAGGCGCGGGCGGGGCAGGGGACGATCATTCCCGTGCCGAAGGTGCTGAGCCGACTGCAGGCCGCTGCTTATGGCGCGAAGCCTGCCCCCGATCGGCGCAACTTCGGCACTGGCCGGAAGTCACAGGTCACGATGCAGCGACGAGGCGACAAGATCCGGCTGGAATTTCGCGGCGACATTGCGGAGGCAGAACTGCGGGCCGCCTTGAATGATTTCATCAGCAGTGAAATCGCCCTGCGATGAGGAAATTGCCAATTGGCAATTTTTACGCGCCGAAGGGCAACGTAGGAAGGAGAGGACGATATAGGGACTGTGAGATGGTCAGTTTGTCGCCGCAAAGCTAAGATGTTTCATTTCTCCCTGACGCATCTGCGTGGCGGTTCTGGGGCTGGGATGGAATCCGTGTCGAGCCAGCGCTATTTGAACTGCCCGGTGGTTTTGCTAGGTGCCCGAGGGGCGAGCGGTTGCGGCTCGGTGACGCAGCGGCGATGCCGAACCTGATCCGCCGTCAATTGCACCGGCTTCTTATCCGGTTCAGTGCCGACGGCGCGGCCGTGCGCCAAACAATGCCATGATCGCCGAACGCGGGCGACAATCTTCGCGCTGGCCCGAGGGCGGCTCTCTGATTTAGGCTTGGCCTTGTTGGCCGAAGCCCCCAGCGAGTTGATCCAGATCGACGCCTCCGCGTATCGCTGGTTCGAGGTCCGGTCCGCTCGCATTGGTGTTTGTCGGCGATGTCACTCTCAGCTACTTGAAACGATTAAAGGCTATCTAACGGAACACGGTCGCCCCCGCTGTCTTCTACTCCGAAAAGCATTCCGTGCTCAGACCGCGAGGAAAGCAGCTGCGCGAGAGGTTTGGGCATGCACGCCAGAGAGACATTTAGGGAATGCAGACCATGGGATATAACCGGTAGTTGCAACAACAGTTAGAGAATAAGAGATAATATAATAGCCCTTAACCCAACAATCTCACCGGTTGATCTGCAGGATCAGCTTCGTCAAGCTGCGACCTCGCGGCGTTTAACCTTGAACATCACGCAGCGCGAGCTTGCGGAACGGGCAGGGGTGCCGCTCTCGACCCTGAAGCGGTTCGAGCAGAAGGGCGAAATCTCGCTTGCCGCGCTCCTTCGAATTGCAGGCGTTCTGGATGGGCTGAAGGAATTCGTCGAGCTGTTTCCTCCAATCCAGGAACCAACGCCGGGCGATCCTGCGGTACCGGGTCGTCGCAGAAGGGCGCGATCATGTATCGCCTGAAGGTCGCGTTGAATTTAGGGACAACCTGCGGATTGAGCGAGATTACCTTCGATGATGTGGCCATCGCACAACAACATGCCCGTCGCGGGAGTGTCCTGAAATTTGTGTATCTGGCCCGTTCCATGCGGTTTCAGATACTCAAGCGGCGAAGCGCTCGCTGAATATTATGGCGAACTGGTTTCGGGCCGCAAACCATTCCCGGATGTGGCGGCCATCTTCTCGAAACTGCGGATCGAGGTGCTAGGCTCCGGACCCATTGATTTCCGGTTTAGGGCGTGATTCAGGCTCCACAACGAAACTGTATCGATGAGCAACCTATACTGGCTGACGGACGCACAGATGGAGCGTCTGAGGCCGTTTTTCGCCAAGAGCCATGGCAAGCCGCGTGTCGATGATCGGCGCGTTCTCAGCGGCATAATCTTCATCAATCGCAATGGGTTGATGATGGTGTGACGCACCGAAGGAATACGGTCCGGCAAAGACCCTCTACAACCGTTGGAAGCGTTGGAGGGACAATGGTGTCTTCGCGCGGATCATGATCGGCCTTGCCGCCGAGAGCGCCGAACACATAACGATCATGATCGACGCGACCTATCTCAAGGCGCACCGCACGGCATCAAGCCTGGGGGTGAAAAAGGGAGGCGTGGACGCCAGATCGGGCGAACCAAAGGCGGCATGAACACCAAGTTGCACGCCGTTGCCGACGCCAAGGGGCGGCCGAGCGGGTTCTTCGTGTCGGCGCTCCAGGTGAGCGATTACACCGGCGCAGCGGCCCTGCTTGGCAGCCTGCCGAAAGCGGGTTGGCTGTTGGCAGATCGCGGCTATGACGCTAATTGGTTCAGAGAAGCATTGAAAACCAAGGGGATACGGTCCTGCATCCCCGGCAGGACGTCCCGCAAGACGGCGGTCAAATACGACAAGCGACGCTACAAACGGCGCAACCGCATCGGGATCACGTTCGGTCGCCTGAAGGATTGGCGCCGCGTTGCCACGCGATACGACCGGTGCCCGGAAACGTTCGTCTCCGCGATCATGCTCGCCGCAACCGTTCTGTTCTGGCTTTGAAATTCAATGAGTCTGGAACCTAAATTCCGCAGCCGAACAGACGATGTGGGAGGCTTCGCCTGTCTTCGCCCCGTCGCTGGAAGGCCTGCCCCCGGCATATGTCGTGACGGCGGGCTACGATCCGCTCTGGGACGAAGGAGACGCCTATGCGCGGCGCCTGAAACAAGCCGGCGTGGAAACTACGATGCGGCACTACCCCGGCCAGATCCACGGCTTCTTTACGCTCGGCGCGCAACTGCCGACCGCCGATCAAGCGGTCACCGAGACTGCCGAATATGTGCGGAGCGCGCTCGGGCAAGGGGGCCGATAATCAACTCTTCATCGGTTTCGAAATAGCAAATCCGTTCGTGAGCGAACCGTGCCGGGTTTTTCGATCGCGAGCGAGCCACGCATAACGGCACGCCACCATCATCGACGAAGCACGTGAGCGAGGTGCTCGCTTGGGTCATGGGCTACAACAGGCCGCCGCGCCCGAAATCGGTCCGGTCGGCAAACACCGGCCGGGCCGAGAGCACTGGCCCAACAAGCGCCGAACGCCGCGCAGCCGAGGCCGTGGGCCAGTCGCTGGAATAGGCATCGCCATTCCTCTTATCATCCTGCGCCCCGCATGTAGCCTCCGACGACCCCGTCCTTACGTCCCCCGTCGGGCGACACACTGCAACGCGTAACCGACCTAGCGAGTAAATCGAGGCGCGGGCCTCGGCAGTTGCACCCCATCGACGTTGTGAAAGAAGGGGCGCATCTGGGGGTGCCGCGACGCCTCGGCGAGGGTCAGGACCGGGGTCACACAGGCATCGACGCCTTCGAATTTCGAGACCCAGTCCGCCTGGCTGCGGGTGGCGAAAAGCGCAGCAAGCTCGGCCGATTGCCGGGGCCATTCAGTGCGGTCATCCTGCCTTTCAAGCATCGCGGCAGGCAGGTCCAACACGTGCAGCACATTGCGCCAGAACTGCGGCTCGATCGCGCCAACGGCCATGAAGCGGCCGTCCGAGGTCTCGTAGACCCGATAGAAAGGGGCGCCACCGTCCAGAAAATTGGCACCGCGCTCGGGCACCCATTTGCCTTGTGCCGCCAATCCGTGGAACAGCGTCCCGAGATGGCTGGTGCAATGGACCATTGCGGCGTCGACGACCTTGCCCTTGCCGAATCCGCGTGCCTCAAGCAGCGCGCCGAGCAGGCCGAGTGCCAGATACATGCCGCCGCCGCCGTAATCGGATACGAGGTTCAGCGGGGGTGTGGGAGATTGGCCCGGGGTTCCCATCAGCGACAGAAGCCCAGTCAGGCCCAGATAGTTCAGGTCGTGGCCTGCCAGATGCGCCATTGGCCCGGTCTGCCCCCAACCAGTCATACGGCCATAGACCAGCCCCGGATTGACGGCAAGGCAATGGTCCGGGCCCAGCCCCAACCCCTCCATCTTGCCTGGCCGAAAGCCCTCGACAAGAATGTCGGCCCGACGGGCGAGGTCGAGGGCGAGGGCGTGGTCGGCCTTGTCCTTCAGGTTCAGAGGAAAATCCTCGCGGTGCCGGCCGATGATGGCATTGCCCGCAGCGCCCGGTCTGGTAATGCGGATAACACGCGCGCCCATATCCGCCAGACACATGACGGCGAAGGGAGCAGGGCCCAGACCCTGAAATTCCAGAATGGTGACGTCTGACAATGGACCCGGCATGGCTGGCCCTCCCCGGTTGTTGAGGCAGTTGATGATGCTGAAGTTTCGGACCCGATCAGGGTCTGGTCGCGCGGCACCCCGCACCGCGCGACCTTGGGTCAGGCTTACTCGGCTTTTGCTGCCGAGGTCAGTATCGCTGCCAACAGCTCCCTTGCAGGATAGCCTTTTGCGCTGGTACTCTCGACCCAGGCGTCCCAGAGCGGCTGAGCCGCGCCCGCCAGCGCCTCGCGGATCTCGTCGTTCAGGGGAACGCGGGTCAGGCCGCGCGCCTCGAACACGGCCTCGTTCTTTTCATCGACCTTTACATATTCCGCGATCTGGTGCTGGTAGCCGGCTTGCGCCGCCTCTTTAAGCAGGGCCTTGTACTGGTCGGGCAGCGCATCATAGGCATCCTTGTTGGCCGCCGCATGGCAGACCATGGAGCCCATCGACCAGTTGTCCGTCACCCAATCGCTGACCTCATGCAGACGATAGGCCGCGAATGCGTAGGTATAGGGGAATGTCGATGCGTCGATCATCCCCCGCTCCATCGCCTGGAACATGTCCGGGGCGCTGACCACGGTGACGCTGGCGCCAAGCGTCGACATGAGTTGCCCGACACCCCCTGTCGAACTGACGCGCATCCCCTTCCATTTGCTGAGCGTGTCGGGTCCCTCTCCGGTCCCCATCACCTCGTAATTGGTCATCAGGATGCCCATCAGCGGCACGGAGTTCCATTTGCCGAACTCCTCCTGAACGGCGGGCAGCCGGTAGTAGTCCTCGACGACGCGCCGACGCTGCTCAAGCGTTTCGACCGGCAGGAAGGGCAGGTCCAGACCACCGAGCACCGGCGCCTTGGTGGGATCGTAGAGCGCGCAGAAGGCCGCCGCCTCGAATGCTCCGATATAGAGCCCGTCAAGATTGTCGTTGGCCGGGGAAAGAACCGCACCGTATTGCAGCGAGATTTCAAAATTCCCGTCAGTCTTTTCCGAGACATATTCCGCGAGACCTTCGATACCTTCGGTGAAGCCGCGCCGCCCACCCCAGAGTGAAAACAGCCATTTGACCTTGGGGCCGTCGACCTCTGCGGCCTGCGCCGGCGTGGCCGGCACTGTGGCCAGAAGGCTGGCAGAGCACAGCACCGAGGCGATGCCAATCTTGGTGATGTTTGTCAGTTTCATCAGTTCAGATCCCACGAGATATGTCGCCTGAGCGAGAGTTCACGCATTCCGATCTTCTCTCCATCAGCGCACCATGTTCGGCAGAAAGAGGATGAGGTCCGGGAAGAGGACAATGATCGCGATGATCACGATCTCGCCTACCAGGAAGGGCGCGACGCCCTTGAAAACCGTATGCAGTGGGATGTCCGGACGGATACCGTTCACGACATAGCAGTTCAGGCCAACGGGGGGCGTCACCACGCCGACCTCGATCAGCTTGACCAGCAGGACGCCGAACCAGATCGGATCATAGCCAAGACCGACAATCGCCGGATAGACCACCGGCAGGGTCAGCATCATCATGCCGATCCCGTCCAGCACCATGCCGAGGACCAGATAGAGCAGGATGATCGCCATCAGAACCACCCAGCGCGGCACGTCCAGCCCGACGATGGAATCGGCGATCGATGCGGGCAGGCCGGTATAGGCAAGGAAGCGGACGAAAACCAGGACGCCCCAAATGACCATGAAGATCATCACCGTGGTCTTGACGGTTTCCAGCAGGCCCAGCCGCATGTCGGCAAAGCTGATCTTCTTGGCCAGCGCCATAACGAACATGATCGCCGTCGCCACCGCCGCCGATTCCGTCGGGGTCATGATGCCAAGATAGATGCCGACAAGGATCACCCCCACGACCAGTCCGATCCCCGCCAGTTGCGGAATCGTGCGGATCTTCTCGATCATCGAGGTGCGCTCGAGTTTGGGCGCGAGATTGGGGTTGATCATCACCACAATAGTGATCACCAGCAGGTAGACCACAATCGAGATCAGGCCCGGCAGGAAGCCCGCCATCAACAGTGCGCCGATGGATTCCTCGACGAGGATGCCATAGATGACAAGGATGGCACTGGGCGGGATGAGTGCAGCCAGCGTGCCGCCGACGGCAACCACCCCGGCGGCGAGCGCCTTGTCGTAGCCGCGCTTTTCCATTTCCGGCAGGGCGAGGTTGGTGAAGACGGCAGTGCTTGCGGTGCTGGCGCCCGAGACGGCCGCGAAACCCGCGCTGGCGAAGATCGTGGCCGTGGCCAACCCGCCGGGCGCGCGACCGACCCAGACCCGCGCCGCGTTATAGGCCGAGGTCGTAATGCCCGCATGCATGGCAAGAAAACCAATGGCGATGAACAACGGAAGGACGCTCAGCGAGTAATGGGCGGATTCCGAATAGGGAATGATGCCGACCAATCCGACCGCCACATCGAAGCCGCGAATGGCGATCAGCCCGGCAATGCCGGTGAATGCCGTGGCAAAGGCGACCGGCACACCAAGAACCACCAGGAGGACGACGGCTGCAAGACCGACATATCCGAGAGTGAACAGATCCATCCTCAGTGCTCCCCGGCTTGTTCATGGGAGAACGCCGTGATGATGCGCGATGAGTCCTCGGGCGTCGCGAAAAGCCGCAGCGCCTCGAGAAACTGGACAGTCAGCCGCGCCAGCAGCAGGGCGAACGAGACGGTCACGCAGCCAATTCCGATCCAGCGCGGAATGCTGATCTCGGGCGTGGCGCCGCCAAGCGTCAGCGAGCGCTCCAGATTGAGATAACTGCCCATGAGATAGACGACGACCACGAACATGGCCACGGCGAGGCTCAATGACTCGGCAAACCATTTCCGGCGCCCGGTCAGGTTCTGCGTCAGCAGCGTCATGCGGATATTGCCGAACTTGCTTTGGCAATAAGCGATGCCAAGGGCGGCGACCGCGACCATAAGCTGTTCGACGATATCGATATTGCCATGGATCGGCGAGCTGAACATCGATCGTCCGATCACCTCGACCACGCCAAGGACCATCAGGACGAGGACGATAAGTCCTCCGAGATAGCCGGCCAGAAGCTCAAGTGGCCGTAAAATACGATCGGCCACGCCCAGTAGGTCTTTCATGTAAACTCCTCCCTTACACCGGTCCTGCGCGGGTGCATCCCTTGCCTGCGGATCACAGGACCGATCCTTTTGTCGCCCGCCCGTAGACAGGTTCGTTGAACTGTTCCGCCTCTGCCCCGGCGATTTGGCAATGGTCTTTCCGGTCAGAGCGCCGCATGCGCAAACGCGCTGCCCGTCAATCGACGCTTCGGCTTTTTCCAAAGCACTGCCTTGTCGTTCACGGCGGATCCTCCCCCCTTGCTACCGCCCGCATGAGCCGCGATGCGACGTCATTTCGACCGGGGCGGAAACCCCATTGCGGTAAACAATCTCATTTTATAAGATATTTGCATATCTTTAACAGGGCGTCAATTGCTTCCTCCGCCGCATCGGGCCAGTTGGCTGGCAATCGCGGCCAGAAGTTTGAAAAGGAGACATCATGATTTCGAAGGGCGCATTTATGTGGCGCGGCACTTGCAGGACACCGCGCCGAGGAATTCTGTTCTCTGCCCGGTGCGTCATGGCGGATGCGCTGGTGGCCACGCCCATCGACCGATGCGTGGAGAAATCCCGATGACACCGAACCCACTCACCCGGATTGCCGAATTCGTCGCGGGATTGCGGCCCGAAGCCGTTCCCGACGAGGCCATGCGGCAGGCCCGGCTATGCCTCCTCGACACGCTCGGCTGCATGATTTCCGCCGCCGGGACGGACGAGGCGCAGCGGTTGCGCCGCGCCGAGGCCGCGACCAATCCGGGCGCGCTCTGCTCGGTCGCCGGCGGAGGCCGGCACTCGCTGCTGGGCGCGGCGCGGATCAATGCCTATCAAGGCGATGTTTTCGAGTTGAATGACCTGATCGCCGGACATGCCAGTATCGGCAACGTGGCTGCGGCTCTGGCGCTGGCGCAGGCGCGGCAGGCGCCAGAGCAGACGCTGCTGATGGCGCTGGTGGCCGGGATCGAGACCACGGCGCGCGTCTACAATGCCTTCTACCCCTTCCAGAAGCCGCTGGACGAGGTCGGGATCGTCTCGGTCGGTCCCGTCTCGACCATCGGTGCGGCGGCGGCCTCTGCCCTTATCCTCGGGCTCGACGTCGAAAGGACGGCGCATGCGATGGCGATCGCGGCCGGTTGGGCCAACTGGTGCCCGGCCGAGGTGATCTTTGGGGACGGGGGCATGGCGAAGCCGATGCTGTTTGGCGGCCTTCCGGCAACGGTCGGGATCTCGGCCGCGTTGGCCGCGAAGGAGGGGATGACCGGCCCGCCCAACATCCTCGACTCGGACAAGGGGCTTTTCGTCACAGTTGCCACGCAATGGGACCCATCCGCCATCACGCCCGAGGATTGGGCGCTGACCAGCCCCCGGCGCAAGCTGCATGCCTGCTGCGGCTATATCCATTCGGCCTATGACACCGTCGAAACCCTTGTCTCGTCCCACGGCCTGATGCCGGAGGACATCGCGGCCGTCCGTGTCGAAGTCCCGGCCTATACCATCCCGGCGATCCGCAAGGCCGCGCCGCCCAGCACACCGAACGAGGCCCGCTTTCACATGCAATACATGCTGGCGCACGCCCTTGCCGGGGCCGGGCCGGTCACGCCGGCGATGAGCAATGATTTCGCGACCCAGTTCGCACGGCCCGAGATTCGCGCCCTGATCGACCGGATCACCATCTCCGCCGCGCCCGAGCTGACCCATTATCACCAGTCCCGCGTCACGATCGAGCGCAGCAATGGTGAGATCCTGCGCAGATCGAACGACGCACCGCGTGGGACAGCGCAGAACCCGCTGGGCGAGGCGACACTGATGGGCAAGTTTGTCGATCTGGCAAGGCCGGTCCTCGGCTCCGAGCAGACGGCGCGGCTGGCTGGGCTTTGCATCGGCCTGGGGCAGGGCCGGACAGTCGCGAACCTCTGCCAGATGATCGAGGCTCCAGGCGCCTGAGCAGCGCGGACCCGCAAAAGGCGGGCCGCGCATGGCGGCCCGCCTTTCTCGTCAATGACGTCAAAGCTGCATTTGCTTGGCGATGATATTGCGCTGGATCTCGTTCGATCCGCCGCCGATCGGCCCGACGCGGCAGTCGCGATAGTAAAGCTCCATCATGTATTCCGACGAATAGCCGGCGCCGCCCATGACCTGCACACCCATATCGGCGCATTTCACGTTGGCCTCGGAGGTGACGATCTTGGCAATCGAGGTCTCGCGCACCGGATTTTCCCCCTGATCCATCAGCGACGCCACCCGCCAGGCGGACTGACGCGCGGTCTCTGAAGTGATCAGCATGTCGGCCAGCTTGTGCTGGATGACCTGAAACTTTGAAATTGGTTGGCCGAACTGGATCCGGTCACGCGCATAATCCGCTGCATAATCGGTGATGCGGAAGCAATGGCCCGATGAAATCGCCGAAAGGCAGAGCCGTTCGACGTTCAGGCATTTCATCATGCTCTTCCAGGCGCCACCTTCCTCGCCGATCAGATTTTCAACCGGCACCTTCACATCGGTGAAGAAGATCTCATTCGCATGGGTGGTCCGGCGGCCCAGCATCTTGAGGGGGCGGATCTCGACGCCGGGGGCGCGGGCATCGACCAGCAGCGTGGTCATGCCCTGATGGCGGGCGGCCTCGGAATCGGTCTTGCAGACGACGACCAGCTTGTCCGCGACATGGGCGCAGGTGATCCAGATCTTGTTGCCGTTCAGGACGTAGTGATCCCCCTGACGGACGGCCGAGGTCTTGATCCCCGCCACGTCGGATCCGGTGCCCGGCTCGGACATGGCGAGGGCAAGCTTGGTCTTGCCGCTGATGATACCGGGCAGCTCCCGCGCCTTCATCTCGGCGCTGCCGCTGTTGACGATATGCATCCCGGCATAGATCACCGTGGTCATGTAGGCTTGGGCGATGCCGGTATAGTAATAGCCGAGCGCCTCGACCAGCGCGGTCAGGTCCGAATGGCTGGCGCCCGCCCCGCCATATTCCTCGGGGTAGAACAGGCCCATGAACCCGGCCTCGGCCAGCGCATTATAAGCCTCATGGGGAAAAGCGCGCTCGTCATCCAGCTTGCGGATCGAATCGAAGGGTAGGTGCTTCTCGAGCAGATCCAAAACCGAGGCACGGATCATCTGCTGATCCTCGGTCAGCCCGGCGGTATTGATGAATTCCATTGTCATTCTTCCTTCTGCTTGTTCGCGGTCGCGCGCGTGCGCACCATCGTCTTCATGAGGCCGGCCTGAACGAGGTCGCCGTGCTGGTTGTGCAATTCCATCCTGCGGACCAGGATGCCGCGGTCGGGCTTCGACGCACTGACCCGCGTGCTGACGACCGTCGCGTGAAGCGTCAGCGTGTCGCCGATGAAGATCGGTCTGACGAATTTCCATTCGTCGACACTGATCGCCGCGATGGCGGTCCCGATCAGCCCGCCGATCTGGGAACTGAGACCCGTAGCAATCGACATCCCCAGCGTGCCATGCGCGATGCGCGCGCCGATCGGAGAGCGGGCGGCATATTCCGCATCCGTATGCATCGGGTTCACATCGCCCGAGACCCAGGAATAGGTCACGACATCAGTCTCCGTGACGGTCCGTCCGGGACTGATATCGACCCTGCCCTCGGCGAAATCCTCGATGAACATGCCTTTCATCGCGCGACCTTTCCCAGCGTGCTTTCGTCTTTCAGCCCGGCGGGGCCGAAGGCCCCCGCGCTCTGCAATTGCGCCAATCGATCCTGGTCGTAGCCCATGGCTTCCAGCACGCTGCGCGTATGCTGGCCAAGGATCGGCGCGGCGACGGGGTCGACCAGCGGCGTTTCGGACATGCGGATGGGCAGGGCGATGTTCGGGACGAATCCGGCAGTCGGATGGGGCACGCGCGTCACCAGACCTGCGGCCCGCGTCTCCTCGGATCGAAGCGCGGCCGCGAGGGTGCGCATTTCTCCGGCCGGGACGCCTGCGGCGCGCAACATGGGCGCCCAATGGGCCCACGGCTCTTTCGCGAAGGCTTCGGAGAGGATGCCGCGCATCCATTCCCGTCGCTCCAGACGCTCCATCCGGTCCTGCAAGGCCGGGTCGTCAGCGATATCATCCCGGCCGATCACCCGGAAGATGCGCTGGAAGATCGCGGTATTCGACGACGAGACGAAGAACGCCGAGTCGCTGGTGTGGAAAACACCCGTCGGGGCGGTGTCATTGCTGGAATTGCCGATGCGCGACGGCTCGACCCCGTTCATCAGGTATTGCATCGCTCCGTAGCCGATCATCAGGATCGACGTGTCGTAAAGCGAGATGTCAAGCCGCTGCCCTCCGCCGCCCTGCTGGCGTCGGAACAGCGCGGCAAGGATCCCGTTCGCCGCCATCATCGCGGTCGAGCTGTCCATGATCACGGGCTGGACGCGCACGCCGTCGCGGTCCGGGAAACCGTTGAAGGACATGAATCCGCTTTCGGCCTGCACCACGGTGTCAAAACCCAGACGGTCCGCATAAGGACCGCTGCGGCCATAGGCAGAAACGGAGGTATAGATCATGTCCGGGTTGATCGCCTTGACGGCCTCGTAACCCAGGCCAATCCGATCCATCACCCCGGTCGAAAAGTTTTCGACCAGCACGTCCGCCCCTGCGACCAGTTCTCGGGCGATGGCCAACCCTTCGTCCGACTTGAGGTTCAGGACGACGCTTTTCTTGTTGCGGTTCGCCCAGAGGAACGGCGAACCCTCGCCGTCAAGGGCCGGATCAGCGGGTGGAAACTGGCGGAAATCCTCGCCGCGGGGCGATTCAATCTTGAGGACCTCTGCACCCAGATCGGCAAGAATCATGGTGCTGAGCGGGCCGGCCACGAAATGCGTGAAGTCGAGAACCCGCACGCCGGACAGCGGCCCCGGCTTGTCTGTCCGCGGCCCCGAATGCTCTGGGAAGTCATCCATTGGCCGCCGCATCAATCCATCTCCGGGCTGTGGCGGGGCGGATTCGAAATTCAGTCGTGCCGATGATGCTGGCATTTTTCGCCTCCTCCTATTTTTAATATTTCCCATTATGCGAGATTATTTATAAATATGCAATCTGACTGAACCCACCCGGCGGATTTTTCTGGAAGAGGCCAAATCCAACTTGCCTTGCCGCATTGTCTCACTATATGAGATTGGCGACGACCGGCATGCGGTGCAGGCATAGCCAGCCGCAGGAACCCGGAGGAACTGGAACGATGGTCAAGTCGGACGATGTCAAGAAAAGCAGCGCCGACAAGGTGCTGAAAGTCCTTGATCTTTTCACCGAGGACGCTCCTGCCTGGACCGTGGAGATGATCATCAAGGAACTTGATGCGACCCGCGCCACGGCCTATCGATACGTCAAGGCGCTATCCGATGCCGGGCTATTGGCGCCCGGCGCCGGCAGCAGCT
>Ga0160459_100277_pt1 | contig 24681 bp, 24 predicted proteins | sample HID1973K_E6MG_FD_108208 | JGI IMG/M metagenome (GOLD analysis project Ga0160459, IMG submission 108208) | Enriched mosquito-associated microbial communities from UW Madison campus, WI, USA - HID1973K_E6 MG | ecosystem: Host-associated > Arthropoda: Insects > Digestive system > Unclassified ... | reverse complement strand
GTCCTCGCTCCTGCTGGCGCTGCTGATCGCCCACGTCATCCACTTCCTGGTAATCCCGCAGGTGGGCCGCCTGGTGGACCGCTGGGGCCGCAAGCCCGTCTACCTGGTGGGTGCAATCACCGGCGCCACCTGGCCGTTCTTCGCCTTCCCCATGTTCGATACCCGCAACGCGGTGATCATTGTGCTCGCCGTGACCATCGGCCTGTGCCTGCACGCCTTCATGTATGCCGGCCAGCCCGCCATCATGGCCGAGCTGTTCCCCACCCGGATGCGGTACGCCGGCGTCTCGCTCGGATCCCAGGTGACGTCCATCTTCGCCGGTTCGCTGGCGCCGCTGCTGGCCACCCAGTGGCTCAAGGACACCGGTTCCTGGCTCCCCACCGCCATCTACCTGGTGGTTGCCTGTGCCATTACCGCGTTCGCCGTGCTGAGCCTGCGCGAAACCAAGGGGATTGCGCTGCAGGACGTGGACAGGGCCGACGCCGCCCGCGAGGGTCTGCTCAAGGCCTCCGCGCGCTGAGCCGCCACGGCACCACGACAGTCCGCGCGTACGAAGGGATTTTGAAATGGAACACGAACTGAATGGCCGGAAGGCCCTGGTCACCGGCGGTGCCGGCGGCATCGGCGCGGCCTGCGTCCGGGAACTGGCCTCCCGCGGGGCGAAAGTGGTGGTGGCCGACGTCGACGCGGCAGCGGCTGCCGCCCTCGCCGACGAAGTGGGCGGCACGTCCTGGGCCGTGGATCTGCTGGACGTGGACTCGCTCGCCACCCTGAGCCTGGACTGCGACATCCTGGTCAACAACGCCGGGATCCAGCGGATCAGCCCCATCGAGGAGTTCGATCCGGTGCAGTTCCGCAGGATCCTGGCCCTGATGCTGGAGGCGCCGTTCCTCCTGGTCCGTGCCGCCCTGCCGCATATGTACGCCAACAAGTTCGGCCGCATCATCAACCTGTCCTCGGTGCACGGGCTCCGCGCCTCCCCGTTCAAGAGCGCGTACGTATCCGCCAAGCACGGCCTGGAGGGGCTGAGCAAGGTGACGGCGCTTGAGGGCGGCGAGCACGGCGTCACGTCCAACTGCGTCAACCCCGGCTACGTCCGGACGCCGTTGGTGGAAAAGCAGATCGCGGACCAGGCGGCCGTTCACGGCATCCCCGAATCCGAAGTGCTGGCCAAGGTGATGCTCACGGAGGCGGCCGTCAAACGCTTGGTGGAGCCGGAGGAAGTGGCGTCCCTGGTGGCGTGGCTGGCCTCGGACCACGCCGGCATGGTGACCGGCGCCAGCTACACCATGGACGGCGGCTGGTCGGCCAAGTAGGACTTCCGTTGCTCGCCAACCGGTGGGCGAAGCAGTGAATGCCAGGCTGGGCTGGCCGCTTCGGCGGTCAGTCCAGCCTTCGCAGTTGCCGGTGGTCGTAGAAGAAGAGCCCGCGGACGGTTTTGACGCCCACAGTGGTTCCCTCCTGCGTCACCACAGTCCCCTCGTGCCTGCCGTTGAAGGGATCGTCCCCCAGCACGGCATCCCCGATCCGGTAGGGGCTGCGGGGGCGCAGTGCCTCAACCGCCCTGCCCCATCCCAGCGCCACCGCCGAGCCAAGGCTGATGGGGCGGCCCATGCCGGACAGGTCCTGGACATTATTCGTATCCATGCGTACCAACTCCCAGGCGGCAGCTTGCCGCTCAGTCGCGGTGCCTGGTGCCGGAACGCTCCCCAGCAGAGGATGGTCCTCCTAATCCCGGCGTGCACCTTACGCCAAAGCTAGGCGCTAATCACACCAGTCACACCAGTAACAGGTACTCAGGTTTAAATGCAGCACTACCCGGAGGGGGACACGGGAAGGTCACGGAGCAGGCGGCCCTGTGGAACCGGGCTGCAGGGGACGCGGTCCAGCCTGTGCCGGTGTCCGATTTTATGCCCTGCCGTTGATGATCTCCTCGGCATTGTCGAAGGTCCACGCCACCAGCGGAACCAGCAGTGCGCTGAGTTCGTAGCCTTTCTCCGTCAGGCTGTAGTCCACCCGCGGCGGGATGACAGGCTGTGCGTCCCTGCTCACCAGCCCGTCCCGTTCCAGGGTTTTCAGGGTCTGGGCCAGCATCTTCTCGCTGATGCCCTCCGCCCTTCGCCGCAGTTCGCTCCAGCGCTGCGACCCCTCGGAGAGGGCGATGAGGATCAGGACGCCCCATTTGCTGGTGACGTGGTCCAGGAGCGTCCGGCTGGGGCAGCCGGCCGGGAACACGCCGCCGGAAAAGCTGAGCGGAAGGGGAGCGGGCTGCAGGGTTGCGTCCATGGCATCAGCTTACCGCCGGGTCAGTACATTACGGCGGGGTGAGTACCTTACTTCAAAGTGCGTACTCTCTTTCGGGAAGTAACCACACAGGGGCATGGTTGTGCCCTTCGACAGAGTAAACACCCCGAAAGGACCCACCCATGAGCATCGTCGTTACCGGAGCCACCGGACACCTGGGCCGCCACGTCCTCGAAGCACTGCTGGAGCGCGACGTTCCTGCCGGTGACATCGTGGCCACCGGACGCTCCGTGGACAAGCTGGCGGATTACGCCGCCAAGGGCGTCCGCGTCGTTTCCGTCGATTACTCCGACCCGGACTCCGTGGCAGCTGCCCTCAAGGGTGCCACCCGCGTCCTGCTGATCTCCGGCAGTGAAGTGGGCCAGCGGGTGGAACAGCACCGCACCGTCATCGAGGCCGCCAAGGCCGAGGGCGGCGTGGAACTCCTCGCCTACACCAGCATCGCCAACGCGGACACAACCGGCATGAAGCTGGCGGACGAGCACAAGGCAACGGAGGAACTGCTGCGTGAATCAGGCGTACCGTTCGCCCTGCTGCGTAACGGCTGGTACCTGGAGAACTACACGGAGCAGCTGCCCGGGACCCTCGCGCAGGGTGCCATCGCCGGCAGCGCAGGCGACGGCAAGGTCAGCGGCGCGTCGCGGCAGGATTACGCCCAGGCGGCCGCAGCAGTGCTGGTGGCCGACGGCCAGGCCGGCAAGGTGTACGAGCTTGGCGGCGACCACGCCTTCAGCATGGCCGACCTTGCCGCGGAAATCACCGCGGCCACGGGCACGGACATCAGCTACAACAACATGCCCAGCGGCGATTACGCAGGCCTCCTGGCCCAGGTGGGTGTTCCGCAGGCTTTTGCGGAGATCCTGGCAGACTCGGACCTGGGCATCGCCCGGGGCGATCTCCTGGTCAGCACCGGCGATCTGCGGAAGCTGATCGGACGCCCGACGACGTCACTCGCCGAGGCGGTCCGGTCCGCCGCGGCTTCGGCCTAGCAGGCGCAAACGGTGCCCGGTCCCTTACGAAGGGGCCGGTCACCGTTGCGTCTCCGGTCAGCTGTGTTGCTGTGCTTCCCTGCGGGGCCGGCCGGTCCGGTGGCTACGCTTCATGCCGGGGTGTGGGTGTTTCCTAGGATTTGCTGCCCGTAAGGGCCAGTGTCCCGCCGAGGCCGATCATCAGCGTGCCGCCGGTGGCCTTGACGGTGGAAACCCGGCGCGGCGACCGGGCAAACCATTCCCGGGCGGTTCCGGCGGCCACGGCCCACAGGCCGTCGGAAACCACTGCAATGAAGAGGAACACCGCGCCGAGGACCCCCAGCTGCAGGGGAATCGACCCCGACGGATAGTCGACGAACTGCGGGAGTACAGCCACGAAGAACACCACGGACTTCGGGTTCGTGGCACCCACCACCGCCCCTTCCGCTACCAGCCGCCGCGGCCGGGTGGCGGTTGCGCGGCCTTCGGAACCGGCGGGGACTTTCCGGTGCCTGATGGCCTGGACGCCCAGGTAGACCAGGTAGGCGGCCCCGGCGAATTTCACTGCGCTGAAGAGCAGTACCGACTGCGCCACCAGCACGCCAACCCCCAGCGCGACAGCAGCCACCTGCAGCAGCTGGCCGCAGGCATTGCCCAGCACTGTCAGGACGCCGCCTTTCCAGCCCAGGGCCAGGGACCGGCCGATGACGAACAGGACGCTGGGGCCGGGGACAGCAATCAGCACCACCGAGGCCAGCGCGAACGCCAGGAGGCTGGAGGCATGAACCATGCCTGATCTTAGCCCCGGGAGGAGCCGCCTGGCGCTGTCTTGCCGCTCTCAGTCCGCCCGGGTGCCCCGGGCAGCCCCGACCACCGGCAGCGGCGAGGTTTCGTCTTCAAGGTGGGCCCGCCGTCGTCCGTCACCCTTGACCCACAGGCGGTAGCCGAGGACCAGGAGTCCCAGCCAGGCTGCGCCGACGTAGAGGGCGATCCGGGTGTCCTCGAAGGCGCCGAGTACAACGATGACCAGTGCCATGAATGCGATGGTCAGCACCGATGCCGCGGGCCACCATGGCGAGGGGAACTCCGACGCCGGGAGTCCGCTGTGCTTGATTTCCCGCTTCATTGCCACATGGGAAGCGAGGATCATGACCCACACCCACACGGTGGCGAAGGTGGCGATCGAGGCGATGACCAGGAAGACGTCCTCGGGAATGACGGCGTTCAGGACCACGCCCACCAGGAGGATCGCGGTCATCATGACCACCGTCATCCACGGAACTCCGTGCCGGGAGACCTTGCCGAAGGCGGCGGGTGCATGGCCCTGCCGGGAGAGTCCGAAGAGGATGCGTCCGGCACCGAAGATGTCGCTGTTGATGGCCGAAAGCGCTGCCGTGATGACCACGGCGTTCAGGATGTGGGGCGCGGCCGGGATGCCCAGCCCGCTGAAGATCTGGACGAACGGGCTGCCGTTGCTTCCCACCTCGTTCCAGGGGAAGAGGCTCATGAGGACGCCGAGGGTGAGGACGTAGAACAGCAGCACGCGGACCGGAACGGTGTTGACGGCCTTGGGGATGACCTTCTTGGGCTCGGCCGCTTCGCCCGCGGTGATGCCGAGGGTTTCGATGCCGCCGAAGGCGAACATCACCACGGCAAAGGATGCCAGGAGCCCGCCGAACCCGTTGGGGAACAGGCCGCCGTGCTCAACCAGGTTACCCAGGCCCGGTGCCACGCTGGAGCCGCCGGCCTGGAAACCGAAGGCGATGATTGCTGCTCCGCCGGCGATCATCGCAACGATGGCTGCCACCTTGATCAGCGAGAACCAGAACTCAAGCTCGCCGAAGACCTTGACGCTGAGGAGGTTCAGGGCGGCCAGGAAGCAGATGATGGCCAGGATCCAGATCCAGCGGTCTACCTGCGGAAACCAGAAGCCCATGTAGATACTGAAAGCCGTGACGTCGGCGATGGCCACGATCGCCATCTCGAACACGTAGGTCCAGCCGGTCACGAAGCCGGCCAGCGGGCCGAGGTAGCGGCTGGCGTACTGGCCGAAGGAGCCGGATACCGGGTGCCGCACGGCCATCTCGCCCAGTGCCCGCATCACCATGAAGACTGCGGCGCCGCCGATGATGTAGGCCAGCAGGACGGCGGGGCCCGCCTTCTGGATGGCGGAAGCGGAGCCGTAAAAGAGGCCGGTGCCGATGGCCGAGCCCAGCGCCATGAACCGGATGTGGCGGACGTTCAGCCCGCGGTTCAGGACGCTTCCGACGGCGGCTGCCCGCGTCTGCTGTCCGGTGCGGCTTTCGTTCCGGGTTGGGGATGGTGCTTGTTGCATACACTTACCTTCTCGTCTTTGGGAGGGGAGCCGCTAACCAGCAGACCACTTCCGGGGACGCCGTGATGAGCCTCACGCAGGCTTGGTGTCTTTCATCTCAGACTGTCCGGGCGGCCCTGGTCAGTGAGCACGGCGCCTGCGGTGGGTCGGCTACTCCCGCCCTTCAGCTGCCGCGGCCTGCGCTGCACTTTCGATGTCAGCCCGGTGGCTGGCCCATTCCTCCGGTGACCGTGACGTCAGGTTGGGGTCGCCGGGGCGCTGGCCTGCCGTCCCGTCGATCAGTTCCCGGAGAATGTCCGCGTGGCCCAGGTGGTGCGCCCGCTCGGCCACCATGTGCACCAGGATCTGGTGCAGGGTGACTTGGCGTCGCTCCTCCGGCCACCATGGCACCGACCCCACTGCATCCAGCCGCAGGGCTTCGATGGTGGCATCGCTGTGCTCGCCGGCGAACCGATGCAGCTCGAGGATGTCCGCGAGGGATTCATCAGCGGAGGCCCACATGTCCGCATCGGGGAGGGCGTCGGCGTCCAGCCACGGAAGGCGCCGCCCGCTGGGCCGGCCGAAGACAACACCAAAGTAGTCGAGCTCCACGCTGGCCACATGCTTGACCAGGCCCAGGAGGTTGGTGCCGGTGGGTGTCAGTGGGCGGCGTGCGTCGTACTCGCCCAGCCCATCGAGCTTGGCCACCAAATTGTCCCGCCGGACCCGGAGGTAGCGGTGCAGTGTCTCTTTCTCATCCATGAAGCGCAGCCTATCCACGAATGGCTGGACATCCAGTCCCTGCCGGTAAACCGTCAACGCCCCATCACACGGCGCGGCAGACAAAAACCATGATGGGCGCGTGATCGGTAAAGGGCGTACGGATCCAGTCGCCGTAGGTCGCCTCCACGGCGAAACCCGCCGCGCGCACATCACGGGTGATGGTGTTACGGTCGCGGAATGCCAGCTGCTGCGTTTCGTCGACGCATTCACCGGTGGCGGCAAACGTGGTGGACGTCTGAAGCTCCACGACTCCCGGTGCCGGTGCGGAGACAGTCCTACGCTCGATCAACGGCCCGTGCAGGCTGTCCCGTCGTTTGTCATCGAATGCCCAGTTGTCCCAGGCGCGCACTGCCGGATTCCGGCTTTCGAAGGCCAGCGTTCCTCCGTTCCCCATTGCCAGCCGGAGGTCCCGAAGTGTCCGGGGCCAGGCGGCGCCCGGAATCGCCTGGACAACATTGCCGGTCATGGCGGCGAAGTCGTAGCCCGTCCCGGGGATGCTCCTGCTGTCGCCCACCACCCAGTCAACGTGGGCAGCACCCGGCCGGTTGCGGGCGAAGCCGATCATCGATGCTGACGGGTCAACTCCCACCACCGAGCGTTCCGCTGAGGCAAGAGTGACAGTGAGGATGCCTGTGCCGCACCCCAAATCGACCACGCTCCGGGCAGACGCTTCGCCGGCGAGGCCGCGGTAGAAATCATGGTCGGGCCCGTCCGGATTGTCCTGGTCATACACATCTACGAGGCGCGGGTCGTAGTCGGTCATGCAGGCCAGCCTAGGCCACGGAATGCCGGATCTGCATGTTCCACTTGTCCGGAATCCCAGACAGACCCAGGCTGAACAGCAACTTTGAAGCCCTGATGAAGGTGCATGCTGGAGTATGGGATCCCGGACACGGCCGGATCCCGGTGAAGGGAGTGCGGATGGTTGCCATGGAGACGATGCCGAGGGCAGCGGAACAGCCGGCGCAAGATGCCAGGCCGGCGTCGAAGGTCCCTGCTGCCGAGAACACGCTCCGGATCCTCAAGCTGCTGGCCTCCCGCCGCGGCCCGATGGCCGCCTCGCAGATCGCCTCGTCGCTGGGCCTGCCGCGCTCCAGTGTCTACCACCTGCTGGGGGTGATGGAGGCGAACGGATTTGTCCTGCACCTGCATGAGGAGCAGCGCTACGGCCTGGGGATCAGCGCCTTCGAGCTGAGCTCGGCGTACTCCCGGCAGGAACCACTTTCCCGGCTGGGCCGGCCCCTGCTGGCGTCGCTGGTGGACGCGCTGGGGGAGAGCGCCCACCTGGCTGTCCTCCACGGCCGGGACGTGCTGTACATCGTGGAGGAGCGGGCCAAGAACCGCCCGTCGCTGGTGACCGACGTCGGCGTCCGGCTTCCCAGCCACCTCACCGCGAGCGGCCGGGCCATCCTTGCGGCCCTCCCGAAATCGCAGGTCCGCGCGCTGTACCCCAATGCCGCCGCGTTCACTGCAAGGCACGAAACCGAATCACCCATCATGAAGTACTCGGCGCTCTCCTCGCACCTGGACCAGGTGCGGCAGCGCGGTTACGCCACGGAACACGGCGAGGTGACCCCCGGTTTTGGCTCCATCGCCGCAGCCGTGACCGACCACCTTGGCTGGCCCACCGCCGCGGTGGCCGTCACCTTCCTGGAGGAAAAGGTTGCCGCGGACTCCTGGCCCGTCCTGGCCGCCCGGGTGCAAAAAGTGGCCAACGAACTGTCCGTCCGCATCCACGGACGGCCCGCCACATAGCCCCACTTGCGCCATCACATCGTGTCCCTAAAACCCCCTGTTAGGGACTCGAAGTGATAGGGCACCGCGGGGAGGCGGGCATGTCTGGAATCCCGGACAGCACCGCCGCAAAACCCCTGTAAGGCCCGTTACCAAAGGGCTTTAGTAGATACAGAAGAACTTTCCCGTCCCGGACTTCCGCAGAACCAGACACACAATGAAAAGGAGCCACCATGGCACCCGCCGATTTCACCACCGGTGCCCGCCCGGTCAAAGCAGCCCGCGGCACTGAGCTCACCGCCAAGTCGTGGCAGACCGAAGCGCCGCTGCGCATGCTGATGAACAACCTGGACCCCGAGGTGGCAGAACGCCCGGACGATCTTGTGGTCTACGGCGGCACCGGCCGCGCCGTCCGGTCCTGGGCAGCGTTCGACGCCATTACCCGCACCCTCGAAACCATGGAAAAGGACGAGACCCTCCTGGTCCAGTCCGGCAAGCCGGTGGGCGTGTTCCGCACCCACGAATGGGCGCCGCGGGTCCTGCTGGCCAACTCCAACCTGGTGGGCGACTGGGCAACCTGGCCCGAGTTCCGCCGCCTCGAAGCCGAAGGCCTGCTGATGTACGGCCAGATGACGGCCGGCTCCTGGATCTACATTGGCACGCAGGGCATCCTGCAGGGCACCTACGAAACCTTCGCCGCCGTCGGACGCAAACTCGCGGACGCCCGGCAGGACACCGCGGGCCGCCCCGCTCCGGCCGGCGAAGGGTCCGCCGAAGGACCCCTCGCCGGAACCCTGACCCTGACCGGCGGCTGCGGCGGCATGGGCGGCGCCCAGCCGCTCGCCGTCACCCTCAACGACGGCGCCTGCCTGATCGTCGACGTCGACGAAACCCGCCTTCGCCGCCGCGCCGGCAAGCGCTACCTGGACGAGGTTGAAACAGACCTCGACGCCGCCATCGCCAAGGTGCTCAAGGCCAAGGAAGAGCGCCGCGGCTGGTCGGTGGGCTATGTGGGCAACGCCGCCGAAGTGTTCCCGGAACTGCTCCGCCGCCACCAGGCCGGCGAACTGGCCATCGACGTCGTCACGGACCAGACCAGCGCCCACGACCCCCTGTCCTACCTTCCCGAGGGCATCACCATGGAGGAATGGCACACCGAGGCGGCAGCCGATCCCGAGGGATTCACCAAGAAGGCGCAGGCCTCCATGGCCCGCCAGGTCCAGGCAATGGTGGAGTTCCAGGACGCCGGCGCCGAAGTGTTTGACTACGGAAACTCCATCCGCGATGAAGCCCGCAAGGGCGGCTACACCCGGGCGTTCGAATTCCCCGGCTTCGTCCCCGCCTACATCCGCCCCTTGTTCTGCGAGGGACTCGGCCCGTTCCGCTGGGTGGCATTGTCCGGTGATCCGGAGGACATCCGCGTCACCGACGAAGCCATCAAGGAGCTCTTCCCCGAGAACAAGCACCTGCACAAGTGGATCGACGCCGCCCAGGAGCGCGTCGAGTTCGAAGGCCTGCCCGCCCGCATCTGCTGGCTGGGATACGGCGAGCGCGCCAAGGCCGGGCTGCTGTTCAACCGCCTGGTCAAGGAAGGCAAGGTCAAGGCTCCGATCGTGATCGGCCGTGACCACCTGGACTCCGGCTCCGTCGCGTCCCCGTATCGGGAAACCGAAGCCATGGCCGACGGCTCGGACGCCATCGCCGACTGGCCGCTGCTGAACGCCCTGCTCAACACCTCCTCGGGCGCCACGTGGGTGTCCATCCACCACGGTGGAGGCGTCGGCATCGGCCGCTCCATCCACGCCGGCCAGGTCTCCGTGGCCGACGGCACCGACCTCGCTGCCGAAAAGCTCGAACGCCTCCTCACCAACGATCCCGGCATGGGCGTCATCCGGCACGTCGACGCCGGCTACGACCGGGCCGCCGAGGTCGCCAAGGAACGCGGCGTCCGCATCCCCATGAACGAGACCCGCTAACCACATCATGCCGCTGACCCAACTGAGTCGCAGCAGATGTCGTTTTGAAGGCTCATAACGACATCTGCTGCTACCTGGTTGGGAGTAACCACCGAAGTAGGAATCATGACTCTCACCACCCACGAACCGCTGACCGTCACCCTCGGATCCGCCGGCGTTACGCCTGAGGATGTGCTCGCCGTCGCGCGCCACAACGCCAAGGTGACCATCTCGCAGGACGCCCTGGACACCGTTGCCAGGGTCCGCGCCCACATTGACGGCCTCGCGGCCAGCGACACCCCGGCCTACGGCATCTCCACCGGCTTCGGGGCGTTGGCCAACCGGCACATCCCCAACGATCTGCGAACCCAGCTGCAGAAGTCGCTGATCCGCAGCCACGCCGCAGGAATGGGGCCGGCCGTTGAGCGGGAGGTGGTGCGCGGCATCATGTTCCTGCGCGCCAAGACCCTGGCATCCGGCCGCACCGGCGTCCGCCCGGTGGTCCTGCAGACCATGGTGGACGTCCTCAACGCCGGCATCACACCGGTGGTCCGCGAGTTCGGCTCGCTGGGCTGCTCCGGCGACCTCGCACCCCTCTCGCACTGCGCCCTGGTGCTGATGGGCGAAGGCGAGGCGGAAGGGCCCGACGGCGTCCGCTACGGTGGGCGCGGTGAGGAACCTGTCGCCGGGCTGCTTGCAGACCACGGCATCGAGCCCGTCGTCCTCGCCGAGAAAGAAGGCCTGGCGCTGGTCAACGGCACCGAGGGCATGCTGGGCATGCTGCTGATGGCCATCGCCGACCTCCGCAAACTCCTGACGACGGCGGACATCACCGCCGCGCTCAGTGTCGAGGCACTGCTGGGCACCGACCAGGTGTTCCTGCCTGAACTGCACGCCGCCCTGCGGCCGCACCCGGGGCAGGCGGCCAGCGCGGACAACATGCTGCGGGTCCTTTCCAACTCCCCGATCGTCGCGTCCCACCGGGTGGGGGACTCCAAGGTCCAGGACGCGTACTCGCTGCGCTGCGCACCCCAGGTGGCCGGGGCCGTCCGCGACACCGTGGACCACGCCGAGCTGGTGGCATCCCGCGAGCTCGCCGCGGCAATCGACAACCCCGTGGTCCTGCCGGACGGGCGCGTCAGCTCCAACGGCAACTTCCACGGCGCCCCGGTGGCCTACGTCCTGGACTACCTGGCCATCGCCGTGGCCGACCTCAGCTCCATCGCCGAGCGCCGCACGGACCGTATGCTGGACCCGGCGCGTTCGCACGGCCTGCCGGCATTCCTTGCCGCGGACCCCGGCGTGGATTCCGGCCTGATGATCGCCCAGTACACCCAGGCCGGCCTGGTTTCGGACAACAAGCGGCTGGCAGTGCCCGCGTCCGTTGACTCCATCCCCAGCTCCGCCATGCAGGAGGACCACGTGTCCATGGGCTGGCATGCTGCCCGGAAGCTCCGCAAATCTGTGGAGAACCTCCGCCGTGTCCTGGCCATCGAGCTGGTGGCCTCGGCCCGGGCGCTGGACATGCGCACGCAACTGTCCGGCGGCGCCCTCACACCGGGACCGGCGGGAACCGCCGTCGTGGCCGCGTTGCGGACCGTCGTGGACGGTCCGGGAACGGACCGCTTCCTCTCGCCGGAACTCGAAGCGGCTGACCGCCTCGTTTCCTCGGGCGACGTGCTCAGGGCAGCCGAATCCGCCGTCGGAACGCTCGCCTGACACCGAAGAATCTTCAGCGTCTGCGCACTCCGCGTCCATCAGTTGGAATTTTGTCCGACACGGCGGCCGGTGGCACACGGAGTGTAGTAGAACTGAAGGTGTAGTGAAAGTCACACCGAAGACGCTGTGACGGCAGAACGCATACAAAGGGGTAGTAGTTCAAATGAAAGCACGTGGGGCAGTCCTGTCGAGGCGCCATGCCCATTCCGCCGCGGTATCCGACTGGAAATCACTCCAGGTTGGCGACCACGTCGAGATCATGAAGCATGCGCATGTGGTAGCCGCCGGTGAGGTGGAAGAAGTATCCCAGAGCGGAAACGTTCTCTGGCTTGTACCGGCCGGGCCGGCGGAGAAGCAGCTCTTCCTCAAGTCCGACGGCGTGCAGGTGCGCCGCAGCTAGCATTACGGCCCGCACCACGGAACGGACCAAACGAAAATCCCCGCACTGCCTCACGGCAGGGCGGGGATTTTCGCGTTTATGAGTTATGTGGCGGCAGCGGCGCTGTCAGGCCGCGATGGCCTCGAACGTCTGGCCGAACGGCACCGACTCGTCCAGGGCAACCGTGTAGCGCCCGGGGTAGTGGCGGGTCACCAAAATCCCGCACGAAGCATCCTGTGCTGCCACGCTGATCAGCTCGGCAACCGCGCCTTCCAGTCCGGCGTGGACGTCGCTGGCACTGGAGAATTCCAGGTCGATGGACCGGTGCGCGGGCGCTTCGGCAAGGCCGAAGGCGGCGGGACGGCGTTCCAAGGTAGCTGTACTCATGTGCTGAACTTTCTGTATTTTTGCCTGAAGCTACAACAGTTTACCGGCTGGCGCGCCAGATGTCAGATGTCTGTTCTCTTATCGCCGGTCATAAACCGCCGGTTCACGGTGCACGGCAGCAATCCGCGACGATGGAGAGGGGCACGGAGCACCCGGCCCGCAACCCGCCATCAAAGGAGATCCGCCATGAAAATCATGCGCCTGGGCAACGCCGGCGAGGAGCAGCCGGCAGTACTGGTTCCCGGAGCGGACGGCACCGACAGGTACTTCAGCCTGCTGCCCCTCACCACGGATGTGGACGGCGGATTCCTTGCCGCCGGCGGCCTGGACCGGGTGCGGGAAGCCCTGGCGGCAGGGGAACTGCCACTCCTTGAGAATGCCGGGAACCTCCGTATTGGCGCTCCGCTGGCCCGGCCGGGCTCGGTGGTGGGCATCGGCATGAACTACGCGGCCCATGCGGCCGAATCCGGCTCCGCACCCCCGGAAATCCCCGTGGTGTTCCTCAAGCCAGCCAACACTGTCACGGGACCCTGCGATCCTGCCCCCATCCCGCCGCACTCCCGTAAGTACGACTGGGAAGTGGAACTCGGCATCGTGATCGGCAAGGAGGCCAGCTACCTCGCGTCCGAAGAGGAAGCCCGGGAGTGCATCGCCGGATACGTCACGGCCAACGACCTTTCCGAACGCGAATACCAGATCCCGGGGGCGGCGGGCCAGTGGACCAAAGGCAAGTCGCTTCCCGGGTCCACGCCGCTGGGCCCGTGGCTGGTTCCGGCAGGGGATGTGGACGCCGGAAACCTGGCCCTGGGCAGTTGGGTCAACGGGGACGTGCGCCAGGACTCGAACACGGGGGGACTGATCTTCAGCCCGGCAACGCTCGTCCACCACTGCAGCCAGTACATGCGGCTGGAGCCCGGTGATGTGATCATCACCGGGACTCCGGAGGGGATGGCGCTGAGCGGCCGCTTCCCCTACCTCCAGCCGGGGGATGTGGTGGAGGTGGAGGTGGAAGGGCTGGGCCGCCAGCGCCAGGAGCTTTACCGCGCGGGTGCTTAGGCGCCGGTTCACTAACCCGCTTTGACGGCCAGGACGGGGCAGTCGGCTTCCAGCAGGATCCGCTGGGAGACGCTGCCCATGATCAGCTTGCCCACCGGGGTCCGGCGGCGCAGGCCGATCACGATCAGCTCGGCGTTGTGCTCCTCGGCTGCGTCGAGGACTTCCGCTGCGGCATCGTGGCCACGGACCGGCTGCTTGATCACGTGGTCGATGCCCTGGGTGGCAAGACGGTCCTCGATGCTTTGGATCTCCTGCTCCTGGGCGTAGCGGTTGTCCACCAGGGCGTCACCCCTGGAGGAGTTGATGACCAGCAGGGTGGTGCTGCTCCTGCGGGCCTCGGCGATCGCCTGGGTGAGGGCGGCTTCGCCTTCGGGTGTTGGGACGTATCCCACCACGATGGTCATGGTGTCTCCTTTGGTTTCGTGGTCCGCGCTCGGCGGTTCAGTCGCTGTAGTCTGCTGCGCCGGAGTTCGCCGGAAGCAGCGGGCTGTTCTTCGGTCGGTTGCGGCGGATCAGCTTGTAGGCAAACGGCCACAGCAGGATCAGTCCGATGATGACGTAGATCCCGACGGCGATCGGCTCGCTCCACAGGCCGGCGGGGTCGCCTGCACTCAGCTGCAGGGTCTTGCGCAGCTGCCCCTCAATGCGCGGACCCAGAATCACGCCGAGGATCAGCGGCAGCACGGGAAGGCCGAAGCGCCGCATCATGAACCCGAGTGCGCCGAGCACAAGCAGGATCACCAGGTCGAAGGCCTGCAGGTTCACCGAGTAGGCGCCCAGCGTGGCGAAGAACAGGATGCCTGCGTACAGGTACGGGCGGGGGAGCTGCAGCAGCTTGGCCCACATCGGTGCCAGCGGCAGGTTGATGATCAGCAACAGGAAGTTGCCGATGAAGAGGCTGGCGATCAGCGCCCAGACCAGGGGTCCCTGGCTGGTGAAGAGCTGCGGGCCCGGCTGGATGCCGTAGGACGTGAAGGCGGCGAGCATCACGGCTGCCGTGGCGTTGGTGGGCAGGCCCAGGGCCAGCATGGGGGTCAGGGTGCCGGCAGCGGCAGCGTTGTTGGCCGCTTCCGGGCCGGCGACACCTTCAATGGCGCCCTTGCCGAACTCTTCAGGGTGCTTGCTGAGGCGCTTTTCCGTGACATAGGAAAGGAAGGTGGGAATTTCGGCCCCACCGGCAGGGAGCGCACCAAAGGGGAAACCGAAGGCGGTGCCCCGCAGCCACGGCTTCCAGGAACGCTTCCAGTCGGACTTGCCCATCCAGGGCTGACCCACGGGGATCGCATGCAGCGGTGTCCGGCGCAGGTGCGCCGCTACCCACAGTGCCTCGCCCACGGCGAAGATGGCTACCGCCACCACCACGATGTCCAGGCCGTCCGCCAGGAGCGGCTGGCCGAACGTCAGCCGGCGCTGGCCGGTGACGGAGTCCATTCCCACCAGGCCGATGGCCAGGCCGAGGCCCAGGGAAGCGAAACCGCGCAGCCGCGATGAACCGAGCACCGCCGTAACGGCCAGCAGGGCAAGCACCATGATGGCGAAGTAGCTGGGAGCGCCGAGGCTGACGGCGAACTTCACTACGATCGGTGCGCAAACGGCGAGCAGCGCCGTGCCGATGGTGCCGGCGACGAACGAGCCGATGGCCGCCGTCGCAAGCGCCTGCGCGGCCCGGCCGGCTTTGGCCATCTTGTTGCCCTCGATGGCGGTCACCACGGAGGACGATTCACCGGGGGTGTTGAGCAGGATCGAGGTGGTGGAGCCGCCGTACATTCCGCCGTAGTAGATGCCGGCGAACATGATGAAGGCGCTGGTGGGCTCCAGGGCGTAGGTGACCGGGAGCAGCAGGGCGACGGTCATGGCCGGGCCCAGGCCGGGAAGCACGCCGACGGCGGTGCCCAGGATGACGCCGATGACGGCATACATGAAATTCATGGGAGTCAGGGCGGTGGCAAAGCCGTCCATGAGGGAGGACCAGACGTCCATTTAGAGGATTCCTTCCAGGAGGCCGGCCGGCAGTGCGATGCCCAGGCCGAGGTAGAAGCCGTAGAAGGTCAGCAGGGACAATGCCACGGAAATCAATCCGTCCCGTACGTAATGGCGGCTCCCAAGGGCCAGGACGCTGCCCCAAAACAGGACGGTGCCGGAAATGACCCAGCCGGCCCAGTCGACGAGCAGGATGTTCAGGATGAAGGCCCCCGCCAGTGGCAGGATGGTCTTCCAGTCGGCGGGGTGCTCCAGGTCGACGTCCTCGCCGCCTTCGGCCTCTCCCTTGCCGCCGCGCAGGACGTTGATGGCCAGCAGTACGGCGCAGACCACCAGCATTCCGGCCACGATAAACGGAACGGTCTTGGGCCCTACCGGGTCAGACTTCGAATAAGGGGTTACCAGGCCGTTGGCGTCCAGGAAGACCAGGACGCCGGCCGCGCCGAGTAGGAGTGAGACTCCCAGCTCGGCGCGGCCTTTAAGGCCTGTGGTCAGGGATGTCACGCCAACCCAAGCTTGGTGAGGACGTCTGCCACCCGCTTGTCCTGCTCGGTGAGGAAGCTCTTGAACTCGTCACCGGTGATGAACGCATCGGTCCAGCCGTGGGTTTTCAGTGCTTCCTTCCAGCCTTCGGTGCCGTGCATCTTCTCCAGTGCCGCGATCAGGGAGGACTTGTCCTCCTCGCTGATGCCCGGAGGGGCCACGATGCCGCGCCAGTTGGTGAAGACGAGGTCGATGTTGGATTCCTTCAGCGTGGGGGCGTCGACGCCGTCGAGCCGCTTCTCGCCGCTCGTGGCCAGGACGCGGACCTCGCCGGATTCGATCTGCTTCAGGTACTCGCCGGCGCCGGAGGCCGCGAAGCCCAGCTTGTTGCCGAGGATCGCGGGGAGAAGGTCGCCGCCGCCGTCGTAGGAAACGAAGTTGACCTTGGTGGCGTCGATGCCCACGGCACCTGCCAGCTGCATGGGCAGCAGGTGGTCCGGGCCGCCCGGGGAGGAGCCGCCGCCGACCGCGATGGAACCCGGATCTGCCTTCCACGCCTTCACGAGGTCGTCGATGGTCTTGTACGGGGAGTCCTTGCTGACCATGATGGCGCCGGGCTCTTCGATAAGCCGTGCCAGCGGAGTGGTCTCGGTCAGCTTCGACTCGGACTTGTTGGTGTAGCTGGCACCCACCACGCCCAGGCCCATCAGCATGGTCAGGTCGCCGTTGCCCTTTTCGTTGACAACGCGGGCCAGGCCCACGGTGCCGCCTGCGCCGGCAAGGTTGAAGACTTCGGTGTTGGTGGAGATCTTCTCGTCGTCGAGGACCTTCGCGGCGGCGCGGGCGGTGGTGTCGTAGCCGCCGCCCGGGGTGTTGGGGACCATGATCTGGAGTCCGGTGACGGGCTTGGCGGCGGCGCCGGAGCTCTCGGCACCGGTGGAGCTTTTGCCGGTGGCACCGCAGCCGGTGGCCATCAGGGCGATGCCGGCAGCGACGGCGGCAATTCGCAATGCGCGGATCTGGCGCATGGGGTTCCTCTTCTCATGAAAAACGATCAGCAAGACTGACTGGTGCAACCGATGCTATGGCCGGCCGTGATGCCGGTCACTCTTATGTACGCAGAGAAAGTTAAGTACATTGCGTTCACGTTTCCGAAGTCCCACCCCGCATTCTTCCGCGCCCCGGTGGCGCCGCAGGTGGGATATAGTTCCCACGTATTACGGCCGGGACCGGTGGCCGCATGAAGCCAATAAAGGACCAGCCACAGTGACTCGACGAAGAGGCATGTCCCTCGCGGGGCAATACCTGGTGCTGCAGTTGCTCATCGTGTTGGCCGTGCTGGTGGCGGTGGTGGCCATCTCGCTGGCGCAGTCCGCCGCAGCCTTCGAACGCGTGGAAGGCCGCCGGGCGTTGTCCGCGGCCGAAGCCCTCGGCGCCAACCCTGCCGTCCGCGAGCTGCTTCCGGCGGCCGCCCCGCGGGGCGGTGCAGCACTCCCGGCAGTGGCCGAGTCCGTGCGGATCGTCTCAGGATCCTCCCAGGTGGCGCTTGCCCGGAAGGACCGTACCGTGGTGACGGCGTCGGATCCCAGCCTGCTGGGACAGCAGCTGGCGCTCGGCGAAAGCCGGGTCATGGAAGGCCGGGCCTGGACCGGGGTGCTGACCACCAACGGAACAGCAGTACTGTCCGCGCACGTTCCGGTCCTGGACGATAGCGGCAAGATGATCGGCATCGCGTCCATCAGCCGCAACTATCCCACCACGTTGGAGCGGCTGGGCGATGCCGTCCCCAACCTGCTGACTTATGTGGGCGTGGCAAGCGTCCTCGGCGTCGCTGGTTCACTGCTGCTGTCCCGCAGGGTCAAACGCCAAACGCTGGGTATGGAACCGAGTGAGATCACGGGCTTGGTGGAGAACCGCGAGGCCATGCTGCACGGGCTGAAGGAGGGCGTGGTGGCGCTCGACCCGCACGAGCGGATCACCGTGGCCAACGACAGCGCCAGGGAATTGCTCGGCCTGCCCGCGGACTGTGTGGGCAGGAAACTGGCGTCCCTTCCGGTGGACCCGGCACTGAAAATTGTGCTCACCCGCGACCAGCCGGACCCGGACCAGCTGGTGCTGGTGGGGGAGCGGCTGGTTGTCCTGAACCGGGTCCCCATCCAGTCTCGGGGCCGCGGGATCGGATCGGTGACCACCCTGCGTGACCGGACGGAAATGTCCTCGCTTGAGCGGGAACTGGGCGCCACCCGGACCGCCACCGACACCCTCCGCGCTCAGGCGCACGAGTTCGCCAACCAGCTGCACGTCATCTCGGGGCTGATCCAGATCGGAGACTATGATTCCGTGGTCCAGTTCGTCAACGGGGCAACCGTGGAACGGACCCGGCTCAGCGACGAGGTGACGGGCAGGATCAAGGATCCGGCCTTGGCCGCGCTGCTCATCGCCAAGTCCAGCCTCGCCACCGAACGGGGCGTCGCCCTCCAGCTCGATCCCGCGTCGTCCCTGCGGCCTGTGGATGAGGAACTGTCGCGGGACCTTGTGACAGTGGCGGGGAACCTGGTGGACAACGCGTTCGACGCCGTCTCCGGGCTCCCGCAGGCAGCCGTCCGTGTGCTGGTGGAAGATGGTGAGGGACAGGTGGTGGTGACGGTCCGGGACAATGGCCACGGGGTTCCCGCCGACGCAGCGGACCACATCTTCCGGCAGGGCTTCACCACCAAGGATGCCCGGCGGGAAGGCGGCCGCGGCTTCGGACTGGCCCTCTCCCGCGTGGTGTGCCGCAGGTCCGGCGGCGACCTGGCGGTGGCCAACGACAACGGGGCGGTCTTCACCGCCCGCTTCAACAAAGGTGCACACGCATGATCAAGGTCCTGATAGTCGATGACGACTTCATGGTGGCCAAAGTCCACGCCGGCTTCATCCAGCGCACCGCGGGCTTCACCGTGGTGGGCGCCGCGCACACCGGTGCCCAGGCCGTCGTTGAGACACAACGCCTCCAGCCGGACTTGGTGCTGCTGGACATCCACCTTCCGGACATCAACGGCCTGGACCTGATGCACCGGTTGCGGGAGGTGGCGCCGGAACTCGATGTGCTGGTGATCAGCGCCGCCCGTGAGGTCGAAACGGTGCGCAAAGCGCTGCGCGGCGGGATCGTGCACTACCTCATCAAACCCTTCTCCCAGGCTGACCTGCAGGAGCGGCTGGACCACTACCGCAGCGCCTACCACGGCCTCGATTCGTCCAAGGACGTGGCCGAGCAGTCAGACGTCAACAGGGTTTTCGGGCTGGACAGCGCTGCGGCCCAGCGGCCACTGCCCAAGGGGTGCAGCGTAGAGACTTTGCGGTTGGTTGAAGGCGCCTTGAAAAGGGCCGACGGCGACCTGTCGGCTGCCGAGGTTGCCGAACAGTTGGGCACGTCAAGGGTCAGCGCGCGCCGCTACCTGGAGTACCTGCACGACGAAGGGCTGCTGGAGGTCCGGCTGAAATACGGGGTGGGGCGGCCGGAACGCAGGTACCTCCCCAAGCCCTGAGGCCGTCCGGCACTCCGGAATGCTGGCTGGAGGGAAGGCCGGTCAGCGGAGCAGAGTGTCCACCAGTCGCGCCGCCACGCGGGCGGTGCGGTGGTCAAGGTCGAACTCCGGGTTCAGTTCCGCCACATCGCAGTGCAGGAGCTTCCCGCTCCGGGCAACCTGCCGGCACACCGCGCTGATGACAGGCAGCGGAACGCCGTAGGCTGCGGGTGCGCTGACACCGGGTGCAATCGACGCCGGAAGCACGTCCAGGTCGATGGTCAGGTACAGGACATCGATGCCGTCGAGGAAGGACGCCACGAACTCCCCGACCCGGCCCGCTTCGCAGTCCTCGTCCAGCAGATAGCGGACCCCCAGGCGGTCCGCGGTGTCGAACAGGGCCCGGGTATTGTTCGCCTCGGAAATCCCCACGACGGCGTACCGGAATTCCCGGCCGGTGCCGGCCTCCGCGCGGGCCATCTGGAGGAACGGGGTCCCCGAGCTGGGGACGGGTTCGTCACGCAGGTCAAAATGGGCGTCGAGGTTCAGGACGCCCAGCCGGCTGCCGTTCCGGACGGCACCGGACCCGCTGACGCCGAGGTAGCTGGCGTAGGCGGTCTCGTGGCCGCCGCCCAGCACCACTGTCAGGCGGTTGGCGTCGAGCAGGGCGGTCACAGCGCTGCCCAGCCGGGCCTGGCCGCCTTCCAGGTCGGTGCCCTGCACCGTGACGTCGCCGGCGTCGTGCACTGCACGGTCCAGGTGGAAAGCCAGCGGTCCCAGTGCCTTGCGGATTGCGGCGGGGGCGGCAGCCGCACCCGGGCGGCCCTTGTTCCGGCGGACTCCTTCGTCGCTGCAGAACCCCAGCAGGACCGCCGGCCGGCCCTCAGCCAAGGCGCCCCGAGGTCCGTCGTTGCCTCGTGCCGCCCCGTCCGCGCAGGGTTCCACCGCCTGCCACCAGCGCCGGTGCTCCGGCCCGTCGCCATCGAACCTGCCGGTCCAGGCGTTGGGTGGGGTGTCGACGTCGGGGGTTAAGGAAACCATGCTCCAAGCTCACCGCATGGCCGCCGCGAAAGCGAGCAGGACCGCCGTTGTCCTGTCTGGAATCCAAGAACCGGGGAAGGGATGGTTCCACCCAGGCGAGGTCCGAGACCGGGGAAGCCCGCAGTCTACGGGGCTGAACGGTGGAGGGAAGGGGTTAAGGTGGAGCAATCCCTCCCGGGACGCATCACGTTGACTGCGCCTTCCCGGCGCCTTGACCGGCTGGAGAACAGCGCGTGTTTGAAGCCCCCAACATCCTTTTCGCCGTGGCAGGCGTGGCAGTTTTCGTTGCCGCAGTGCTCCCCAAACTGCTGCGGAACATGCCGTTTTCCATGCCGATGGTCTTCCTCGGGTCCGGGATGGCGGCGTTCGCCCTGATCCCGACGCTGCCCGATCCGGATCCCCTGGCGCACGGCGACTTTGTCCTGCATCTCGCCGAAATTTGCGTGATCGTTTCCCTGATGGGCGCCGGGCTGGCACTGGACCGGCCCCTGGGGCGCAGGGGCTGGTCAACTACGTGGCGGCTCCTGGGAATTGCCATGCCGCTGTGCATCCTGCTGCTCACGCTGCTGGGGCTGTGGTTCCTGGGCCTCGGCCTGGGCGCAGCGCTGCTCGTGGCGTCCGGCCTCGCTCCCACGGATCCGGTTCTGGCTTCGGAAGTGCAAGTGGGGGAGCCGGCCGACGACGACGAGGGTACGGACAGGGAAGACGAGGTACGGTTCGGCCTCACGTCCGAAGCGGGGCTCAATGACGGGCTCGCCTTTCCCTTCGTGTACCTGGCCATCGCCATCAGCATCGCCGGCTCGGACCCGGCGGCCTGGTTTCCCGAATGGTTCGGTTTGGATGTCCTGTGGCGGCTGGCTGTCGGCCTTCTGGCGGGTTTCCTGACCGGAAAGCTGCTGGCGCGCCTCTTCTTCTCGGCCCGGACGGAAAGCCTGCGGCTGTCCAACCATTCGGAGGGATTCGTTGCCCTGGCGGCCACCTTCCTGGCGTACGGCCTGACCGAGATGGTGGAGGGCTACGGTTTCATCGCCGTCTTCGTCTGCGCTGTGACCATCCGGACCGCCGAACGGACACACGGCTATCACCGCGTCCTGCACTCCTATGTGGAGCAACTGGAACGGCTCATGACCGTGGTCATACTGGTCCTGCTGGGCGGGGCCATAGCCCGCGGGCTCCTGTCCGGGATGGGCATGGCCGAGGTGCTCGTGGCATTGGCGTTCCTGCTGCTGGTCCGCCCGCTGGCAGGCTGGCTGAGCCTGCTGCGCGGAAAGACCGGCCCGCGGGAAAGGATCGCCCTCTCCTTCTTTGGCATTCGCGGGATCGGCTCGCTGTACTACCTGTCATACGCGCTGGGCAAGGGCAGCTTTGCCGGGCAGGCGGAGTGGCTGTGGGGCTTCGTTGGCCTGGTGGTGGCAATGTCCATCGTGATCCATGGCGCCACCACCTCACCGCTGATGAACCGGCTGGACCGGCTGCGGGAAAAGAAAGCCCGGCAGGTGTCCGGCGACGAGGGCCTGGCGCCCAACACCCCTGTCTGACCCGGGGGTTGCTGAGCACGCCAGGCGGCGTTACATGCCCAGGGCGGCCTCGATGGGACCGATGGCGAAGAACAGCAGGAACGCTGCAGCCACGGCCCACATGAGGGGGTGGATTTCCTTGGCCTTGCCCTGAACGGTCCGGATCAGCACGAAGCTGATGAAGCCGGCACCCAGGCCGTTGGCGATCGAGTAGGTGAATGGCATCAGTGTGAAGGTCAGGAACGCCGGGATGGCGATGCCCCAGTCCTGCCAGTCGATTTTGCCCACCTGGGACACCATCATGAAGCCCACCACCACCAGGGCGGGGGCAACTGCCTCGAACGGAACAAGGTTGATGAGCGGGGTGAAGAACATGGCCACCAGGAAGAGCAGGCCGGTGACGATCGAGGCGAGGCCCGTCCGGGCGCCTTCGCCGATGCCCGCGCCGGCTTCAACGTAGATCTGGTTGGAGGACACGGACGCGCCGCCGCCAATGATGGCGCCGAGGGCATCCACCTGCAGGACGCGGTCGACGTCGGGAATGTTGCCGTGCTCGTCCACCGTGCCGGCCTCGTTCGCCAGGCCCACCATGGTGCCCATGGCGTCGAAGAAGATGCTGAGCAGGATGACGAAAGCCAGGAGTGTGGCGGCCACGAAGCCCAGGTGCTCGAAGGCGCCGAACGGGTTGGCCTTGCCGATCAGGGAGAGGTCCGGCGCGGCCCACTCGGAGAACGCGGGGGAAACCAGGGACCAGCCCTGCGGGTTGAACGGCTTGTCAGGCTGCACGCTGGGGCCGATGTGCAGGGTCATTTCCAGGATGACGGCCAGCACGGTGGAGGTGATGATGCCGATCAGGATGGCGCCCTTGACCTTGCGGACCACCAGGGCGATGGTGAGCACCAGGCCGAGCACGAATACCGCAGTGGGCCAGCCCAGCAGCTTGCCGTCGAAGCCGAGGCCCACGGGGACGGTGGTGCCGGCGACGTCGGGAATGCGGCGGACGAACCCCGCGTTGACCAGGCCGATCAGGGCAATGAAGAGGCCGATGCCCACCACGATCGCCGTCTTGAGCCCGTCCGGAACGGCTTTGAAGACGGCGGTGCGGAAGCCCGTGAGGACCAGGATGAGCATGGTCACGCCTGAGAGCACAACCAGGCCCATCATGTCCGGCCACGTCAGCCCGGGGTTGGTGGCGACGGTGACCGCCACGAACGCGTTGACGCCCAGGCCGGTTGCCAGGGCGAACGGGTGCTTGGCCCATGCCCCCATCAGGATGGTCAGGATGCCGGCCACGAAGGCCGTGACCGCGGCCACGGCGGTGAACCCGAGGGTGTTGCCGCTGGAGTCCGCCCCGGAAAGGATGAGCGGGTTCAGCACCACGATGTAGCTCATGGCGAAGAAGGTGGCGAACCCGCCGCGGATCTCACGGGAGAGGTTGGAGCCGCGTTCGGTGATCTTGAAATACCGGTCCAGGGCAGAGCCTTGCTTAAGCATTAGTCCTCCGGGGAATGATGTGGGGATACCTGCATCCTATTGGGGAGGCGGCGGGACGGCCGCCAATTTCACCTAGTCTGTAAGGAAGCCAACACAAGGAGCAGTGCACCATGCGTCCCTTCCGCCATTTCCGCGCCCTTCTGCTGGGAGCCGCCGTCCTGGCCGCCTCGCTGGGCCTGGCTGGTCCGGCAGCCGCCCACGACGCCGCAGAATCCAGCAGCCCGGCCCAGGGCGCGTCAGTCCCAGTGCCGCCCGGGAAGGTTTCGGTGACCTTCAACAACAAGCCGCTGGGCATCGGGGCGTCAATCTCGGTCAAGGATGCCGCCGGCGCCGAATGGGCTGACGGTGCGGTGGAGATCGTGGACAACGTTGCGTCGCAGAAGCTGCGCCCGGGCGGCCCGGCCGGTGGGTACACGGTGGCCTGGCGGGTGGTCAGCTCCGATTCGCACCCCATCGAGGGGACGTTTAAGTTCACGGCTGCCGCGGCGGCCGAAGGGGCCGGCGGAACAGCCACAGGCGGTGCCGGTACGACGACGGGCGGTGCCGTCCCGGGGGCGGGGACCGCCCAGCCCGGAGCCACGGCGCCTGCCGAACCGGCAAGTTCGGGGCAGCCGTTCCAGTGGAGCATCGTCGTCTTTGCGGTGGTGGCAGTAGGCCTGCTGGTTGCGCTTGCAGTGCTGGCCAGGCGCCGCCTTTCCGGCGGCGCCGATGAGGAACCTGACAGCGAGTAGGAGCCCGGCCGCCGGGGGCTGCTGCCTCCCGGTGCGTTCGGCAGGCCGCTAGCAGGGCAGCATGGCCAGGCTTCCCGTCGCCGGGAAGGCCGTGCTGTCCGGGTTGACCTTGGCGGAGATGGCCTGGCCAACGGTCTTTGCCTGGCGCAGCACCTCCTTGGGCGACGGCGTGATCAGCTCTCCCACGCCCACCAGGTAGATGCCGATGGCACGCATGGCCGCGGCGAGGTTCCGGCCAACAGCGATGCCAAAGTCATTGAGCATGCGCCGAAGCTGGCTCTGCGCGCAGCGGGTGAGGACAATATGGTCCGCCACCAGCACGCCGGTGGG